>ERZ1370068.6251-contig-5246_pt1 | contig 55853 bp, 81 predicted proteins | sample MGYA00561227_ERZ1370068 | MGnify/ENA primary metagenome ERZ1370068 (study PRJEB38410, sample SAMEA6850437) | metagenome | study: Metagenomic assessment of the ecological functions of the soil: analysis of the soil microbiota associated with the... | reverse complement strand
CTTACGTATTGCTCGAACTGGATTCCGGGATCCGTCTGTCCGTTGTCGTTCCGAAAGTGGCCCTCGTAGTTTCCTCAAAAGCCTGGAGATGGTCCAGCTGCTGAGCACTGCCAATTATTACGGAAGCGCTTGTTCACTTCGACCTCCAGGTGCCCTGTAGTTGTGGACCGGATCCGGAAACCATCCGCCACGCCATCCGGAATCGGACTACCCGGCGGTTGACCATTGACTCCGAATGGCTCATAACACACCGCTCCCACAACATTGCCGCTAATGTTTGACACCGACGGAATGTTATCAGTGAACCCGTCCCTGGTGAATTAAAACACTGCGAAGGAATCGCGCCGCTAACCGGATAGACGTGCGGAATGAGTTGGTGGCGGCGTCGATCTTTGGAATTGATGTTGCCGATGAAATACGTCTGGCCAAAGAGGCCGTTAATATAGTCTTCTGGCGCCAGCACGGGCGGCATCTTCGGTAATGCGGTTCAGGCTTGCGGTCAATGAACCGGACCGACAGCACGAAGTTTCGGGGCAGCTGTTGTTCAAACCGATTGTGTGCTCATCAGCAAAGCCAAGCTTTGTGCCGGAAGGATTGGGTTGACTCGTACTTTTGGCGTGCCGATGGAGATTCCGGTGCCAGTGCCGCCCGCGGCTCCGGTCAGCAAGTGCGCCGCATCATAGACCGGAGTGACCGTCCCTGAACTGGTTCAGCACTACGCGCGGCACGCCATTGACCACGGTAAAGTCGGAGCTGAAGCGCGCCCGATGAAATCCAATCCAGAAGAAAGCGATCGCCCCTCATCCAAAGGAATGTACTCAAAGAAGCGGCCAAAGTTATAAAAGATTTTGGTCTTGCCTTCGGCAAACGGATCAACGGTAACTCCTAAGCGCGGCGCCCACTGATCGTTGAAGGTGTATTTGAGCGCGTTGTTGCTGCCGATGATGCGTTCCTGCTCTGAGCGCAGCCCGAGGTTGGCAGTGACATACTTGTTAATCCGCCGTAATGTCCTGTCCATAGAACGCGTTGTAGTTCGACCGAGTATCAAATGGAGCGGTACCGTATTCACCGCGTATCTGACTCAGATAGACAGGCACATCACCCAGGCCCGGCACGGTCAATCAAGGGACAGAGAGTGCATGACGAGCTCGCAAGTTTGAGCTGCCATTCCGCGCTGACCGTTTGACCAGATCGCGTTGCCCGCGACTGGATTGCTGGGTCAGCGGAACCCCGGAAGCATTCGTCGCCGGAATTCGGCAGTGGGGGCCACTGTAATCTCGGAAACCCGAATAGTAGGCCCTTTGGTACTGATAACCGGCGGTGAATGTGTGCGTCCCTAACAGCCACTTGCTCGGAAATGGTCTTCGAGGCTGCTATATTCCAGACGATAAGTATTGCCGGTGGTCGGTCTCAACAAAACCCAGACCGACCGCCGTAAACTGGCCGCGCTGTCCCGCCAAGCCTCCGGTCTGCGTGGTGTCGATGATTTGGTTAAAGCTGTCGAATCCGCTTTCATCTGAAATGGTTGTGATTCCAGGCCCACGACCCACTGAGGGTCCAGGTGGGAGACAGCCGAACCGTTATAACGTACTGACATGCTGCGCGAGCCGAAATCAAGAGCGCTTTGAGCGGTCGTGTTATCGATATTCAGCGTGCGGAAGGATGACTACGTTGGGTCGTCAGTTGGATCGCCAAAAATTGAAAAGGTAATTTGGTGCTTAGAGTTGATGGTCCAATCCGTCTTGAACGCATAGTTAAGTGAGCGATATCGCCGATTGTGCTCACCGAGCAAGTCGAGCAGCCCGGAACCGGCGCGCTCCTTTGAACCAGATCGCGTTGAATTGAAGGGTTGAAAGATCCAAAAAAAGAAAGTTTGTTCTTAATCAACGGCCCACCCAGGTCGGCGCCCACGTCATAAGACTCCTGGTGCATGATCTCGCCCACTTTGTTGGTGCTGAAATCATCCGGCTGCTTCCGCGTTGCTTCAAAGCCACCCGGGCGCGCATATCTCGTAGAGTGAGCCATGGAAGTTATTGCTGCCGGATTGGCGATGATGTTAATCACTCATCGCCTTCACTCTCGCCGTATTACGTTCAAAACCCGCGGTCTTAACCTGCACTCCCTTCAACACAGGCTCGTCGTAATCCCGTCCTGAGCCCGCCATAAGAGCGCGAGAAAGTCCCGATACCGCCGAAGGCCGAGTCAGTGATATTCACCCGTCACGCAATGTACGAGCATCCAAAGCGAACTCGCCGAGACCGACGGATTGTCGCTCCGGTAAAGTTACCGAGACTGTCCTTTGAACCGCCGCCAGATAGAGGGCTGGAAACACTTCGCTGGCCGGGAATGATTTGTGGATAAGAGCTGGTCATTCGTTCGCACTGGCTGCCGAACTCTCTCGATCAATGTTTCCCGCCTCGGACATTGACTGTAGCTGTGACCTCCTGGTTCCAGCTTCGAATGTCAAGGTCGATTGCTTTCCCACGAACACATTATATTGGCTGCCACGGCGGTTTGAATCCACTGCTTCCTGCTCTGACCGTGTACCTTCCCGGCGTGAGGTTATCAACTGCAAATACACCGTTGCTGTCCGCGGTAGCCGTGCGTTCGCCGAGCGCGCCAGTTACCGTAATGGTCGCTCCGGGGAGAGCGCTCCATTTGGATCAGTGACGGTTCCGCCAACTGAACCTTTTGTTTGAATGTCTTGTGCCGGCACATCTGCTGGCAAACTCGCCCAGGAGCTCACAGCCACACGATCAGCATCAATCGAAAAACTTTTCCATCTTCATGATTTCATCTCCAAGAAAATATTTGTTTCGCGACGCCGCCGACTTTTTCGGACGATCGAGGCAGCGCGGAGACCAAGAGGCCTTGTTGTCTCCAAATTGCGAGACCAGAGTGCAGGCGCGAATGTTTGACGAACCTTCCTCAATTTAATTTGGCCGCATCGCCTGCTTCAGAGTCACGAAGAGTCGTGAGGTTTCGAAGACAACACTCGATGCCACGGATCGTTCACTGGAAATGGCTCGCCAACACGTCTGCTGTGCGGTACTTCAAACAGCGTTGAACCTGCCGGTGTGTGCGGAGGCGGGTAGTGCTCCAATTTGAAGTGATTCTTTCCGTAGCCCAGGCGTTTACGCCTGGGAATGAAAGAGGGGTCAGTTTCAAAGGCCCCATTAATGGGGCTTTAATAGCACCTCCTGTTTCTCACCCAGGCGTAAACGCCTGGGCTAGAGAAAACTCCACGGTGAAATCAGGTCGCCACTCGGAGGCGCTGTTGTTAGCAATTGCGGCAACCCGGTGTGTTGCGGTGAGTGTGTGACGCTGGCGATGCTTGTGCTTTGTTGAGCCGGGATCCGCGGACCATCTTGTGTGGCTCTTTTGCCTTGAACAGAAATAAAGCCACACTTGAACGAAACAAAGAGAAGGTCGTTGCCAGCCCACCTGAGAGAATTCCGCATCCTACCAGACCGAGAAACCCATTTAGGTACGGCCTGCCTCTGAGATCGGCAATCTGACCCGTGTTGTGATCGTCACCGTCGCGTTAGCACGGGACTTGCTGTGTTTACATGAGGCTCGAAAGCGTCAGGGGCGAGCCACACCCTAAGTTGACCGAACGAGGCACGCAATTGATTGAGTTTGTTTCACGACTTTTATCCAGAGGATGGGAGCGTTTGCGTCTGCGGCTCAATCTACAATGGAAAATTCTCCTGCTCTTCGCAGTTTCGATGTCGCTGATTCTGGTCACGTCGTCTTACCTGCACACGGTTCGTACCCGCGCGGTGATCGCCAGGGACCATTATGAAAATGCCATCAGCCAGACATCCGTACTCACAAATCGAATTGCTGCCTACGACTACTTCTCCAGCATGGAAGATTTGCAACAAGAGACACAGTTGGTGGCCCGTTCACGCCCTGACTTCAAACAGATCGATGTTTATCAAGACTCTGCCGCACGGCCCGCAACTGATCGCTACGACGTCGCCGGGTGCACCCGCTCTTTCGTCAATCAGTGACGGCGGAAAGGCCGGCCTAATCGAGACCAGGATCTGGCGTGAGCTCCTCTGAGATTACACGCAACAACAGCAACTACTGGCTCATTACCGCCGACATCAAAAACTCTCAACACAGCGGGTTTATCAAGGCCCTGGTGCTCAAGAGCACACACCACGCGCTGGTGGACAACTTGCATCGTGAATACAACCTCGTGCTTTTCGCGGCAGTCGCAGCTTCGGTGATGCTGCTTTACCTGCTCTTCAGCTATTTCTTTCGCCGACCGGTCAAAGAGATTCTTCACGCGATGGCTCAAACTCGCGGCGGCGCATTGGCGGCGCGGGTGGCAGTGCGTCGAGATGACGAGTTGGGGCAATCGCGCGCTGGCTTCAACGAATTGATGGACAATATTGCCGAGCGTTGTCGAGAGCGTGAGGAATTGATGAATCAGATCGGCGAACTGAATAACGAGTTGCTGAAGAAAGTCGAGACGGCGACTGGTGAGTTGCGGGCGGCCAACGCAAACCTGATTCGCACGCAACAACGGCTGGCCTACTCGGAAAGAATGGCGGCCATTGGACAGGTAACGGCATCGCTGGCTCATGAAATCGGAACGCCCCTGAACGCCGTTGCCGGACACCTGCAATTATTGGGTCGCAACCATCGCGATGCCCAGGACACTCAGCGCCGGCTGAGAATCATCGATGCCCAGTTAGGCTCCGTCGTCCAAACCGTTAAGAGTCTTCTCGAGCGCACTCATCGCCGGAGGGCCAGCTTCGAGCCGGTTGATCTTAATGAGACAGTTCGCGAGTTGGCTGTAGCTGGTCGAGCCAATGCTCGAATCGCAAAACATTAAGGCATCCGTCACGCTCGACGAGCGTTTGCCACGCGTCTCGGCCGATCGCGACGGTTTGCACCAGGTCTTTCTCGAATCTTGTGAACAACAGCTGCGATGCGATGCCAAATGGAGGAGAACTGGAGATCGCGACGCGTTATCTCCGCGAACGCCGTCAGGTTGAAATAATGTTCAGTGATTCCGGCGCAGGAATTGCTCCTAACGTCGCCGAGCATCTATTCGAGCCGATGTTTACGACGAAACAATCAGGCGGTGGTTTGGGTCTGGTAATTGCCCGCGACATCGTCGCGGAACATCGCGGGCGAATCGAACTTGTGTCGGGATCGTCGGGCGCTGTGTTCCTGTTGGCGCTCCCGGTAGCAGAGTCTGCAGAAGTCGCCGCCGAGTACCCCGAGGTGAAAGCAAATGCCGCGTAAGCCCCTCACATCCTGGTGGTTGATGACGATATCGTCACCTGCGAGATGCTTTGTGAAGTTTTCGCGCATGAAGGATTTGAGACTACCTTCGTGCAGAGCGGTGAAGAGGCGCTCGAATCGCTGGCGACATTTCAAGCCGACCTGCTGCTCAGCGATATCCGCATGAAGACCCGCCTCGATGGTCTTTCGTTGCTCGAGCTGGTGCGCCGCGATTACCCGGCGATTCCGGTTGTCCTGATGACTGCGTTCGGTTCCATTGAAACCGCCATCCGCGCCGTTAAAGAAGGCGCGTTTGATTACATCAGCAAGCCCTTCAACATCGATGAGCTGGTTGCCATCGTTCGACGCGCTCTCACCAATGGAACAGGGAGACGCCCGTCGGCGGTTCTCGAGGACGAGGGCCGAACCTCGGGACTGGTCGGACGCACGCCGGCGATGCTGGAAGTCTACAAAATGATCGCCCGTGTTTCGGATTCGCCCGCCGCCGTCCTGGTGACTGGCGAATCGGGCACCGGAAAAGAGTTGGTTGCGCGGGCGATACACACGCACGGTCCGCGCGCCGCCGCCCCTTTCGTCGCCGTCAATTGCGGCGCGCTCACCGAAACGTTGCTTGAGTCCGAGTTGTTTGGCCATGTCAAGGGTTCGTTTACCGGCGCCACCGGCAACAAGCGCGGCATTTTCGAACATGCAGGTGAAGGCGCGGTGTTTCTCGACGAGGTGAGCGAGACAAGTCCGGCATTGCAGGTGAAGCTTTTGCGCGTGTTGCAGGAACGTGAAGTTGTTCCCGTCGGTGGCACTGACGTAATCAAAGTACGCGCGCGCGTGATTGCGGCCAGCAATGGCGACCTGGAGAAACTCACGGCCGCCGGCGCCTTTCGGCGAGACTTGCTTTACCGTCTAAATGTGATCCAATTGCACCTGCCACCTTTGCGTGAGCGACGTGACGACATTCCGCTTCTGGTTTCTCACTTCATCATGAAGCACTCCGCCGATGGCCAACCGCCGGCTAAGATTGATGAAGAAGCGTTACGCGAGCTTAGCGGTTATTCATGGCCGGGTAACGTGCGTGAGCTCGAGAACGTGATCGAGCGCGCCATTACACTCAGCCAGGGAGGACGCATCACTTCGGACGGCCTGCCGCACAGAATCCATCTCGAACGCTCCGGCAATGGCACCCCGCCGCTCTCGGCCGACGATCTTGCCGATCTCTTTTCCGGACTGCCGAGCCTCGACGAACTGGAACGGCGTTACATCCTGCACGTTCTGGATGCAACAGGCAGCAACCGCAAACGGACCGCGGAAATTCTCGGTATCAACCGGAAGACACTTTACCGCATGGCCGCACGATTTGAAGTTGAGCTTGGATTGCAATCATCGGCAGAGAATTAGCCTCACGTGGAAACAATGCCACACCTCCTCTACTGATTTCTAAAACACGAAAACCCGTTCGGCGGTTGAAAATAGCTCGCTTGTCTCGCAAAAACGAATATGCCTGAGTTTGTTCGATTCGATGTCTGCAAGCTCCGCCGTGGCATGCCCGTTGCTGTTTTTACTTGCGCAATTGGCAACGTGAATCTGGCAAACAGATTGACAAAGGCGTTGACGAGTTGGTCAAACACTTTGCAAGGACAGTCGTGAGAAATGTTGAAACACGCTGCGCGCTCTTAAATTGGGATTGAGACTCTTTGTTGGGTTTGAACTTTTGTCGCCTGCGAATCGGGAGGATTCCCATGGTCAAAAGCAGCATATTCTTATTGTCAGTGATTTGCGCTTTAAGCGCACCGGCAGGAAGCCCTCGACACACAGCCTTGCGTGAGTTGCGACCAGCAGTCGGAAATATGAACTCGACAAATCCAGGCGGGATCAAAGTAACCATCGCCACGGTTGGACCCATGCTGGGTCCGCCGACAGATCATTACAAGGTAGGTGAGCAGATACCGGTCACCATCAAAATGACGAACACGTCAAACCAACCGACGTATGCCTGCGTTTCGAGCGATATTTATCAGGACGTGCCAAGACTCACGAAGAATGGCGACGTGTTCACGTACGCTAAATGGCAATCGGATCTGTTACGCATTAACCAGCAAGACCAGACCTGCCAGGATTACGACCTGCCGGAAACCATGATGTTGAAGTCAAACGAACCGACCTTCGTCGACTTTCTCATCATTGTCGATGACAGCCGCATCCCGACCGGAGCGCAACCCTGGTACGACCCACTGACCCCAGGCGTTTATGAACTATCAATTCAGAGACGATTTGACTGTTGTGACGGGCCAACGGTCGAGTCCAATAAGATCAGTTTTGAAGTGGTGCCATGAGAATAAAAATTGGAAAGTGTGTTTACGGGCTGGTGTGGCTTTTCCTGGTGTGCTTGTTTCTTGCTCCGCAGGCATCAGCTCAAACTCGTACCAGCAAAGACGATCCTGATCCGCTGCACCAGCTTAATAACTCGGTGCGGTCGCTGGTAAAGCGGGTGACGCCCAGCGTGGTTCAAATCCTGGTCAGCGGATATGCCCCGTGGAAGGAAGTCGCGGCAACACCAGCCTGGTGCTCGGCAAGCAGCAGAGTATTGGCTCCGGCGTCATTATTGATTCGGACGGGTACATCTTAACGAATGCTCATGTGGTTAGCGGTGCTCATCGCGTTGAAGTGAAAATTCCGGCGGCGACTTCTGATGAATCGCCCAATGGCTCACTCGTTAGCGCGAGAGGCCGGATGGTTGAAGCCCGCATCGTAGGAGCGGATGCGGAAATCGATCTTGCATTACTGAAGGTCGAAGCCACGGGTCTGCCAGCGCTGCAGCTTGGCGATTACAACAAGCTGCGTCAAGGCGAAGTGGTCTTTGCCTTCGGTAGTCCTGAGGGCTTGCAGGATTCCGTATCGATGGGCGTAGTGAGCGCCGCGGCCCGCCAGCGTGACGAGGACAGTCCCATGGTATTTGTCCAAACCGACGCGCCCATCAATCCCGGCAGCAGTGGTGGGCCATTAGTGAACGTCGATGGCGAGTTGGTAGGCATCAATACCTTCATCTTAACGGAAGGCGGTGGTAACGAAGGTCTTGGCTTCGCGATTCCCAGCGCGATCGTTGCCTTTGCTTATCCGCAACTGCGCCGCAATGGTCACGTGCATCGAGGTGAGGCCGGCATTTCAGTTCAAGGAGTTACTCCAGGTCTCGCGGCTGGTCTGAGACTTCCCATTGATTGGGGTGCGATCGTCTCGGATGTTGCGCCCGGCAGCCCGGCCGAAGCAGCAGGATTAAAGATTCAGGACATCATCACAAGCATCGACGGCAGGCCGGTGGACAATCTACCGTCGCTGGGAACACGGCTTTTCATGCGCCGTGGGGGCGAGCGAATCAAGCTGGGCGTGCTGCGAGGTTCTGAAAAACTGTCGTTCGACGTTCCCGTGGTTGAGCTGCCTCACGAATTTGATCGCCTGGCTGATCTCGTCAGCCCTGACGAAAGTCTGGTGCCAAAGCTGGGGATCGTCGGACTTGAGATCGGTCCGAAGGTTGCGGCGATGCTCCCTACGCTTCGCTTGAAGGGCGGAGTGATTGTTGTCGCCAGGGCCGCCGATGCCAGCGTCGATACTTCACTCACGGCGGGGGATGTGATCTACGCAATCAATGGTGCGCCGGTCGCTACCCTGGAGACTCTCCGTGCAGCCCTGGATCAGATGAAAGCAAATAGCCCGGTCGTACTTCAGATCGAGCGTCAAGGCAAGCTGATGTTCGTTTCCTTTCAACTGGACTAGGCTCCGGCTTCGTGACCCGCTGCTGCCACGAATGCTTTCATCCACAAGTATAAGCAGCAGCCAAAAGATTGTCCCTTACGTCCCTCCAGTTCCTCAGAACCGCGCAAGATTTGCGCATCGATCTCCGACTTCCAGAATAGTAGTAGAGTGAAGTATGGGTGCAACGATCCAGTTATGAAACCAGCCATTTCAAGATTTAGAGTGTGAGAGTCGATCTAGTTAAGTGAGGAATAAACAGCAACCCATGACATCAAATCCTGCACAAAATGATATATATACCCAACGTAACAATAGATCGGCGACAACCAGACGAGATGGGTTGGGAAGAATTTGATATAGACTGCGCCGTGCCGGTGGTACCTCAATAACAGAGTGAAGACGTTTCAAAAAAATAAATAGGAGAGATCTATGCTACGAATCGTTTTGGGCGTTATCGCCGGATTTTTGCCTGGTTGATAGTGTGGTTCGGAAGCGAGAAGATTATTTCGGCCATTTGGCCGGCGTTCGGCGTTCATCAACGGGCGTTCGAAGAGGCCATTAAAAATGGCGGTCAGTTCACAGCGGACACGACCATGCTTCTCACACATATTGTCCTCGGTTCAATAGTCTCGGTGATGGCCGGATCTCTGGCCGCGTCTGATCGCCGGTGAAAACACCCGCGCGCCGCTAGTCCTCGGCTGTCTGCTGCTGGCCCTTGGGTTACTGAAGGCGGTTATGTCCTGGCAGTATGTTCCCATTTGGTATCAGGTTATCTTTACGGCGATCCTACTTCCAATGGCGATTGTGGGCGGTAAGCTGATAACCAGTACTTAGGAAAAAGAAGAAATGATGACTGTTACGAAAGCGCCTCACCCGCGATTTGTCACTCAGACTTCCATATTAATACCGTTTTGACGCCAGGATTAGAACCCGTCAACCAGACTTCCCATACTTTGTGATTGTCAGTAAAATCCCGGCGTGCAGATGATGGCAAGTGACGATGGAGTCTCAGTATTTGAGAGTGTTCGGCCTCGCTTGTTTGGGATCGCGTATCGCATGCTCGGAAGCGCAGCTGAGGCTGAGGACATCGTCCAGGATGCCTGGTTACGTTGGCAGGGCACAGATCGAAGCGCAGTAGTAGATCCGCCGGCATTCCTTGCGACTGCGACGATGCGATTGGCAATCACCTTCGCACAGTCCGCACGATCTCGACGCGAAACCTATATCGGGCCGTGGCTCCCGGAGCCAGTAGACACCTCGGGTGATCCGCGCCTCGGCGCCGAACGGGCCGAAGCTTTAGAGTTTGCCGTCCTGTTGTTACTCGAGAAACTCTCTCCGACAGAACGCGCCGCATATATTCTGCGAGAGGCGTTTGACTATTCCTACGATCAGATTGCTCACACCATTCGATCGAGCGAGGCGAATGCTCGACAACTTGTTACCCGCGCGCGCAAACACATTAGCGACGGGCGTCGCAAAGCGGTTAGACTCGAGCGAACAAAAACGGCTTCTCAATGCCTTCATCGTCGCCTCACAAAAGGGCGACCTTCCGGCTCTGGAAAAGCTCTTTGCATCTGACGTTGTTTCCTACGCGGATGGGGGCGGCGCCGTACACGTAGCACAGGCTTCCCGTTTCCGGACGTGAGCGCGTTGCTAACTACTTTGCTTCAGTGGGCCCGTTCATGGGTGGCGGCGTATCGATTGAGTGGATAGAAACAAACGGCCAGGCAAGCGCGCTCGTGCTTGCGCGAACGGAGCAGCCATTGCTCTGGCGACTATCGAAGCGTCGAAAGAAGGAATCTTCAGAGTCTTACTAGTGATGAGACCCAGCAAGCTCGTAGCGATCTCGCGATCAGCTGACGCCAAACGTGGGTCTCAATCCGCATCTCAAGCTCCGGCTCCGTGAGCTCGTGTTCGATGCTCGCGCGCACCAAATCCTCAGAAAGAAACCCGTTGACATCAGCGTACGAAGCCACGTTGGCGAGCTCACTAAAGCTGCCTTCCGAGTTCAGTATTTCGGCGGCACGCATAAAGCCATTCCAGGCCGCCAGCGCGAACGCACCGCCAACGCTGATACGCCTAACTCCAGGTGCTGCGATATCGTCGACTCGTAATCCGATATCGCTGACGACCAAAAGGTTGAACGGTATTGGCTGAATCGCTTCAACGAGCACTTTGATTTCTTCCGTGTCTTTAACGCCAGGAGCGAAGAGCACGTCGGCGCCCGCTTCTGCGTATGCCTGAAGCCGTCGAACACTTTCATTAAGCGCATCTGGATGGCCGACGTGATAGCACTCAGCCCTCGCCGTCAGTAATACATCGCAACCTGAATTGTCGATTGCCTGCCGTGCCGCTTGCACACGCTCTAACGCAACCGGCAGCTCCTCCCTTTGGGAGGGGCCGGGAGAGGCGCAGCTACGGCAAAGAGAAAAGCAAATTACTTGTGCGCGGGCTTTCAGCCCGCGCGGATCTTTTGGTATCGACTCGTAGCTGCGCCCTTCCCTAACCCTCCCAGAGGGAGGGGAATCTACTTAATCAGAGTTTCCTAAAGTTTGTCGGACATTTGTTTTCAAATTGACCCACTACCGAGAGTCAGTTCAAAAAAACCGTGTCACAAATGAGAAGGCTATCCAGTCTTAGCGAGCACGGAAACAGGAACAGGCGCAAAAGCATTGGCCGCGAAAAGAGAAGGAGGAAACAATATGAAGATCGTAGTTATCGGTGGCACCGGTCTTATTGGATCAAAGCTCGTAACAAAACTCAGCGCGCTCGGACATGAGGCTGTGGCAGCAGCACCTAATACGGGCGTCAACACTCTCACCGGCGAGGGACTGGCTGAAGTGCTTAAGGGGGCCCAGGTCGTTGTCGATGTCTCGAATTCACCGTCGTTTGAAGATGCAGCAGTGCTGGACTTCTTTCAGACGTCGACTCGCAACCTCCTCTCTTATGAAGCCGCGGCCGGCGTGGGCCATCACGTGGCGCTCTCGATCGTTGGGAGTGAGCGGTTGCCTCGAGAGTGGTTACCTTCGCGCGAAGGTCGCGCAGGAAAAACTAATTAAGGAAGGTCCGATCCCTACACGATCGTCCAGGCGACTCAATTCTTCGAGTTCACCAAACGGATCGCCGACGAGGCCACCGGTCGGCAACACTGTTTGCCTGCCGCCGGTTCTTTTCCAACCGATTGCCGCAGATGATGTGGCCAGTGCGCTCTGTAAAGTGGCGACGAGTTCACCGCTGAACAGCAAAATTGAAATTGCCGGGCCCGAAGTGTTTCGTTTCGACGAACTCATCCGGCAACGACTCAGCGCACTCAACGATGCGCGCGAGGTCGTTGCTGATCCACACAGCACGCTACTTCGGCACCGAGTTGAGCGAGCGCAGTATCGTGCCGGGCGATACGGCCCAACTTGGCGAGATTCGCTTCGAAGACTGGCTGATCCGGTCCGCAAGTCAAGTCGCCGCCGCAGTCGCGAAGACGAGCTCGCAGGTCGCGTGATGCCGGAAGAGCCGGAGCAGCTGAGACCAGCCGCCAAGCATAGCGCTCAGTAAATTCGGAAAACGTGAAGTTACGAGAACAGCACAACAAGAAAAAGGAGAGCGTCTTATGAGTACTATCACCACGCAAGATGGAACGCAGATTTACTACAAGGATTGGGGCACTGGCCCGGTCATCACGTTCTCACACGGCTGGCCCTTGAATGCCGACATGTGGGACGGACAAATGCTCTTCCTCGCACAGAACGGCTTTCGCGTGGTTGCGCACGACCGGCGTGGCCACGGCCGGTCCAGCCAGGCCTCGTCCGGCAATGACATGGACGGCTATGCCGACGATCTTGCGGCAGTGATCGAAGCCCTCGATCTCAAGCAAGTCACGCTGGTAGGCCACTCCACCGGAGGCGGAGAAGTCGCGCGCTACATCGGCCGCCACGGAACGAGCCGAGTCGCTAAGGCCGTCCTGATCGCCGCAGTGCCACCGCTGATGCTGAAGACCGCTGCCAATCCGGAGGGCCTGCCGATCGAGCTTTTCGACGGCCATACGCGCGAGCCTCATGAAAGACCGCTCGCAGGCCTACAGGGATTTTGCAGTTCCGTTCTATGGCGCCAACAGGCCTGGCGCGAAAGTCTCGCAGGGCATTCTCGATCAGTTTTGGACCTGGAGCATGCAGTCCGGCCTCAAGAACGCCTACGAGAGTATCAAGGCCTTCTCGAAACCGACTTCACCGAGGACCTCAAGAAGTTCGATGTGCCGACGTTGGTACTTCACGGCGAGGACGACCAGGTCGTTCCGGTGAAGAACTCGGCCATGAAGTCGGCCCAACTCATCAAGGGCGCGAAGGACATCTACTACCCGGGCGCGCCGCACGGCATCACCGCTACGCATCAGGATCAGATCAACGCGGAGCTGCTCGCCTTCATCAAGGGAGAGAAGTACCATGTCGCCAACAGCTAAGCCGGCCATTACCAGCGGAAAGACGCAAAGTCCTGGGTGGCATCACGGTGATCGACACGCCGCTGGTCACGCGGGCATTGGACTTCGCGCGGACTCATTCCGAACCGTTTCTCTTCAACCATGCTGTCCGATCCTGGCTCTTCGCGGTCAGGCTCGGACAGTTGCAGGGCGTCGCTCACGATGCGGAAGTCGTCGCTGTCGGCTCGCTCCTCCACGACCTCGGGCTCACTGAACAGCTTCACGGGTAAAAAGCGTTTCGAGATAGAAGGAGCCGACGCAGCGCGGACGTTCGCGCGCGAGCAGGGGCCTCGACGACGCCCGGGTGCAGTTGATCTGGGACACCGTCGCTCTGAACTCCACGCCTTCGATCGCCCTGTACAAAGAGGCGGAAGTCGCGCTCTGCACGGCTGGTATCGGTCGTCGAATTGGCGGGCTTCCAGTACGACCAGATCCCGCCAGACGAGATGAAGAGCATCCTCACCGAATTTCCTCGCCTCGAGATGAAGCGGCGCTTCACGGATTCGGTGTGCGCCATCAGTCAAGGCCAGGCCTGAGACCACCTACGACAATTTCGCGCGCGACTTCGGCGAACGTTTTGTCCCGGGCTACAAGCCGGCAGTCTACGGTGGATTTCCTGATGGATGCTCCGTTCAAGGAGTAGCCGTGTGGTCTGCCGGGATGGGCGCGACGAACGATTGCCAGATTAAGGAATGAATTTTATTTGCTTTGGAGGTTCACATGAGCGAAGAAAATTTGAGTGCTGATAACGCTGGATGACCCAGGCGAGGGATGCCCAGGATGAGGATAGCTTCAACCATTTTCAGGCTGACGATACCGTCGCGCACCCGGCCCGGTCAGCCGTACTCAACAGGAAGCGACGCGGCTGGCAAGAGAAGTAGTTGCATTAGGCGACCGATCGGTCCGGATTGTGTCACTGTGGTGCGCGTATGTTGTGATGTCAACAAGAGATTTCAACTCCAAAGCGCCTGGCTAGCTGGGTGAGGCGACCAAAATGAGAGGTTAATCATGAAGAACAAGTCATTAATGCTCGTCCTGCTATTTCTGATCCCCGTCACGCTGATGGCCCAACAGCCCGCCGCGCAGTCAGGCCCCACAAGCCTCAGTGACGTCGCTCACTTCGAAGATCGCCCGAGCTTCCCGGCAAGAAGTCTTGATGATCACAGTGGACTATCCACCGGGCAGCGTGGATCCCATCCACCGGCACAATGCACATGCGTTCGTCTATGTGTTGGAGGGCTCGATAATCATGCAGGTGAAAGGTGGAAAGGAGGTGACGCTGACACCGGGCCAGACTTTTATGAAGGCCCCGACGATGTTCATGTCGTGGGTAGGAACGCCAGCAGTACCAGGCCGGCAAAGTTCGTCGTGTTCTTCATTAAGGACAAGGGCGCTCCGGTGTTAGTGCCGGCGCCGGAATGAAAGCAACCGAACCGCATCAACGAGATATTGCTGGCCCGCGTAGTGGGTCAATTTGAAAACAAATGTCCGACAAACTTCAGGAAGCTCTGATCAAGGTCAGATTGAAAATAGCATTTGCTCCCCTCCCTTTGGGAGGGGCTGGGGAGGGGCGCAGCTACGGCAAAGAGAAAAGCAAATTACTTGTGTGCGCGGGCTTTCAGCCCGCGCGGGATCTTTTTGGGTATCGACTCGTAGCTGCGCCCCTCCTAACCCTCCCAGAGGGAGGGAATCTGAGTATGTTCGTGAAGATCACGGTAAGTAGTTATGCAGCTCTTTAGGTTCGAGTGGAGGAATGTGATGGACAGCAATATTTCATTTTCCAGTTCTATCTACCTGGAACAGGAAACGAGAGAAGACGAAGAGTTGTCGGCGTTTACTCGAGCGGTCGCGGACGTCTTTGGTCCGCAACAGGCCAGCCTTTCGGAAAGAGACTGGCTCGACGAGGCCGACTCAATGGATACCCGCCTTTATCTACAGTCCGGAATTGGCGGGCGGTCTCGGTTGCGGCGTCGTTTCGGCTTGCGGTTGATCCGGGGCGCCCTGGCCCATTCACCGACGGACCAACGATCATCGAAAGCGTCATAACTATTTCTCACCCACTCTCCTGACGGTGCGAAGTAGGGCCCGGCATCGGCGTCCTGAAGATTGCGCAACGGGCGTATTCAACGCGCCGATCTTCCGATGTACGCGTTTCCCACACGTAGTATATTGGCGTCAGGATGATTCCCGCCGGCCATATTTGCGAAATCGTGCGTTTCCGCGTCAAGGGGCGTCGCGCTTCGTCAATCGCCGGGTGTCAGAAGCCCGACCGTGAGGAGAGGGCAACTTTGAAGCGTTCTTCATCTACACCGGGCTTCAGCCCGGTGTTTCTCTACTCAACCCTATTCATCCGAGAAGGAATACTGAGAGATGAAATTACAAAACCTGTTTGCCTCAGCGCTTGCTAATTCTCGCCTCTGTCACAACCATTGTTAAAGGACAGGCGCCGGCAAAAGCACCGGCCGGTAAAACGGCCGAGTCAGAGCTGATGGATCTGGATCGTCAGCTGCAAGAAGCGGTAGTGACTGGTAATTTGAGTTTGATTGAGGGCTATGCCGGCGAAGATCTGCTTTTCACCGCACGGGCTCTCAGGCCGAACCGATAAGAGAGAGGACTGGATCAACCTCGCCAGGCGAACGCCACGACAGTTCATCGCTCGCAAAGTTTCTTCGCAGGCGGTCGAGATCCACGGCGACGCGGCATTGGTTCTGGGACGGCTTGATGTGCGACGGCTGCCAAACGCGAGCGCGAATGAGACAAAGCAGATGTGCTATGACCTGAAGTATGTGCACCTTTACCTGAAGCGCAACGGTCGCTGGCAATGGGTGTCCCATCAGGACCGTCTCGGACATTGTTCAAAGCCCCTGCCCAGAGAAGGTTGGCTGAACCGCGAAAACAGGGAGGATGCTCTGTCGGCTGCTTCGCAGGCTCTCAAGAGATGACACATTCGCCTCCATGAGCCGGTCCGGCTGCGTTTTGACGCGTAGTACAGTGACCCAAGATGGGCTCAACCGTTGGGGCATGGACCCGCTATGCTATGCCATTCATTAGGATTCCGTTGGAGAAAGTTATGAATCAAACTATGAAACGCCTCGCACTGCTGTTGATAGGTATTTCCTGTTTTTCCGCACAACTCCCCGCGCGAGCGGAAGTCACCGATGACGAAGTTAAGAATATTCTTCAGGATCGAATTGACCGCGCCAAACGTGGCGTCGGCATAGTCGTCGGGCTGGTCGATGAAAAAGGCGCGCGCGTAATCACCTATGGCAACGCCAGCCAGGACGGCAAACAAGCGCTTGATGGCAACTCCGTTTTTGAAATCGGTTCAGTCACCAAAGTATTCACGGCGACGCTGCTCGCCGAAATGGTCGAGCGCGGCGAGGTCAGTCTTAACGATCCAATTTCAAAATACCTTCCCCGGACAGTGAAGACACCGACGCGCGACGGCAAGGAGATTACGCTCTTCGATCTGGCAACACAGACGTCGGGACTTCCGCGCCTGCCAGCCAATTTTGCGCCGAAGGATCCTCAGAATCCTTATGCCGATTACTCAGTTGATCAGATGTACGCGTTCTTGTCCGGCTACAGCTTGACTCGCGGGATCGGAGAGAAGTACGAGTATTCAAACTTCGGTGTCGGTTTGCTTGGGCACATCCTCGCTTTGCGTGCCGGAACGGATTACGAAACGCTGGTTCGCAAGCGTATCTGCCAGCCGCTCGCGCATGTCGGACACGAAAATAAAGCTCACGCCTGAGATGCTGGCGCGACTGGCAACCGGTCATAATCAAGCGCTGAAGCCCGTGCCCAATTGGGACTTGCCAACCCTGGCCGGCGCCGGCGCACTGCGGTCGACAGTCAACGATATGCTGAAGTTTGTCGCGGCAAACCTCGGGCTGACGAAATCACCATTGCTCGTCGCGATGCAGAAGGCGCAGCAATCCCAGCGCGAAGCCGGCCAGCCTGATCTATCGATTGGCCTTAATTGGCACATCCTGAAGAAGTTCGACAGTGAAATGATCTGGCACAACGGCGGCACCGCCGGCTATCACTCGTTCATCGGCCTTGATAAGAAAAACCGCAGGGGTGTGGTCGTGCTCTCGAACTCTGCCAATGACATCGACGATATTGGCCGTCATCTGCTGGTGAGCCAGTATCCGCTCGCCAAGCTCGAACCACGGAGAGAGCACAAAGCCATCCAGCTTGATCCAAAGGTCTTTGATGCTTACGCAGGTGAATATCAAATCGTTCCCGGCGTCAGTCTGGTCTTCACTCGCGAGGGCGACAAATTGTTCATGCAACCAACCGGGCAGAGCAAGGTTGAGATCTTGCCTGAATCCGAAACTGACTTCTTCCTGGCGGTTGCCGATGTCCAGGTGACTTTCGTCAAAGACGATAAGGGTCAGGTTACCGAGGCGATTCTTCATCAGAACGGCCGCAATGTGACCGCAAAGAAGATCAGGTAAGGTAAGGAAATCGCTGGCCCAGCGTCGTGGGATTTTCTCTAGCCCAGGCGTTTACGCCTGGGTGGAAAAACGGGAGCGCTACTAATGGGGCTTTTGAAACTACCGCTTTTTCATTCCCAGGCGTAAACGCCTGGGCTGAGAAACTTCATTCGAGTTGGGTCACCACCCAGGCTGGCAATGCTCGCGACGACCGGTCGATCTGCATTAGAATCCTTCCGTTCTGCGGACTTTATGAGTAGCTTTTCAAAAGCGGTTAAGTTGATCGGGACACGGCCGGCAAGGGCAATTCTACTGCTGCGCCTTGGTCTCTGGGTCGCGATTTTATCGTTGGTCGTTAAGTTGTGCTCGCTGCCGCGGGCGCTGCGGATTGTTCTCTACTTCAACTCGGGCGCAATCCCAGCCCAGCGCCACAAGTGAACAGGAGCTGGTGACTGCAGTTGACGCAATCCTGGGCTTGAATGTCTTTGTCTTTCGGCCGGTGTGCTGGAAACGCGCCGCTATTCTGCATCGTTACCTTTCGATCCGCGGCCGAGCGACTACCATAAAGTTTGGTCTGCGCAAAGGACCCGGCAATAGTCTTGATGGTCATGCCTGGTTGGAGGCCGATGGACGTCCAATTCTCGAAACTGCCATTCCCAATTACAGCGTTACCTACGTCTTTCCGTCGGATGCTGAGTGCAAAATCGATTTGACTTCGCCTCATTTCGACTTAAGAGGCGGAGCCTCTGAGATTGTCCGCCATGCCCAAACTTGATTTCAGTTGTCTGATCGCTCCTTACTCGGCCGGCGACTTCCTGGCTGAGTACTGGCAGAAATATGCGCTCTGATCAGAGGAAACGAGAAGGCTCGTTTCCAACCTCTGCTACCGGCGACCGATATTGAGGCCGTCTTATTGATGGCAGACAAATTGCCGTCCGAAGCGGTTGAGCTGGTGGGCAGAACCAGTGAGATCGAGCACGAAAAATCCAAATCACCTGGCGGCATAAAGGATTTCTTTCTTCAGGATCCACCATTCGAGTTAGAGGAATCGAAAAACACTCCGGACCGTTGACTGAGTTGTGTCGAAATATCGAACAGGAGCTGGGCTTCCCGACGCGGGCCAACCTCTACTGCACGCCGGCCGGCGCTTCGCGGATTCGACCTCCACTTTGACACTCACGAGGTGTTGGTCTTGCAGTTGTTGGGAAAGAAAAAATGGCAGGTCTATGAATCGAGCTTCAGGCTGCCTCTGGAAAATGTACCGCCGCTTCCGTTTGAGGATGATCGCGCGGCGCTGAAACGCGCGCGCGGAGTAAGGCAGCGGTTCAGGACGGGATCAGTGAAGCGGAACTCGGTCCGCTTGCGCTCGAGGGGTTACTTGAGGCGGGTGACTGCCTCTATCTTCCGCGTGGTTTTGTTCATCAGGCTGAGTCGCTCGATGAAGCTTCGGCCCATCTAAGCATTGGTATCCATGTGCTCACGTGGCTGGATCTGCTGGCGGTCGCTCTCGGACAGACGGCCAACCGGCAGGAGAGTTTTCGGCAGGCGTTGCCGATTGGGTGGAATATGGATGCGGATGTGAGAAAAACGTTGGCCAGTGAATTCGCTCGCCGGGTGCAACTGTTCAGCCAGAGCGCGGATCTCGAAAGCGCGCTCGATGAAATTGCTGACAGCATGATTCGCCGCCATCGCGTTGAATCAAGTGAGGCCGGGGCGAATGGAATTGATTGCGAGACCAGGCTGGAAGGGAAGGGAAGCCTTCAAATCTATCTGTCGAGTGACGGTACCCTGGCAGGCCTCGCTCTGGGAACGAAGGTGTTCTGGATGCCGGCGTCTCTAGCACCCGCCCTTCGTTTTGTTGTCGAGCGCAAAGTGTTTTGCGTCCATGAACTGCCAGGGCAACTCACCGATGACGGCAAGCTGAACCTCGCGCGGCGTTTGGTGGAAGATGAGTTTCTGCGAATTGCCGATTGAGGCCGGTCCGCCTGCTAGTCCCTCTGCTGGTCTTTAAGGCGCACGCGAAACAATGTGTATTTCCCGATACGCTGGCCCTGGTCGCGCTCATACCAACGATCAAAATTAGAGAGATTGACCTGGTCGTCGGAAGCCACCAGTAGAAATGATATCTGCGGATGTGCGGCCCGCGCGCGGTCGAAGGTGGCCACAAAGTTAGCGTAGTAATCACGCGCAGCGATTACTTCCTCTGGAGTGATCGGTTTCCAATTGACCGACAACCGCGGATTGAAGCGTCCGCGGCTAATCAATGAGCTGAGATAGTAGGCTCTTTCGCCGTTGAGCGAATCGAAATGATCCGGATCGATGTCCGCGAAGGTGACTCCTTTGTAATAAAGAAACTGTGCCAGACGCTCTTTGTCTTCGCTCAAAGTAACATCAGGAAAGACGAACAGGTATTGGGCCCAAAGCACCGGTTGCGGCGCCGTTGTGGGTATCGCTCCAGTCACTACGAAGTTGGGCGCGTAAACGACTGACCTGGTGTCGAGAGCGCCGTCCGTGGTCTCGCGCGCTAAAGCCGCCAGACGTAGCAACGCCGGCCGGGCTTCGTCGGCTAACAGGTTTCCTTTCCACTGGTGCCGGCTCAGCAATGTTGCTTCGGCCGTGCCTGACAGTATTGCCGCCACAGCGATTCCGATGAGTAACAGCCGAGCCATCGCAGGCCTGGCGGTCCTGAATCTGCGCCCGCCCAGGACAACAGTGACAAAGGCCGCGAGCACGGTCGTAACCCCGATGAAAACTTCGTAGTGAAACGGTTGTAGTGATCGACCAGTCAACACCTGTTGATTGAGCAGCAGAAATGGTGTCAGCGCGAAGGCCACCGCGAAGAGCCCGCAGGTTCGTGGGCCGGCACTCGCCCCCTCGCAAACAGGAACACCATTGTTGCCAGGACTGCAAAACCCAGGATCTCGGTGAGACGAAAAAGGTCAGGAGCGTGTGAGACTGCGAGAAAATGTACCTCAGCTGTCGTATCTCCCAGTTTCGAAGCCAGTAGAAAATAGGGAACCAGGGAGGCAACTACGCAGGTCGCCAAAATCGCAAGCATGTTTAGTGTGGTCTTCGTTCGTGCGGGCGCGCGATGAGCCAGAGCGCAGCCAGACAACAGGTCCAAACAAGCGCAAAGGACCAGTGATACACATATGAAAAGTAAGGACCGCGAACAGGGCTCCGGCGCTCAAGGCGTAGAGCGGAGCGATCCGCTTTCCCTCCGCCATCAACACGCGCCAGGTGATCGCACAATAAGCAAATAGGATCGGAAAGGAAAACGCCGGAAGATACCGTCGGAGAAAGGGCAGGTAATTATTCGAGTCTGCAAATCCCAACAGGTGCTCGACTACCAGATTTGCGGAACCCGCGAAGAGTACAACCAAAACGCCAACTGCTGCGGTCCGGTTTCCTTCAATGATTGACGCCAGCAGCCAGAAAATAGCCAGGGCCGAGGTAAAGGCCGTAATTGCAGTCACGGCAATGAACGCCCTGGCTGTCGAGATATGCAGCAGGCGCGCCATCCGGGCGATTACGATTGGTGGGACGAACTGAAGTGACAGGTACGACTCTGCCATCGGATTTTCGGCAGAATTGGCGCGTCCGGTATAGGGATTGTTTCTGTCGCGAGCGTCCGTCAATCAGGGCATTCAAATAGGACGCGTAAACGCCTTCGTCACCGTGGGTCTGGGCATAGGAACCGTTCCATTGACTGCCTCGCGAGAAACCGAAATAGAGCTGCGGAGCGATGGCGATCAATGTGACGATAACAGCCGCGAGCAGTCCAAACCGCCAACGCACCCTGCTATCAGAAGTTTCAAATCGAAGAATTCCTTCGGCCGAACTGTTTTTGCCGACAACAGATCTATCCTGAAGGTCGAACCAGTTTGCGTTTCTGGAGTTGTCTGAGCAAGGCTTCCGCGCTCGTGATTGCCCGCTTATTGTTTACGGCGTAGGTGGTCGTAATCTCTTTCACGATCTGATCGAATGAGAACCCGTTCTCCAGCGCCTGCCAGATCAGCATCGCCGACTCGTTCAGTCGATAATATTGCCGGGTGTCCAGATCAAGCCAGAACCCCATCGCCGTCTTCGAGATAGCTGGCCACGATGTTTTCAAGCGGTACGAATGCCGGGTCTGTCATCGGGGGTGTCGTCCTAATCGTCGATTCGTTGAATGATCAAACTGCTTATTGAGGAGGGATCGTCGAAGACATCCCGGCCGGCGATGACCGAATAGTTCCGGGTCTGTTTGATGAGGTTTGTAAGTGCCTGAACATGGTCGGGCGCGGCCGCAGTGTCGCAGGTGGCCCAGGGGCACTGTCGGAGTAATCGCGCCAGAGCGTCTCCTGGTTTGATGAGCTCGATGCGGGTTTGTGGTTCCGCTCCGATTGCGGAAAAGAGGATCACGCCCGGCACGCAGTTCTCGACAAAGCTTTGAGGAAAAGCGCGACGCGCATCGAAACGAACCTTATCACGATCTCCGGGGACTCTCGGGCCGATGGCCTCTGGAAACTGGCGTAACTTACAGGCATCGAGAGTTGATTCGTCAAACGTAAAGTAACGGCGCAGCGCCCAGGCCACAATTCCCGACGAGGTATCTCGCAGCAGTAAGTTGTCATCTGAGACAAAATGCCAGCCACTCCGGATCAGGGTGGCGGTCAAGGTCGATTTGCCACTGCCCGAATCACCAACCAAAAGGATCCCGCGAGTCGCATCAGGGGCCAGCACACAGCCCGCGTGAAACTGGTACATGCCACTGCGGCGGAGGGCGGCCTGGACCGCATAAAGAATCACGTTATTGAGTGCCAGGGGTGTCTGCCCGCAGTGGTGTCGGACAGCCAGACGTCCGTGCGGTTCAGTTCCGAGGCACTGACGACAATGGTCGAACCGTTCACCGCGAGCACGATTTGTTTGTGAGATGGGTAACAGTAACCATCTTCGATTTCAAAACCGAAAGCTCGGGAAGGAGAGGCCGGCGGCGCCGACCTGTGAATCAGCGATCAGATGAACCGGCTGGTTTCGGGCGGCGAATGAATCAGCAGGGGTGAAGTAGTAACCACTGAGGAAGTTGTGAACCAGATCGAGGACTGGCTCGTCGACTCCCTGGAAACACAGTGTGCGATCTGCAACCGAGTAGTGCCGAATAGCTTTAGACCGGGATGGTTCTGTTGACCGCGACGGAGCGCGGGCGGAACCACGAAAGCACATGGCTTCTGGCATCGATTTGAATTCCAGCCCTAGACGTCGCCGCCGCCGGTAATCTGTAGGAAGAACTTAGTGGCTGCCAGGATATCGACGGGCTCCGAGACCTCAGGCTCTACGAACTCTTTTTGGGAGCCACCGAAACGGCCGGCTCGCAAGTATCAGCAATCGCGCTCTTTGGTACAGGTTCTGTTTTGTTGTCCATGTAATTCGCCTGACGATGGTTTTTGTCGATCTTATTTGACGAATTCTACTAACAGCGGCACGGTATTGAGCCGCTGCAGATCTTTCCGCACGTGCAAGTGAACGGTCGGAGGAAAGTACGCGATGGCCTGTTCCAAAGACATTTCCTTGATGTCGAGATCGACCAGCTCGTTACTGTCCTGCTTCATACTAAAGTTAACTCCCAATTGCACTGCAATCCGGTCGAGTACCGCGGTCAGCGATTGTTTTTTCACCTTCACGCTGAGTCGCTGGTTACGATAGCTTACAAGCAACGGGTCTTCTTTACTGTCGCCGGCGCTTTCGGTGTCGCCCTCCATAATCATAGAGACACTTTGGTTGTCGAGCTTCGGCGCCGGCACCGGCTCGTTGTAGGCATTCAAAAAGGCTTCGCGACAAATCGGCGCGGAGTTTCCTTGCAGCTCATAGTGAATATAAGGAAGCGGCGCCATAATTTGGAGCGCGCTTTCCAAAGGCACGTTCTGGAAATCGAGAGTGACCAACTGCTTCTGCATCACTCGACTAAGAATGACCGGCGCTTTGATTTGCCGCGAAAGTTCGGTTGCAATCTGGCTGAGTGGAGCTTCGTTGGCCCGCACGGTTAAGAAGAACGTGTTTTCCTGGTCAACCTGAACGCGCCACGTTCCCCTGGCGACGTCACCAGTAGCGGGTGCTTCGCCGGCGCGTGTTTCCTGGGCGGTAACCTGGATGGCTGCCAGCCCAACCAGGAAGGCGACAAGACCCAGGCCTTTCAACCTTCGCGTTCGACCTGAGGACACTGTGCTCTTACCCTTATCCATTCCTATTTCTTATTCTGAAGTTAGCCTGATTGCCAATTGGCAAACCGGGATGATGAGGCTACAGGGCCTCACCATTCCGATCGCCGTTAATCGGCCTTACGGCAGTACCTCGATGTTCAACCCAACGCGGAAATGGCCGGTCTGTTGTACGCCCCACAGGAACCGCACTATTACGGTGTTGCCTGGGGGGATCGGTGTTCCTAAGGTGACGGTGCCAACGGAGAAGCTTCCATTGAAGGCGCCACCGTTTGGCTGCGAGGGTGGTTGCTCCAGCGTCGTACCCAGAATGGTAATGACCGAAGTGCCAGTGCCACAGGGTAGATTCGAGAAGTTGTCAGTCGTGTCCGCAGTGGTCCGGGTGCGTAAATCAGCAGTGCCGGATGGAGCCGGGAAGGTCGTCTGCTGAGTCACGCGGAAGCGTAAGCGAGTGACGTTCGCTCCGGTATTGTTAATCACGAATCGGCGCAGTTCAATGGTGCCGAAAGTACTGTTTTGTGCCGGAACGCTGGTCAAATCTCGAATCTGATTAGGCGGTAAACCAGCGGCAACACAGGTGTCCGGAATACCCGTAATGAACGAAGCGTTGCGTTGAATCGGGCTGGCGAGGTTCTCAGGGCCCGGTGAACCAAGTCGCTGCCCCGCGCCGGCCGACGTACCGTTGGTATCGACGAAATAGAAGTCAACGGCGTTGTTGTTGGTGTCAGCAACACCAGTCGTCAACGGACATGGCGTTAGATTTGTGATGGATCCCTGCTGTCCGCAGGCGTCACGAACAAACGCGTAGTCGATGGAGAACGGAGTCAGCGCCGGATAACCGGTGCCTTCCTTGTAGAGCGTGTTTGCTTCCGACGTCGAGCCAACCGCATCCAGGCGGTTCGCCAGGATGAAGTTTGCGGGTACGTTGTTGTTGAAGAGCGCGATGCCGGCATTGTCCGGGATGTCCGTCGTATAGGTAGCATCGCCGGTGGCATAAGCGCCCAGCGAATAGGCAACGCTGTTGGTGCAAAGGAAGTGTCCACGACCCGGGATCACCGTGCCGTTGGGAATCGTGCAGCGCACTACGGCGTCGCTGGCTGCGATGGCGAAACCGCTTCCCACCTGCGAAGCCACGGTGGTGCTGGTATTGCTGTTGTTGTAGATCTCAACATACTCGTCGTTTGCGCCACTCGGTCCACGCACGCGAAACTCACTGATAATCAAGGGCGAGGTGACGGCGCTTGTGTTGACGATATGAATGTCGTAGGTGCCAGTGCCCGCGGCTGCGAAATGTCGCACCTTTATGAAGTAAGTGCCCGCCGCGTCGACGGTATAGTTCGCGCCTTCGGCCGCTGGATTCGCCAGACTTCCCGTGATCGAGGAATCGACTGACGAGCAGGAGGGCGTCGGCCGGAGAGCGGAACTCGACCACCAGGTCGCGTGCCCGTTCCATCGCGTTCGGGGTCGGCGTCAACCGGGAAAAAGATCGTGTCACCGGCGTTTGCCGAGACTGAATAGTAGTCGACGTCTCCGGCGACCCCGATTGATCCTGAGCGCAGCGCTGGGGAGTTGGCGACGTTCGCGGTCGCTGCCGTGTCGTTCGCTTCGACCTCCGGCGTCGCCGCGACGTTAGTCAGCGAAACAAACAGCCGGTAAGGATTAATGATGCCAGTGACGCTGAACGCCTGCACGCGAATGAAATAGGTGCCGCCCGCGGTCAGCGTCCGTCCGGCGATGATCGAGGCCAGACCGAGTTTCGATGGTGCCGTCGCCACCGTTGCCGGTGCCGTCATCGTCGTCATTTTCGATGACCGTCGTGCCGTCGGCCGCAAGCAGGTCGACAACAGTATCGCGCGAGGTCGCCCCAGCGTTTTGGACGCCGCCGGTATCGGTCTCAATCCATACTCGGGATCCGGCCGGAGCTGTGAAGGTATAGAAATCAATGTCGCCGCCCGGGTTAATAGCCGCCGTGACGATTGCGGTTGGAGTGAAGGTTAAGGCAGTCGCGGTTCCTGACGTGTCATTGGGTTCAGTCTCCCGCGCCGGTGGCGTATGGATTGATGCCGCGCTTCACCTGTCCAGCGACCGACGATGGTTCCACTTCTTTGACTTCGGCGCGAGATTCCGAGTCGGGGACGAATTGTGCCAGGCCGTTGCCAGCGCTCGTATTTGTTATCACGTTTGTTATCACGCTAGAGTCCCGGCCGGAATTTATCGACAAATCTCCACTGACGGAGTTCGCCGGCGAAACGTAAACTCCAGGCAGAATTGCTCGTCGTACCGCATCCTCGCGCTTCAGGCGAGCGGCTTCTTCGGCGGCAGTCTCTTTTTGTTTTTGGTGTCATTGGCGTCAGTCTCGGCGCCGGTGGCATACGGCTTAGTGCCGCCACCTTTCACCTGTCCAGCGGCCGGCGATGAACCGTCCACTTCTTTGACTTCGGCCCGCGGCGACTGGACGGGTGCGGCAGCTTCCGGATGGGGGGACGGATTGTGCCAAGCCGTTGGCCGCGACCGCATTTGTGCTCACGCTGGAGTCGCGGCTGGAATTCTTCGACAAATCTCCGCTGACCGAGTTCGGCTGCGAAACGGAAACTCCGGGCCGAGTCGTTCGTCGTACCGCAGCTTCGCGTTTCAGCCAGAGCGCTTTTTTGGGCGGCCGTCTCTTTTTGTTTTCTGGACTTCTTCCGCGGTTTGGACCCTACGGCCATGGCAAAAGACACTACCAAAACGCAGACACATAGTGTGCTAATCACGGATGATAAGCGGCGGCGGGTAGCTCCGAACATCTATCTTTCTCCTTTTGGACAATTAGCGCGCGGCAAAAAGAAACCTTGCATAAGGTGTCGTCAGACAATTTGGCTTTAGGGGAGCTCAAGAATATACCGACAGGGTTCCAGCGAGTCAACGATTTTAAATTACTAACAGAGCGCTTGTTCTCCTGATCCTTCGGCAAGTAACCGAGGAACACCCGGGGGCGGTAGTTACTGAAAGCCAGGGTCCTCGCCGTCATGTGAATAGCGAAAACTGCGTCATCGCCGGGATTGATTTGGCTTATCATTTCCTGCCGGAATGATTGCTCGCGAGGCGATTGCCCTTTCGATCAGACAGCTCATCTGCTCGATCCGCATCTTCCAATCGGCCTGGGAAGCAACTTCGCGCCGCCTCTTCCTCTCCAGCGGATCGTGCGCCGCGTTCAGTTGTGCCTTCGATGGCCAGGAGAAATCCGGCAACGCTGGAGCTGAAGTCAGAAGCACTCGATGCGCTGCGTTGAATTCACAAACGTAGGGTAGATCGGTCGAGACGATCGCCTTTCCAGCAGCCAGGTATTCGTTGATCTTGGTCGGTACCAACGCAGCCGTCGCCGGGCCATTGAGGTAGGGAACGATGCAAACGCTAAAGGACCTCAAGTATGCCGCCAGTGTTTCGTGAGCTTGTGGACCAGGCAGGTAAACGTTGGTAAGCCCCTCTAGTTTATCCAATGACACCTGATGGGCGCCCAGAAAAACCCATGACCATGATGTCCGCGCCCGCGCCATTGCCGCCACTAAATCATAGTCGACGAAGCGATGAAGACCTCCCACATAACCAATGACAGGTCGCGGCAAAGCGGAGATGTTTAATGGACCAACGAGATCATCGGGCGGCTGGATGGCCTCCTCGGGAAATGCTGACATATCAACACCGGGTGGAAAGATGTGCGCTCTGTGGTCGGGCGAGGTTTGTGGGCCTGGGCCGAGCACGTCGCAAAGACGAGGTCGCTGAGGCGAACAAGTTCCTGCTCGCTTTTCTCCAGCCATTTGGCTTTCGGAGTGAGGTAGGAGAAATCGGCGCAGTTGTAATAGACGACCACGCTGCGGTCAGTCCGGTGACTACGAATGATATCTATGGCAGTGTCAGTTGGGAGATAGGTCCAGAGCACGGGATCTTTGATTCCCATCGCGCCGATAATTCTTTTGAGCTGGCGCAGGAAGGCCCGCCGATTCAGGAATCTTTGCCATGCCGATCCAAACGGCGGCAGGACCAAAGGGGAATAGACAAAGATATTCTTCGCGACCTCCCGCGCCCGCCGAACGCTGGGCCCGTAGCCACCGGCCCAAACGGGAAGCAACGCGTTTCGTATCTCTAAGTCCCGGGGCCCTGACTCCGGTGTTCTCAATGTAGAGGACGCGGTTTCCGGCGTTTGCCAGACGCCGGGCGATTTCCTGATGGGCCTGCCAGAGGAAATCCCATTCGATACTTGAAATATAGATGATGTCACGACCAGTGATCATTATTGAGGCCAAACCGGTCCGAAGGATTCATTCCTGGTAGCCTGCTGATCACTTTTCCAACCATACTTTTTGATTAGCCTAAGTACGCGCAAGGGAAAGTAAAGGAACGAGGCGGATTCAGGTAGCGACATCATCTCCCAGTCGACGGGTGTGGTGGTCAGGGCCAGTCGAAAACAATAGCGCAATTTTCGCGCCGCGAATCCTTTGTCTGCAGGTGAAACCTGATTCGTTGCGCCAGCGTGAAGGGAATACTTTCATCGCTGAAAAAGCGAGCGAGGACCTGGCTGGTCAGCCAATCAGGTGGCGTCTCGCAGCTTGGCGATTACCGCAGCGGGAATCGGTGCATCGAGGAGGTCGTGCGCCAACAGAAGGCCCATTGAGATGATCGCCAGGCAATGCGCATCTTTGGCGCGCTTCCATTAATTCATGCCAGTCAATTCCGTCATCGGATCGGATAAGCTCCGCCAGGCCGCATACCCATTCAAGTCGTTCCCAACAGTCTTTGGCTCCGTGTATGCTAGAGCATCATGATTAGATCGGCGGATAAGGGAATTCGGACGCTGGCTTTTTGCAGCGGAATCATGCGGGTGCGTTCCCATAGAGTTGAGGTATCAAAAGATGCCCCAAAAAACGCGGCGCCAGGCGCCAATGAAGTTCGACGGTCGTGTTGTCGCTTTCACGTTTGAACAGACGGAACATAACTCAGACGAATGAAGCTGGCTTGTTTCCGCTGTGGAATCACGAAGTGCGCCCGGTAACCTCGGTTGATGAGGAGGTCGGTCGCTTTCCAAACGTCCTTTTCGGGTATCAGGATGTCGAGATCCGCAAACTGCCGCAGCGATAATTTGCCGTAGATTGCGACGCCCAGCGCCGGACCCTTGTAAGGGACAGCAGGAATCTGATTTTGTTCAAAGAGGTCGAGCAGTCTCAATAGCTCGCCGGTCAAAAAGAACATTGAGGGCGCTGTTGCTTTGAAATCGATCGCGCAACTCTTTGAGACTTTCCGCGGGTATCTTATCGGGCGCAATCTTTTGGAGCTGAAAATAGAGTAGCGGGATCAGCGCGTTGCGTTGACCCACGGCCATCAGCTTCGTCCAATCAAGCTCACCATCAAGCAAAGAGCAGACGCGTTTCGCTCTCGCTTGATCGATGTCCAGCCGGGCGCAGTGCACGAGCAATTCTGCTTCCGCAGTCTCAGGGCCAATCCTTAGGTGCTGGGTATTCATTAACAACTGGAGTCTAAGGGGCAAGCCTCGGATTTGTTCGACGTCAGCCTATCATGCGAAAGGGAAAAATGCAGAGTTTCTTCCAATCTCATTCCGCAGCCCCCAACTGGACCAATTGTTCAGGCGCGCGACGCCAGGTTGTGGAGACCGTTGATTATTCCTAAGTGTGACGCCTATCCTAAAGGCCTACGCGAAAGTAATCCTGGTATGAAACCGTTGCGGTGGAGAAATTTCGCGCGATTTACTTCGGCATCCTAATCACTCTGTCTTACGTTCGAACGTTGAAACATAGCAGTGCTGCGGGTTCACGCGAGACGATGAGGAATACGAGAGCTTCCCTGGCATCGGCGATCCCAGCTTTTCACCTCAAGACGATCTGCCTGCTGCTAATCGCGGCGGGCTTCACGTCGCGCTGACCTCCGCAGTCCTGGGCGTGGGAAAACTCCAACTATTTCCCGCGGGCGTCAGCACCACGGGACTGAGTGACGCCCTCGGTCGTGACAGCGCTCTTCTCTACCAGTCGGAGGTCGAGAGTCTCACGGACTTGCTAAACAAAGGCGAGGTAAGCGCCTGGTTCCACCGGCCCGCAGATCTGCATGTGAAACTTTACTCCCTCTCGTTCGCCTCTTTTAGCCGATGGACCACTTTCAATGTGCTAACGGTTGAGCCACTCAATCTTTTGTATTACCTGATAATTCTAATTCTGATCTATCGGTTGGCTCGCCTTGTGTTTGACCATCGCGCGGGTTTGTTCGCGATGGCTATAGTAGGTCTCTGGCCGTCGTTTCTACTGCATACTACTCAGCTATTAAAGGGACCCGCTGTTGATCATCGCGACGCTGGTGCTGATGCTAAGTACCGCACAATCGCTGACCATGACCCTATCGTGGCGTGAAGCTTTTCTCTCCGCACTGACCTCAGTGATTGGTGGTGGCCTCTCGATTTGGTGCATCCGCTCGAATATGTGGTACACGGATTTCACTGATTCTGGTGATCACAATTTTTCTTCTGATCTTGAGACAGCTGCGCGAGCGGCGGCTACTGGTGGTCAACTTATGTTGCGTGTTGCTCGTGCTGGGAGCGTTAGCACTTGTGCCAAAGGCGTTGCCCCTTTCGCGATCAAGAGTGACGGTGGACCCCGTTCGCGAACCGGCGCTCTGGCAAAGAATTGCCTATACCCGGCGGAGCGCAATCAGAGGGAACTCGCTCCATCCCGGCTCAGACATAGATACTGACGTGAGATTCGACGGTGCCCTGGATGTCATCCGCTACTCGCCACGGGCAGTCATCATAGGTCTATTTGCGCCGTTTCCGAATATGTGGTTTACCCCGGGACAGCAAGTCGGGTGGCTCGGTAAACTGCTGGCCGGGTTTGAAATGTTGCTGACGTATATCATTGAGTTGTTGTGTGTCGTCGGCACTTGGCAGCGACGAAAGCAATTGGCTTCGTGGTTGTTGATTTCCACGGCGGTGATCGGCGCGGGCTCGATTGCGCTGATGATGGTCAACGTCGGATCGATCTACCGCCTGCGCTATCCTTTCTGGATGTTACTTGTCGTCCTCGGCTCAGGGGGTCTGGTGGGCCTGCTTTCGAAAGTCTCGAGGGAAAAGAAAGCATAGCGGCTTCGGTTCTTGCTGCGGCGGATACTTGAAGAGTTTCACGTGTGAATAGTTTCTCTGCTGTCCCACCTGTCCTCGTAGTCCATCCAAACCCCAGGAAGAACACATTGAGTTGATCATCAACTTCATCCCGAACAAGTCAGCGAGTTGCTGTGGTCCGATCTGGTTTTTCGCTGCTGCCACCTGCGATCGTTTTCTCATTAAAATGAAGAGCGTCAGGTGCCGTCCTCCAACGGAATTCCGCGCACCGTTCGCGGCTTCCGTCGAGGCAGTTTGAGTCTTGCAAAAAATTTGCCCATTTCTTGCAAGAAATGTTGCAAGTTGCGCTAGGTGTGATAGACTCCGCCTCGCTCTGAACAACTCCCGGTTCGTTTTCCAAATTGGGTCGCCTTACAAAAAGACTAAGGAGGACGTCCAATGTCCATATTCAAAATCAAAATCAAGGCGGGCACTCCGGCGCTGTATGATCCAAGTCCGCAGACGGTGTACGTGAACGATAGCGTCTACTGGTTCAACAGCGATCCAACCAACGCCCATTGGCCGGCGCCCAGCGCCGCAGATAAGACAGGGTTTCTCGCATACCAGGTTCCGCCTAACGCATCGTCCAGTCAGGTTTCATTTCCAGCGGCACAAAAGATTCTCTACGTTTGTGTCAATCACCCGGGCGAAAAGGGCCAGATAAATGTCCTGCCCGGCAAGAAAGCTGCGTTCGCTGGGAAGACCAAGAAAGGCGCTTTCGCTAAGGTCACCAAGATCGGTAAGGTCACCAAGAAGGGCGCTTTCGGTAAGATCACGAAGTAAGGTTCGCTCAAAGAAGCAACCACAAACATCATCGTAGACCCAACAACCCTACGTGAGGAGGTCACTATGTCAGAAGAGACAATCGTCACGGATCAAGCGGGCGAAGAAGATCTGAACGAGTCATCCAGGGTTAAGCAGGAGTCGGAAACAACCCGGCGAGCTTTCCTCCAGAGAGCGATGGCAGTAGCGTCGGGCCTGGCGGTAACGTCGATGTTGTCAGGCGTTGCCAGGGACATATGGGTCGCAGACGCGCAGTCAGCATCCTGCGATCCTGCCGCTCCGGGCCAGCCGCTTCAAGCCATAATGGAGATCAAGACCGGCCCCACCAAAATCCTAAAGGCCGTCCTGAAAGTTCTCGATGAAAAGAAGGTCTATTTGGGTTCGCCGCCAGCGGGAACCAGCCTGCCTTCCTGCAACAGCGGACAGATGCGTTACTTCTCTGGCTATGACGCGAGCGTCGTCGCCTCACCGCTGATCCGCCGACGGGTTTGGCCTTTTACCCACGGCGTTCCAGGTCCCGGACCTACGCTTCGGGCGAGTGTGGGAGACACAATCCAAATCACTCTCCTGAACCACGTCGACACCAGAAACTTCCCGAACACGCTGGATGTTGCTGAACATGGTCAGGCGTGCGATCAAAATACGACCTTTGGCCAGGGCAACACTTATCCAGGTAGTCCAAGTTGGGAGAACCCGCCAAACTGCTTCCATGGGTCAAGTTCGACGAACCTGCATTTTCATGGAACGCACACCAGTCCGAGCGGAATCGCCGACAACATACTGCTGAATATTCGGCCCTCTCCGCGAGGGCGCGACGGCCTGCCGGTGGTGAACGAGAAGTCTGTCGCGGCTATCTTCGACAAGATATTCGCGGCGTGCATGCACGGCCACCAGCCGTTGTTGTGGACCGACTGGCCGGTCGAGTGGCAGAACTGGCAGAAGAAGCTTCTCATCCAGTATGACAACACCACCCCCTGGCTCGGCAAGAGTCCGCCGCCGCGGCGGTCCCCGGTGCTGCCAAAGGACGAGCAGCTCTGGTACCAGGACCAGCAGGAAATGAAGCCGCCCAACCCCGAGCTTGCCGCAGTATTACATCGGCGCTTTCCCCAACTGCTTCACCATTCCGAAATGGAATGGATCAGCCGACCAGTATGGGTCAGGCGCCCGGAACGCATTGGTATCACGCGCACAAGCATGGATCGACGGCCCTGAACCTGGCTAACGGCATGGCCGGCGCTCTGATCATTGAGGGTGATTACGATGCTACGCTGAAGACGTACTATCAAGACAAAGCCGCGACGCTCAAAGAGCAGGTTTTGGTGTTGCAGCAGTATCTCCGCAGTGCTTGGACTACTACGCGCGGCGGGAAAGTCCGACCTGGTTTCCGTGAATGGGAATTACCAGCCGGTTTTGGAGATGAAACCGAACGAGACGCAGATGTGGCGGATTGTTAATGCCTGCCATCAGGCATGGGTGCCGCTTGACGCGAACTCGCCGACAGGGCTGCAGTGGGTTCAAACCGCCCAGGACGGCGTGCAACTCGATCCGCAGAACTACAATCCTGATCCGAGTGCGGTGACCAACACATTTCCGGTTCCGGCGAAGACCTTTTTCATCAATGGAAAATGGCTCTCAACCGGCAGTTTGGCGCCCGGCAACCGAGTCGATTTGTTGGTGAGGGCCCCGAGCACTGCTGGTAACTATAATGTGACGTTCTCGGGGAGGCACTCTGCTGTTCACGGTTAAAGTAACCGGTACAGCGGTGACGGCCACGCCGTTCCCGAGCCAGGCTCAATTTCCCAAGATGCCCGGCTTCCTGTCGGACATCGTTCCGCCGGTAGGCATGTTGAAACGGGAGATTCGCTTCAACACAACGCGAACACAGTTCACGAGCCCAAGCCCAACACCAACTCCGCAAGGAACACCGGGCGGGCGCAACCCAACTAACGCACCTGCGCCTTTCATACCGAATGCTGCTCCGATGCACACAATTAACGGCAAGCAGTTCAGCGGGAAATCGATCAATACATGAAGCTTGGCGCAACCGAAGAGTGGACCCTTTTTAACGACACGCCCGCAACCGGGGCTGCGCATCCTTTCCACATCCACATCAACCCATTTCAGATCGTCCAGTGGTTTGATCCCGCGCTCAACTTGCCCCCGTCGGGAGTGCCGATGGCGAAACCGTGGGTCTGGTGGGATACCTTCGCCATTCCACAGGGGGTTGGGTAAAGATGTGGACGCGGTTTGTAGATTACACGGGGACATACGTTTTCCATTGCCACATCCTGGGTCACGAGGACCGCGGCATGATGCAATTGGTTAATGTCAGTCCCAGCGGCACCAGCATGAAGCACAATTGAGCCAGTTGCCCTGGCTTAAAAGTCTTAACGCGCTGGTTGGCCGTAACTTTGACAACCCTTTCCACCGGGAGAGGTGTGCTTATTAACACAAGGCAGGGGTGAAGATGGTAGCCAACGAAAAAGCCTGGGTTGGTAGGACCGGGGAACCAACTCCTCTGATTGATGAAGGCTTGCGCGCAGGACTCGCTCTGCTTTGGCGGGCGTACATCTGCGCCGCAAGTCACTGGCGCGAAGATGTGGGACTTTGCCATGCGAGCCGGGAGGCTTTATGAGGCCGGAATGACCAGCAGCGATCTTCGCTGGATGGTTGCCAAGGGCTTCGCAGAGCACGGGCAGGAAACGCCCGTCCACGACGAGAGTCGTCGCTCGTTCCAGGGTGCCAATGGCTATCTTTTTCAACGAACACACCTGTTTGATTCTGACGCCCAGCGGAGCCGCACTCGCGGAACATGTTTTCCGGGAGACTGCCCAATGGCCGCAAGCGACCTTGTCCGCTCTGGCCGCGGTCGCGGAAGAAACTGCTTTACCGGCTACGGCGCCGAGGCCAGCCTCCGAAACGCGCAAGGCAGCGACTGCCCTACTGAAACCGCGCTGGAATGCGAATCGGCGGGAGTTGTCTTTGGAGGATTGATCGTCAAGCGTTTCCGCGTGCCGGCGCGGAATCAGGAGACAATTCTAAGCGTGTTTGAAGAAGAGGGCTGGGCTGAGCACATTCACGATCCTTTGCCCGTAACTCACGACATCGACGCGCCTACCCGACTGCACGACGCGAATCAATCGGCTCAACCGCTGCCAGATCAATCCGCTCCTTCGCTTCCATGGCGACGGAAAAGGAACAGGCATTTTCTGGGAGCTTAATCAGCCGAACCCGCTGGACTGAATCGCGCGAGCGAAAAATGGTTGGGCAAGAGTTGGTTTGTTTTGACCACTTATGATTACTTCAAAGTTTTCGCGCGGGTTTCACGTCTTGGTTATTGGGTCTTTGTTTACAACGCGAAGCGCGAACGTTCGCCATCGAATTCTTTCGTGAGGCTGGTCGGGCGGCGCTCACATTGATATTTGAGTGGCAATTGACATTACGACAAGACTGGAATAGTTCGCGCTGCCTTACTCGTTAACGTTTCTGTTGACGAGAAATTTTCACCTCGCAACCTCAGATGACTCCGAGGTTTTTCCATCCACAGTCGAAAGGAGCATTTATGCTGGAATTACGGTGGTCCGACGAAGAGGTCGCGGCGTCGGGACTCTCAGCAGCTAATCTTGATGCAATTAAGCGTGCGTACTCCAAATTGTACAGGAAGGAGCAAACCCAAGTCGCGCGGGCGAGAGAAAAGAGATGAAAGCCCTGGGCAAGTTGGCGAAGACCCTCGCGCCGAAAATGTCGACTGCGCTTGAGAAGATAGGCGTTGATGTGAAGAAACTCGAGCTAGAGCTTCAGAACCAACACAAAAACCGACTGCAGGGAAAATTCCGCAGATTAAGCAGTTGAACAAGAAAGACGAGCTAAAACTAAAGAAGGAATTGGAGTCTGTCGGGATTAATGAGGCCGCTACAGTAGAAAAACTCTTAAGCATTATTAATCCACCACCTGACGCCCGAGTTGAAACGTGTGACCTTCTCACATTTGTGGTGACATCTGTGGACATGAAGGCGCCTCGGAGGATCAAAGGACGCAAGTCGAGAAGGGAGAAATGAAATGCGCCTTTTGTACTGGGTCGGCCTTTCACCGGGAGCATTAGTGAAGGGGGCCCCGCATTACCAGCCTGGACCCTGTTGCAGGTACCCTGGGAATAAATAACGAGGCTTATGTGGTCGGCACCTTCAAAGTCATCGCCGGCTTCTCGAAGATATTCCCGCTCCCGCTTGGAACTAGAAGTGTCGTCGAGGTAGGCGCGGATGTTGTTGCATCCGGGCACCTTCTTGCCCGAGGGCTCCACTGGGGCTACGCACGTGCCAGCCTTTTCTCAACATAAAAGCTATGGGACTAAACGTCTTCAACATGCCTAACAATGACGACCACGAGAGGAGAGGACTCATTCTGGATCAGGGTGCTGGTTGGTATTACACCTCACCAGGAATCGAATTCTTTAGCGGTACGTTTTTGCGAAACGTAATGGTCCGTTCACGCCGGCTTCTACGACCCGTCGATATTTACTCTCTGCCACGATTGAAAGCTGGGCGGGCTGTGCTGGGTATGCGAGCTGGGCGATTGCTAATATTACCGATGGGACAACATTGGAAAGTCTCTTTATAACTATTGACCCCTGAGTCGGGCTGGAAACCATTGTATGCCGACCTGGCAAACATAAGACTGCGCGCACCTCGTGTAAAGAAAGAGTTGTTGCTCTTGAAGCGTACATTGGCCTACGCGCAATTCGCGCCTCTTGATGCTGAAGGTGTGCGCCAGTAGCAAGAGTGGTGAGAATGGTTGCGCGCCCGAATATTCCAAGGTTTGCTTGTTTGGTTCGGCAATCGACACCAGATCGACACCAGATCGACGCTTGCATCTTTGTTTGCCATGGAAGATAGTGCCGACATTCGCCTGAGGTTCTGGTGGAAAACCTTTAAGCTTGGACCGTACGCAGCATATATATAAGGAGAAGACTATGCCGAAGAACACAGTTTCGATTTCGTTGGATGCGGAGTCCCTGGCAAGATTCGTACAGCCTGTTCGGTGATCGTCCGTTGGCGACCGGAGCCCACTGTGGCGATGACGATGGAGACGTGGACGGCGTGCTTGCGGAGCAATCGCGCTCGGAGCTCACTGCGGAGATGACGTCGACGGCTGACGGATCTCTAACTTCCGTGGACCAATCGCCTTAGCTGCTCCAAGCATGCAAATGGCGATTGGATGAAAACGACGACGTGATCTGACGCGAGGGACGAGATGTTGCGGCTCGCGAGATGTACTGGTTTCTTCGGATCGCAGGTTGACGCGGCTCCGAGAGGCCTGGATCCGTCACGGTTTTCTTTCCCAGAGGATTTGGATTCCTCTTGGTCGGGATTAAACGCATGGTTTCAAGCAGTGCTCGAAGCATGCGCAGTCTAGCGCCCGAGACGACCTTGCTCTATGCCAGGCAGTTGGCCGCAACTGCCGGCATCAGGCGAGGTCAGGGATCTCACCGACCTGGATGTCCTGGGCGTGCCGGTCTATGTAAGTGTGCGACCGCAAGCGCGCGGAGAGGCCTTTACCTTCGGAAAAGGGCTGCGGCCTGTTGATGCCGAAGTCGGGGCCTACATGGAGGCGTTGGAGTTTTTTTCGCCGAACCGGGCGTAGGCCGTGTTTCAACCCGCTGGGGATCTGCCCGGGACGTTGCCGGCCAGGAACGCGCAGATGATGCGGTTCTTGATTTCGTTCCGCTCCTTCAACGCGAGGTCGACCTCGATGCGTCGTTGTTGCTTGCCTCGGTTCGGGACCTTGAGAGCGGGGACGAGTGTGCCATTCCCGCAGAACTCATCTATTATCCGGCGCCGGATTGTGGGCAGTCGCTCTTCGGATCGTCGACCAATGGCCTGGCATCCGGCAACTCGCTGCTCGAGGCAAGTATTCAGGCTCTGTTGGAGCTGATCGAGCGAGACATCTGGTCGTTTGAATGCGTTCGCGGCGCGTCAAGATTAGTCGAGCCGGCGAGTCTGCCGGACGATGTGCGTGAAATCGTCGAGCGCGCTGAACGCAATGGCCTGCAATTCAAAGTTCGCGCTGTTGCCAACGACTACGGAATGCCATTCTTCGCGGCTTTCGTGTTCGATTTGAACAACCCCAGCCGCAAGACATTCAACGGCGGTTGGGCGTGCGATCTGAACCGTGATCGGGCTGCTGTGCGTGCCGTTACCGAGGCCGCGCAAAGCCGCGTGGCTTTCATTCATGGCGGACGGAAGGTGCCAACGGCGCGAGCGTCAGGCGTCTCGTTGGAGGCTCAACAGCGGGAAGCGAAACTTGTGCGGCAACACATGCTGGGCGTGAGTGATCCGCGCCAGCAAATGTTGCTCAGCGACATTCCCGAGTTTGCAGCGACGGGCACATTGCAGCAGCCAACTTGACGAAGTGATTGAGCGATTGCGTCGCGTCCTGCAAGCACCAATCTATCGGGCGGTGTTTACGCCGCCAGAATCGCCGCTGCAAGTGGTTCGTTTGGTTGTGCCTCTGTTGGAGAATCTTAAGGAGACCCGAGTCCGATTGGGACGTCGCCTCAAAGCCAGCTATCGATGTCTTAGGGGCGCAAGCAGCGTGAATGGGATCAGTCATAATCAGGAGAGTTCACCAGACCAGGGGTTAGGTACAATGGAGATTCGGCAGACCGTCGAAATCCGTGTCCGAGGGACAGTTCAGGGTGTTGGCTTTAGGCCAACCGTCTGGCGCCTGGCCTGCGACGAGGGACTGGTTGGTGAAGTTTTTAATGACGGCTTTGGAGTACTGATTCGAACCACCGGCGAGACTGGCGCCATCTCGCAATTTCTAACCCGGCTGCACAGCGAAGCGCCTCCGCTTTCGCGGATCGAGAATATCGAGACGCAGGTCCTGAAGCTCCTGGACTTTGAGGACTTCCGCATTGCCGAAAGTGTCAGTGGCGAGAACTGCACGCGCGTTACTCCCGATGCTGCGATTTGTGCAGCCTGCCGCGCCGAAGTGCTGGATCCGAAGGAACGGCGGTATGGTTATCCCTTCGCGAACTGCACGCACTGCGGACCCCGCTTTTCCATCGTGAAAGAGGTCCCCTACGATCGTGTCAACACGACGATGGCGGACTTTCCGATGTGCGCGTCCTGCAAGGGCGAATATCAGCAGCCTGCGGACCGCCGCTTTCACGCTCAACCGATCGCCTGTCCCGCCTGCGGGCCATCAATCTGGATCGAACGGGTTGAAACAAACGCGCCGCCGGCTCAGCCGACGACAACCATTGCTCTGGATTCCGCTGTCGAGTTGCTAAAGAACGGTGCGGTGGTAGCCATTCGCGGCCTGGGCGGATTTCACCTGGCTTGTGATGCCACCAATCCAGAGGCAGTGCAGCGTTTGCGCGAACGCAAGCATCGCTACGGCAAACCATTTGCGCTCATGGCCAGGGACCTCGACGTGATTCGCCGGTACAGCAACTTGACTACAGCCGAGGCGGACTTGTTACAGAGTCCCGAAGCGCCGATCGTTTTGCTGTCAGCAGACGGGGTAGAGAAGCTGCCGAACGGCATCGCTCCAGGGCTGAACACGGTGGGCTTTATGCTGCCGTATACGCCGCTGCATTTATTAATCACGCAACAGATCGATGGACCACTGGTCATGACCAGCGGGAATATTTCCGACGAGCCGCAGGTCACAAGTCTCGAGACCGCGCGGATCGGCCTGCGCGGCATCGCCGATGCGATGCTGATGCACAATCGCGAGATCGCCAACCGGATTGATGATTCGGTAGTGCGGATCGTGGCCGGTAGACCATCGGTGATGCGACGTGCGCGCGGTTATGCACCCAGTGCTGTTCCGTTGCCAGACGGGCTTCGCGGGCGCGCCCGACCTGCTGGCTTTTGGCGGCGAGTTGAAAGCCACTTTCTGCGTTGTTAAGGACGGGGCAGCGATTCTCTCTCAGCATCAGGGTGATCTGGAGGACTGTCTCGACGTTCGAGGATTACCAAAAGAACCTGCAACTCTATTCGAAGATTTATGATCACCGGCCGCGCTTATTGGTTGCAGATATGCACCCGGAATACCTTTCCGCCAAACTCGCCAAACAACGCGCGACGACCGACCACCTGCCGCTGCTGGAAGTGCAGCATCATCACGCGCACATAGCCAGTTGTTTGGCGGAAAATGGTATCGCGTTGGATGCACCGCCAGTGCTTGGTGTCGCGATTGACGGACTGGGTTTTGGGGACGATGGCACGATCTGGGGCGGTGAGTTTCTGTTGGCTGATTATCGTGGCTACCGGCGGATTGGGGCCTTTAAGCCGGTGGCTATGGTGGGCGGTGTCCAGGCGATCCGCGAACCCTGGCGCAACACTTATGCGCATCTGAAAGCTGGAATCGGCTGGGACAAGTTCGTCGAAAAGTTTTCTGCACTCGAACTCCATCGCTATTTGAATACCAAGCCGCTGCCGACGATTGATCGCATGCTGGAGACAGGATTAAACGTGCCTTTGGCCAGTTCATGCGGCCGGCTTTTCGATGCGGTGGCGGCGGCCCTGGGACTCTGCGCCGACCGGGCGATCTTTGAAGGCCAGGGCGCGATGCAGCTGGAAGCCTTAGCTGAGTCGTGGCGACCTTCGGCAGCTGACTCGCCATACGACTTCAAGATCACCGAGGAGCCTGCCGGCGAACTGCTCTACCTTGATCCGTCGCCGATGTGGAAAGGTCTGCTGGAGGATCTTGCCGGACAGACCACGGTTGCGCGGATGGCAGGCCGATTCCATTACGGACTCGCGAAAGCGATTCGCGAAATGGTTGCGCGCATCCGGGCCACAGTCACAACTGACTTTTCACTGGACACGGTGGCGCTGAGCTGGCGGCTGTTTCCAAAACAAAATTTTGTTAGAAGAACTAGTGCGGTTACTCGAGGCAGATGGGCTACGTTGTCTCTTGCACGCCAAAGTCCCAACCAACGACGGAGGTCTGGCGCTGGGACAGGCTGCGATAGCGGCAGCGCGCCATATCGAGGTGGCACGCGCATCTTGCGCGTGATTCACGGGCGGGACGCCCGTGCCACATCGATTAATCTAAGGAGCAAGCCAATGTGTCTGGGAATCCCTGGCCAAATAGTGAAGATCACCGATGTTCAGCGGCAAATGGCGCTCGTTGACGTTAGCGGCGTTCAGCGAGAAGTCAGCCTGGAGTGTGTGGTTGACGATTACTTTCCGCTCGAAAAGTGTGTCGGCCACTGGGCCCTGGTGCATGTTGGCTTTGCCATGAGTCTGATCAACGAAGGAGAGGCTGAGGCCACTCTGAAGGTGCTGAGAGAGCTTGGCGAGGTGCAGGCGGAACTTCAGGCGATGAAGGAATCGGCGCCGAGTTCACCGGCAAACGTTGCGGTAACGGTGGCGGCTTAACTCGTGGGTTGAACGTGATGAGTCTGGCGGAAGATCCAAATCTGGCGGGGCTTTACCCGTTCCTGCATGGCAAGAAGCAGGATCCCTTGTCGATGAATTCTGCCTTGCTCGAGTCCGTGGCACAAAAGGCAGCTCATCATCACAAAGTGATTGACGACTTTTTCGCCAGGAATGGGCAGCAGGTCGTCGCTGCTGCCGGATCTATTGCGGATGTTTATCGCGGCAACGGCCGGCTCTTTACGATGGGCAACGGTGGCTCGAGCTGCGACGCGGCGCACGTGGCGGTCGAGTTCCTGCACCCGATCACGGCCGGGCGAGTAGCGCTGACCGCAATCGATCTGACCGCTGACCGGACGATGATGACCGCCGTCGCCAACGACGTCGGCTTCAAGCATGTCTTTGTTCGTCAGATGATCGCCCAGGCCCGTCCCGGCGACGGCCTGATCGGCATCTCGACCAGCGGGAACTCAGACAATCTGGTGAAAGCCTTTGTGAAAGCAAAGGAAATGGGTGTAACGACCATCGGCCTGGCCGGGATGAGCGGTGGCGAGATGGTCAAGATCGGCTTGGACCACTGCCTGGTGGTCGAAACCGACAGCATTCATCGGGTGCAGGAATGTCACGTAATCATCTACCACATTCTCTGGGACCTGGTACACACACTGCTGGCGGACAATCGCGGTTCATTAGCCATTGTGGGATGAACGCTTAACGACAAACTACGAAAGAAAGAAGACAAAATGAAATACGTCGATGAATTCCGAGATCCCGAGAAAGCGCAGTTTCTTTTGAAGGAAATCCGCGCGCTCGTGCCGCAAATTCAAAATGCGCGTACCGGCAACGATCCGATTTACATCATGGAAGTATGCGGAGGCCACACGCACGCCATCTTTCGCTACGGTGTCGAGACAATGCTGCCGGACGGGATCGAGTTGATCCACGGCCCGGGCTGTCCGGTTTGTGTTCTGCCCATGGGACGCGTGGACGACTGCGTGGCCCTGGCCCACATGCCCGGCATGATTTTCACCACGTTCGGCGACGCGATGCGAGTGCCCGGATCGAAAGAAAGCTTGCTGCAGGCCAAAGCCAACGGTGCTGACGTGCGAATGGTCTACTCGCCGCTTGATTCTCTGCGGATTGCCAAAGAGAACCCTGACCGGCAGGTCGTCTTCTTCGCCTTGGGCTTCGAAACAACCATGCCCAGCACCGCGCTCACCGTGCTGAGGGCGAAGAAAGAGGGCATCAAGAACTTCTCGCTGTTTTGCAATCACATCACGATCATTCCCACGATCAAGGCGATTCTCGATTCACCGGATCTGCAGTTGGACGGGTTCCTCGGTCCGGGCCATGTCAGCATGGTGATCGGCAATTCGTCCTATCAGATTTATCGCCGAACATTACAAGAAGCCTCTGGTGATTGCCGGTTTCGAGCCGCTCGATATCCTGCACGGCATCTGGATGGTGCTCAAACAGATCGCCGAAGGTCGCACCGAGATCGAGAACCAATACAACCGCGTGGTTCCCGACGGCGGCAACACCGTGGCTCTGGATGCGATCGGCAAGGTCTTCGAGTTGAGAGAGTTCTTTGAATGGCGCGGTCTCGGTTCGATCGATCACTCGGGAGTTCGCATCACCGAAGAGTACGCGCGAGTTCGACGCGGAGCGCAGATTCTCAGTGCCGGCCCTCAAGATTGCCGATCCCAAATCCTGCCAGTGCGGCGAAGTGCTCAAGGGCGTGATCAAGCCCTGGGACTGCAAGGTCTTTGGTAGAGACTGTACTCCGGAGACGCCCCTCGGCGCCCTGATGGTTTCATCGGAAGGCGCCTGCGCTGCCTATTATCAGTACGGCGACATCGAGAAGATTCACGACACCAGGGCCATGATCAAGGAGGTGGCATGAGTACCGTTTTAGAGGTGGCTCCAAAGAACGGCAAGCCCCGGCATCGCGGCAAGGTGAAGGTTCAGACTATCACGCTTGCGCACGGCGGCGGCGGCAAGGCGATGCACGATTTGATCGACGACATCTTCCTTGAAGCCTTTGACAACGAAAATCAGTCGCCGTTGGAAGACCAGGCGCGGCTCAGTCTGGCGGACATGGCCGCACTGGGAGATCGACTTGCTTTCACCACCGATTCGTACGTGGTCCAGCCGCTCGATTTTCCCGGTGGCAATATCGGCAAGCTGGCGATTTGCGGCACGGTTAACGATTTGGCCGTGGGCGGCGCCATCCCGCTCTACTTATCGTGTTCGGTCATCATTGAGGAAGGCCTGCCCGTCGAAACGATGCGCATGGTAGCCAGAAGCATGGCGGCGACGGCTGCTGAGGCCGGCGTAAAAGTAGTTACGGGCGATACCAAGGTTGTCGAACGAGGGGCCTGTGACAAGCTGTTCATCAACACTGCCGGTGTGGGTGTGATTCGCGCCGGCGTCGACCTGGGCGTCGACAAAGCTCGACCCGGTGACGTCATCCTCGTCAATGGGTTGTTAGGCGACCACGGCGCGGCGATCCTCAATGCTCGCGGAGACATGAAGCTGACTACACTGATCGAGAGTGATTGCGCTTCCTTGCATGGTCTGATCGATACTTTGTTGACAGCCGTTCCTCGGTACGCGCTTTCTGCGAGATGCCACCCGCGGAGGACTTGCTACAGTCTTGAACGAAATTGCTGAAGCGTCGCAGGTTGGCATCGAGATCTACGAAGACCGCACGCCGCTCCGCAGCGAGGTCAAAGGCTTCTGCGAGATTCTGGGTCTTGATCCTCTCTATCTTGCGAACGAAGGCAAGATCGTCTGCGTCGTGCCGCCGGAAGATGCTGAAACTGCACTGGCGGCGCTCAAGTCACATCCGCTTGGCCAGGAGCCGCGAGGATTGGCGATGTGACCGACCACCGTCCCGGGCCGCGTCGTGATGCAGACCGTTTTCGGCGGGCGCCGCATCGTCGACATGCTCGTAGGCGAACAATTGCCGCGGATTTGTTAGCGAATGATTTCGACTGAGCGCGGCCGTCCCGGTCGCAAATCGATGCGCAGCGAGACGCGTGCGCACAGCACTCGTCAACCGGAGGGAAGATCGAATGTCCAGCAACGGAACAGTCAAAGCCCCGGTCAAAGCGGCCGAAGGAGTCACGATTCGCATCAGGGACCAGGGCGAAGTTCTGGAATTGGATTATGACGGCGCCATCTGTCAACATCCGGGATCGCTCTGGTGGGGTACCGCAGTCGGCTTCCGGGCTATGCAGGCGGCCGCGCAGGCTCTCTCGCAGGACGATCTGTGGGCCCGCGATAATCTCTACATCGTCAGCGGTCATCCAGGTCCCGGCGTGAAAGATACGATCGATTATGTGACCGGCGCCGCCAGCCGCGATCGTTACAATGTCGTGGTCGCCGAAGGCTGCGGCATGCAATGCAACAGCAAGATGAAGTATGAATGGTGGGTCAGCGATGGTGAGAGGACCGCGAACATCAATCTGCGGCCGGACTTCGTGCCGCGAGAGTTCTACGATCTCACCGACCGCCTCGAAACCAACGAGACCAACCAAGGAAGACATCAAAGCGTTCCGCATCTTCAAAGTGAACCTGTCCACGCGTATCTGGAATGCGCCGTTGGAAGAAAGCTTCCGGGTCGAAGTCGTTGATCAGCCTCTCCAGCCGGGAGAACTACCGGAGGCGGCCAAGGCCAGGGATTATTTTGAACCGTATGACTCTTGACCGAAACTTGAGCCGAGAGCCTGGACGCCCCCACGGGCATCGCAGGCCTTCGAGAGCAAGTCCCGTGACAGCCCCGAGTCTTATCAACGCGGTTCTCGTTTTTCCCGAACGCTTTGCGAAATGGATGCAGTCACCACGAATCCGGGACCATGATGGATGCCTTCGATATGACCTGCACTGAACTCCTACCTTTGATCTGAATTTGCGCCTTGCTGAGAGATAGGTGGAGCGGGAAACCACCGATGAAGCGTAGCCATTCATTTATTAATGACGATGCCTTTCTCGCCGCGGTGACGAAGGTCTATGACGATGGGTGGTCCGACTACGCCCGCACCTGGAAAGAACGTGATGACTTGCAGAGTGAGGAATGGCGGCAGTTCACAGCAGCCGTCAAGCCCGGGGGCACGGTTCTTGATGTCGGGTGTAATTCAGGAAGAGACACGAGGCAGCTCCTCGATCTTGGGTACCGAGTGACCGGACTTGACGTAAGCGAGCAAGCCTTGCGGCTGTGCCGGGAACAGTGTCCGGAGGCACGGACGATCAAGATGAGCCTTCTGGACCTGGCAGATCTTAAAGAGCAGTTCGACGGAATTTGGTTCTCGCTACGTCCTGGTACATATCCCATTCAAACTAGTGCCCAATGCACTGGCCGCCCTTGACAGCGTATTGCATCCCGAAGGCTCAATGATGATGATGGTCACCGTGGTCGAGGAGCCGCAGGAGAAGATCCATAACAGCAATGTGATGTTCGATGAGCACGGCGTGGCGCGAAAAGTTCCGGTGGCCCACTGGGCGCCCGATCCGCTGATCGCGCGCTTCCGATCCCGCTTCAGGATTAGCTGGGTGAATCTTAGACCGTTTGTTGATGGCTGGGGTCAGCTCAGTCTTCTTGTGCCGGTCACGGCGTGCGCCGGCGGAACAGCAGGAGCATTGATTCCGGTGAGGCGCCACGAGGACAGCGGTACTTGCGCGGTCTCTGAGCCCCCTCGAATTGGAGAGATTCCAGCGTGAGGGCTTGCTCACTGGCTTTCAACTCTATGCGGCTGGGCGAGCGGCGCCGATTAGGGCCGCCTTGAAGGAGGTGCTCTCGCTCCCATCGACCGCGCCCTGCCATCAAGCATTGCCCCCGGAACAGCGGCTCGCGTTTGACCGGCACCTTGACCGCCGACTGGTTTATGATCTGTGCACTCTGCCGCAGGTTATCCGTCCCATCAAACAGATTCTCGGTGACGACGTGATGTTGTTCAGGACCCAGTTCTTCGAGAAGCCTCGCGCACGGTCCCGAGATCCCCTGGCATCAGGAGTCCTACTTTTGGGGAGTGGAGAAAGGGTTCGTCACGATGTGGCTCGCGGTCGACGAAGCCACCGCGGAGAACGGCGCCCTGCGGGTGATCACCGGCAGTCACAGCCATACGCGAGAGCATTTGCCGGTGCCGACCAACAGCCATTACTGGAGTACATTCACTCGCGCGGCAATACCATGGGAATCTGATCGCATTGTCGATTGTTCAATGCCCGCGGGCCACTTTATGCTGTTTGATGACCTGCTTCATAATTCCCCTGCCAACTCCACCGCGCTTCCTCGCCTGAGCTTCACGGCTCGCTACGCACGACCTGACTTGTCCAGAGTTCACGATCGCGCGGACTTTCCGGGCCAGGGATGTGTGATGGTGAGTGGCCATCAACGAGAGTCCGGGCTGCGCTTCTTTACTCCGCCAGATAGTGGACCGGGCCTCGCCAGCGTATCCTGAGGACCGTTTTGCGTGAGCCTCAATCCGATATCGATCGGGCAAGTGGGGTGCGAATGGAAACCGCTCGCTTGCGTTGGTGCGGGTCTGTAATCCCCATCCGCAGGAAGTCAGTCAAGTACGCATCGTGCGCTCTGGTTCCGGCGTAAGGTGTCAGGTTAAGGTCGATGATGTAATGCTGGTCGTGACCGTCATGCACGATGTCGATGCAGCCAAACTCCACCGGCGTTTTCTCGACAAATGTGGCGACATCCCGCTTTAACGCCGCACTGATCGCTAGTTTGTCCGTACCCGCCTTCAGATGTTCGAGATCCGTCACAAAGTTCGTGTCACGCGGATCGCCCGACAGTTTCTTGATAACGCCCGGCGCAAAGGCGTTGACGATGATGACTTGTTTGCCGGAGAAGTAAACGCGGTAGAACGAGTTCTCGGAGTTGGTGACGTACTTTTCAATCACGATGGACGGATCTGTCCAGAGACCTTCTTCAATCATTCCGCGTTCGAGGGTCTTGTAGCGGTAGGCGCCGATGTCATTCGACACCAGATGCTCGAGACCGCCGGCGGCGATGTGCTCCGCCGGTAACCACCTTTCCAATTCGCCGCCATAGTTCAGATTGGTCTTAACGAACAGAACTTCATCAGCGGAACAGGACGGCGCTGCCTTTAATGAAGAAAGCCCGATGGCTTCAAGGTGTGCGTGAAGAGTTGACTTGCTAATGTCCTGGACGAGTCCGTTGACGACGTAGACGCCTCGATCAACGAAGCGAGTAGTAAGGTCGCGGATTCGCAGCGGCAGTCGATGACGAACTGAAAGGTTAATCTGAAAACAGACCGTCGTGAATGAATCGCAAACGCGATCGAATTCCTCGGACGGAAATTCGCTGAAGGGATCCGTCTCGATCCGCACCGCGTCATCACCGAGGACGTGAGCAAGGAGGAAGCCATTCCACGCTCGCCACTCCAGAACTGCGACGGTGCCCGTTGCCTCCACTGACGGTACGGCACAGTCGACGTTCTGCGGGCTCTCGGAAGTCCGTGCGATCACCATGTGACCGAAGATACTCTTCTGAGCAGGACAGGGCTACTCAGGTCGTTGCCAGTAACCGAATCATCTGGCTATCGCCGACTTCGCCATCGATGCAGATTCGGCAGATGAACAGCCCTTCGCCGACAGGGTTGCCGGCATCATCTTTTCCATCCCAGATGACTGTCTTTCGCCCTCTGGTTTGCGACACTTCGTTGATCAGTGTTCTGACGTGAAACGCGAACTTATTCCATAGGCCGATAAACACGTTTGGGGTGTCCCTGGGCAACGTGTAGCTGATTTCAACTTCCCCTGGTTCAGTTGGTTTGTGAGAGATCTCAAATCCAGGCAGCGAATTCATCGATAGTGCCGAATCCTCCACGTGTGCCGTTGCCTTGTAGATCTGACCACTGTGCGCCGGTTCGCGACGGGCTGGGCTTGGCAGCGCAAACTCCGATATGGCTCCGAAGGCGGTCTTCTTCCCAAACGCGGACTTTTTCTTGCTGGCGCTGAGCTTGAATACCTGTTGCCCGCAGCAGTACCCAGCGGTTACAGGTTGACCGATGAAACGGTATCGATTGATCCGGTATCTTGGGTCGCCGGAACTGGGGTTTACAGGGTCATAGTCTTGTCGGATCCAGGTTTCTCCACCATCTTGTGTAAAGCTGTTGAAATAACCATTAAAGTCATCACCCCAGCCGCCAACCCAACCCGTGCGCTCATCGATGAAACCAATGCCTTCGAGGTCATTGTTGATAGCTGGGGCACTCGGATCCTGCGATGCTGCGACGTGCTTTCGGATCCAACTCTCGCCGCCATCGGTGGTTTTCAGAATTGCTGCGTCGCGGAAGTTCTCCAGTGCGATAAAGCCGATTTTCTTATTCAGAAATTGTATTTTCCATCCCCATTCGCCACATGCCAGACCTTTGGTTTTTGCAGCCGTGTTGGTCCAGGTCTTGCCACCGTCGTCGCGTTCTCAAAATAACCGGCACGAGTTGAGCGTATCTGGAAAGCCTTGGCTTCGGATACGCCGGATTGTCTGTGGGGCATTTGCTCACATTCTTACCACCGACTACGAAGCCGTTCTTCTCATCAAAGAAATAGATGTCGATCAGATTATCGGCGTGTTTCTCCATGGGAATGAGTTTCCAGGTGGCGCCGCCATCCGTCGTCTTGATGATCCCCGGACCTGGCAAACCTGGGTCATTGGTGCCCGAACCATAGGCCACATGCTCATTGACTGCGTGGAAACCGCAAATCCCGGCCGGCGATCCCTTCGGAAGATTCAACACCGCGTTCCAGGTCTCGCCGCCATCCTTCGTGTGATATAGCAAGGTCTTTAGATACTGGTCCGGCTTAGGCACTGGAACCACCGGCAAGCCTGTGACTGAACCGAACCAGCCGATGCTCCGGTTCGCCCAACTCATACAACGCAAGTAAGGTCTGCTGGGCAACCCCGGATAGACAAAGTACTTTTGATGCCAGAATTGCCCGCCATCATCCGTTTTGGCAACGTACCCGCTGCTATTGACCAGCCAGCCGACCTTTGCGTCAAAGAACCAGATGTCGTCAGTCCTCGAGCTTGCTGCGGGAGAATCGGGCAATAGATTCCACTGGTAGTTGGGGACTGGCGCCAAAGCTGCTTTTACCATGAGTAGGAGTTCCTTTCGATTGTTTCAGATTTCCTAAACGCGAAGACGAGCAAAACAAGAGCGCCATTCTCTGCAATTCGCTCGATCACTACAAGCGGCGATCTGGTGTCGATCTGGTGGCAATGCGGTAGTGGCACGGGCGTCCCGCTCGTGAACGCGCGCAAGATCGCGCGTGCCACATTCAAACGACTACCTGGCGCGAGGATGGCTCACCGCGTAACGCTGGTTAGGATTCGGGGCGCCTGTTGCCAGCCGCTGTTGACTTCGTCAAACGAATATATGGGAATTCCCAATTCGCTGGCGATCCAGGGCAGGATCCAGTCAAAGCTGGCTAATCCACAGCGGTCGTGCGCGGTCGGCCATGCGAAAGAAGTACGGCGAGTCATTGATGAAGTTTGCCGGATCTTTCAAGCGACTGTCGCGCAACATCTTCGACTGAAGGATTTGCTCGGCAGCATCCCGAGTGAACCCCAGGCATCCGCCCTGAATGGAAGGAGTTTCCGGTCACGCATTGCAGCGTTCCAAACAATCCGCTACGAACCGGCAGATACTGGAATCGCCGATGAATCACGGTGTCGGGATCGATCTTGAACAAGTATCGAGTTGGTTTTTCGAAGAAGAGTTCGAGCGTCGCGCTCGATGATGGCTCCACCATTCTGGATATTGAATAGTCGCGACTCTGCGCGAAAGTCGACCTGATTACGATGGGCGAGGATCGGCAAGCGAGGATCCGGATCCCCATCAGACCTTAGGATGACGCGGCTCCTCGAATAATGTTTGCGCAGATCGCTCAGGCACTCTGCTACGGCGTCGTAGTCTTTGTAAGTCAACGCGAAGAACGTGAGATCCTCATCGCAGTAGTTGGTCAATACATCAGCAGTCTTTGACATGGTGTGACCCGGAGAAAAAGTCGTTTGAGTTGACGGCGCACCTCTTTTGCAGTCAGCCCCGACAGGTTGCCACAGCTCGGCATTCCACTCAATTCGCGGTGCGGCTGTACGCACGCCTCCGGCGTGCCTGCGTTGACGTGGATCGTTCCTTGAACAGCACGCCGGAGGCGTGCGTACCGCCTCCAGATCCTCATTGCACAATCAATGGCTGTTGAGTTGAAGACTGTGCATCATGATAAACTTGGGCCAATTCGACCTGGTAAATTGCGGGATAATAGTCTCGGGTCCCGCCGTGAATTGATTGTTCATCGGGCGCCTTGCCGGCGATCACATCATTGACGAGGGTGATTGTGAAATCAGTGACCATGATCTCCCGGGAGTTACATCCCTTCCACACCCTGGGTGGCACAGCGTACGCAATCCGGCGCTTGGCCGACCAGCTGACGGAGCTGGAAATCAAGACCAGAGTTCTCTTTACCGGATTGTGTGGAGACTTGCCCCGGGAAGGACTTGTCGCCTTTGCTAATACCGACGCTCTTGAAAATGCGAGTCGAACAGCTTCGTGCTTCGCGAGTGCTGCAATGCAGCGAGTTTTCTCGAGCTGCGCTTGCAGCGGTCGAAGAGATTAGTGGCCAACGGAGGATCAGATGCCGTCATTGCTCATAGTCTCGAAGGCGCGATGTCCATCATCCTGCGAAACGGAGATCGATCCGGAGGGCCCTCAGTCTTTTGGCTTCACAGTCTTTATGACCCACCAATCAGCGACCTTTCGCAAGATCAACGCCACCTTCTTCCGTCCGGATCCTTGCTCTCCTCGGCCGTTATGATGGCCGATATCGTCGTCACGAGCACGGGCATTTTGAAGGACGCGCGCGAGTTCGAATGGCCTGAGCCGCTCAAAGAATTGCAGCAAGCACTCACGATTGCGTCGGCCGAACATCGAGTGCTGACGGTCGAATCCACCGGGTGTCTTCCGGCAGGCCCCGAAGGACTCGCAGCACAAAACGATTCAGCGTTCAAACCTGGAGAATCTGAAAAACCTGCCCTCTCCTTATGTTCTTTTCCTGGCCGGCCAACGGTCGACAAGGGTCTTGGCATTTTCGCTGCGATTGCGGAACGATTGCGAGCGTACAACATCGCGTGTGTGGCGGTGCAGCGACCCGCACAACAGGCAAAGCCGGAGAATCCATCTCGCCAGACGCTCCTATTTACTGGTTGCCCTGGCTCGCTCAGGATGAGTTGCTCGTCGCCATGCGCCAACGCAGCATGTACGGTTCTGCCGAGTATTACCGAAGGCTTCGGGCTGGCAGCCGCCGAGTCGATTAGCCAGGGGGTGGCCACGTTGTATCAACAGGTTGGCGGGCATCATGGTTTGGAGACATTTCCTAACGCACTGCCTGTTCCCCTGACGACCAACGAGCGGGCGCAGCTTTATGGTCTTTGGTCAGAATTAATCGAATCGCATGACTCCTGGCCTATTTGGAACAGATATGAAATCTCGCTGAGGCAACTGATCGACAGATGGGTAGAAGCCATACGCTCGGTTGTGGATCGTGCGGATGCAGGGATGGGCGCGATTGAAAAAGCCGATTTTTCGGAATGGCCGGTCGAGGAGCAGTGGGGAAGTCAACTCCGTCGTCGGATTGAAGTGTCAGAACGGCGAGCGGTAGCGACCCGATCACAGCGGAAGTTGAATGGATGATCCATCGCTACCGCTCCGAGTTCTGACACTGCGACCGATAAATTTCGCGTTAACCTTACAAAGCTGCCGGCTGAGTGCAAAATGGCAACATCGTTAGAACATCTCGCAGAACTCTGGCCGGGAGACGGCCGTCCACGATTGATCCATCTGATGCCGTGGGATCTGACCGTGGGCGGCGCTCAACGCATGCTCGACGTTTGGTGTTCGCACGAAGCCCAGCGCTGGGATACGCACATCTTCACGGTCGGCGCGCGCGGGCCGTTTGGGTTCGCCGGCGCAACGGTCCATTCCGAATTGGCCAGTTCGCAAATCCTGAGTCTGATTGAAACCCTGCAGCCGGATTTGCTGGTGCATCATGATCCGACTGATAAGAACGGAATCAGTTCCACGGTGTCCTCAAGTTTGGATCTTGCATTGCACGAATTCTCTGCGAGAGCCGCCGCCACAACATGTGGCGCCGGCAATGGTGTTCTCAAATTTTGACTCGCCAGAAATTCATTCGGACTGGCAGGCAGTTGCCGATCAAGGTGTTGCCGCTGCAGATCGATGCCGCGCAAGTTCCGCCCAATCAAACGGAAACATGTTGGCCTCGTCTGCGGCATCGTGGGCCGTCTGCACGAGGATAAGGTTCCACGCTCTTTCATCGAAGCGGTCCTGGCATGGGCAACCGGGTCCGTGGCAGATCCGATTCATCGGGCACGGACTCGATACTGGCTATCAGCGATTCGTGAAACAGGAAACTTGCAAACTGTACCGTGGGTCGATTTTTCAGGCGACGTTGACGCCGAGCAAGATGCCATCGGCTCTGCGCACGTTTGGACGCGGTACTGATTCCCACGGACGCCGGCCCAGGGTGAAACAGGCTCCTTTGCACTGCGCTCGAGGCGATGGCCACGGCGTTGCCCGTGATCGCCGCGAGACCTGCCTGGGCTTAGGTACAACTGCGGCGACGTGCCATTGTACGCGCGCGACGGATATCGAACTTCTCGCCAGACTTCGTGAGTTGGATGACGCAGGACCGACGTACCGAGGCAGGGTGCAAGGCGCGCAAATCGGTTGTTACAACCATGATGTGCGTAGACTATGCCGCTACTCACAGTGCGGGCTTCGCGGCCGCCCTCTCCTGCGAAATTTCTATCTCTGATGCCGGTGTTCGATACGCCCGCGACATACCTGTCGGAGTGTTGGGAGTCGATACAAGGCCCAGACTTTCCGCGAATGGGAACTTGTCCTGGTGGATGATGGATCGCGATCAGCCGAAACCATCGCAGAGATTGACCGCATCGCCGAAGATCCCAGAGTCGTCCTCATACGACTCGATGAAAATCAGGGCATCGCTCCCGCTCTTAACGTGGGACTGGGCCGATGTCGGGGAAGGTTGGTGGCCCGGATGGACGCGGATGACAAGATGATGCCGACGCGGTTAGCAGCGGCAGTTTGACTATTTGCGAGCTCACTCGGACGTGACGGTACTCGGGACTCAACTGCAGGCGATCGACTGGGAAACCAGTCGGCTGCTTGAGCCAACCGAGCATCCCGAGCAGGTCACGGACGACTTCATCAACGATCAACGGAACACCTCGGAAATCTGGTTTCTCAACCACCCCACCGTGATGCTACGCCGTCATGAAGTGATGAATCTGGGTGGTTATCCTTCGTATCGCGTGGCTCAGGATCTTGGCCTCTGGTTGAAAGTGGCTTAAGGCTGGATTGAAAATCCACAATTTGCCGACCGTCGAGCTGCACTATCGGTTGCATCCCAATCAAGTTTCGGCAGCCAGCGGCGTGGAGCGCGAGGAATACGCGCAGATCGTCGAGGAGTGCTGGAAGCATCAGGCGGCGATGCGAGAAGAACTGTCGGAACCATAGGCGCTGCTTTACTCCACTGGCGTGAGCCGGCGCTTACGGCGAAACGTCGTGAAGAAATAGCCGAGGACCGTGTGCTCAAAGAATATGAACGTCTATGTATCGCTTACAACCGTAAAGCAAAATGAAGCTAGAGTCGTTGAAACGTTACAAAGCATCGCTGCTCAAACGCAATTGCCTGACAAGTGTTTTATCTTTCTTTCAGAGACACCCTATCTATTGATCCAGGTTTCGCAAACCGAAACGATTGGTTCGCCGCTTTCAGAGTTCATCAAATCGAATCCGCTATTTGAACTCCGCTGGTGTCTGAACACCGGACCCTTTCGTAAGTTGCTGCCGCTGCTTGAGGAGAAGTTTGACGAGAATTGCCTGATCGTCACGATTGATGACGATACAGTCTATACCGCGAGGCTTCTGGAGAAAATTGTTGGCGACTTCAACAGATACAAATGCTGCATAAGCAATTGGGCGTTAACGCTCCGCCACACTGGTGATATTCGCGGGCTGAATTATGAGAACTTCGCTCGTCCGATTTCCAACTACTTATACAACTTCCATCTGGGCAAAGGGGGCGTTGCTTACCATCCGTCGTTTTTCAGCAAGACCCGAAAACTCATGTTCGATGACGACCTGATTAAGGAAACCTGCCCTACGGCTGACGATGTATGGTTCAATTTCATGAGAATTGCAAATGGAATTAGTTGTTATTCCGACAATATCGCATACATGACGAAAGACAATACGAATCACCAGACCGCACTCTGGCCAAACTTCAACGCCAGGAATCGAACTAACTCAAAATATATGCGAGCCACAATTGACTTGCTGATTTCTGAAGGACTCTTGACGGAATAAACAACCCGAACGTCATCGGGCTCTCCGAGCAGTGACAATTTGAAAACAAATGTCCGACAAACTAAAGGAGGCTCTGATCAACGTCAGATTGAAAGTAGCATTTGCTCCCCTCCCTTTGGGAGGGCTAGGGGAGGGGCGCAGCTACGGCAAAGAGAAAGCAAATTAGATGATGCGCGGGCCTTCAGCCCGCGCGGGATCTTTGGGTATCGACTGTAGCCGTGCCCCTCTCAACCCCTCCCAGAGGGAGGGGAACTTTCTGAACAGGCGGATAGTAACCAGATCAGACCTGGCCACCAAGAATCCACCTTTCTACTGCCCTGGCAACTCCATCTTCTTCGATGGTTGCAGTTACCCAATCAGCACACTCCTTGACCGGCGCGGGTGCATTTCCCATCGCGACGCCTATGCCTGCGTATTGGAGCATTTCGATATCGGTGAAGTCGTCCCCAACGGCCATCACATTTTCCGGTCGCAGTCCCATGATCTCCTCGGCCAGATAACTCACAGCCAGATCGCTTGTTTACGGTGGGATGGAACGCCTCGAGGAACGCTATTGATTTGTACTCCTTTACCCGAGTTCGGCTGTGCGAATTCTTCAGTTGGGTAGAGAGGCGGGTAATGACCTCGACATCATCGCTCAGCACCATCACTTTTGTGGTTGCCCGATTTAGCAGTGGCCGCATGTCACTCACGACAATTGGCACAACCGTTGAGCCTTCAAAGAATTTGCTCGATGCGTCATTCAGATTTGAGACATACAGATCGTCCTTGATATGAAAGTGAACGGACAGGCGGCCGTTTAGGCTTAGCCGCTCTGTATGATCCAGAATTTGTGCTACCACGTGCGGTCCCAAAGGCCAGTGTCGATGGGTGAACCCAGTGCTACGTTCGCGGATTAGGCCACCTTCATAACAGATTAAGGGTAGGGTTGAACCGATTAAATCATATGCGGGCAGGAGAGCAATACGTAACCGGAACGAAGCATACT
>ERZ1370068.5103-contig-4142_pt1 | contig 55854 bp, 87 predicted proteins | sample MGYA00561227_ERZ1370068 | MGnify/ENA primary metagenome ERZ1370068 (study PRJEB38410, sample SAMEA6850437) | metagenome | study: Metagenomic assessment of the ecological functions of the soil: analysis of the soil microbiota associated with the... | reverse complement strand
TTGTACTTCGTTCAGTTACGTATTATAGTCGCGGCCATCACCCCGGGACCCAATTTTTCTTCATCGTTCGTTGCGCGCTGACCGGCTCACGCCGCGCGGCCATGGCGGCGGTGGCCGGTGTCGTCACCGGAACGTTGTGCTGGGGCTTGGCCGGATGGCTCGGGGTGAGCGCTTTGTTCATTGCCGCGCCAATGGCCTATGTGGTGCTGAAAATCGCGGGCAGTTTGTACCTCATCTGGCGCAGGACTGCGTCTACTCTGGAATCTGCGGTACCCGCGGACCGAAGATGAGTCGAGCACGGCAGGCACGTCGAGTTTGGTGACGGCTTGGCGATTGGGTTTGATGACCAACCTTGCTAATCGAACTGCCATTTTCGTGGCCAGCTTGTTCTCTGCGACCTTGCCGTCGGAAAGTTCTTGGAGCGATGGTCTCCTCATCATTGCAGTGATGATTGCGATCTCATTGGCGTGGTATGGCGCCGTTGCATTGACTCTCGGTGGGGCCGGCAGGGTCGAAATATCGCCGCTGTCGGCGCTGGATCGATGCCGTCGCGGGTGGTCTTTATTGGCTTTGGTATGAAGTTGGCGCTCTCAGGCGCTAAAGGATGCCTAAATCATCGCGATGGTGGTCCCACACCAAGGCATCGGTGCCCGCCGTCAACTACCTGCTATTGCGCGGCTGGACAGTGCGATGCCGGTCGGGCGATGCTTTCGCCATAATCCCATCATCCGGAAAGCGAATTGCGGGTGCCGATGAAGGCGACATCAACTCTGCGCCGCGCCCCGCAGCTATCCGGCGAGGATCCTATCCCGCTCGTGCTCTGTTTTTTTGTCGGCAGCGGCGCGCCGCCTTTATACTGAATTGCTGGAGGGCGCGGCGGTTTCCCGAGGGTCTCTTCATTGCCTCCCCGGCGACCTTGGCCCTGCTGCGCGAGGCGCTCGAAAGTATCCCGGTTACCGATCCTGATCCCGCCGGGCAGCGGTGAGCTGACAGGCACTCACCAGGACTGGCGCATGTCTCGGCATCCGACCGTTGAGCCGCGCGCGGCGAAGCCGCAAGGATTGACGCCTGGGCCGACCTCCGGCGCGCGGCCGCTGGTGCGGTTCGACGGCGGTGAGCAAGCGCTTTGGCGGCGTCGATCGCGGTCGATGCGGCTCTCGCTCGACATTTTCGAGCGCGAGTTCTTTGCGCTGCTCGGCCCCTCGGGCTGCGGCAAGACCACGCTGCTGCGCATGCTCGCCGGCTTCGAGACGCCGGAGCGAGGGCCGCATCCTGCTCGACGGCGAGCGATCTCGCGCCGGTGCCGCCGCACCGGCGGCCGGTCAACATGATGTTCCAGAGCTACGCGCTGTTCCCGCACCTCACGGTCGAGGGCAACGTCGCCTTCGGGCTCAAGCAGGACGGGCCTGCCGCAGGCCGGAGATCGCGGCGCGCGTCGCGGAGATGCTCGCGCTGGTCAAGCTCGAGCGGCTTCGGCGCGCGCAAGCCGCACCAGCTCTCCGGCGGCCAGCGCCAGCGTGTCGCGCTGCGCGCGCGCGCTGGTCAAGCGCCCGCGCGTGCTGCTGCTCGACGAGCCGCTGGCGGCGCTCGACAAGAAGCTGCGCGGCGAGACGCAGTTCGAGCTGATGCATCTGCAAGGAGAAGCTCGGGCCTCACCTTCATCATCGTCACCCACGACCAGGAGGAGGCGATGACGGTCGCCGACCGCATCGGCGTGATGGACCGCGGCCGGCTGGTCCAGGTCGCGACGCCGCCGGAAATCTACGAGCAGCCGAATCTCGCGCTGGGTCGCCGACTTCATCGGCGACGTGAACCTGATCGAGGGCCGCGTCGTCGAGGCGGGCGCCGACCGGAGACGATTGATCAGCGCGTCGCCGCCGGCCGGCTGCGCGCGGCGTCCGGCGCTGGCGTCAAGGCCGGGCGACACGGTCGTGGGTGGCGCTGCGGCCCGAGAAGGTGCGCATCGCGTCACGAGGCCGCCCGGCAGGGCGAGGCGAGAACTGCGTTGCCGGGCAGGTGTGGGACATCGGCTATCTCGGCGATCTCTCGATCTACAAGGTGCGGCTCGACAACGGCTTCGTGATGAAGGCGCGCTGCCGCCAACATGACGCGCCTGATCGAGCGGCCGATCGGCGTCGACGACCAGGTGTGGCTCACCTGGGCGCCTGCGGAGCGGGCGTGGTGCTGACGCGATGACTCGCCTTCTCCCCGCAGGGGCGATGGGTGTTAGCTACAATCAGGCGAATTTCGCTATTGAATCTCAACCTGATACGTATTATTATACGTACCAATTGAGAACAGGCCCCTTGAGCAGCTACGCTGGCACCATCACCACCACCGGCAAGTCGGAAGCGATCCGGCTGGAGGAAGGCATTGTTCAATCGCGATTCCGGCAGAAGGCCAAGGTGCGCGCCGATGTGATCGGGCCTGGCACGTGCGCTGGTCTCCGTGGCCGATGCGATCAAAGCGGACAAAGGCGCTGACCCGGTCATGGCGGCGTTCCTCAGCTTCCTCGCGGAAGACATTTCGCGCGCGCCTGCCCGCGTGAAGCCGCTCGGCACGACGCGCATCCAGGAAGCCCGTGAACTCACCAAGGGCGTGACGGTGGACGACAGCGAAACCCTTCCGACGATGTTGGGCTGTGAGCAAAAACCTTCGGCCAAACCTCGCTGGCAACTCTTCGCGCATCCAGCTTTCAGCGAAAGCGTTCGATGTACCAATGGGCGAAGTGAAGCGTCTGCGCGCGGTGGATACCGAAGGCTACAAGGAACACCCAAAACCAAACTCTTGAAGCGAATTCTCGACCTGATCGAGTTGAAATCCCGCGCGATCTGGCACGAACAGTACGGCCTTGGCAACACGCTGGGACCCGCGCATCGGCACTGGCGGCAGGCAAAGTTTCTCGGACGCTTCCGGCTGTTCTTCCGCGCTATAGCTCGAAAGCCAATGTGCATCGGCGTACGCATGGGTGGTGCGGCGAGAACACGCTACGCCGAGGCCGGCGGGCGTAACTGGCCCTGCAGCGTGTTCACGGCGGTGCTTTGCGTGAGAAGGCCGCCCGCCGAGACGAGTTGGACTGCCCTCGTGAAGGAGGCGGCGGCGTCAAGGTGCAGCCGGAAAAGCCATAACACGGCGCCGCGTGGACCTCTAAAAGAGGGAGCGCGCAAGAGGACGAAGCGTCTGGGAATAACCCCAATAGGCGCAAGATGACTACCGGCATCGCAGAGCCCGCGGTCTATTACCGGGACAGAAGAACGCTCGTCGTCCTCGTTCCACTATCTCTGGCTCGCGGCCTTTTTCCTGCTGCCGTTCCTGATCGTGCTCAAGATCAGCCTGTCGCAGACCGCGATCGCGCAGCCGCCCTATGTGCCGGTGCTTCGATCTCGCCGCCGGCTGGCAGGGACTCGAAGGATTTCGTCGCCGGCGCTGTCGTTCGACAACTACGCGCTGCATCGCCTCCGACTGGCTCTACCTGCGCTGTCCTATCTCAAGAGCCTCGAGGTCGCCGCCGTCTCGACCGCGATCCTGCTGCTGATCGGCTTTCCGCTCGCCTACGGCATGGCGCGCGCGCCGCGCGCGCTGCAGCCGGTGCTGTTCATGCTGGTGGTGCTGCCGTTCTGGACCTCGTTCCTGATCCGCATCTATGCCTGGATCAACATCCTCCAGCGCGACGGCCTGCTCAATCAGGCGCTGCTCGCGCTCGGCATCGTCGACGCAGCCGCCGGCGTGGCTCGCGACCGACACCGCGGTCTATATCGGCATCGTCTATTCCTACCTGCCGTTCATGGTGCTGCCGCATCTACGCGACGCTCGAGAAGATGGACGAGACGCTGCTCGAAGCCGCCGCCGATCTCGGCTGTCCGCGCTGGAAGGCGTTCTGGCTGGTGACGCTGCCGCTGTCGCTGCCGGGCGTGATCGCGGGCGCGCTGCTTGTGCTTCATTCCGATCGTCGGCGAGTTCGTCATTCCCGATCTGCTCGGCGGCTCGAGACCATGATGATCGGGCAGACGCTGTGGACGGAATTCTTCGCCAACAAGGACTGGCCGGTGGCGTCCGCGGTCGCGGTCGTGCTGCTGTGCGCTCCTGGTGGCGCCGATCGTGATCTATCAGCACCTGCAGGCGCGCGAGCTCGAAGGAGGGCGCTGATCATGCGCGCGGGCTGTCGGCCTTCAACGTCGCGTCGGTCGCGCTCGGGCTTAGCCTTCCTCTATCTGCCGATCGCGATCCTGGTGATCTATTCGTTCAACGCCTCGCGGCTGGTGACGGTCTGGGGCGGCTGGTCGACGCGCTGGTACGCGGCGCTCGCTCAACGACCAGCGCGATGCTCGACGCCGCCTGGGTCAGCCTGCGCATCGCGTTCGCTCTCGGCGACGCGCCGCGACGCGTGCTCGGCACGCTGGCCGCGGTCGCGCTGACGCGCGGCGGCCGCTTCCGCGGCCGCGCTGCTGTTCACCGGCATGATCTATGCGCCGCTGGTGATGCCGGAGGTGATCACCGGGCTCGTCGCTGCTGCTGCTGTTCGTCGCGGTCGACGTCGACCGCGGCTTCTGGACCATCACCATCGCCCACACCACGCTGACCATGTGCTTCGTCACCGTGGTGGTCGCAGTCGCGGCTCGTCGAGCTTCGACCGGAGCCTCGAGGAGGCGGCGATGGACCTCGGCTGCCCGCCGCTGCAAGACCTTCCTCGCCGTCACCCTGCCGCTGATCGCGCCGGCGATCGCCGCCGGCTGGATGCTCGCCTTCACGCTCTCGCTCGACGACCTCGTGATCGCGAGCTTCGCCACCGGCCCCGGCGCGACCACGCTGCCGATCCGCATCTATTCCGAGGTGCGCCTCGGCGTGAAGCCGGAGATCAACGCGGTCATGCACGATCCTGATCGCCGTGGTCGCCGCCGCCATCGTCGCCGCCTCGCTTGTTTGCGGAGAAACTGCTCGGCGGACGCGGCGCTGCCGCGCCGATCGGCGCGCAGGTGTGATGCGCCGACCAGCGGACCGCGCCGTCAATCGCTGCGCGCGCGCGGGTGGGCGGAACAGGTAGATCAGGAACCACACCGGCAGAATGATCAGCGAGCCGAGGAAGAGGTTCGGCAACGCCCAGGTGACGCCTTGCCGCGCAGGAGGTTCCATGTACGCGCTCGTGCTGAGAGCCCCAGCTCCTTCCAGCACCTGCTCCGGGGTGATGCCGAAATGGGCCATGATCGTGCCCACGATCAGGCGACGCGACCGTGACCTTTACCAAGGTCCGCAGGAAGGCATGGAACATCCGGGCCTCGTCGCCGCGCTGGGCCGCCTGCCGCTGATTCGTCCGCACTGGAGGATGAACGATCGGCCGCGCGCGCGCCTAGGTAACAGGAAGCCGTTAGCAGGCCGGTTATTGCCGCGAGCGGCGGCTGCGGTCGTCGGCCGGCTGCGCCACCGGCGGATGGCAGGGCCGTTGTGCCGGTCGGCAGCTCCACGGTGCCGGCCGCACCGGGTCGCGCTGAGCGTTGCGCACGGCGTCGAGCAAGGGCGCCGCCGCGCCCGACCGCCGGATCAGGATTTGCGCATCCGGCAATATGATCGGGTCGTCCCACGGGCCCTGCACCACGAACGGCAGCTCGAGAGGTCGGGCGGCGCCTCGTTCGCCGTGCCGGCCAACAGGCTCGCGATGCCCTTGAGGTCGAGATCGCGCGCCGGGCACCGACGCCGAGCCGGCGAGCGCCAGCCACGCGCCGGCGCCTCGATGCGCATGTCGTCGATCGGGGCGGTGCCCTGCGCGATCTTCAGATTGACCGTCAGCAGGTCGTAGGGCGTCTTGCCGCCGCGGAAGTCGTCGCGGCCCGACAGCGGATTGCGCTCGAGGCGCCGCAGCAGCTGCTCGACATTGACGCCGGTGATCGCGCCCTTGCGGCTGGTGAGGCTGGCCGTGCCGTTCAAGGCCTTGGGCCAGGTCGTAGACGCTGGCGCCCGAGCTGTCGAGCGTCGAGCCGAGATGTGCCTTTGCCTTCGACGCGACGGATGCCCAGAAGCTCGCCGAGACATTGATCGAGATCGACGTCGGAGAATTGCAGTCTGCGCCTTGAGATCGGCCCCGGCCGGCGGACTGGGCGAGCCCGATGGGCCTGCCACCATGCCGCCGAAGACCTGGGATTCGCCGATCGCCAGCGTCAAATTGCCGCTGCGCAGTTGGCGGCAACGGCGGTGCGTCAAGCTTGACGATTGGCCAGCGTGACGCGGGCGGCCGACAACCTCAGATCGACATCGACGCCGTTGAGGCCGTCGAGCACGGTCAGCCGCCGGTTCCCGCTCGCGGTCGCTGCCGGTGAGCAGCGCGGGCGGTGGAGACGTAGGGCGTGAGATCGAGTCGGTCCGCGGCCAGCGTTCCCTGCAGGGTCTTGCCGCCCGTCGCCGGCAAACGTCAGCACGCCTTCGCCGGTGTTGCCGTCGAGTTCGATATTGACGCCGGAGAGCGCGATGTTGCCGCCGACCACATTGGTCTGCGCCTTGAGTGCAAAGCGCCCGAAGCCGCCGCCGGGCGTCGTCCAATGCGCAGGTCCAATGCAGCGTGTCGCGTAGCGAGGCGGTGTCGGCCGCGAGCGTCCCTTCCACCTCGCAGCGTAGGCCGGTGGCTGATATAGCCGTCGAAGGCGAATTTCAGCGGCGCCCCGGCGAGGCGGAGCTTGAGGCCGGAGCGCTCGCCCGTCAGCGCGGCGACGAAGTCGGTCAGGCTCAGCGTCGCGTCGATCGCCTCGCCGTGCCAGACGAAACGCCCGGTCGCCGCGAAGCTCTTCGAGATCGACGGCCAGGCGAGCGCGAACTCCACGTCGGTGAGCCGTCTCGACGACTTTGCTGGCATCGTCGTGCAGCATCACGGTGCCGTCGGCGATGCGGATCTCCGAGAACGACGCCATGCGGTCGGGGCTCGGCTGCAGGGCGCGCGCCAGCGTTTCGACATGGCCGGACCAGTTCGAGCTGCCGCTGTGCGCAAAGATGACCCTGATGGTGGGGCGCACCAGCGTCACGTCCGCAATCTCGATGCGGCCGATCAGGAACGGGAAGAAGCGCAGGCGCACCGCGACCTCGCTCGGCGGTGAGCGCGGACGTGCCGGTGCGGCTGTCGCCGAGGCTCACATCATAGAAGCGGACGCTGCCGGTGGGGAACAGCGAGACGGCCACATTGCCGCTGACCACCGGATCGAGCCCGGTGACCGCATAGATCTGCGCCTGTGACCGCTCGCGCGTACGGTTGCGGCGGGGATCACCAGCGACAGCACCAAGAGCGCGCCAGATCCGCCGCAACCAGCGCAATGACGACCAGTCCAAAGCGTTTGATGCCGGTGGCCGCGGACACGAAGCCTCTTTCCGGTTTACGGCGGTGAAGCCGGTTAACTCATAGCGATGAGGGATCGAAGGCGCAACCTACATACCCGTCTGTGTCGTTTCGTGGCCCGATCCATGCCAGCTTTGATGGCGTCGCCGCGGATCTTCCGCGGACCTTGGAGCGGATGAACGACGGAGGATTTGAGTACCGTTAGACCGCCACCCGGTAGCCGGCCTCGGTCTTCGCCTTGATCTCGTCGAGCGTGGCGCCGGTCGCGAGCTCGGTCAGCACCATGCCGCCCGCGCCCTTCTTGTCGATGGTGAAGACGCCGAGATCGGTGATCACCATGTCGACCACGCCGGCGCCGGTGAGCGGCAGCGTGCAGCGCTTGAGCAGCTTCGGCTCGTTCTTGGCCGAATGCTCCATCACCACGACGACCTTCTTGACCCCGGCGACGAGGTCCATGGCGCCGCCCATGCCCTTGACCATCTTGCCGGGGATCATCCAGTTGGCGAGGTCGCCGTTCTCGGCCACCTGCATGGCGCCGAGGATCGAGAGGTCGATGTGGCCGCCGCGGATCATGCGCGAAGCTGTCGGCGGAGGAGAAATAGCTCGTGGTCGGCAGTTCGGTGACGGTCTGCTTGCCGGCATTGATGAGGTCGGCGATCCTCCTCGCCCTCGAACGGGAACGGGCCGATGCCGAGCATGCCGTTCTCGCTCTGCAGCTGCACGCTCATGCCCTGCGGGATGTAGTTCGACACCAGCGTCGGGATGCCGATGCCGAGATTGACGTAGAAGCCGTCGCGCAGCTCCTCGGCGGCGCGCTCCGCCATCTGATCGCGGGTCCAGGGCATCAGATCGTCTCCTGCTACCGGCCGGCGCGTCGGTGCGCTTGCGTACGGTGCGCTGCTCGATGTGCTTCTGCGCGTTCGGCACGTGCACGATGCGCTGCACGAACACGCCGGGCGTGATGATGTGGTCGGGATCGATCGTCGCCGGGCTCGACCAGGTGCTCGACTTCGGCGACGGTCGACGCGGCCGGCGGTCGCCATCATCGGATTGAAGTTGCGCGCGGTCTTGCGGTAGACGAGGTTGCCTTCGGTGTCGCCCTTCCAGGCGTGCACGATGGCGAGATCGGCGACGAGGCCGCGCTCCATGATGTAGCGCTCGCCGTCGAACTCGCGCTCCTCCTTGCCCTCGCGCGATCATCGGTGCCGGCGCCGGTCTTGGTGAAGAAGGCCGGGATGCCGGCGCCGCCGGCGCGGATGCGCTCGGCCAGCGTGCCCTGCGGGTTGAACTCGATCTCGAGCTCGCCGGCGAGATACTGCTGCGCGAACGTCTTGTTCTCGCCGACGTAGGACGAGATCATCTTCTTGATCTGCCGGGTGTCGAGCAGGAGGCCGAGGCCGACGCCGTCGATGCCGGCATTGTTGGACACGACGGTGAGGTTCTTCACGCCGGAGTCGCGGATGGCGCAGGATCAGCGTTTCCGGAATGCCGCACAGCCCGAAGCCGCCGGCCATGATCACCATGCCGTCCTTGAGCAGGCCGGCCAGCGCCGCCTTGCGCGTCGGGATAGACCTTCTTCACCGAGCCCCTCCGCCTAATGAATGCCCAGAAAGGGTTCTTTACCGCAGTGCAGCAAATACCGCAATCGTTCGCAGTGGGCAGCACTCAGCGCATGATACGATGCGCGGCGCCACTGCAGCGTGGCGATCTCGGCGATCATCTTCTTGACGATGGCGCTTGCCGAACGACTGGAAATCCTCCGCCACCATCACGAACGAGCCCGGGCCGCCGATGACGTTGTCGCGGTAGTATTTCTCGAGCCCGCCGGGCGGATTGGTGTGCTCGGCGTTCCACGGCACCTGAGCGGTCGCTCAGGATCACGAGGCCGTTGATGGCGATGCCCTTGGCGAGCGCCTCGTCGCGGGCGAGCCGCACGTCGCGGCCGGCATTGTTGGTGCCGTCGCCCGACACGTCGATGGTGCGGCGCGGCGCCTCGAACGGCGCGCGCTCCAGCTGCGCGACCGCGAAGTCGATGCCGCCGGCTGATCGAGGTGCGGTCGGCGAACGAGCGCGGCGCCTCGACGATCTGGTCGCCGAAGCTGCGCGCGGCTCGCGGTGCCGTCGATCACGGTCCAGTCGATCACGAGCTTCTGCGCGCCGTAGCCCGACCACTCGACGAAGCTGACCGCGATCTTGCCGTGTCGGTCCGGACTTGATGGCGTCGAGCACCTGCGGGCTCGACACCGCGGCCGCATAGCCGTCGCGCTGCAGCAGGAATTTCGGATGATCGATGCTGCGCGACACGTCGGACGAGAAGCACCAGCAAGCAGGTCGACCTCCTCGGCGGCGCGCGCGAACGGGTCGCGGTCAGGACCAACGCCAGCAGCAGCACTAGCGGTGCGAATGAGACGGATCACGGTTGCCTCCCAAAAACATCGTCACCATGACATCGCCACGGCCGGCTAAGGCGGTGCGACGAAATGACCTCGCCTGTCTTGAGTCTAGCCGATTCCGAGGGCTCTGCGAAATGGGGGTTGCATGGCAATTCCGCATACCGGCGGCGCCGTTGCCGAAACGCGCGTCGGACGTTCCTGAAAACCGCCTCGCGCGTGTGCCCGCAATTACTATGCTGCGGCGCTACGGCAGCTCTTAAGAGGACCATCATGACACTTCCGCGCCGTCGATTTCTGCAGCTCGCGGCGGGCGCTGCCGCGTCTGGCGGCGCCGCGGATCGCGCGCGCGCAGGCGTGGCCCACGAAGCCCATCCGAGCGATGATCCCGTTCACGGCCGGCTCGACGCTCGACATCGTCGGACGCATCGTGCTCGATCCGCTGTCGAGCGCAGCTCGGCCAGCCGATCGTGGTCGAGAACCGCGGCGGCGCGGGCGGCACCATCGGCGCCGCCGCCGTCGCCACGCGCCGAGCCCGACGGCTACACCATCCTGATCAACGCCTCCGCGCATTCCGCCGCGCCTGCCGCTCTATCCGAACGTGCCCTACGACACGGCGCGCGATTTCTCCGCCGTGGTCTCGTTCGGCAGCGTGCCCAACGTGGTGGTGATCTCGCCCGCGAAGGGCATCAAGACGCTCAAGGAGCTGGTGGCCGCCGCCAAGGCCCGGCTCGTTGACCTTCGCGTCCGCCGGCGTCGGCAGCGCCACGCACTGGGCCGCGGAGCGCCTGCGGATCAGCGCCGGCTTCGCAGGCCGTGCATGTGCCGTTCCGCGGCGGCCCGAAGCGCTCACCGAGGTGATGACCGGCCGCGTCGACTTCTACGCCTGCCGGCATCTCATCGGCGCTGCGGCTTCATCCGCGACGGCAAGCGTGCGTCGCGCTCGCCGTGAGCACGCCGACACCGCACGCCCGCGCTGCCGGACGTGCCGACGACGATCGAGGCGGGCTATCCCGACAGCGACTATGTGTTCTGGAACGGCATGCTGGTGCCCGCCAAGACGCCGCGCGACATCGTCGACCGGCTGCATCGGGAAACCCAGAAAGTGCTGCAACTGCCCGCCGTGCAGGGAAAAGCTCAAGCCCCAGGGCATCGACCCCATGCCGCTCACGCCCGCCGAATCGCCGATGCGCTGATCACAGCGAAGGAGATCGCGAAGCAACATCGCGATCGTGAAGGCGGCGGGGCTGAAGTTCAATTGATTGCCCAGGACACCCGCGCTAAAAATACAGGCAACGCAGGCGCTGGCCTGATCATCATCCCTCCCCTCGCGGGGGGTGCGCAGCAGCGAAGGCTTGAGCCGGAGTGGGGCAGGCCGCAATGGGGCAGCCCCCATGACCGTTTCGGGCTGACTCCCCACTCCGCTTCGCCTGCGGAGCGGCTGCGAAAACGTGGCCAGCCCTCGGCGCGAAGGGGAGTGGAGTAAAGAGAAGGAGCTACATCACCGCCACCACCGCGCTCGTCACCGGAAACGTCACCCACCGCACCAGCGCGTCCCCGCATTGCGCGCGCTCGTGATCGGAAACGCCGCGCGGTTCGCCTCCGCCAGCGCCTTGGTCAGCGGCAGGCCGAGACCGGTGCCGCCGGAGCCGCAGCGGGTCGAGGTCGCGAGCTGGCGGAACGGCTCCGAGCGCGGTCGCGATGTCCTATCTCGCTCATGCCGACGCCGGTGTCGCGCACGCGCAGGACCACCTCGCCGCGGTCGGTGAGCGCGGTCGAGACGATCACCTGCCCGCCGGCGCCGGTGAATTTGATCGAGTTGGAGAGCGAGGTTGAGCACGATCTGCTCGCACCGAGCGCGCGTCGGCGACGACCGGCGGCAGTTGTCGGCGACAGCGAGGTGCGGATGATGATGCGCTCGCGGTTAGCCTGCGGCTGCATCAGCGCGACGCATTGCTGCGTGCAGGTCGTCGAGCGCGACCGCGGCGAACGCAAGGTCGAGCTTGCCGGCCTCGATCTTCGAGAGATCGAGCAGGTCGTTGATGAGCGAGACCAGGTGCCCGCCGGACGCGTGGATGTCCTGCAGGTATTGCGCGGTAGCGCTCGTTGCCGATCGGCCCGAAGCGCTCCTCCATCATCACCTCGGAGGAAGCCGATGATGGCGTTGAGCGGCGTGCGGATCTCGTGGCTGATCTTTGCAAGGAAGTCGGATTTGGCGGCGGACGCCTTGTCAGGCCTGCTGGCGCGCTTCGGTCAGCGCGGCTTCGGCCAGCTTGCCGGCGGCGATCTCGGCGCGCGCGGCTTCGAGCTCCGCACGCGTGGACGCCGCGGCGCTCGGCGACGGCGGTCACCAACGCATGTCGCCGGCTCGTCCTCCCAGACGATCTTGGTGAGCTCGGCCGTGAGGCGAAGCCCGTCGCCGCGATCGATCGTCAGCGGGACCGGCGCGCCGTTGCCGGCGTCGGCGCCGCTCGCCTCGACGAACAGGGGCTGTCGAGGCCGCCGCTTTCGGCGAGACCGTCAAGAGTTTCGTGGCCGCTCCACCGGAGAAAGGCGGGATTGGCATAGAGCAGATGGTCGAGACCGATAGACCAGGATCCCGACCGGCAGCTGATCGAGTATCGCGCGCGCGTCGTGCGCGATGGCCGCGATCGGCGCCGCGTCGGCGGGCAATCTGACTGCGCCCGGCGCACGGACAAACGCCGACGGCGCGGCTGTGGCGGCAACGGCGGGCTCGGCTGCCGCGCTCGCCGCCGCCGGGCTCGCCGCCTGGCTCGTTCAGTCGCTCGGTCAGCCGGCGGGACAGTTCCCGAAAGGCGCGGTGCTCGACCGGGCTCAAGGCCGGCGCCGTTGCGTCGGCCGCTGGCGGGCGGAACGGCACCACGTTTTCGGCTTGTGGCGCGGCGGCCTCGGCGACGATCGTCACGGGCGCGAGATCGCGGCAGACGCCGAAGCCGCGATAGCCGCGAGAAACACCGGTCGCGGTCGAACACCGGCAGGCCCGAGAGTTCCACCATCAGGCGCCGGGACCCGTCGTCGACCGGCCAGGCCACCGCAAGTCCGCTCCAGGTATCCTGCGTCGCCATCGCGCGTGCGATCTGGCCGCCGCGATCGAGGTCGAGCGCCGCTGCGATTGCGTGCCACGGCTCTCCGAGCACGGCCGCGGTCCGCGGCCCGACCAATGCAACAAATCCTCTGAGCCGACTCGTGAAACGCCCTCGGCGTCCATCTGCCAGACGAAGCGGAGCGGGTGGAAACCGGGGTCGCTCATCGGCGCACGCAACCTCACGCCGGCGCTCGCCGGCAAAGCTCGTAATCTTAACGATTTTTAGGTAGTCCCGCGCCACCGCGGCGTCCACGTCGCATGGGACCCAAGTTCCGCTCGCAAAGCATGCGGATAACGTTAATCTTCCAACGCTACCGTCCTGCGGTGTGCATTTCGTTGCATTTGTGCAATGCAATAATTTGTGTTGCGTTGCACCAGAGACCGCTGCTATATCTCCCTTTCATCAAATGGCCGCGGCGGCGCTCTGATCCGACGAGCATTGCTGTCGTGGCGTTATGCAAGAGGGCACGGACCGGCGCCGGGCGGCGGTCTGTGGAACGTGCCGGACCCCGCCCGATCAAGGATGACAAGCCATGGCTACACCACACCACGTCCAAGGCGAAGCCGAAGCCCGCCAGCGGGCCGGCAGCGTCAGCGTTCGAATTGCCGAAATTCGAGATGCCGAATTTCGAAGTCCCCAAGATGGAAATCCCCGCCGCGTTCCGCGAGATCGCGGAGAAGAGCGTCTCGCAGGCGAAGGAAACCTACGAGAAGATGAAGTCCGCCGCCGAAGAGGCGACCGACGTGCTCGAGGACACCTACGCGACCGCGACCAAAGGCGCCTCCGACTACGGCCTCAAGGTGATCGAGGTGACGCGCGCGAACACCAATGCGGCGTTCGACTTCTACTCCCGAGCTGATGGCCGTGACGTCGTACTCCGAGATGGTCGAACTTCGACCGCGCATGCGCGCAAGCAGTTCGAGACCGCGACTGCGCAAGGCAAGGAACTGGCCGCGCTCGCCCAGAAGGTCGCGACCGAGACCGCCGAGCCGATCAAGGACAGCGTCACCAAGGCGTTCAAGAAGGTCGCCTGACGTTCGCTAGCTCTGACGCTTGCCGCGCCGCGGCGGCGACTGGATCAAGCCCGGGTCCGCATGGCCTGGGCTTTTTGTCGAACTTTCCTCGCGCCGGCGCGACCATGGGGACAGTGGCGCGGCCCTTGCCAAGACAAAGGCGTGCTCATAGGGTCCGGCCGCTCGCCGGTGCGTCCAGACGACGCGCCACGTCGCGAGCCCTGTGCAGCTGCAGCTCAGATGGTTATGAGCGCCGGTCTGTGGAACGCGGAGGTCGGTGGTTCGAAGCCACCCAGCTGCACCATTCAAATTGTACCATTCACGTCAGCGACGCGTCCGAACTCGACCTATGTTGTCAAGCACGAGGCAAAATCGCGCGAGGAGGAGATGCAATTGCATCCACCGCCGGAATCGACGCGCATCAGCGACGGTCAAGCTGAACCAACGGCGTGGGTGTGGATACTAATGGATGGAGCTTCAGCCTGCTGCGACAGGGTTAGTATGGCCGCGAGCGCATGAGAGGCGGCATCATGGGAACTTCCAGCATGCCGGCAGTTTAATAGAGGCCTAAGCTCAGCTCGGAGGAAACACGCGACAGCGGCTCGTGCGTCGCAAGAAAGTGAAGGGTGAAAATCTTCCTTTTTGGTAGTGTTCCCTATCTGAGCGCCTAGTGATGGTAACAAGTGATGATCTACAGCCAATAATCTACAAGCAGCTCGCCAGGAGGGATGCCATGAGAACAGCGATGATGTGGCCATGTTGGTGGCAAGTGCAGTGGCGGGCTCTCGACCTCGGCCGACGCGCAGCGCAATGGCGGGTACCCGCAGTATCAGGGGACGGTCTCGCAGGATGCCTATAACCGGTGCTTCCGGCTTGCCTTGAAACGCGGCGAGCACTTCTGTCGGCGAGGGAGAAACGTCTGGATCTGTTTGCTGCCGCCTGCCTGGCCGGCAAGATACCGTTCTGAACGCGCTCGCTTGATGCAGCGGCTGCCGCGCTGGCGGCGGCAGCCGTGTAGTGCGCATGCGAGTTTACTGTGACATGCGCATCGGCGCGCAACGCATTAATGCGCGAACTCAGCACGCAATTTTTGTTGAAGGTTTGCATGTGTCGAAGGTTGTCAGCGTGGTCCGCTCCCGTCGTCCTATCGCGACCGCCACATTGACGTCCCCTCACTCGTCCAGGACCTTCGTCGACTCACCGTTAGCAGAACCTGTCCGGTTCGAGCCGCGGCTAGCGGTGATCCCGCGACCGCGGCAACAAGATCAAGATGAAATGAGCGCGTGAAGGTGCTACGCTCCCGCCGCCGCATTGGTGCTGGGCGGCGCGAGCGTAGCAGCGAGCTGCGCGAACACAGCGAACTTGGGAATGCCGTCGCCGAGCGACTGGAAGGTGCCGTCTGCGGTCGTGCCGAAGCCGGAGGACTACGGCTACGACCTCGATCGCGCGCTGGCCTCGGCTCGTGGGCATCACCTCCGTCGTTCCGCCGGACGCCTTCTCCGCCGAGACGCTCGGCACCGAGCGCGCCGGCAACGGCGTCCTGATCCGCGAAGACGGCATCGGTGCTGACCATCGGCTATCTCATCACCGAGGCGGAGCAGGTCTGGCTCACCTTCAGCGACGGCCGCGCGGTGCCCGGCCACGTGCTCGGTTATGACCAGGAGACCGGCTTCGGGCTGGTGCAGGCGCTTGCTCGCGTCGAGCTGCCAGCGCTTGTCGCTCGGGCAGTCGGCAGACCGCCCCGGTCGGCGAACGCGTCGTGGTCGGCGGCGCCGGCGGACGGCATCATTCGGTGGCGGCGCGCATCGCTGCGCGGCAGGAATTCGCCGGCTATTGGGAATACGTGCTCGACGAGGCGATCTTCACGGCGCCCGCGCATCCCAATTGGGGCGGCACCGCCGTGATCGGACCGCAAGGCGACCTGCTCGGCATCGGCTCGCTGCACCTCGAACAGCCGCGCGAACAAGGCAGCGAGCATCTCAACATGATCGTGCCGATCGATCTCCTCAAGCCGATCCTCGACGACCTGCTCACGCTCGGGCGGCGCAACCGCCCGGCGCGGCCGTGGCTCGGACTCTACGCGACCGAGGTCGACAGCCGGGTGGTGGTGGTCGGATTCGTCGAGCCGCGGGCCGGCGAAAAGGCCGACCTGCGCACCGGCGACATCGTGCTCGCGGTCGGCGGCTCCGAGGTGAGCGACCTCGCCGGGCTGTTCCGCCGCATCTGGTCGCTCGGCAATGCCGGGGTCGAGGTGCCGCTCATGATCTATCGCGACGGCCGCGCCTTCGAGCTCAAAGTGCCCTCCGCCGACCGGCTGACAAGTTCTTGAAGGGGCCGCGCCTGCAGTTGAGCAATTGCCGTCGACGACATCTGGATACACCGCATCGCGCAAGGTATGATCGGCGTGATAATGGGGATTGATCTTGCAAGGAGCTGAGGGAGGAAACCAGCGGCAGTTGAACAACGGACCGGGCGGGTGAATTCCGGCGACGTATCGATCTTCTATCGCGCCTTTGGCACGCCCGGGCGCACGCCGATTCTGCTGTTGCACGGCTCCAACTATTACGACTCCTACGACTGGATCGGCGTCGCTTCCGCGCTTGCGACCGATCGCCTGGTAGTCACGCCCGACCGGCGCGGCTGGGGCGAAACGACCTGGAGTCCGAGCAAGGACTATTCGCGCGACGCGCTCGTCGATGACATGCTGGCGGTGATGAAAGCTACGCAAATGAACAAGCCGATTGTCATCGGCCACTCAGGCTGCAGGTCCGGTGATCATCTCGTTTGCGGTCAACCACCCCGACCAGCTCACCAAAGCTCGTCATCGTCGACAGCCAGATGAATCGCGACGAAGACGCAGTGACCGGCCGACCGTTGGCAATCAGCCGACGATGTTCCCGTCGATCGAGGCCTGCATGGAGCGCTTTGCGCGCATCAGCAACACGCCGCGCATCGGCCTCGACCGCGAGCGCGCGGTCAACGCGCTGATCAAGCTCGAGAACGGCTACATGCTCAAGCGCGACCCCGATAACGGCAACCGCAAGCCGATCGGCGAGGAGCGCGTCGATGCCGCGCCGGCCGACGCGCGAAATGTGGGCGAGCTCGGCATGGTTAAGACCCCGACGATCCTGGTGCGCGGGACCAAGTCGGATCGCTTCTCGCCCGAGACGGTGGCGCGTTTCACCAAGGAGATGCCGCACATCCCGCAGAAGACCGTCGATTCGCAGCACGACGTGTCGCGCATGGCGCCCGACGCGCTGGTGGCGCATGTGCGGGAGTTCATCGGCACTGAAGCTGAGCAGAACGGCCGGTGAAGGCAGTCAAGAGGACGAGGCCAAAGCCGTTAATTCCGGATCAACCGGGTGGTGACACAACCGCCGTCCGCAGGCTAATATCGGTCCGGTCGCGCCGTGGCGGCGGCAGTCGGCACAGCCCGCGCCGATGCCCTCCTGAAGGTGATGGCATGAAAAAATCGCTACTGATGTTGACGGCGGCGGCGTTCGTGTGCGCCGGTGCTTCCGCCCATGCGCAACAAAACGTGTCGTCCAGCCCGATGCCTCGCAGCCCGGCGGCTATCCCTTGCCGGACGGCAGCGCCAAGAGCTCGTGCAGGACAATTGCACGGTCTGCCACAACCTCCGCAACATCGTGAACTCCAACAAGTCGCCGCAGGATTGGCGAGAAACCGTCAACATGATGCAGGTCTGCCGGCGCTCCCGATCAACGACGAGCAGGCCAACGCGATCAGGACTTACCTGATTGCCAGCTTCCCGGAAAAGGCGCGGCCGAAGCCGGTCGTGATCGACGGCCGGTCAAGGTCAAGTTCACGTGAATGGGCACACGCCGACGCCCGGCCGCGTCCGCACGATCCGCTGGCGACGCCCGACGGCATGCTGTGGTGGTCAGGCCAGTTCGCCAACAGCATCGGCCGCGTCGATCCCAAGACCGGCGAGATGAAGGAATACCCGATCCCGGTCAAAGGCGGCCCGCACGGGCTGATCGACGACAAGGATGGCAACATCTGGTACGGCGGCAACTGGGGCGCCCACATCGGCAAGCTCGACGTGAAAACCGGCGAGTACAAGATCTATCCAATGCCGGACCCGAAGGCGCGCGACCCGCACACGCCGCTGTTCGACAAGAACGGCATCCTCTGGTTCAGCGTGCAGAACGGCGGCTTCATGGGCCGGCTCGATCCCAAGACCGGCGATATCAAGCTGTTCACGCCCGCCGGCGCGCCCGGCCAGCATGCCCTATGCGCTGCGCTTCCTCGTCCGACGGCGGGCAGCCGTGGTTCAGCTATTGGGGCTCGAACAAGATCGCGACCATCGATCCGGATACGCTGGAGGTGAAGGAGTTCGTCCTGCCGGACTCCAAGACGCGCATCCGCCGCATGGGCGTGACCTCCGACGACATGATCTGGTACGGCGACTGGTCGAACGGCAAGCTCGTCGCGCTTCGACCCGAAGACCGGCGACGGTCAAGTCGTATGCAGGGACCGAGCGGGCCGATGTCGCAGCCCTACGGCATGACGGTGATCGACGATACCATCTGGTACTGTCGAGTCGAACACGCGGCCGAACGCGCTCGTGCGCTTCGACCCCAAGACCGAAAAGTTCCAGTCCTTGGCTGATCCCCGGTGGCGGCGGCATCGTGCGCCACATGATGCCGACGCGCGACGGCAGCGACATCGCGATCTCGATGAGCGGCCTGAGCACGGTCGGCATCGTCGACATCCTGCCGCCCAACTCGAACTAACGCCGTGGCGACGGCCGGCGGGCGCCTGCGACCGGACGCAAAGCTGCCCGATGCCCGGCCTCGTGCCGGGCATCGACGTTTCAGAGACGTCGCCGTCGGTGCCGGCGTGTCGAGGTCGATGAACACCTGGCCGTCGCGGACCTCGGTCTTGTAGGTCTTGAGCGCGATGAAGCAGGGCGACTGCCGGCCTTGCCGCTCGGCACGTGGAAGGCGCCGAAGTGGAAGCTGCATTCGATCGTGTCGCCGTCGAGCATGCCGTCGGCGAGGTTGGCGAGGCCGTGGGTGCAGCGGCCTTCGGTCGCATAGAACGTGCCGTCGATATTGTAGATCGCGACCAGCTCGTCGCCGACCTCGCGGCTGATCACGCCGTTCTCCGGCACATCGGCGGCGGCGCGGACTTGACTTTCGGCCATGGCTCTTCTGCTGCTGGGGTGACGCTCCCCGTGCTTTAGCGGTATCGGGAAAAAGTGCAAGAGTGGGCGCGCCTCCCGGGAGGCTGTGGCGTTGCCCCGCACGCGGTCAGGGATGGTCAGGCTGCGCGCGGATCGCCTTCGGGATCATGCCGTGGATGCCCTTGGTGCCGTCCACGACCTGGGTGACGTGGTAGTCGACCGCCACGCTCGCGATCATGTAGGCCTCCTCGCGCGTGAGGTGCGGGAAGCGCTTGGTGATGAAGTCGATGGTCTCGCGCGTCGCGATCTTCATCGCCTCTTCGAGATTCGGGTGCAGGCCCATCACGATCCAATGCGTGGCGGTCTCGCCGCGCGGCCAGACGAGCTTCATGTCCTTGCGCACGATGAACTGGAAGCGTCCGCGCAAGCCGGTCTCGATGGCGCTCAGATCGACTCTCGCCGTGGCCCTGCGCCGCGTGCGCATCGCCGGCCGAGAACAGCGCGCCCGGCGTGTGAACCGGCATGTAGAGAATCGAGCCGGCGCCGAGGTCCTTGTTGTCGAGATTGCCGGTGTGGACGCCGGGCGGGCCGCTCGAGATGCGGCCCATCGCGGCCGGCGGCGCGACGCCCATGGTGCCGAAGAACGGCCGGTCGAGCGGCACCACGACGCCGCGCGCAACCTCCGCGGTCTTGGCCTCGCGGTTGATCGGGATGATGCGCTGCCACATCGCGGCGAATTCCTCGGGCAGCGCGCCGGTGAACGGCCGCTGGCGGTTGTAGCCGTAGCCGACCGCCAGGCTGATCTCGAGGATGCGCACTTCGCAGCACGTCGCCCGGCATCGCGCCGTTGACCGCGACCGGTCCGGTGAGGATGTGCGGGCCGGGGCCGCGGTCCTTCACGTCGCGATAGATGTCGCGCACGTATTGCGGGACCACGCTCGGGCGGGACCACGCCGGATTCATCGAGCTGCGCCGGCTCCATGGCCGCGGCGCTCTCGATGGTGACGATATCGCCGGACTCGATGGTCAGCACCGGCTTCACGTTGGCGGCAAAGTGCCCGATATGCACCGTCTGCGGGCTCGGCATCAGCGTATGCTCGGCCGCGTGCGCCGCCGGAACGCCGGCAGCCGCGACGAACAGCAGCGCGCATGCGACGAGTTGAGGCACACACAGATTGTCGGGTTGGCAACAGGAAATGACTGCGAGCATCGGCATGACGAGGCTCCTCGATGGCGGGAAATTCGGATGACGCGCCAAGCGTATGGCGCAGGCGTGCGCTGATGTAAACCGAATTGACCCTGTTTCGGGCGAGCATATACGGTAGGGCACGAGCTTTCGGGACCAGCCATCGAGAGGCCGAGCGAAAGTCCGGAAAAATGTCCGTCCGCTCCTACATCATCGACGACCGCGAGCGAAAGACCTTCCTGCTCGACCGCGAGGTGCTCGTCTCCGACGACATCCTGCGCCAGGAGATGTCGCGCATCTTCGGCCGCTGCTGGATCTATGTCGGCCACAGCCTCCGAGCTGAAGAAGTCCGGGCGATTTCCGCTCCCGCAAAGTCGCCGGCCGCCCGGTGATCTTCTGCCGCGACCAGAGCGGGCGAGGTCCACTGCCTGTTCAACACCTGCCGCCATCGCGGCGCCATCGTGTGCACCCAGCGCGAGGGCAATGCGCGCCGCTTCATGTGCATCTATCACGGCTGGATCTACGGCAATGACGGCCACGCTCGTGCGCGTGCCGGGCGACGATGCCTATGCGGAAGCCTTCGACCCGGTCGCCTACGGGCTCAAGCGGCCGGCGCGCTTCGAGGAGTATCGCGGCTTCTGGTTCATGTGCCTCGACGAGGATGTGATGCCGCTTGCCGACTATCTCGGCACGCCAAGGACTACATCGACCTCGTCATCGACCAGTCGCCGTCGGGCCAGATGGAGATCATCGCCGGCGTGCAGGAATACGACGTCGCCGCCAACTGGAAGCTGATGGTGGAGAACAGCGTCGACGACTATCACCTGCCCTCGACCCATTCGACCTGGCTCAACTTCATGGCCAACTCCGGCGTGAATATCCAGCCGCCGAAGGAGGAGGGGCTGGTGCTGCCGACCCGCGGCAAGGCGGTCGAGCTCGGCAACGGCCATTTCACCACCGACAACATCAATTTCCGCGGGCGGCCGGTCGCCAAATGGATCCCGCTCTACGGCGAGCCGGCGAAGGCGGAGATCGAGGCGATCCGCCGCGAGCTGGTCGCGCGGCTCGGCGACGGAGCGCGCGCGCCGCGTCGCCGACACCAACCGCAACCTGGTGATCTTCCCCAATCTGGTGATCAACGACGGCTCCTCCGTCACCGTGCGCACCTTCTATCCGCAAGGGCCCGACAAGATGCACGTCACCGCCTGGGCGCTCGGCCCGGTCGAGGAGGGCGAGAGCGCCCGCGCGCGGCGGCTCGACGCCTTCCTCACCTTCTACGGCCCCGGCGGCTTTGCCACGCCCGACGATGTGGAGGCGCTCGAACTCGGTGCAGCAGGGGCTCGCCAACTGGCACGAGGACCGCTGGTCGGAGATGTCGCGCGGCATGGGCAAGAATGGCGAGCAGCTCAACAGCGACGAGCATCACCTGCGCATCTTCTGGCGGCGCTGGAACGAGCTGATGGGGAGCCGAGGCATGACCATCGCGACACGCGCCGTGGTGACGCGCGCCGAGGTCGAGGATTTCCTCTACCACGAGGCCGCGCTGCTCGACGAATGGCGGCTCAACGAGTGGCGAGGCACTGCTCGCCGACGACGCCACCTACTACGTGCCGCCCAACGACCAGCTCGACGGCGACCATCGCTCGACGCTGTTCCTGGTGGCCGACGACCGCGAGCGCATCCGCCAGCGCGTGATCCGCATCAACGATCCCAATTGCCACGCCGAATATCCCAAATCGCGCACCCGGCGGATGATCTCGAACGTGCGCATTCTCGAGCGTCGACGGCGATCTGATCACGGTCGCCGCCAACTTCGTCTGCTACCGCTTCCGCCGCTACGAGCGCATCCGCGAATATGTCGGCTCCTACCGCCACGTGCTGCGCCGCGCCGGCGACAGCTTCCGCATCAAGGAGCGCCGCGTGCTCATCGACGCGCACGAGCTGGGCACGCTCGGCTCGGTGAGTTTCATCTTGTGAACGATGGATCATTCACAAATCGTCATGCCGCCAGTGTGCGGCGGGCACGACAGGTTGAGGGTGTGCCAAGAACCGGGGAAACGCCAAATGGCCAAGCTCGAACAGCTGCTCGAAGAACTCGTCACCGCCAACCGCATCCTCGCCCGTGAGGGCATCGTGGATTCGTTCGGGCATATCAGCGTGCGTCATCCGGACAAGCCGCAGCATTTTCTGCTCTCGCGGGCGCGCGCGCCGGACTGCATCGAGGCGGACGACATCATGGAGTTCACGCTCGACGGCACCGCCGTCGATCCGCGCGGGCGCGCGCCCTATCTGGAGCGCTTCATCCACGGCGCCATTTTCGAGGCGCGACCGGATGTTCACTCGGTGGTGCACAATCACTCACCGAGCGTGATCCCGTTCAGCGTGACCGCGACGAAGCTCAAGCCGCTGCTGCACATGTGCGCGAATATCGGGCACGACGTGCCGGTGTGGGATTGCCACGACAAGTTCGGCGACACCGCGCTTCTGGTCGAGAACATGGAGATGGGCCGCGACCTCGCCCGCGCCATGGGCGCCGGGCGCACCATCCTCATGCGCGGCCACGGCGCGACCGTGCTGGCGCCATCGATCCGGCACGTCGTCTACATTTCGGTCTATCTCGAAGTGAACGCCAGCTGCAGATGCAGGCCATGGCGATGGGCGATATCAAGTATCTGACCCCAGGCGAGGTCGACAAGAGTCATCGCGCGCACCGGCCCTATTCCTCAATCGCGCCTGGGAAAACTGGTGCCGTCGCGCCGGCACGACCGATGACGGACTTGGAAGGCTAAGCTTCTGGTCATTGGCCGCGAGGACGTGCAGCAGCAGCGACACTTTCGCCTGCCGGGACTTCTGCCTTGGTCGGCTTTGATATGTTATATCGGCGAACGCGCTGATGCAGGGCCGTCGGAAGAAGCGTGCCCGCGAGGCATGAGGGAGCGAGTGCCGCCATGGCTGCCGTGACAATGCCGTCGGGACGCAAGTGAGTACGCCCGTGCCGGCTGCAAGGCCAGGCGAGCCGATCCTCGTCGTCGAGGACATCGTCAAGCGCTTCGAGACCCCGGACGGCGCGGTCACGGCGGTCGATCATGTCTCGCTCACGGTCAATCCCGGCGAGTTCCTGGGCGTGATCGGCCCCTCGGGCTGCGGCAAGTCCACGCTGTTCAACATCATCGGCGGGCTGCTCGACGGCTACGAGGGCACGGTCAAGGTCGCGGGCGAGCGGGTCGCGCGGTCCGCATCCCTCGATCGGGATGATCTTCCAGGAGGAGTCGACCTTCCCCTGGCGCACCGTCATCGACAACGTCGCGTTCCCGCTGGAGATCGCCGGCATGGCGAAGGCCGAGCGCTACGAGCGGGCGCGGCATTTCGTGGCGCTCGTTGGTCTCGACGGCTTCGAGCGGCGCTATCCGGCGGAGCTGTCCGGCGGCATGCGCCAGCGCGTGTCGATGGCGCGCACGCTCGCGGCGGAGCCGAAGATCATGCTGATGGACGAGCCGTTCGCGTCGCTCGACGAGCAGACGCGGCTTCTCCTCGGCGACAAGGTGCTGGCAGATCCAGCAGCAGCTCAAGCAGACGACGCTGCTCATCACGCACAACATCACCGAGGCGGTGCAGCTCTCCGACCGCATCCTGGTGATGACCTACCGGCCGGGCAAGCTCAAGCGCATGGTCGAGATCAAGCTGCCGCGCCCGCGCACCTCCGAGATCGTGTCGAGCGAGGCGTTCGGGCGCTACGTGGCGCAGATCTGGAGCGACCTGCGCGAGGAGGCGAGCCGCGGGATGCACGACGACGAGGCGGCGAAGCTGCGCGAGGGCGAGCACCCGATGAGCACCGCCGCGCACGCTCGCCAAGAGTCGCTGGTTCCCGGCTGCGCTCGGGCTCGGGTCGCTCGTTGGGCTCATCGGTGCTCGTCGAGCTGCTCATTCGCGTGGGCGTCATCAATCGCTTCATCGTGCCGATGCCCTCCGACATCTTGCCGGCATTTCCGCGCATCGATCGCTTGAAGAGCATGTGCTCTCGCGCTTCCTGCTCACCGCCGCGGAAGCGTTCTCGGCCAGCGTCCTGGTCGACGCTCGTTCGGCGTCGCCGGGCGGCGTGCTGCTCTACCAGTTTCGCTCTGCTGCGCGCTGGCGACCGAGACCTGGGTCGCGGCGATGGCGGCGGCACCGCTCGTCTTGATCTACCCGCTCTATCTCGTGATCTTCGGGCGCAGCGCCACCACCATTGTGATGATGGGTTTCACCGCCGGGATCGCGCCGACCATGCTCAAGACGCTCGAGGGCCTCGTCGGCACCAGGCGCGTGCTGATCAATGTGGGGCGCAGCTTCAACCTCACGCGCGTCGCAGCAATTCTGGAAGATCCTGTTCCCGGCGGCGCTGCCGACCATCTTCGTCGGGCTTGCGGCTCGGGCTGATCTTCGCGCTGATCAACATCGTCGGCGTCGAGTTCCTGATCAATTTCGGCGGGCTCGGGCAGCTCATCAACGAGCTTGCCGAGCGCTACGATCTCGCCGGGACCTACGCGTCGATCTGCTTCGTGATCCTGGTCAGCGTGTGCGTCTTCGTCCTGATGGAAAGGCTTGAGCGATGGCTGAGACCGGTCGATTGACGATCTGCCGGCGCGAAGCCGCTGCGGGCCGCGCGATGCAACCGGTGACGGCGCTGCGCATCGCCATCATCGTGACGGTGTTGGTGATCTGGGAAGGTCGTCTCGGCATCCGGCTGGCTTTACCGCGACGTCGTGCCCTCGCTGGTCGGCGATCGGCACGCGCGCTGGTACGAGACGCTGACCGACCCGAGCTGTTCTATCTGCCATCTCGTACACGACGTTCTACGAGATCGGCATCGCGCATGGTGATCGGCGGCGTGAGCGGGCTCGCCGTCGGCATCGCTGCTCGGCGGCAGCAAAGTTCGATGTCAGCGCGCCTACGAAGCCTATCTGTACTATCTCGGACCGCTGCCCGAAGATCATCTTTTTCCCGGTCATGATCATGTGGTTTGGCGTCGGACCCGGCTCGAAGGTCGCGATGGGCGCGATCTCCTGCTTCTTTCCGGTCGCGCTCAACGTCGCTGGCGGCATGCGCAGATCGACCAGGTGCTGATCCGCGTCGGCAGCAGCTTTCGCGCCAATACCTGGCAGATGGTGACCAAGATCTATCTGCCCGCCATGCGCCACCCGATGATCAACGGCGTGCGGCTCGGCCTCGGCGTGGCGCTGATCGGCACGCTGCTCGCGGAGACGAAGCTCTCCAACCGCGGCATCGGCTTCCTGGTGATCCAGGCCTACAGCATCTTCAACATGCCGCAGATGTATGCGCTGCTGATCATCCTGTTCGTCATCGCGATCGGCGCCAAGCACGGTCATCGGCCGGGTCGGCGGCCTCGACGACATCAAACGAACCTGAACGCTGCGCGTCTTCGAAGACCATACAGCTGGCGCTGCAGCGCAGTCGTGGTATCACGCGTAAGGAGGACGAGGCGCGTTTTGTTGGCGTCGGGCGACTCAGGGCGCGGGTTTCGGATGCTTGGTTTCTCGCCCCTCGGCATCGGGATAGAATTGCGGTGACTCGCGGCGATCGAACATGCCGTAGTCACGCACGATCCGAACCTTGCGGTGCCGCAGGGTTCGTGCCCCCTTCGGCCTGACGGGCGTCCATAGGTTCGCGCCCTTTGCGTCTGCCCAGGAGACCAGCACCGCGAACTTGCCGGGATTGTAGATGCTGGCGAGCACGTCGTGCTCGACCACGCCGTCGCGCGATACATCCAGGCCGAGAGCGGAGAGCAGATCGGCGTGTGACCCGAACGCGGCGCCCGCTTGCAGGCGTGATCTCGGTCAGTGTTGCGAGCTTCGCCGCGCCGATCTCGGTTTCGTCGAACCGCTGCTCGCGAATGGGCGCTTCCTCGGGCGCATCGGTATCGGCGGTGACGTCGCCAACTCTCAAGTGATAATCCCGCAGAATCTCCGAGCGGCCGTGCTCTGGGCCAGCGTGGTGCTCCGCCGCGGTGCGCCAGCGGACGACCGACTTTTCGTCGCGCCACGTCGAATGCGACAGAATCCAGCCTGGTCGCCGCTTGCTCTCGAAACGCTCGTTGTCCACGAAGCCGTCGACTTTTTCCAGGAGCGGCTTCAAGCGCTTGGCGAGAGCAAGATATTCGTCGAACCGCTCAGCTTTTGGACACACTTCAAAGATGACTGAAAACATTGGATGCTCCTCATCGGCTGAGGACCGAAGCTCACATCGGATATTGCAACACACTTCGGTTGCATGCCGCTTCGGGTTGCGCCGAAATAAGAACGCCGCCCGATCCGCATTCCGGCTCTTTGCTGTTGAAATCGCATTTCTACCGATTTATCAAAGGTTTCAACGCTGGCGGAAAAATCAGCACAACACGAGAGGAAACCCCATGGTTGCAGTTGCATCCGCGGCAAGAACGCAAGCCGCCGCTCCCAATCTGCCGTCGCACCGCGATCCGTACTACGCCGGCAAATGGCAGAAGCCGAAGGTGGACCGCTACATCGACACCATCAGCCCCGGTACCGGCGAGTCGTTGGGCAAGGTGGTCGGACGGCTCGGTGGCGGACGCCGAAGCCGCCATCGCCGCCGCCAAGGCCGCGTTCCGCGAGTGGCGGCGCGTGCCGCCGCTCGAGCGCGCAAAGATGCTGCGCGCCATCGCCGACGTCCTGCGCAAGAACGGCGACGAGCTCGCCATGATCGACGCCGCCGATTGCGGCAACCCCTATGCCGAGATGGTGCGCGACGCCCAGGCGGGCGCGGCGCAGCTCGATTTCTACGCCGGCCTCGTCACCGAGATGAAGGGCGCCTCGATCCCGATGGGGCCGGACGCGGTGAACTTCTCCGTGCGCGAGCCCTTCGGGGTGGTCGGGCGCATCATTCCGTTCAACCATCCCTTCATGTTCGTCGCCGGCAAGTCGGCGGCGCCGCTCGCCGCCGGCAACACCATCGTGGTCAAGCCGCCGGAGCAGGCGCCGCTGCTCCTCGCTGCGGCTCGCCGAGCTGATCGACGGCATCTTGCCGCCGGGCGTGTGGAATCTGGTGCCGGGCGGCAAGGAGGTCGGCCAGGTGCTGGCGAGCCACCCCGACGTTGCCAAGGTCGCGCTGATCGGCAGCGTGCCCACCGGCCGCGCCGTGATGAAGGCCGCCGCCGACACGCTCAAGCCGGTCACGCTCGAGCTCGGCGGCAAGAATGCGCCTGATCGCATTCCCCGATGCCGATCTCGAGGCGGTCTCCGCCGCCGTGGTCGACGGCATGAACTTCACCTGGTGCGGACAGTCCTGCGGCTCCACCAGCCGCGCCTTCGTGCACGAGAAGATCTACGACGCCGTGCTCGAGCGCGTGAAGAACTCGGTCAAGCGCTACAAGCCCGGTATTCCGACCGATCCCGCGACCACCATGGGCTCCATCGTGAGCAAGGTGCAGTACGATCGGGTGCTCGGCTACATCGAGGCCGGCAAGCAGGACGGCGCGCGGCTTCTCGAGCGGCGGCAAGCGGCCGAGCGATCCGCATCTGGCCAAGGGCTTCTACGTCGAGCCCACGGTATTTGCCGACGTCACCATGGACATGCGCATCGGCAAGGAAGAGATCTTCGGGCCGATCCTCTCCATCCTCAAATGGAGCGACGAGGAGAAGATGCTGGCGCAGGTCAACCAGGTCGAATACGGGCTCACCTGCTCGATCTGGACCAACGATCTCATCACCGCCCATCGCGCCGCGGCGGCGGTGGAGGCGGGCTTCGTCTGGATCAACGAGGTGTCGAAGCACTTTCTCGGCGCGCCGTTCGGCGGCTACAAGCAGTCCGGTGTCGGACGCGAGGAGGGCATCGAGGAACTCATCAGCTTCACGCGCGAGAAGAACATCCACCTCAATCTGAAGCGTCGCACCGGCGGGCACTAGGCTGCGGAGTCGGCGATCCAGAACGCGGTATCCGCGGCGGGCCCAGGAGGGCCGCATCCGAGACGCGAGGCGACGCCATCGAGTAGACCGAAGTCGAGCCGCAGCCCGCCGATGAGTCGATTGCTCGCGCCTGAGAAATGAGCCCCGGGGGTGGCGAGCCGGGGCTTACCGGCGCTCGCGCAAGAAAAAAGCCGACCAGAAAGCCGACCGCTCACTATCTGGCGGCATAACCGCCGAAACGCACGTTGAGACCGGCGCGCACCACGCTCGTGGTCTCTTTGATATCGACGAATCCTGGGCGCAACCCGACCAATAGCGGCGTGAGGCCGATCGCGGGATTGCCGAAATCGTAATAGCTGTATTCGACGAAGCCGGACAGGACGTTGGTGAAGGCATATTCACCGCCGATACCAATGGTCCATCCGGGCCGCGTCTCGCGCCCTGCATAGGCGGTTCCGACGATGATCGTCGTGGCCCAGTAGTCGTCGCGCTGCCAGGCGCCGCCGCCCCTGACGTAGCCGAGGAAGCGATCCCAGGCATAGCCGATACGCCCGCTGACGGATGCCAGCGATTTTGTCTTGCTGTGATAGACAACGCCGAACTCGCGTGCGCTGTCATGGCTGCCCTCGGCGTCAGTCCAGGCATAGTCGCCCTGGATGCCGATCACGAAGCTGCCGGCGAACTGGTAGTCGCAGCCGGCCTGCACGCCGCCAAGCCAGTGATTCACATCATGTCCGCCGAGCGACTGGCCGAAAAATCGCCGCCGGGCGTCTGGTTGATCCATTCCTGACTGGCCCGCAGACTGCCCGCATGGCCGCCCAAGTAGCAGCCGGTCCAGCTCCAGACCGGGACGACCGGCGGCGGCGCCTTGTAGACCGGAGGCCGCATGTCGGCCGCGATCGCCGGACTCGCCAGCGCAATCAGCGCGGCCGTTCCGAGAAGGAATTTCCGCATGACCTCCGCCCCCGCGTGAGGATGGCGGCGGCAGTATGCAAACGAGTCTGCGCGGAGCGCTGTAGCCGATCAGCCACACCGGCGCGGATTTGCGAACAGGCCCTGGCTAGCCTGGTGAATTCCGTCGCATCACTCAGCCGACGGTCAGGGCGCACCGCCGCCGACCAGAGCAGAATTTGCTGTATCAGGCCTGCACAATTCATCCCGTCAGATGGTCGCGGAGCAGCCGGCCATAGCCGGCGATGCTGTCGCCGCTCTTGAGCAGCCGAAGACCCGCCCAAAGACTGACGGCATTGTTCGCGAGCACCGGCTTGCCGAGTTCTCGCTCCAGCCGCTCGACGATGCTCATCGAAGGCCAGTTGCCGCCGGGCATGATGATGGCGTCCGCGTCCGGCCGGTCGGTCCGGAGGCCGAGCTCATAGGCTTGCTCCGGACCGACCCGGCCGAGCTCGATCGACGCCACGAATCCCACCACCTCGCTGTGGACCACCTCAAAGCCGCTCGTCTCCATGAAGTCGACCATGGACTTGTCCATGGTCTTGCTCCACGGCGCGCCGATGGCGATCTTTCCGGCGCCGAGCCGCGTGAGGGCGTCGACAAATGCGGTCGCCGCCGTGGTCGCGGGTTTGCCCGAGGCATCCTCCATGCGCTTGATCAGCTCGCGGTCGTAGCCTTTGCCCTTGGCGAGCGTGGGAGCGGTCGCCGCAAACACGATGGCGTCGACCTCGGCATCGGCGAGCTTGCGGCTCTCCGATCTCGAGCTCCAGCACGCAGCGCATCTGTTCTTCCGGCGTGATGTCGCGGTAGGCGACGCGCCCGGTGTGCAGCGAAACGGTCGGCGGCAGCGCCGCCGAGAATTCCGGCTCCTGGGTCGTGTTGGACGAGGGCGTCAGCAGACCGAAGCGATGCGTCTTCTTGACGTAGGACATCGGCTCACTGCGATCCTTCGAGGCCCGCCGCCTTGATGACGGGATAGAATTTCTGTGATTCCGACCTGATGTAGCGCTCGAATTCCGCCGGGCTGCTGCTGCTCACCGCCTTCGAACCCTGCCGCAATATCGCGTCCTTGACGTCGGGCGAGGCGAGCGCCGTCGCCATCCCGCGGTGCAGCCGGTTGATGATGTGCGGCGGGTGCCGGCCGGCGCGAACAAGCCGGCCCAGCCCACGATGACCACGCTCGGATAGCCGAATTCGGTCGGGGTCGGCGTGTTGGGGAACTGCTCGTCGCGCTCCTTGCCGAACGTGGCGAGCAGAGTGAGCTTTCCCGATTCCGCGAGATCGGTCACGCCGGCCGTGGTCGTGAATGCGAGCGGAATCTGTCCGCTCAGGACGTCGGTGATCGCCGGCGTCTGCCCCCGGTAGGGCACGTGCGTCATCTTGATATCGGCGGCAATCGACAGCAGCACGCCCATCAGATGGGTCATGTTGCCGATGCCGAACGAGCCGTAATTGAGCTCACCGGGGTTCGCCTTCGCCCGCTCGACAATATCCTTGATCGACTTGATGCCGGAAGCGGGATTGACCACCGCGCCCAGCGGGTTGGCGACGGTCTGGGTGATCGGCACGAAGTCGCGCAGCGGGTCGTAGGAGAGTTTCTTGTAGATGAAGTTGTTCATCGCCACTGCGCTGACCGGAGCATAGATCAGCGTGTAGCCGTCGGGAGCAGCCTTGGCTCCGGCCTCCATTCCGACGATGGCATTGGCGCCCGGACGGTTCTCCACCACCCCCTGCTGGCCCCAGAGCTCGCTCATCTTCTGCGCCAGCACGCGCGCCTGCTGGTCGACCCGGAACCGGCCGCCTGCGGCACGATGATGCGGATGGGACGGTTCGGATAATCGTCGGGCGTCTGCGCCGTGCCGCCAGTGGCGACCGAGAGCACCGCCACGCTCGTCAGCGCGGCAAATAGCGCGCGTCTGTTCATCAGCGCTCCTCCCCAATATTTTTGCCCCGCAGTGGTGGACCGCGGATGGTTGCGTCAGCGTACCAGCGCCTTTGACGCCAGCCTAGTGCGCATGTTTTTGGGTTCGATGCGAACGGCGCCGCTCGCGCCGCTTCCACTGACGGGATACGCGCTCGCGTGACGCCGGCTGGCGACCTCGTCAGCCGCGGGCGGCGGCCAGCGTCGCGCGCTCGGCTTGACCGCGCCGCGGCCGCCGCGCGCAGCATGTCCATGAGTTTTCGCACCGAGCCCAGGTTTTCCAGATCGCCGACGCGCGTCGATCGCGCCCGCGATGGCGGAGGCGGTCAGCACGCCGTCCGCATAGGTGCGGAATTTGCCCTCGATCTGGGCGCGCGACAGCGGGTTCTCGGCCGAACCGCGAGGATGGTCGCAGCGCGCCGTGAGCATCGTGCCGTCGCTCTCGATCTCGACCACCGCCTGCACGCCGGTCAGCGCCGCATCCGGACGGATCTCGATCTGCTCGGCCGCGGCGCGCCGCATTTTCGGATCGTCGTAGCGGGCGGGCTCGAACTGCGCGAGCGTCAGCTCCTGGTCGTGCAGGATCACCGCCGCGGTGTAATGCCCGGAAATCAGCGCGTCGAACTTCGCCTTGTAGTGCGCCAGCTTGCCGTGCAGATCGAACGCCGGCTGGCTCAATGCCACGCGAACCTTTTTCACCCTGGCGGGATCGATCTTCTGTTGTTCGACCAGATCGAACAGCGCGGTGTTCATGCCCTGGATCGACGAGGCGGACGGCCACAGGCGCAGCGCGATCTGTTCGAGCTCCCAGCGCTTTCCCAGATCGGCGGTGACCGCTTCGGGGCGGCCGCCATTCGCATATGCGTTGTAGAGGCCGCCGTCCTTGGCGGTCAGAAATTCGCGCGTCGCCAGAAACTTCTGCTCAGCCAGCAGCGCCGCCAGCAACCCTGAGAGCGCGCCGCGGCACTGGTGGAACTTCACCGTCGGCGTTCCCCACGCTGCGAAGGTGCCGGCTGCCTGGCTGCCGGCGAGGCCGAACGCCTTGGCCATGGTCTCGGTGTCGAACCGGCGAAGCCGGCCGACCGCCGCGGCGGCGCCGAACGGACCCAGGACGCCCGGGCCGTGCCAGCCCTTGGCCCGGAACGCGGGGTAATCGAGACCAATGCCGATCCGCGTCGTCACTTCGCATCCGGCGGCGATGGCGACCATCAGGTCGCGGCCCGACAAACCGTCGCGTTCGGCGATCGCCAAGGCGGGCGGATCACTTCCGGCGTCACATGGGTCAGCGTCGACCGGTGCACGTCGCACATGGTGACCGCGGTGACGAGATAGCCATTCAGAATTGTCGCGCCGGCGAGCGACAGCCGGTCGCCGCCAATGACGCTGCTCTCGTTGGATTGCGCCAGTGCCGACGCCAGGGCGGCGACCTGTTGCGTCTCCTCGCCACGGTGCCCGGCGACCGCACATGCCAATGTGTCCAGCAGGACGTTCTTGCAGTGATCGCGGACATGTCCCGGAAGATCATCGTACTGCAGCGACGCCGCAAAGCCGGCCAGCACCTCGGTGACGTCTCCCGACATACAATTCTCCCTTGCGCGGCGATTTTCGAGATTACCGAGATCATGCCCCGCGCGGTCCATCCGCGCGCATCGTAAGTTGGAATCCGAAGCCTCAGGCAACCTCGACATGATGCCGGCGAAGCGCGCGGCAGTTGAGCGGGCGATGAGCGCGGATCATCAACCCCAGGCGCGGCAACGACCTATCGTTGATCTGCGATCGCTCTTCAGCAACGGGTCCAAGCGAGCCATGTCAGCCTGAATATGGAGGTCGAATTTTCCAGCTCAATATCCCGAGGATCGATTCCCTGGGCGCAGATCTTGGCTTGCAACTCGGGGTCCTTGCCGACCTCCGAGATTGCCTGACTGAGACTCTGGAGGACGGATTTCGGTGTCTTGGCCGGGGCGAGAATGCCATACCAGGTTGCATTCTGATAATCGATCCCCTGCGAGAGCGCGGTTGGAATCCTGATCGGATCGGTGACCGGCTCCCTGGCGGACACCGCCAGGGCGCGCAACCGTCCGTCCTGAAGCAGCGGCAAGACAAAGGCTGCCGGAACGAATGACGCCTGAATACGCCCGCCCAGCATGTCCGCAATGATCGTGGCGCTTACGGTGTATGGAATATGGACCAGGTCTGTGTCGGTCTTCAGCGCGAAGTACGCACCGGCGAGGTGGGTGGCGGTACCGATACCTGCCGATCCGTAGTTGATGGTGCCGGGCCTGGCCTTCGCCCGTGCGACGAATTCCTTCAGGTTCGAAACGTCGAGGGCGGGCGGTACCGTCACTATGGTCGGCGCTTCGCCGACAAGGGAAACCCCTGCAAAGTCGCGAACGGGATCGAACGGCAGATTCTTGTTCAACGCGCCGAGGATGGTATGGCCCTGAATTTACGAAGATGAGGGTGTAGCCATCCGGGGGAGAGCTCGCGACCGCTTGTGCGGCGATCAAGCCGCCTGCACCCGGACGGTTCACGACCACAACTTGCTGGCCGAAGCGCTTGGAAAGTCTGTCGGCATACAGCCGCGCGAGAATGTCGATGGTCGTGCCGGCGGTGATGGGCGCGATGATCGTGATCAATCTGGACGGATAATGATCTTGTGCCCGCGCCGGAGGACAGAGGCACACGAGCCCCGTCAGCACCGCCGCGATCAGTTGAGAAAATTTCACGGCACTCTCTCCTCTCACCGGGCTTTTATTGTGAAGCGCGTGAAATCAGCAAAGCGCGACCGCGCGCACCGGTGACGCCTCGGCACCGATCAGGTTGAGTGGCAGCCCGATCAGGGTGAAGCGGTCTTTTTCGATGCGATCGAGGTTCTTCAGGTAGGGCATCGTGATGATGCCGTGCTCGCTGAGTGTACGGGAGTTGTGAAATACCCGTGGCGCGCCGGGCTCATCGTTGCCGTGATAGAAATCGTATCCGACGATGACCACGCCCTTTGTCGATGCACCACTTCGTGGCACCGATGGTGAGATAGGGCGATTCCGTCATCCATCGTTCGGACCCGCCGTCATAGTTGTTGTTGTGATCGGTCCGCAGCAGCAGGCGATCGCCTTTTCTGATGCGGTTGCCCAGCGAGTTCTCCATGTCCCTCTCGGTGATCGCCTTGGCAGGAAGCTTGTGCCGGAAATCCGCGATGATTGCGTCCCCGATGAACAAGTCGAGAGGCAGCTGATGGATTTGCGTGCCGCCTCGGACATTGTGCTCGGGAGCATCGACGTGGCTCCCGGCGTGCAGCCGCATGTGCACGCCACGAACGATTTGCCCGGCGCCGCCGGCGCGTCGTGCTCCTTGAGGACCTCCATTTCGAACTGCATGTCTTTCTTGAATCCGGCGGGCGTACGCATGCCGAAATTCCTGGGATCGAGCTCAAGGCTGATGTCGATGATCTTCTGGTACTGGGGCAGCATGGCGGATCCTTGTTTGGCGACAGGCACCCAAGGCCCGAGCGAGGTGCACGAAGCGGTCGATTGTAGAGCGATTGCGGCGTCCGCATCGCGTGAGCGCGTCGCGTCCATGATCGACCGATCTCCGCGATGAGAGTAGGAAAAACAGCGTTCGTGCTCTCCGCATGTCGTGCGGCCGGGAGCGCTATTCCGCGAGCGGGGTCGGGTTGGCGGGCGGCGGATCGATCCCGAATGTGTTGGCCGTCAGGCAGGTCATCGAAAAGCTGCCGGTCGATGCGACCAGTGCCACCAGGCCCTCCAGCCCCATCGTGTCTTGCGCGGCGGCGTAGGTTTCGTCGCGCAGGCCCTTGTTGGCAAGGAGTTCGCGCGCCACGACGAAGCAGGTTCGTTCGCGCGCGTCGGCCAGTTTAGGAGTCTCGCGCGCGTTGATCGCGTCGATGACCGGCTGCTCGATTCCGACGGCGAGCGCGCCGCGCACCTGAGCGAACCATGGATATCGCGCGTTCCAGTGGCGGGCGACGACGAGGTTGACGATTTGCTGCTCGCGCCGGGACAACGGCCCGGACGCCAGGCTGGCCCGCAGGTTTTGGCAGGCCTCGAACAATTTCGGCAACCGGATATAGGCATGGTACGGCCCGCCGACGATGCCGCTGGATGCCTTGGCGGCGTCGTAGACGCGCGCCTGTTCGACGTTCATGTCGGCGCGGTCTAAGGTTGCTATGCGTGTCATGCGGTCTCCCAGGCCCCGGTTTTTGTTGCAGGCGCGAGGCTACCATCGACCTGCGGATCGCGCGAGCGCAAATCGGGATTGAAATCTTCCAAGGCGTGGTCGACGCATCAGGTGAGCGCCCGAATGAGCCTCGACTTCGAAGAACTGGACTATCGCCCGACACCGATCGGGGCGTTGAGCTTGCGCAGGCGTCGCGAGTTGAAGCTCGGTATGGATGTCTTCGAGATCAAGCTTGGCGATGAATTTCTGATGTCGAGTCTGTTCACGGCATCGGAGATCGCCTTGGCCCGGCTGGGGCTGGCGGGACTTTCCGAACCTGGACTTGACGTCGTCGTCGGAGGGCTGGGCGCTGGGCTATACGGCCAAGGCCGTGCTGGAGCACAGGAACGTCGCCGCGCTGATCGTGGTCGAGGCGCTGGAGGCGGTGATCGACTGGCATGCGCAGGGGCTGGTGCCGCTCGGCCCCGAGCTGACCCGCGACCCCCGGTGCCGCTTGGTGCAGGCGATTTCTTCGCGCTTGCGGCATCCGAAGCGGGCTTTGATCCGGCCGCCCCGCCCGCAGGTTTCACGCGGTGCTGGTGGACATCGATCATTCCCCCGACTCCCTGCTCGATCCGCGGCACGCCGCTTTCTACGGCGAGCAGGGACTCTCCCGGCTGGCCGCGCATCTGCGCCCCGGCGGCATCTTCGCGCTCTGGTCCAACGACCGTCCGGACGACGCCTTCACCGCGCGCCTCGGCCGCATTTTCGCGGATGCGCGCGCCGAGCAGGTGACGTTTCACAACCCGCTTCAAGACAAGCCCTTCACGCAAACGCGTCTATCTCGCGAACAAGCAGGCTGTGCCCCGCAAAGCTGAACGCTCCGAGCGAAGGGCGCCAAAGAATGCAAGGCGGCTAAGCCTGCCGCCAAATCTTCCGCCCGACGATTTGCGCCATCGTGAGGGGTGAGCGAGCACGGTGGTGATGCGCCCCATTGCGCGGTCGGGTTCGTGAAATACGCCAAGCTGTCGAAGCAGCGTGGCTGCGGTCGTAGTGAGATCTTCTCGCCCGCCAGGCGGTCGTCGTCGTCGAACGTGAAGATGCCGCAGAGCGAAAATTCAATCTGGCGCCCGGTCGCCGGAAGCCCGCGCCACGGGCCCAGGTGCCGCCCGCGAATGACGACCTCGAGGACGACGGCGGCGTCGCTCGCATGGCGGCGCTGCACCGCGATCTGCAGTCCCGGCAGGGCTTGCAGCAATCCCCGGTAAAACATGTGGACTTCGTCGCGTCCGGTGTAATGCGCGTCCCACGGTTCATCGTCGTAACGCGCTGTCGCTCCGAAAGTCCCCATGATGCCTTCAAGGTCATGCTGATTTTCGAAACTGATATGCTCGTCGACAAGCCTGAGGCGAGCCGCGATCCCGGTCATCAAGATGCAATCTGGTCATGATCGATCGCCCTGTCCTTTCTGCCGCGTTTGGACAATAATCGGACTTTCGACACGCGCTGCAAGTCGGCGGGCGCCAGCGGCGGATGCCCAGAGCCGGTCGTCCTGGCGGTCTTGAGGTTGAGCGCCGGCTCTAGCCCTGGATGTGCCGAGACCTGCCTAGACCAACAGCGGTTGAAAGAAGGTGTCCCAACCGGAGTTGCAGCACTCGCATTGCCAATGATGCGCGATCACGCCTCCCGGCTGGTGGCTCGACACGCGCGGCCCTGCGGCCAATGCGCGGCATCGCGGGCATTGATCCCGGCGTGCTGTCAGGGTGTCGGCGTGTCCGATTCGGGCGGGCAGGGGAGCGGGCCGCCGGGCCGGCGGCGTTCGACGCAGCGCCCTCTGCCGGAGTCCGAGGATAGTGGGCGAAAGCATCCATCGCGGCGTCCTCTAGCCAAACTGCTGGCTGGGAGGATCGCCCTTTCGGTTCTCCGCGCGCTGTGACCGCCGACACGAAATGGACGATTGGTCTCAAACCATCCGGATGCGGTCGGTGCCGGCGAGTGTCGTGATCACAGCCTATTGCCGGTACTTTTCGCCGCCGCGAGCAGAGCCTCGTAGTCGTCCTTGACCTTCGGATTGGCCGACAGGATCGACGCCGCGACCGGCGTGACCAGATCGACGTATTTCTTCGCCTCGGGCGGCGCCATGGTGATGATCTCGCCGCCGTTCTTCTTCCAGACCTCTTCCTTGTCCTTGATGTCGTTGACGTTCCAATCCAGGAAGACGGCCTCGGCCTTGCGGGCTTCGGCGCGAACGATCGCTTCAAGCTCCGGTCCGAGCGATTTCAGGAACTGCCGGTTGACCACGACCGGCGCGGCGAACAAGCGTGGCCGGCATATAGGTCATCGGCTTGGCGATGTCGTAGTACTTGAACGCAACGAAAGGCGCCGCCGCAGCCGACCATTCCATCGATCGTCCGGTTCTGCATCGCCGGCAACGCCTCGCCGAGCGGCAGCGAGACCGGAATGACGCCAAGCTTCTTCAGCGGATCGACCTGAATTGGCGCGCCGCCCTGCGTGCGGATCTTTTGTCCTTGAATATCGGCGACCGTGCGCACCGCCTTGTGCGACAGCAGCATCAGCGGGCTGTAGAGGCTGGGCGCCAGAATCTCGACGCCTTTGTCCGCGCCCCAGGTCGCAAGTCGCGCGCGGATCGCCGGATCGTTCAGCATCTTGTAGCCGTGCGGGATATCGTCGAACAGGCCGGGCGCGTCGAGCACCTGGAAGCGCGGCTCGAGGCTGATCCAGAAGCCGTTTGCCGCGGAGCGCCGGCCTCGATCGTGCCGAGCGCCACGCCTTCGACCACCGCCGGAAGCTGGCCGAGCTGGTTGGCGGGATAGATCTCGACCTTGATCTTCCGCCGGCGCGCGCTGCTCGATGCCGGCCTTCAGGCGTCTTGTAGTATTCGTGCGTGACGTCGTTGATCGTCGGCGACGACAGCTTCATGGTGAACTGCTGCGCGCCTGCGGGCGTCGCAGCGAAACGCCGGCTCGCCACGACGCCGCGATGGCCGCAAGTGCCTTGGTGTCGTGGTCATCGGCTCATCCTCCTGATCTTGTTGCTGGTATCAGCCTTTGGCCAGCAGATACTTGACCCCGATCAGCGAGATGTCCGGGATGTATGTGATCAGCGCCAGCGCGATCAGATAAATTATCACGAACGGAATGATGCCGCGATAGATCGTTTCGAGCTTGAGGCCGAGCACGGATTGCGCGACGAAGATGTTGATGCCGAACGGCGGATGAAACAGGCCGATCGCCAGGTTGACCGTCACTACGATGCCGAAATGCACGGTGTTGATGCCGACCGCCTTGACCATGCGGCACCAGCAGCGGGCTGAGCAGCAGGATCGCCGACAGCGGATCGAGGAAGCAGCCCACCAGCCAGCAGCAGGATGTTGATGGCCAGCAGCAGCATCCATGCCGACACATTCAGCGACTGCAGCCATGCCGTGATCGTCGCCGGAACCTGATTCACGGTCAGAAGCCAGGCGAAGACGCCGGCGCAGGCGACGATGATGAGGATCTGGCCGGTGAACAGCACGGTCGAGGCGGCGGCTTCGATGATGTCGCGCCAGCCGAGCTCGCGGAACACGAAGGCGGTGACGAGCGCCGGCATAGACGCAGGCGACGGCGGCGGCCTCCGTCGGCGAGAACACGCCGCCGTAGATGCCGCCGAGGATGATGACCGGCGCGCCCAGCGCCCACAGGCTGCGGCCGGCGGCGTGGAGGAATCGTTTGCGGTCGAACGGCTCGCCGGCGCCGAAATTCTCGCGCCGCGCCCGCCACATCGACATAGAGCGCGATCATGGCCGCGATCATCAGGCCCGGAATGACGCCGGCGGCATAGAGCCGCGCCACCGATTCCTCCGCCGCCGCGCCGTAGACGATCATCGGGATGCTGGGCGGGATGATCACGTCGATGGCGCCGACCGCGGTGATCGAGCCCGGCGGTGAAGGTCTCGGGATAGCCGGCGCGCCGCATCGCCGGCACCATGACCCTGCCGACGGTCGCGACGGTCGCGGCGCTGGCGCCCGAGATCGCGCCGAAGATCGCCGAGGTGCCGACCGCCGTCACGCCGAGGCTGCCGCGCACCGAGCCGACGCCGCCTTGCACGAAATCGACCAGTCGCTGCGCGACGCTGCCGCGCCCCATCAATTCGCCGGCATAGATGAAGAACGGCACGGCGAGCAGCGGCGTCGCATTGACCGAGGCGAACAGGTTCTGATGCAGCGCCGCCAGCGGCACGTTCATGAAGAACACCGAGCGCGACGCGTCACCGCGGTGAGCAGCACCAGGAAGATCGGAAAGCCGAGCAGCAGCAGCGTGATCGGCACGATCGCGAGGGCGAAGGTCATGGCTCTGCCTCGCCTTTCGCGGCCGGCTCCGGCGCTCGCCGCGCGACGCCGAGGACGCGCGAAAGCGCGATGATGAGGATCAATGCGGATCCGAGCGCTACCATCGCCATGCGGATCCACATCGGCACGCCCGCCATGTCGCTCGAGCGTCCGATCCGCAGCATCTGCCGGCGCATAGAAATAGGACTGCGCCAGCACGAAGCCGGCCAGCACCGACAAGCAGCAGCTGCTCGGCGATCCGCAGCAGCGTACTGGACCGGGGCGGGCATGAACCGCGACCAGGACATCCATCCGCAAATGCTGGTTGCGCCGCGTCACCACGACGGCGCCGAGGAACGTCATCCCGACCATGATGAAGACCTGCACCTCGTCGGAGCCGAGCAGCGAGATGCCGAACAGGTAGCGGCCGACCACGTTGGTGAAGTTGAGCAGGACCGCCACGATGAAAAGCAGTGCCAGCATGAGCTCGATGGCACGTGCGATCCGATCGAAGATTTGAACAACCACCCTTCGCCCCATTTTGCCGCGCTGGCGCCCGCCGCCGACGATTCGAACGCAATGATTGCGCGCTGACGCCTTGATTGTGGAACGGCTCCCGGGCGGCGGCAAGAACGACGATCCTGCCGCCGATGTCGAACCGCATGAGATCGTTCGGTCAACGACTCGATTTTGGTGTCGCGGATGCCCGCGACAGCGGCTACCGTGGATGTCGGCGCGCTGGTGTGGTGCGTCGAGGGCTCGTGGGCCGCATGAAAGCACACCGGTACTGGTTCAAACTCGTATCGTTGTGGCTGCTGGCCGCATCGGCGACCGGCGGGGTGCCGGCGCAAGCCCAAGCCAAGCCCAGGACTATCCCACGCGGCCGGTGAAGATCATCACGGACTCAGGCCCGGCAGCGCCATCGACGTCACCTTGCGGATTATCGCCGATCGGCTGACCCAGGTCTGGGGCCAGCGGGTCCTGGCGGTCAACCAGCCGGGTGGAGGCGGCGCCATTGCGGCCCGCATGGCATCCGCTGCCGCGCCCGATGGTTACACGCTCTTCATCCCCGCTCTCTCGGCGTTCGTGGCGCTCCCGGGAACGGCCGCCAATCTCCCGATCGAGGTGCCGCGCGACTTCCACGCCGATCAGCTACTTCGGCGGATCGCCCATGTTCATTACGGCCGCGCCGTCTCTCGGCGTGGCGACGTTGGCGGAATTGATCGCAGCTCGCCAAACGCCGGCCCGGCGAGCTCGCATACGGCACGAACGGACCGGGCAGGCTCACCCACCTGACCGGCGAGCTGTTCCAAAGCCGGACTGGAATCAAGCTGCTCATGGTTCCCTATTCCGGCGGCACCGCCCAGGTTCTCAACGACGTCATGGGCGGCCGCATCCCGATTGTCATCGAGGCCTATTCGGGCATTGCCGGCGCGATTCAAGCCGGCACGGTCAGACCGCTCGCGGTCGCGTCGCCCAGCCGGCTGCCCGACTTTCCCGACCTGCCGACCGTTGCGGAAACCATCCCCGGCTTCGCGGCCATCGGCTGGCAGGTATTGGTGGCGCCGGTCGGCACGCCCGCGGGCATCGTGCGCAAGGCGAACGGCGACTTGATCAGGGCGCTGAGCGATCCCGAGGCCAGGAAGCGGCTGGCGAAGCTCGGTCGCGATGAGCTTCCGATGTCACCCGCCGAAGTCACTGCGTTCATCCAGGGTGAGCAGCGCAAGTGGGCTCCGATCCTGCAGCAGATCGGCAGTGCTCCGTAGCGAGGGCGGCCGTCCCTCACCCGACGCCCGAGTTGATGGAGCGGTCGTGAACGGAGGTCGAGCCGGATCTCAGCCTCCCACCGGGTTGGGGTCGCGCCAAGCTCGCTCGAACGGCAGCCGCCAGGCATGCGGGGCGACCAGCTGATGGATCGATTTTGGTCCCCACGCGCCGGGCGGATAAAGTCGAACCGGCGGCGGTGCATCGAGCAGGGGGATCGACACCTCCCAGAGCCGCTCGATGCCCTCGGCGGTCGTGAACAGGGTGTGGTCGCCGCGCATCGCGTCGAGGATCAGGCGCTCATAGGCTTCGAGAACATCGCCGATCATGCCGGTTTCATGCATGGCGAACTGCAGGCTCAGCTTGTCCAGCCGCATGCCCGGGCCGGGGCGCTTGCCGTAGAAGGACAGCGACATCTTCGCGGCGTCCGCCAGGTCGAACGTCAAATGGTCGGGGCCTTGCGCACCGACACCTGAGCCGGCAGGAAACATGCTCTTGGGCGGTTCCCGGAAGGCGATGGAAATGATCCGCTGGCCCTCCGCGAGCCGCTTGCCGGTGCGCAGGAAGAACGGCACGCCGGCCCAGCGCCAGTTGTCGATCGAGCATTTCAACGCGATGAAGGTTTCGGTATCGGACTCCGGGTCGACGCCGTCCTCGGACGCGATAGCCGGTGTATTGCCCGCGGACGACGTTCTTCGGGTCGATCGGCAACATGCTGCGAAAGACCTTGTTCTTCTCCTCGCTGATGGGCCCCGGCTCGAGCGCCGTCGGCGGCTCCATCGCCATGAACGCGAGGATCTGGAACAGGTGGGTGACCACCATGTCGCGATACGCTCCGGTCGCCTCGTAGAACGCCGAGCGCTTTGCCGAGGCCCGAGCGTCTCCGGAACGTCGATCTGCACATGGTCGATGAAGTTGCGGTTCCAGATCGGCTCGAACAACCCGTTGGCGAAGCGGAACGCGAGGATGTTCTGCGCCGGCTCCTTGCCGAGGAAGTGGTCGATGCGGAAAATCTGATCTTCGGAAAAGACCTCGTGCAGCTTGGCATTGAGCGAGACCGCGCTCGCCAGGTCCGTGCCGAACGGCTTCTCCATGATGATCCGGGACGCGCTCGACGAGTCTGGCTTCCGCCAGCAGGCGGACGGCCGACAAGGCGGCATTGGGCGGCACGCTCAGATAGTGCACGCGGCGATTCTCGTTGCCCAGTTTCTGCTCCGCCGCGGCGACCGCCGCCTTGAGGACGGGAGCGCCCGCGCCGATCGGCACGTAGTCCAGCGTCTCGGCGAAGGCGGCCCAGTCCGCCTCCTTCACCTTTCGGCTGGAGAATTGATCGACTGCCTCGCGCGCGCGATCTTGCGGAAGCCGTCGGCGTCGATCTGGTCGAGCGGGACGCCGACGATCCGGCAACCAGGAATGAACCCGGCGCTCGACAGATAGAACAGGCCGGGCAACAGCTTCCGTCGAGACAGGTCGCCGGTGGCGCCCACAAGGACAAGGACCTGCGACTGTTTGGGACCAACCCGGGAAGGAATCTTTCCCACCTTGCCCATCCCCCTTCTGGTGATGCCCGAGCCGGGCGGTCGACCAAGTTTAGCGCAGATTTATTCTGGAATGCCGGCGACAGCGTGCAAGATTTTTCGACTGGCCGAGACGCCCTTTTGTGCGGGCCCGCGCAATTCGCCGTTCGTCGGCGTAGCGAAGGGCAATTCGATGAGCGAGCACATCGGGCGTCGGCGGACCGGGCTGTCTGCTTTCGACTCCAGCAATCGGACCGTCAGTCGGATGCCTCCGGTTTCGTGCCGCGGCCGATCGCAAATTGACCGACCGGGCCCTCGACGTGGAATTCGATCCCGGTCATCTTCGCGAACAGATCGATATTGGCGGTCCCGATCGCGCATCCGCCGAGCCCCATGTCGGTCGCCATCAGGTAGAGCGTTTGGGTCAATACGCCGACATCCTTCAGGATGAGCGCATATGCGATCGAGCTGTACTTCCATGACATCCGGCCGAAGCGCGCAGCGATCGTGATCAGGATCTGGGGCGCGGCGGGCGCGCCCATTGCAAATTCGGCTCCCGCCAGCAGCGCGTCGAGCTCATGCGCGCGCACGCCGATCGGCACCAGCGCGTGTCCGCCGGCGTCGTAATGATAGAGATCCTCGCGCCAGCCCGTCGCATTTGTCGACGGCCAGATAGAAGCTCGAGCTCGTAGCTGCCGCCGCCCGACGGATACGGCCTGACGGCATACGCGACCACCGGGCCGCCGTCGCCGAGGTCGAGCCTGCTGTCCCATCTCGACTGGACACGCGCGGTGCCGTCGAGAAACCGCGAAAGCTCGGCGAGCGTGATCGGCCGCTGGTCATCGAAGCTGCGCGTCGAGTGACGTTCGCGCAGGAGCTTCGCGGCCGGCGAGATTGGCTCCGCGCGGCCGCGGCCGGGACCTTGCGCAGATCGATTTTCTTTCCGGGCCAGCGCGGCCGCACCGCCGGCAGCGGAGCCATGACGCCGGCATAGGGATAAACGCCCGCCCATCGGATTGGCGTGCCGGCCTTCCGTGCTGCGCGCGTGGAACAGGAAGATCGTGAAAGTCCCAGAGAACGAGGTTGTCGTCACCCTCGGCCGGCCGCAGGCCGCTGTCGCTGGCGGCGTCGACCTTGAACAGGATTTGGCAATCGACCAGCAAGGCGAGCAGCTCGAGCCCCGGGAAAACCGTCCTGCCGACGGAGCCGTTTGATCGGTTGCGGTGCGGACAGCATGGCCAGGGCGGCCGCGATCTTCGGATCGCAGATCCTGAACAACGCGCCGGCGCGCGGCGACTCCAGGACCATCTCGTTGCCGCGCCGGCGCAGGTACGCGAACCGCGACAGGACGAGAACGTCGGCCTCGCCGAGCTGCGGCGCTCGCGGCCAATAGTCGGGAACCTGCGGCTCGATGACGACCTGGTCCTCGCCGTCTCGTCGCGAGCGCGCCGAGGCGGTACTCCAGCAGGCCGTGCCCGGCCAATCGCCGGACCAGCAGTTGAATCTCCTTGTCGATGCTCCGGCCGCTCGGACGCAAACGAGGCCGAGCGGCAGACCCGTGCGCAGGTTCTGCGCGCGATCCGCCGCGCCGGCGCTGAACTTTCCCAAGCCGACCGAATGGCCATCGAAGCAGGCGACGATGTTTCCGTCCGCGCGCGCTTCGAGCGTGACGTGAGCCGCCGAGCCGGGCGGAAGAGTTGCCGGCGCAGTTCGTCGCCCTCGCTTTGTTCCGGGAGCGCGCAAGCCGGGACGACCCTCAGGTCTGGGGATGAAGCGGATTGAGCTCGTGTTCCGGCAGCGGCCGGTCGCGCAATCCGAGCTTCACCGGGACATCGTAAAGCCGGCCGGGCGCGAAGCGGCGATAGAAATGCCGCAATCCCGGAACGATCACCCTGACCACCGGGACCTCGATGTCGGGGCGCGTCTGATCGAGGCACGAGGAAATCGAGGCCCGCGCGCTTGGCGAGGCCAACGCAGGCGGTCACCTGCTCGCGCTTGTCGAGATGGCCGAACTTCGAGCTGAAGTCCGGTCGGACGACCGGAGCGCCGCTTCGGCGTCAAATAGGGATGGTCCTGCAGCCGAAATGGCGGGGAGCCGTCATGGTCAGTGTCTCGATGCGAGTCTTGGCTCGACGGATTCTGGTTCCGGCGGCCCATGAGGCCGATGGACAGAAATTGACTGAGCTCGGTCATCGCGCGCAACGCGGCGATGCGCGCATCGAAGTGCGCGCCGGAACCGAAATCGACGAATTCCTGCTCGTTTTCCATCCAGTGCGCGACCGTCACGAAGGTCAGAATCCCGAGATCGCTGGTGACGTCGAGCAGCCAAAGGCGGCGTCCGGTTTCGGCCAGCTGGGCTTTCAGGTCACGGATGTAGGGATCGTCGAACTGGCCGAGGTCCACTTCCGCCCGCTGCGATCGGTTGTACCACCAGATTGCGTAGGCATCCCGTTCCACCAGCTCGAGGAATCCCTGGACGATTGCTTCCTCGCGCGTGTTGCCGGCCGCGCAGCCGTTGGAATCCGCGTGGACCTGGTAGCCGGCAGGGCCCCGGTAGAAAAATACAACAGGCTGGTCGGAAGATATTTGAACCGTTCGTCGCGCAGAGACCAGACCGGCGACCATTCGATCTCGGCCGATCGATCGAACGGGGCCGGCATCGGCGTCACCTCGTCCGGGCCGTTCGCCGGCGCCAGATCTCGCCGGAGCTGCGCGTCGCTGTAGCAGCAGGACGTCGTTCGGATGAATGGCGTCGCCTGGCGGGAAATCCGTGAACCGCCGCGTCACTCTGATTTCGTCGCCCTGGAAAATTCCGGAATAACGCTCGATCGCCTCCATCAGCGCGCTGGCTTCGCCCTGCTCGGCAGTGCTGCCCTTGCCGAAGCTGCCGCCGCTCAGTCCTGCCTTGAGCTCGTCGACCGTCTCGGGGCGGGCGGAGAAATTGTGCGTGGCGAAGTAGTTGGTGTTCATGGGCAGGTCGGCATCGATCCGCTCGAGACGCGAGACCACGCCGGTGAGCGGGCTCACGTGCTTGCGGAAGCGCGCCACCGTGGCCCGCGGCGAAACGGCCCGGTATCCCCGCTTGTCATGACCAGCTTGCCGCCGGCGCCAAGCTCGACCGGCGCCGGCGCGCGGCCGGGGTCGCGCAGCTCCTTGCGGCCGCAGGCCGGACATTGCGGGCGGGCCGCCACGTAATGCCTCACGATGGTCGAGCCCAGCAGGTCGAGGCTGATGATGATGATCGCGCAAGTCGGTGCGAAAGTCGGTGGCGATCGCTTTCGCGATCTCGACGGCCGCAAGCTGGATGGCGCTCTGTCCGAACGGGTCCGCGGGCGAGCGGCGAAGCCGCGACGCGGCGGGCCTGTTTGCGGTCGAGGAAGCGCCTTGACCTCGCGGTTGCGTTTGCATCCGCTCGGCGAGACAGGTCCAGCAGGCGCTCTTGCTCTGGTCTGCCTGGACTGAACACTGGCCCCACCAGCGGAAAAATGCCGGAGGGCTGGACCAGCAGCCAGCGCGTGCGGTCCGACAGATGCTGCCGGTTCAATTCGGCCAGACGCGCTTCGAGATAATCGCTCACCAGCGTGACCGTCAGGTCGGCGGCGCCCTTCACGACGCGAACGCCCAGCGCTTTCAGAGCGGCGCCGAGTTCCGTTGCGCCCTGCACGTCGATCGACTTGAATGCGCACGCGACAGTTTCTGGAGATTTCTCTTCGCGTCCTCCGGCAGCAGGCCGAGGCTCGCCCAATAGGCGTCGGCGCGGTCCGCGGACGAGCGCGGTGCCGGGACCACGAAGCGGCGGTCGGCTGAGCCGCTTCAGGGCTTCGTGGATCTGGTCGGATGGAAAATCCTTTTCCAGCTCGCGAACGAGCTGCCGAAAGCTCTTGCCGGCTCCTATCGCGGCGGCGAGCGCGCAATAGAGCGCGCCGTTGAGAAAGAACTTCCGGTCCTCCGGAATAGAGGCGCACGACATCAGGCGGCAGCACATAGACGGTAGAAATTCGGCGCGAACTGCGGAACGTCCTTGCTGTCGCGCTGCGTCAAGCGCGCTGCTCGCGATCGCCGGTCCCGAGGCCGGCACGCGCGCCTCGACGCTTGCCGCGACCAGTCTGGATCGTCATTGGCCGGACACGCAGTCTGCACGTGCGGCGGCGCCGTTGGTCAGCTCGGGCGCAGAGCGGGATCGCTTCAGATTGAACCACGATTTCGCTCAAGGATTTATTCGGCCGCATGACCTTATCCGGAAAAGTCCGCAACTTTCGGGATCATGCTCTAGCGTTTCTCGACGGGATTGACTACCCGCTCGGCGTCATGCGCAGCGTTAGGGCGTTCACGCCCGTCTTTGATGGTAAGCTGCTGGACGCGCTTGCGAACGCGCTCGGGACAGCGCATCCGCGCGGGCTGAACTGCAGATGACACAGTGATTGGCCGGGTCCAGATCCGGTCGAACCTGATCATGGGCAGACCTAGGGTCTGCCCGCGTAATCGGAAAGTGCCGGCGATCTAGCAGATGCGGCAGACTCCCACGACAAGCAGCAACCGCCACCTCCGCAGCCGCAGCCTCCGCAACCTCCGCAACCTCTGGCGCAGCCTCTGCAGCCTCTGCAGCCTCTGCAGCCTCTGCAACCTCCGCAACCTCGGGCCACTTGTTCACCTTGCCGAGCCGGAGCCGGTGTTTTTCCTTGATCGAAGACGTAGAATGTCCCCAGGCTGACGTCGGAGATTTTCTTCTTCATTGAGCGTGATTTCGGGAACCCATGCGGTGTTCGGCGACGGTACATCCGCTGCCGGTGCGGTGGCTGCGGATGCGCCGCCCGCTAGCGACAAAGACACGCCAACAGATCCCAACGCCGGTACGACTTCCTTGCGGCGCTTTCGCTTCCGAAGCCTGCTTCGTCAGTGGCATCGTTGAGTCCTCCATGCCTTCCAGTGAAAGTCGAAGCGTCGCCCTGAAGCGGCAGGGTCGGCTATTGCATAGGCACGTTGCAAGGCCGAGCCGTTTGCGAGAACGCGCATTGTCGGTGCGTCGAGTTCCGACATCATGAACGACATCTTTCATGAACGGCATATGAACAACATTATTGCCGCCGATCGCGAACAGAACATCCATGGTGCGCCCGACAGCCTCGACGCGCATAGGCCCGATAACCGAAGCGGCCCAAAGGCGATCCGCCAGCGCTCGCTCGCTCGCGCAGTCGGCGTTGGCGTACGCTGCGTGCAGGCTGGTGCGATCTGAAGTTCCTGGCGGTCTCTGCGGCGAACCCGTGGAAGAACGTCAACTCAAGAACCGCGCCTGGCAGCGTGTCCGATCGACACGGAATCAGCCCGGGCAGCAACCGTGCTCGCGTCCAGAGCGCAGGGGGAGCGACACCGGCGCGCGCGGCGAATGAGTCGCTCGCAATCGGAGCCTGGTCTGAGATCATAAATTTTGCTGGTGTCCTTTTGAGTTGCGAGGTTACGGCTCGAATGCGGGCGCCGCGGCTTCTGTGCAGGTGCGAACGGGAGAAGCAGACGTGGTCAATGCTGATGGCCGTTTCGTCTGGTACGAGTTGATGACGACGGACATGGAGGCCGCCAAGGCCTTCTACGCCGACGTCGTGGGCTGGGGCACGCAGGATGCGTCGATGCCCGGCATGCCGCTACACCCTGTTCACCGCCGGAACGGCCTCGGTCGGCGGGGTGATGGACCTGCCGGAGGACGCGAGGAAATTGGGCATGAGGCCGGGCTGGCTCGGATATGTCGGCGTCAACGACGTGGACGCCGCCGCCGACCGCATCAAGCGCTTGGCGGCGCCCTGCACGTCCCACCGACGGACGTCCCCAACATCAGCCGCTTCTCGATCGCAGTTGACCCGCAAATGGCAACGATTGCGTTGTTCGAAGTGGCTGAACGCCCGGCCAAGCGCAGCCCGCCGCACTGGGCGCACCGGGCCGCGTCGGCTGGCACGAGCTGCTCGCCGCCGACTGGGAGAAGGCGTTTGCCTTCTACGCCGAGCTCTTCGACTGGCAGAAAGCGGGCGCCGACACCGGTGCGGTCGGCACGTACCAGCTGTTCTCCGCCGGAGGAGAGACGATCGGCGGCATGTTCACCAAGCCTCCGATGGATGCCGGTCCCGTTCTGGCTTTACTATTTCAACGTTGGCGACATCGACGCGGCGGCGAAGCGCGCGGAGGCTGGCGGCGGCCAGATCCTCAGCGGGCCGACTGAAGTGCCGGCGGCGGCGGCTGGATCGTCCAGTGCACGGACCCGCAGGGCGCCATCTTCGCGCTCGCGGGAAAGCGGAGCCACAACGGCATCGGATATTTCGAGCGCGCCGCATCGCGCGATCCGTCCGGCATCTCGTTTCGGCCGGCTTGCGGAACATGAGTCCCGAAACGTTGCAGCCTTTGGTTTGGGGCGCGAAGGCCGATGGATAAAATAGTCGTTCGCGACGACACGCACGACATGACGAAGCAGAACTCATCGTGCAAATGATCCGTCATATGGTCAGGGAGATGGCGAGCCATGGAGGCCACGCTCCGGCCACCGATGATGCCGCTTGGGAAAAATGCGCAATCGTCATCGCCGGTGAACTCAAAGGAATAATGCCAAATATGTGATGGCTGAATCGGGAAATGGCGATGCGATCGGAGTCGCGGGAGCGGCGCTGTGATCACCTTGGGCGGCGCGTTTGCCCCAAAGAAGACGCTGCACATCAGCTGCCATTTATGTCCTCCCGCAGTTCCGGCGCGGTGGCATTGGCGGCCGGTTGATCGCAAGAATTCTGGATTGAGGACGCGCGGCCGGCAGCGAGGTACTGTGCTGACCTGAAGCGTGCTGTCCGAAAATCCCGCGCGAAGTCATTGTATGAGACATGCGGGTTTTCGGTATCGGAGAAGTTAAGATGGTCCGTTCGCTCTTGGGAGGAGATTGACGGGTTTTGGGTCGCTCGATCCGATCTGACGAGCAGCCAGGCGCGAGCTCAGGCAATTTCCGGACGAGCTTGCACGCTTTTCCCAGACCTCCGTTTCTGCCATTGTCACGCCAATCGAAGTCTGCAAATCGAACCAGTTTGCTATTTAATTCGGCGGTCTTGAGATTGCGATGACAAGCTCGCGTGAGGCCCTATTCGCCGTTGACTGTAACGTGCGTTAGTCCGAGGAACCCGAGACGCGAGCTGCCGCAGGCGACGTCGATAATCCGCCCCCGCACGAAGGGGCCACGATCGTTGATGGTCACGACCACCCGAATGCCCATTGCTCTTGTTCGTTACCTTCCACCTTCGTGCCCAACGGCAGCGTGCGGTGTGGCGGCGGTGAAAGCTTCACGATTCAATTCTTGGCCGCTCGCGGTTGCGGCGACCGCTTTCAACGGAGTAGACCGAGGCAATACCAATCTGATCCGCAGATGTACGCGCGAGAATAGCTAGGAGAAAATTGACAGGCTAAGATCGCAATAACGAACAGAGCTGTTCTGTCTTTCATCGCGTGCCCCTTCCTTTGCAGCAGGACATCGCTTTTCTCAGCTATCTCAAATGAGGGGCTGATCCTTTGCTTTTGAATACCGCGGGGTGGTCGGCGACGCTGTCGATGTCCCTGCGATTCGTCGGAACAATCGGTTAAGGCCCCTCGTCGGGTTCCATCAGCCAGGCAAAAATAAGTGTGTATTCCGCTAGTGTATGAGTTCGGCACGGCCCGATGTCCGCTTTGGGTCGATACCGTTGATAAAATCGGCGATGGGAGGGCTGCGGCCCTCATGCCACATGCTCGACCGGCGGCTGCCGTTTGTTGTTTGCCCCTGAGGGCGACCTCTAACGCTACCGAGCTTTACCTAAGGCAATTGATGTTCAAGCAGTCATCGCATTGGGGGGCGGCCGCCAGAAGTGGTTCGCCAGTGTTTTGAGGTTTTGCACGATTGCGGCGAGGTGGAACTCGTCGCGCGCCCCCGACAGCCCCTCTCAATCGCATGCGCTCAAAGCGATGATGGGTCTTGAGGTGGGCAAACCGCATCTCGACTTTCTTGCGCTCGTCGCGTGATTTGTCGAACTCCGGCGTACCCATCAGTGCGCGGGCGAGATCGCGGGCATCCTCGTTGATGTCACGTGTGACCTTGCGAAAGAGCATCTTCGGACAGCATTGCTGTTTGAGTCGACATGCATCGCAATCGCGCTTGACGCGAGGTAGCGCAGGATGTGGTCGTCACCAACGTTGCCCGTCGTCGTGAGCAACTTACCGGCAGGGCAGACATAGACGTTGCGCGCCCGGTCGAACGTGAAGTCGCTGCGTGAGAAGGTGCCGTCCTCTCGGGTGCTTTTGTCCCAAACTGGGATTTGCGGTGCGATGCCAGCACTGACCAGCCAGCCGAGGAACTTGCCGGTGCCGTAGGCCGTATCGGCGGCGAGACGTTGCGGCTTGAGCCCCATGCGCCCTTCGGTCCGCTCAATCATCCTCCTGGCGGCGGCGACCTCGTCGAAAGTTCGCGCCGGCGTGGCCTCGACATCCACGATGATGCTGCTCTCCATGTCGATCAGATAATTAAGCCCGTAACCGAACTGCACACGCTTGTTCGCCTTTGCGGTCCATGCCGAGCACGGGTCGCTTAAGGAGATCACCTTCGGGGGCTTGCGGTCGGTAGTGGGGTCGTCATCGTCGATTGCTCCCAGGAACTCGGCGACCGCGCGTGTCTGGCGCTCCGGTGCCGACCAATCCGCTTCCTCGGGCGGGACCCCGCGATACCGGCTGGCGTCCGCTTCCATAACACTGGCATCGACGGCAAAGCCTTGGCCCTTGACCAGGCCTGCATCCATGCAGGCTCGAACCACCGCCTCAAACACATGGCGGAAGAGAGTCGCTCTGCCGGAACCGGCCATGGCGATTGACTGAGAACGTCGAGTGATCGGGAACGCTGTCGTCGAGGTCGAGCCGGCAAAACCACCGAAAAGCCAGATGCAGTTCGACTTCCTCGCACAGCCTCCGCTCAAAGCGGATGCCATAGCAGTAGCCCACGATCAGCATCCGGATCATAAGCTCTGGATCAATCGAAGGCCGGCCGATCTCGCTGTAGAAGGGTGCCAGCTTCTCACGAAGTCCAGCCAGCAGCCGTGTCACCACCGGATTGATCCGGCGCAGCAAATGACCTCTCGGAATGCGCTGTTCAAGGTTGAACAGGTAGAACAAATGGCTCTGATCGCCCGTCTGCCGACCCATCATGGCAAGCCTCCGCCACTGATAGCCTCAAGCAGACGGAATCATTGTTCGCTGATGAGCGCGAGCCCTTTTTCAACGCTATCGGTCATAAGCAGACCAAGCTGACGGGCGCGCGATGTCCGCGTCCTCCCAGTAAGCGGACCTCAAACATCGGTTGGCCGGTCGATCTCATGCCAAGAGCGGGCACGAAGGTGTGGCAGCGTGCTTGGCGGGAAACAGCCGGAGCGGTCGGCCTGGTAGGAACGGGGACGGCTGCCGTTACTGGTGAGGTTGCCCGCGCGCTGCCGCCTTTCTTCAAAGCGCGCGGAGAGATAGCGCGCCATCGCATCCCGCTCGCTGTCGCTCAGCGCCTGCATGAATTTCGGCATGTCGCCGTTGTTGCTCCTTTCATCGGCGGCGAAGTCGCGCATCGTTGCGACCAGGTATTCGTAACTGAGCCCTGCCAGCCGCGGCGCCGGCGGGCCGCCCTCGAAATTCGGCTGATGGCATGGCTGGCACTGGGCGATTCCGTTGGGCGGCGACGCAGGACGCGGCGGTCGCACGTTGCGCCGGCCAGCTCTTGGCCGCGAAATAGGCCGCGATCTTGCGCAGATCCTCCTGCGCAAGGCCTTTGGCTATGGGCGACATGATCGGGTTGTCGCGCTCGCCGTTTCTGTAGTCGCGCAATTGCTTCGATCGAGATAGCTCTGCTGCTGACCCCAGATGATCGGAATGGTCTTTGGATCGGTCGGGTACGCCATTCTGGCCGTGGCATGCGTCGCACATCTGCGCTTTGGCCTCGATGTCGTCGGCGGCACATGCCGGTTACGGCCGCTAATCGCAAAACCAATGCCGGCGCCGGCAATCGTCGAAGAAGTGACGTGTAGCATCGCTGCATTCCTCCCCTCCGCTGACTGCGCCGGTGCCCGGTACACGCAAGTATCCGAGACAAAGCGCGCAGGGCGCAAAGGCAGCACCGACACGCCGGGTTCTCCATCAGTCACCCCGGCAAATGTAAGCGCGCGAAGCCACTCGGATGAGGCTTGTTCCACCCGCGCAAGCGGAGTCATGATACGCATCCGTCGACTGTCGACAGAATCGGTCACGATGTCCGGGGAAGTCGGGTTTACAGGCAGCCAACAACAAAATTTCATTAGGGAGAACTCGATGCGAAGCAAACTGATGTTGAGCCTCGCCGCCAGTGTCAGCGGTGATGCTGTTCCATCCACTAACTGCAAACGGTTTGGGCGCAGGGCCAGGCGGCGCTGACCGGCATCGGTCAGCTCCGACGCCGAAGGCAAGATGGAAGGCGTCGTCGTCACCGCCAGCAAGGCCCGGCTCGATCGTCGAGGTCAGCGTGACCACCGACGCGCAGGGCCGCTACATCTTCCCGGAGAACCGCCTGGACCCGGGCGAATATGCGCTCAGCATCCGCGCGGTCGGCTACGACATCGGCGCCCCGACCAAGGCGACGGTGGCGCCCGAGAAGACCGCCGACGGCCGACATCAAGCTCAAGAAGGCCAAGAATCTCGCCAGCCAGCTCACCAACGCCGAGTGGATGATGAGCATCCCCGGCACCGACGACCAGAAGGCGACGCTGCTCAATTGCCAGTCGGCTGTCACACGCTGGAGCGCATCGTGCGCTCGACCCACGATTCCGACGAGTGGACGCAGGTGATCACCCGCATGATGGGCTATGGCGCCGTGAGCCAGCCGATCAAGCCGCAGCGCATGCTGGATCCGGACCGCGCAGGGCCACGCCCGAGCAATACCGCAAGATGGCCGACTATCTCGCGACCATCAATCTGAGCTCGACCGACCACTGGTCAGTACGAGCTCAAGACGCTGCCGCGTCCGAAGGGCCGCGACACCCGCGCCATCGTCACCGAGTACGACATGGTGCGGCCGACGACCGAGCCGCATGACATCCTGGTCGATAAGGAAGGCAAGGTCTGGTACACCGACTTCGGCGAGATGTTCATCGGCAAGTTCGATCCGAAGACGCTCAAGCTCACCGAATATCCGATCAAGAAGTTCAAGGACAAGGCGCCCGACCGGGCTGCTCAGCATCGAGTTCGACCATGCCGGCAAGATCTGGTTCGACACGATGTACCAGGGCTCGCTCGGCTCGCCTCGACCCGAAGACCGGCGAGATCGCCTATTATCCGCTGCCGCCGGAATACAACGACGACCGCGTGCAGCTGAACTTCACCGGGCTGCGCCACGACGTCGACGGCAAGGTGTGGACCAAGAGCGTCGGCACCCAGCACATCTTCCGGCTCGATCTGGCGACCAACAACTGGGAGCGCTTCCACCCGACCGACCAGCTGCCGCCCAGCATCTCAAGCATGCCGGCATCTATCAGGTCATGGCGGACTCCAAGAACAACCTGTGGATGGCCGAATTCACCGAAGGCCATCTCGGCAAGATCGATGCGAAGACCGACGGAAGTGACGTGGTACGCCGACGCCGACCGCGCACGCGCGTGCCCGCCGCATGCAGATCGACGACCAGGACCGCATCCTGGTGACCGAATATCGCGACCAGCAAGGTCGCGCTGTTCGACACCAAGACGGAAAAATACCTCGCCGAATACAGCCTGCCGCCGTACACGTTCCCGTACCGAGCCAACTTCGACAAGAACGGCGAGCTCTGGGCCTCGACGATGCAGCACCGACCGCGTCGTGCGGCTCGATCCCAAGACCGGCAAGTCGGTGCAATACCTGATGCCGTCCGACACCAACATGCGCACGGTGTTCGTCGACAATTCGACGACGCCGGTGACGTTCTGGGTCGGCAGCAACCACGACCACCGGATCGTGAAAGTGGAGCCGCTCGACTAGGTCGCCAACGAAGCGGGGTGCGGGTTCGAGGGTATTCGCACCCCGGCCAAAGAGAACAGGACGGGCAGGGCCGCCTGGCAAACCCAGGGCGCCGTGGGGGCTCTTGGGTTGGTTGAACGCCAGCCTTTCGTGAACATGACACCGAGCTGAAGCGGGTCGGGGAACTCCATAGCGTTCATGGCGCTGTAGCATTTTCTATCACTTGGCGGACTTGGTCAAACCCCGGTGGAGGTCGCAGGTTTAGAGTTCGCGCTTTGCCGGCACGCTTCGTGTCATGCCTGGCCGCGGCCGGTTATAGAGAGATGCGCCGCCAAGATAACTTGTCGCATAACCGCAGCCCCAGGTAGACTCGGCACGGTGGCGATGGCCCCCATTTATCAAAGCCTCGGGACCAAGGAGGAGAAACGGGCATGAAGAAGAGCGGGTCGCAGAAAAGCGAGTCTCCTTCTCAGCTGATAGACGCGAGAATCAAGGAGCTAGGCGACTGGCGGGGCAAGATGCTCAGCCGGCTCCGTACCTTGGTCAAGGAAGCCGATCCCGAAGTCGTCGAGGAGTGGAAGTGGAGAGGGGTTCCGGTGTGGTCGCACGACGGATTGATCTGCACAGGCGAGACTTACAAGAACGTCGTGAAGATGACCTTCGCCAAAGGGGCGGCTCTGAAGGATCCTTCGGGCCTCTTCAACTCCAGTCTTGACGGGAACACAAGGCGTGCCATCGACTTCCACGAGGGCGAGAAGATAGACGAGCGAGGCGTTGAAGACTCTCGTTCGCGCCGCCGTGAGCCTGAACAAGTCCAAAGCCAAAAGCTGATCCACGGAATCGAACATTTTTCCGTGGAACCGTTGTCCGCCCGGCGCGAAAGACTATCCTCCACTCGATTGACCGGCGTCGCGAGCATCTAGTCACGGGGATCGGCCGATGCCGACTCGAGTGAGCACTGGCGGGCAGATCGGCCGCTCATTGCCGCGGCTCGAAGGCCGCGAGAAGGTCACCGGACGCGTCGAATACACCCACACCATGCGGCTGCCGGGAATGCTGCATGGAAAGATTTTCCGCAGCACGGTGGCGCACGGCAGGATCAAATCGATCGACACCAGTGCGGCCGCGAAGACTCCCGG
>ERZ1370068.7665-contig-657_pt1 | contig 55863 bp, 78 predicted proteins | sample MGYA00561227_ERZ1370068 | MGnify/ENA primary metagenome ERZ1370068 (study PRJEB38410, sample SAMEA6850437) | metagenome | study: Metagenomic assessment of the ecological functions of the soil: analysis of the soil microbiota associated with the... | reverse complement strand
GTAGCTTACTTCGTTCAGTTACGTATTGCTGCGTCTCCGCATCGCATCCGCCAAGCCTTCGCTCTGACAACAGCGCACAGCTTCAGATTGCGTGCGTCATAGACGGAGGATTCCTTGCGGCTCACAAGCAGTTGGTTCTGAGCCACCCGGAGTCAGCGACTCTCGCTGAGTGAATCCGCGGTCTCTTCTGCATCCCGAGATGAGGGTTTACGAGCCAGACTGAACCGACGGGCCAGGGTCGCCCGCGAGTGTCCAGTAAGCCGAGCGACCTCTCGCAACAGAGAGCCCCTGGTCGAGGAGCCTCTGAACGCGGCCGGCATGGACGATGGCCGCGCACGGCCGAAACGCCGTCCTGCGACCCGCACAAGCCAATCGCTCTACGACCGAAATCGCGCTGGCGATAGCACGGTGCTGTCGAACCGTTCCGTCCGGCCGTCGAGCAGCAATTCGGCAGCGATCTGGCCGACTGCGCCGCTCGTTTCGATGCCGCAGCCCCCTTGACCGGCGAGCCAGAAGAAGCCGCGAACCAGCGGATCTTCGCCGACCACCAGCGCACGATCGGGAACGAAGGTGCGCAGTCCTGCCCACGTCCGCCGCAGCGCTTTCGGAACCAGACGCGGGGCGAGCTGTTTCAGACGCTCGATCGTCTCCGCGATCATCAACTCGTCCGGCTGTGCGTTGCACGGCTCCATCGGCTCCTCGTCCATCGGGCATGCGAGCAAGCCGCCGGACTCAGGCGCGAAGTACAGTCGCTGCGATTCACTGTGGACCAACGGCCAGGTCTGTGCGTCGAGGCCGTCGGGCGTCGCGAAGGTAATGATGGTACGGCGGTGGGGATGAGCGGAATCGGGCTCGCGTGAGCGAAGGCCCCGATCTTACCGGCCCAGGCACCGGCGGCGTTCACCACCCAGCGGGTCTCGAACTCTCCCGCACTCGTCAGCACGGCGCGACAGCGCCCGCCGTCGACCCGAATGCCTGTGACCGTTACGCCCCAGCGATGCTGAACGCCGCGCCGGCGCGCGTGGCGGAGATAGCTCCACAACAGTTGATGCACATCCACACGGCCGTCCTCGGGGAGAAAGACGCCGCCGTCGAGGTACATCTGCTGACAGCACCGCGACCTTATCGACACACTCGGCACGCGACAGGAGCTGCACCACGGTGCCACGGTTCGTCAACAGCGGCGCTACCTGTCGCGCTACGCTCCATTGCGGCTCCTGGAACGTCACCAGAATCCCTGACGGCTGGAGCAGCGGATGCTCGGAGAAATCGGCCCGGTGGGTGACGGAGAAACGCCGCGCCCTGATCTTGAGTTCCTGCAACGCGGGCACCGGATCGAACTCGACCACCGATGCGGCGCTGCGCTCGGTCGCATGATAGCCGGAGCTGCGGCTCGCGCTCGACGAGCAAGATGTCCGTCAGGCCGCGTTGGCTGAGGAAGTACGCGAGTGACGCGCCAGCAATCCCACCGCCGATGATGACGACGTCAAAGCGGTCTCGGTTCGCCATGTGCGTGCTCAGACTTACCCAACACCGGCGCTGCTGCACGGTCAAGACCACCCGCGAGGCGGTAGGTTGCACGGCGCGAGCGACGAGGTGACCACGATCCGCACGATTGCCTGTCAGGTGCGAGCCTCCAGAAACACCGCATCTCGGTGATACTGGAGGTAGCGCTTTTGGCCCTCCGAGAATCCGCCCACGTTCATCCGGGTGCCGGTCGGCACACGCTCATGCTCGGTGCAGCGAGTCGACGTGAGCCACGGGTGAGATCAGCAAGCGCCCGTCGTTCTCGAAGGAGATGAAGCCGCGATCGAGACGTGTCATGCGTCCTATCGACAAAGACGGGGACTGAGGCGAAGGCGAGGCTGCACGCGCAATTTCGTTGACAGGCAACGCCAATCTACGCGAGGGATGGCTGTCGAGGAGACGCCCCCATGCGCCGTGCCGTCGCGTTTCGTCCTCTGAGCCTCGTCGCGAGCCCGGTCTTCGCGTTCACCGAGCACCCCATCGCCGGCGCGAAGCTCGTGCTTTGAAGCAATCTCCGTCGTCCGGGAGGCAGAAGCTCGATCTTCCCATCGAAGGACCCCGACTGTTCTCTTCCCCGCGATCGGCGGTTCCCGAGCGGTCCGAGCGCGCCACAGCGCCGTCGATCGAGCTCTTCTCCTCCGGCTTGACTGGCGGCCCGTTCATCGCGCCCTCAGGGCGCGGTCCAGCAGCCCGGATGGACGGCGAAGTCGGGCACGGTCGCGATGCACTGGAAAGTGCGAACGCGACAAGGCGTATCGCGGCGGCGGCCGGCGATCAAGTCGATCGCGATGAAGGATCAGAAGGTCGTCTCGGTCCTCGGCGACGCGACCGGCGTCCCCCGCCGGCGGTGCGCGCGTGGGTTCGATTGCCATCCGCATCACCGTCGGCGAGCCTCCGGAATTGCGCGCGCTTCGACAGTGCGAGCGTCATCGAGGACGTCCCGGCGCCTGCCAGGCGGCGAACGCAAGCGCCGCCGGACTTTCCGGTTGCGGCGACATCGCGACTGGCTCTGCCGGCGAACCGCCCACCCTGCGGCGGCGGCGTATGTTTGATCAACGCCAGGCGAAGAATGCGGGCGCATGAGCGGAAACCGACGACGGCACGTTTGGCTGCCGGCCGCCGGGCGCGTCGAACGAGTGCAGCTGCTGCTCCGATCATCGGTGGGTCGGACTTCGGCTGCTGCAAGCCCGGCGGCGATCCTCCTCCCACACCCGCCGGTGGAAAGCAATGCCATCGCGACCCAGTGCAGCCCGCCCGATGCCGCCTGCGAGCCGGGCGATCGAAGTGTGCAGCAACCGATCCACACGTGCTGCTCGGTCAACGGCAGCGACCCGTGCGTGAAGAGGCCTATCCGGCGTCACGCGGCCACGCGAGTGCCGCTGAACGCGTCGGCTGCGTCCGGGCCTCGAATGCCGCCGGATGACCGTTCAAGGTGCCGTCTGCTGCGCCGCGGGTGGGACGTGTTGCCGATGACAGCCCGGCGATTGTTTGCACCGGCCGCTGCCAGCTCGGCGGCGGCGCGTCTGACGCCACTGCCGCGCGGGCGCCGTCGGCTGCACGTCCGACGCGGGTCTTGCACGGCGGCTCATGCTCGGCAGGCGCGTGCGATTGCCTGCGCTTTCTGGCCGGCAAGCTATGCGGCTCGGGCGCGACCTGCCGCGGCGGGGTCTGCAGGCTACTTTCAGTGTCAGCCTTGAGCCGCGCGGTCGACACGCCGAGCACGCGCGACTTCCTCGACGACGGCGTCGCGGTCGTGACGGGTGCGCACCAAATCGCGTTCGGATCGCCGCGCCGGCGACGCCGGACGGGCAGATGGCGAGGTACCAGGCGATAGCGCGACGACTACGGCAAATAGGCGCCGACGACCGCGAAGGGGATTGGAGTTCCAGGTCTCGTAGGTCATGGGGGTCTCCTTCGCCGGTGCTTTGAGCGCATTTCCGTTGTTGCCGCGACGACGGGCGTGGTACGGCCCGGTATCCCGTTGCCGAGGTGCCTGTGCGTGGACGTGCCGTCGTCCTCTGCTCTTTGGCGTGTCTTCGTTCTCCTGCCGTCGCTGCTCCATGCGGCCGACGGCGACCTCGTGAAGCTTCGGGGTGACGGGTTCGTGAGAAGGCGTTCCGTACCCGGGTTTCAGATACGCGCCGGCGGCCTCGCCGTGCAGGACGTACCCGGCTTGATCGTCGTCGCCGGCACCGATGCAGGCGATGTTCAACGACCCGTTTTTCTTTGGGCTCGCGCGCTTCGACGCCGCCGGCAATGCGGATCCGACGTTCAGGGAGCGGCGGCGTCGTGACGACGGCGCTCACCGCGAACATGTCCCTTCGGGCCACTCGCCGGGTGCGACCCGACGGGAAGATCGTTGGTGCGCTCGGCACGGCGAGCAACGCGCGGTCGTGGCGCGGTTTACGTCCGTGGGCGCGTTTGACGACACATTCGGCGGCACGGGCCTCGTGGCTGCGGGGTGTGGCAGTGGCGGCGGGGGGAGAGTGGCGCCTCGCCACTGCAGCCCGACGGCAAGATCCTCTGCTGCGCGGTCGGTGGATGCGCGTTCCGCTACTTGCCAGGCGGCTCGCCGGATCCGGATTTCGGAACGGCCGGCATCGCGACGCTGCCACGGCTGGGATGTGGATGCCCTCGCCCCCTGCAAGCCGACGGCGGTATCGTGATCGCCGGCGAGAACGGTGGGAAGCTTCGCCGTCGGCCATGTCCTCGCCGACGGCACGGGTGATATGGGCTTCGGACGCAGCTTTGGGATCGCCACCAACCCGCTCTCGACGTCCCTGATCGCGGCCGACGTAGCCGTGCAGCCCGACGGCAAGATCGTCGCGGTGAACGCCAAGTTCGGCGTCGCCCGTTTTCGCGCCAACGGTACTGCGGTGGATTCGGCTTTCGGCACAGGCGGCATGGCGATCGTGACGGTGACGGGCAGCGCCGAGCGCTGCCTGGTCGAGACAGGCTCGCAGTTCAGGGCGACGGCAAGATCGTGGTCGCGGGCGCCGGTGACGTTCGCGATCGACCCCCCTTTGGCGGCACCGACGGCTTCGTGGTGCTGCTCGCGCGACTCGATGCCGACACGGTGCGCTCGGCGCCACGTACGGGGGCTGCGGGCATCAACAGAACAGCGCTCCCGTGCTGCTGTCCGCGCTCGTGCTCCCAGCCGGACGGCAAGGCCGTCGTTGGCCGGGTCAGTCGACATACCCCGCTTCAGGTCCGATGGATGGTCGCGCGAAACACCTCGGGTTCACGTTCACGTGCCACCGGCGCCCGCCAGCGGATTGCAAGACCGCGATCGCGCGCCGCTCGCAGGGCTGGCTGGAAGCTTGCGGCCGCCGCCGAGTCAAAGAAGGCGCAAGGAGCAATGGGCCTGGCAGAAGGGGCCGACCTCACGGTCGCGGACTTCGGTGATCCCGATCGGCGGGGATCACACTGGCGCTGTGTTTCTATGACTTGAGTCGGACGTGACGCCGACGTTGACGAGCTACGCCGTCGTACCTGGCGGCAGGCTCTGCAAGGGCAAGCCGTGCTGGAAGATCAAAGGCGCGAATGGTCTCGCCTGCCGCACGACAGCCGCCGGGTTCGCTTTGGGATCACGTCGATCAAGCTGACGGCCGGTACGGGCGGAACGGCGAAGATCCAGCTCAAAGCCCAGGGGCGGATTCACGGCGCTGCCCGCGTTGCCGCTCGCCGTTCCAGCTTGCGCGTGCAACTCATCAGCGAGAACGGCGCGTGTTTCCGAGTCGGTCTTCTCGTCGACCGGGTGCCACGCTTGGAACGACGCCGCGCAGTTCAGGGAAGAGGCGGACTGAGAAGCGCGGCGGGGGCGCGGCATCCCCGCCGCCTCTCTTGACCCCAACCCCTGACGAGCTGACTAGCTTCCCGACGCCCGGGAGGGTGCGCCCAGTCGCGGCGCGACAAGCGCCCCGCATCCACCGACGGCGCAAACGCGTTTCGGCGGAGCCCGCGCGCGATCTTCTCGACTCTTCTCGGCCGGCGTGTCGGCCGGCGTGAAGGCCAGCCCCTGCGCGACGAGCGCCATCACCGGGTGGAACGGCGTCCCTCGGTGTAGGGGCTGGCGCCGCATTCGAGCCACGTGTGCGGGATCGTCGCGAGGCGCTCGCGGAGCTGATAGGCGAGCCGCGACTTGCCGACGCCGGCCTCGCCCACGACGAGCACGTTCTGGCCTTCCCCGTCGGCGGCGCGCTCCCAGCGCTCGACGAGCGTCGCCAGCTCGACCTCGCGACCGACGAAGCGCGTGAGGCGCCCGGCCGCCACGTCGAGGCGGCTCCGCACCCCGCTCGGCTGCACGACGCGATGGGCCGGGACCGGCTCCGGCACGCCGCGGAGCGTGAGCGCGCCCAGGTCCTCGGTGACGAAGATGCCGGCGCGAGCCGGAGCGTCGTCCCGCTCGTCACCACGGTGTCCGGTGCCGCCGCCGCTTCGAGCCGCGCGGCGACGTTCGTCGTCTCGCCGAGCGCCAGCGTCTCGCGCCGCGCGCCCGCCCCCATCTCGCCGACGACGACCGGTCCTGTGGCACGCCGACCCGCACGGCCAGCGGACGCCCGAGCCGCTCGCGCAGTGCCCCCACACCGTCGACCGCCGCGAGGCCTGCGCGCAGCGCCCGCTCGGGGTCGTCGTCGTGCGCCTGCGGGTAGCCGAAGTAGGCGAGGATGCCGTCGCCCAGGTACTGCGCGACGTGGCCGCCGAAGCGCTCGACGGCGCCCGCGGCCTACAGCGGGCAATCGCGGGACAGGCCGTCCGCGGCGACCGATGGTAAGTGCGCGGGCGCACACGAAAGCCGCAATGCGCTCAAGGTGGGCAGCGCACCACGGGTCGACCGTTCACGTCGGTAGTCGCCGCCGCACTCAACGGCGCGCGGACTGGCATTCAGCTACATGGGCCGCACGGATCGGGGTGGCGGCACGACGGTGACTGCGTGGTGACCGAGCGGGCTGGGCAGTCATGAAGGCGGCGGCGCGAGTACGTTCTCGGCCTCGGTTTCGAGGCGAGTCGGTTGCAATCCTGCGCGATGCGCGGGCTCCATCTGGAAGTGCGCCATACTCCTAACAACTCGGCAGAGTTAAAACTCCGACTGGCGGCAGTGCCTGACTTTGCAGCGCCACTAGACAGATTTTGATGGACGTCTCCTATAAGACCCCACCTTGGCCTGGGCCCGCGACCGGCCAATCAGGAGTGAGGAGGTTGCGATGCGAGAACGACTGGGAACCGGGCGGGCAAAGCGAGGATGGGGACAATCTGTCATCAAGACGCTGCGAGTTGTCGTGGCGATGGTGCTGCTCATGGCGGCACCGGCGCCGGCGACCGCGAACCTCATCTCGAATCCGAGCTTCGAGAACCCGGGCTTCGATCCTGGATGCTCTGGAACCGCGTGCGATACGAACTTTCAATACCTTGACGACGGGGACACACGTATCGCCGGCTGGACGATCGCCCCGGACGCAATCGAGACGGCGAGCCGCCGTATTGGTATCACGCACTCCGGCATCCGGTGTTCGCCAGGAGCTTCGCACTGGCGTCACGGACGGCAGCCGGGCCTCAACAAGCGTCGCCGTCGAGGCTGGGCAGCGCTACCGGATGAACCTTCGTTGGCTTTCGCGATCTCAACCGCCGGTCAGTAGCTTCGCGGTGTCGGTGAGCCTCGGCACGTCACAGGTAACCGTCGAGACCATCAGCGGCGACCGATACCGGTGTCCCGGTCGACGGCAGTCAAAACTGGTTCCGCTACGAGGTCGAGCTTCAAGCGTCAACCACCGGTACGGCTTCACTGGCCATCGAGAACCTCCCCGACGGAATCACGAGCGCTGACGGCGGTATTGCGATCGACGTCGTCGAAGTTGAGCGTGCAGTGACACGGAGCGAGTGCGATATCGATGGCAACGGGGCCGTAAGCGTGACCGATGGCGTTAACGTGCTTCGCGCGGCAGCCGGTTTGCCGAGCACCTGCACGGCCGAGTGACACGGGGAACGATGTCGTTTCGCACTTTGGCTGCGTTTTATCTCTCCCATCCCGGCGGGGACTCTCCAGATAAGACTTCAGAATCTCGCCCTTCCGCCGGCGCTCAGGTACGCGAACGCCGCGGCGTCGGCGGATGCGGGGCAGATGGGTTTGCACCGCGGCGAAGTCGCTCGGCTCCGAGAAACCCCTCGCGGGCATTGTCCTCGGCAGGCAGTGCGACGATGCGGGCGCGTGGCAAGCATGCCGACTTTGCGAGCGAGCGGGGAACATGCGGCGAGGCCGCGAGCTCGCGGTTGACGCTGGCAGGCTTCACGCCGGCCTCGAGACGCGCGATCGTGTAGCGGCCGATTCGGTCGGAGCGTGATGTTGAGGCGCGCTCGCCCTGGAACACATCGCCAAGGTGGCGCACGTTTCGCTCGGGACCCTCTGCTGCGCCGTTGCCGCTCGATCTCGTCGCGCACCGACTGCCTCGAGCTCGAGTAGCACTCGGCAAATTCTCGTTGTAGTTGAGCTGCCTTCGCTTCCGTTCTGTGTGCGTCAATGGCCGTCCTTGTCCGGCGGGACGACCTACTGCAACGTTCCAACCGGTTATGCCGAAACGCTCATGACACGCGGCAGTCCGCCAAGGGCTTTTGCGATGGCCGAACCCGACCGGGTACTCGAGCAGCGTTTGCCTGGTACAAGGCGTCGATCGGCCGCGCGCTTGGCGCCAGCGGCCTCTCGCCCGCCGACCAGGCCGCCGTCACCGCACGCTGCTGTGGGAGGCATTCGGCCTCAAGGCCTCCGCCGCTCCGCCCGCGACCCCTGACCTCAGTCGACTTCAAGGAGCACAACGGCGCGCAGGAGTCACTGGCTGTTGCTGCTACGATTGTCGGCGAAGCGCTGGTGGCACTGGGCTACGTGCAGCAGGCGGTCGCCGCCGCCGGTGGCGGCGGACTTCCTGCCGCGCTCGCGGTCGTCGACCCTGTCCTCCAGCAGATCGAGCGTCTGCGGACACTCGACGCGACGGCCGCTATCCGGCGACTGCGCTGACGATCGGCAAGATTCTCATGATGCTGAGCGGCGACGCTCAGGCCAATCCGGCCGCGTCGCACGAAGCCGACAAGCTGCGCGTCGCTCCTCGGCGCCGCGCTCCGCCGGCCGATGTCGCCGACACGCAGGCGGCGCTCGGCATCGTCGCTCTCCTCATCGGCAGCCTCATCGATCGCACGTTCACGGCACCGATCTCCGGTGCGCCCGCCCTGATCACCCAGGGCGCTGCCCGAACTTTGCCGGCAAGCCCAAACTGACGCTGAAGGTGCCGGCTGCCGTCGGCACCGAGCCTCGGCGGCAGCATCGGAGTTCAACGTCGCGCCGCCGTCCGCGATCAAGGCTGCCCTCGACGCTGGCGGTCAACAAGAGAACCAAGCCGATCGACGGCACGAACGTCACGCTCGCTCTCACAGGCACGGCCGACCGTCAGACGTCCTGGTGCCGGTGGCCGCCTCCGGGTTCGCGCAGGTGAGCAGCGACTACAGCTTCGGCCTCGAGCTGACGCGCAAGAAAACGCGGCGGCGCGCTCGTCATCAGCAACGATCAGGCTGGCGTCACGATTTCGATCGGTGAGCTGGGCGTCGCGCTGCAGCTGCAAAACGGCGAGCCGCTGCTGCGCTTCTCGGCGCACGACGCGATGGCCACGATCAAGCCGTCCGACGGCTTCCTCAAGATGATTCTGGGCGACGGCATCAGCGTCGCCCTCGACGTCGTGGCGGAAGCCGACAAAGCCGGCACGCTGCGCTTCATCAACGGCACCGGCCTGCGCGTGAGCCTGCCCGTGCCGACGCTGCCCACCGGACCGTTCGAGCTGCAGCTGATCAACCTCGGACTCGAACCCGGCCGGCGGCAGCTTCACGAATCTCGCAGATCGAGGTCTCCGCCTCGTTCGGCGTGGCGCTCGGACCATTTGCGGCGTCGGTCGATCGCCTGGGCATCATCGCGACATTGAAGGGCGGCGGCGGCGGGACGCGACGTGCGCTTCGCGTTCAAGCCGCCGAACGGCATCGGCCTGTCGCTCGACGCGGGCATCGTCAAGGGCGGCGGCTACCTCGGGGTCGACGAGCAACGGCTACGCCGGGATCCTCGAGCTGAAGATGCTGGCGGTCGACGTCAAGGCGATCTGCCTGCTCAATACGCACTCGGAAGCCGGGTTCTCGCTCCTGCTGCTGATCTTCGGACAGTTTCCCGCGATCCAGCTGTCGTTCGGCTTCACGTTGACCGGCGTCGGCGGTCTGATTGGCGTGCAGCACACGGCCAGCCCGCCGGCGCTGTCGCAAGCGCTTGAGCGCCGGCAACCTCGACGCGGTGCTCTTTCCCGAGAATCCCGTCGCCAACGCGCCGCAGATCATCAACACGCTGCGCGCGATGTTTCCGGTCAAGCGCGGCGGCTTCATCATCGGCCCGATGCTGGAGCTCGGGTGGGGGACGCCGAGCCTCGTGACCGTCCGCATGGGGCTGCTCATTGAAGGCGACCGGTTCACGCTCCTCGGCCAGGCCATCGTCGCAGGTGCCGCCGCTCGCTGTCAGCGGACCTCGCGCTGCTCTACCTCCGCTCGACTTCGTCGGCTGGGTCGAGCTTCGATCCGCTGCGCATTGGCTTCGACGCCAAGCTGATTCACTCGCGCGTCGCGCTCATCAGCATCACCGGCCAGTTCGCGTTCCGCGCCCAGTTCGGCGATCAGCCGACGTTCATCATCAGCGCCGGCGGCTTCCATCCACGCTTCAAGGAAATCCCGTCCGACATTCCGTCGCCGTTCGATCGCGTCGGCGCCAGCCTCGACATCGGCATCGTCGGCATCGAGCTGAAGGGCTACTTCGCGATCACGTCGGCGACGATTCAGGCCGGCGCCGCGCTGCGCGCCTGGGCCGACATCGGCATCGCCAGCATCGAGGGTGGGATCGGCTTCGACGCGATCTGCTATCTCGTGCCGAAGTTCTACTTCGAGCTGGACATCTTCGCGTATCTCGACGTGCACGTGTTCGGTATCGACTTCGCGTCGATCCATCTCGACGGCGCTGCTGGCCGGGCCCCGGACGCTGGCACATCGCCGGCAACGCCAAGGTCCATACGCCGTGGCCGCTGCCCGACTTCTCCGTCCACATCGACGAGACTGGGGCACCGATCGCGACACGCCGCAAATCACCGTCAAGGTCGGCGCGGAACTGCGCCAGGGAGATCGGCAAGCGCGCCAACTGGAGCGCGCAGCTGCCGCAGGGCGGCACCAGGCATGGTCACGCTCGCCGATATCAACGCCGGGAACCGACGTGCTCGCGCATCCGCTCGGCACGCTCCTCTTCCAGCAGAAACTCGTGCCGTTCGAGCTGCGGATGGCCAAGGCCAGCGGCAGCAAGATCGACGGCGCCAACGAGTTCGGCGAAGGCGCGCTGCGGCTGTCGCAGAGCGGACAGACGGTCGCGGGCCTGCTGCAGCGCCGGCCGCGGACCGACTTCTTCGCCGCGGCCCAGTTCCTCGAGATGTCGCAGGCCGACAAGCTCGCGAAGCCGTCGTTCGAAGCGTTCACGGCCGGCTACGAACTCGGCGACGACAACTTCGAGCTCGGCGAGACCGTGCCGGTGACGCGCTGAACTACGAGGAAGCCGGACCTCGGCGCCGAGGAGCTGCTGCCCGCGCGGTCCGCCTCCGTATCACCTCGACGCTCTACAGCGAGGATCAAGCATGGCGCGATGCTGGCGCACGGCGCCGCGGGACGATCGTCGCTTCGCAATCTGGCGTTGACGCAGCCAGCGCAACCCGCACCGATTCGCGTCAATCCGGCACCCGTGATCGTCGCAGCGAAGGACTCGATGGCTATGACCAGCTGGCGCCAGCGTGCATACGAGCGTGTGGCGTGCGCATCAAGAGCGGGACGCGAATACGCAGGTGGCCGTCGCCGGCCTGGCGGTCGTCGAACTGGCGGAGATCGCATGAGCATCCCTATCGCTTCTCCCCGTGGGCGCGCCGCGGCTGGCTCGCGCGCATCACAATCCCGATACCGCCGGCGGTGCGCTGGCGACCCGCCCGCGCATCTCCGTCGGGCTGACGCTTGCAGGCCAAGAAGGACGGCGCCACCGACGACTGCGGTATCTGGCAATGTCGACCTCACGCTCTACGGTCCCGCCGACATCATCGGCATCGACACGCGCCTCATCGTCCGCACCGAGCCGAAGCCCGGGACTCGAAACTTCGAGCCCAACTACCTGGCGGCGATCGACTTCGATCCGCCGGACTTTCCATGGCTGCTGACGCCCGCGCACGCCGACGCCAACAATCGCCTGCGGCCGTGGCTCGCGCTCGTGGTCGTCGATCGCGCCGTCGTGCGTGCTCTGCCGGCGTTGAAGCCCGGACAGCCGCTGCCGTCGATCGAGATCTCAGCGCGGCGCCTCCGCGACCGAGCTGCCGGATCTCAACGAGTCGTGGCTGTGGGCGCATGCGCAAGCCGTCTCTCAGAGATCGGTAGAGCTGACGCCGAAGTGGCGGCGAGCGGCGTGATCTCGAACGCGTCGAAGGATGGACTGGCTCTGGAGCTGAAAACACTGCCCGCGCGCAACATCTCGCGGCTGGTGTGCCCACGCCGGCTCGAACGCGCGCCACGACTACGTCGCCTGCGTCGTTCCGGCGACCGAAGGCGGACGGCTCCGCGGGCTCGGTCAGCCGTTCGCCGCGGCCGATCTCGGCGCGGCCTGGGGCAACGGCCGCGCCGTCGAATTGCCGGTCTACTTTCACTGGGAGTTCTCGACCGGTCCGGTCGGCGACATCGAAATGCTGGCGCGGCGTCTGAGGACGCCCAAGAAGTACGCCGGCGATGCGACGCTCATCGCCAGCCTGAAGCGCATCGGCGAGCAGGACGTCGCGGTCGACGCCGACCATCTCCTCTTCAACGGCGAACAGCCGGACCAGACGATCTTCGAAGGCGCGATGGTCTCGCTCAACTTCCAGCCGACGCCGCCCAACGGCACGTTCGCCTCGCGGTTGCAGGACATGCTCAACAGCGGTGAGGCGTCGAGCACGACCGGTGCCGAGCTGCCCAACGATGTGCCGACGCTGAGTCCGCCGATCTACGGCGAGCATCCGGCCAAGCGTCACACCGTGGACGCCACGAAGGTGTCGCAGCACTGGCTCGACGGTCTCAACTGTCAGCCGCGCTATCGGCTCGCGTCGGGCTGGGGCGCGGAAGTGGTCCGGCAGAACCAGGACGAGTTCATGCAGGCTGCGTGGGAGCAGGTCGGCGACGTCCTCGCGGCCGAGCGCGCGTTCTCGCTGGCCCGATTGTCGCGCGATGTGTTGAAGCGAATCGAGGCGCGACACCTCGCCAAGCTTCCGCCCGAGCGCCTGCTCGCGATTCTCTCGCTCGCACGCGTACGCATTCGCGTCTCGCCGACGCAAAGCCTCTATGGCCAGATCGAGTCGGCGACGCTGCCGCTACGAACTGTTCGACGGATCAATGCGGCGCCTGACCAGCGCGCGGCGGCCGACCTTCCGCATGGCGCAGTGGCGAACCCGTGCCGCTGCACACGTCCCGGTCGCCACGCAGATGGTGACGCTGGTGCGGACCTTCGCCGATGCGTCGAATCATCTCGCCGTCGTCGACCCCAATCGCTTCGTGCCTGACGGCCTGATGGGCAGCAGCTCATTCGACGGGATTACCTTGCCCGCCGATCTGTCGACGCACATCAATCTGGCGCCATACCTCGGACTGAACGTCACGATGACCGGCGCGGAGATCAAAACGATTCAGGCGCAGAACGCCGCTGCGCGCCACCTCGCCGCCACGCTGCCTCGCAAGCCTCCGGTCATGGACGACATCTGGCGTCGGGGCCTCATTACCAGACACACGCGCGTCGAGTCACGGAGCTCGAGCAGGCAGTGGGACATCCGCTGACGGGTGAGGTCGCGCGCCTGATTCAAGACAGCAGCACGCGTGCCGCGGAAGGCGTACTGCTCTCGGTCAGCGCCGGCCGCGTCACCAGTCAGTCGCTTCGGATCGACGCGAAGAAGGGTGCCATCAAGACCGCCGGCGCCGTGCGTCGATTCGCCAAGGAAGGCGTCGTCGCGCTGACGCGCCGCAGCACGGTGGCGACGCTTCCGGTGCAAGCGCTTCAGATGTACGGCACTCGCTCCGTCTTCGCGACACTTCCGGTGTCAACCCTCGTGCCGGGCGCGAAGGCCTCCATCGCCCTCCGCCGGCCTGGTCGATTCACGGCCCCGCGAGCTGGCTCGCACCGATGTGACGACCATCACGGTTCCCGCGGCGATCAAGGATCGCGCGACGCTGACGCGCTACTCGGACGCGTTCAAGAACTACCAGCAGATGGTGGTGCCGCCGGCCGACTCGGTGCCGTCATTGCGCGCCGTGAACTTCCCGATCGCCGCCAGCGCCGCCGCAGTACGGCAACGGGCGAATCCTGCAGGAGACGGTCCCCGCGCGGCTGGCGTCGATGCTCTCACTCGGCGGCGAGACCGTCGCGTGGAAGGACGGCATGCTGTCACACCTGTTCGTCAGCAGCCGTCTCGACGAAGCGTTCGACCCCCGTCTGCGCTATCTGATTCCGCGCACGTTCGATCGCGTGATGTACTTCCCGCATCTCCGCTTCCCGCTGTCGCGGAAGCTGGAAAAGCTCGCGCCCGAAATCTTTCTCCCCGGCGTCGGCAAGCTGCCCACCGATTTCATCATGGCGGTGAAAACCAATCCGCGCTTCGTCGAAGCGCTGATGCTCGGCGCCAATCACGAAATGGAACGCGAGCTCCTGTGGCAGGGCTTCCCGACCGACAGCCGTGGCACACCGTTTCAGCGCTTCTGGCAGCGCTTCGACGATGAGGACGACATCGAGCCAATTCACAAGTGGGCGAAAGTGCCGCTCGGACAGCAGCCAGGCAACACGCCGAAACTGGTGCTCGCTGTTCCGCGGTCAACTGCTCGAGCGCTTCCCGACGTTGTCGATCTACGCCTACAAGATCGACGCACCGTCGCAGGTCCGGCCGGGCGGATCGGTGCCGCCGGTCCCAAACGATCCCAAGGAAATGGATCCGGACACCATCATCACGCCGTTCATGCGCGGTCATCTCTTCGCGGACATCACATACGTCGGCTTCAACATCGCGCCAGAGAAGATTGCCGACTACTTCTTCGTCATCGAAGAGCACATGACGGAGCCGCGTTTTGGATTCGACGAACCCGATGGACCACGGTCGCCGAACAAGAGCTGGCTCGATGTGGACTGGAGCGAAGTGGGCGTCACTCCAGGCGAGCATTTCGGCGCCGCGAAACTGATCGCGACGTCGCAGGGCGTGACGAGTGCCGAAGGCACCGCGGTGGCTGGCACCCAATGCGGCGACGGTCGCCGACGCCATTCTCCAGCGTCCGTTCCGCGGCTACTGGCGCGGCGACGCACTCAAGATGCCTAGGTGGCGCATGCGCAGAATTCACCTCAATCTCGATGCTTTGAAGGCGGCGCGCGCCGAGCTCGGTGCGCTCGAGTCCGAGCGGCGCGCGATCGACGCCGACCTCGCGGAGGCGCAGTCCGCGCTCGAGCGGGCACGAAGCGCTGGAGCGTCGCCGAACGTCACCGTCCCGCTCGAGCGGCGCGTCGAAGACACGCGCGCCCGCCGGAACGAGGCCCTCTGCCTTCCGCGCGCGGTTGTCCGCACGCCTCGACGGCCTCGCCGCCGGACTGTTGCAGGGACGCGATCCCTCGCAGATGATCGAGGCGCTCGACGGCCGGCATCCGATCGCGCTGCTCCCGGTACGGCTCGAAACACGGTACGTGCCCGTCGATGCGCCGACCAGCCTCCGTATCCGCGTCTACCCCGACGACCTGAACACGATCGAGCACGTCCCGGCGCTGACGACGGAGGAATCGGCGAAGGGTCGCGCCTACTGGGAAGCGCGCTTCGCTCACGCCGACAACGAGGCGGCGCGCCTGCTTCGCGACTTGACGGTAGTCTTCGGCCGCGGCCGCGCCGCGATGATCGTCCGCGTCCTGACACCGCTCAACGCGATCCCGGCCGAGGTGTCGAGGCGGATCCGACGTTCCCCGAGCCGGAGACGATCGACTCCCGCGCGAAGGCGACACGCGCCGTCCTGCTTCCCGATCGCTGGTGCGCGATCGGGTACGCCGCGCCGCGCCGCGAAGTCTTTCGAATCTGGGGCAATCGCATTCCGGACGAACTGCTGCTGTCGCCCGATTGGCTGGCGACCGACAACCCCGAGACACTGCTCGGAGGCGATCGCGCCTGGATGATCGATTTCGATGCCGCGCTGGCCAACGGCATGGCGCTCCAGATCACGCAGCAGGAGTTGAACCAACAAGCGCTGCGCAATCACACCGTCCCCTTCAATCTCGCCACCGCCACGCTCGAACGTCTCATCGTCGTCGGGATCGAATGGACGAAGACGGCCGAGGAGAGCGTCGCCGACCTGACCGACCTTCTGGCCGCGCATCGCGATTCAACCGGTTTGGGGTTTGCCGAGCTGGGGACGCCGACCAACAACACCGAGAGCCAGGCCTCCGGCTGCAGCCCGTCTGAAGAGCGCACTGCGGTCGCCGCTCCAGCGGCGAGCGGAGAGAAAGACGCGCTGCAGCTGCTCTCTTGGGCGCTCGGATCACACCGGCCGCGCTGCCGGCAGACAACATCGCCGGCGCGCATCTCGCCGATCAACGGACGGCGCTGCACATGATGAACGCGCTCTGGCGCGGCACGTTCGGCCACTATCTCTTCACGTTGTGGAACCCGATTTCAGTGACGAGAGCAAACGCTTCCTGAAGACGCGCAGATCTCTACGCGACGCGCTGGTACGCCGTCCGCTATCTGCGGCCGTCCGGCGCGCTGCCGCTGATCCGTGTCGGTAAGCAGCCGTACGGCCTCGCTGCCGATCGTCGGTAAACGCTTCGTCACCTCCGGTTCCGCAGTCGAGTCGCGCATCGGCGCATTGCTCGGTGTCCTGCGTCCGATGTGGGAGCTCGCCACGGGACTCGTGCCGACGATGACCGACGGCAATGTTGGCAAGGCCAAGGACATCATCCAGACCAATGCCTGGTCGCAAGCGGCGAAATACCGGGACAAGGACGCGGGCAAGGCGATGTGCGTGATTCCGACGCCGTTCAGCGAGGCGCAGGGATCGGGGCGTCGCGCGGTCATTCACGCGCTGCTCACGGCGGTCGGCATCAGCGAAACGAAGTACAACCTCGCGCATATCTACAACTGCAACGACTTCCTGCCAGACCCGCCGTACGAGGCCGGCACCCTCGTGGGCGTGCCGTGGGTGCTGGCCGACGCCAAAGATCCGAAGAGGGAAGCCGACGATCGTCTGCCTCTTGGCGACAACAACTACCTGAAACAGATCGCCCAGGCGTCGATTCAGGTGCCTGATGCCGCGCGCCCGCTCCTGACCGCGTACCAGTCTGGTCCGGCGCTGCTGCAGGCGTTGGTCTCCTACTCGGTGCAGATGGAACAGGGCGACGCCGTGGAGCGGTTTGTAATACCGATAGCGACAGTGGACGGTGTCACGACGATGAGGACGCCGTCGATGCCGTTCGTCGAAGCGCACGACGACAACGAGGCCATGTTCACGATCGAGACGCCCGGGAGCTGGCGGCCGTCGCGATTCCATCAATCACCGGCACCGCCACGCTCGGCGAGCATGTGTCGCGCCGCCGTCAGCGTGCCGATCGTCTCGTCGCCGGCGGTTGCACACAAAGCGGCCACCGAGCTCGATCTCTCGGTGCATCACCTGCTGCCAGGAGACGAGAGATCTTGGCGCCGTCAAGGTGAGCCTCGACTACCTGTCGGACCGCACCGTCGGCGAGCTCAATATCGCGTTCCGAACCACACTCGACGCGTTCTCCTATCGTCTCGACGCCTGGATCAGCGCGCGCGCAATCGTCGGCTGGAGCAGATGCGCGGACACCGCGGCGGCGGGAATCTATGTGGGCGGCGTCGCGTGGGTCGAGCATCTCAAGGCCGACCACCGCCCCGACAGCGAAGGCCACCTGCTGGCACCGTCGCTCGGTCAGGCGGCCACGGCCGCCATCCTCCGCAGCAGGTTCATCGCGAACCACGAGACTGGCGCCTTCGACATCAAGCTCGACTCGGAACGCACGCAACGCGCGACCGGTATCCTGCAGGGCCTGACCCGCGATCAGCCGCTGGCCGCGCTCTACGGGTACCGGATCGAGCGCGGGCTCCGCGACGCGCTGCTCGGGCGATTCATCTGGCCGCTGCGCCTCGCCTTCCCGTGGCGACCGGCTGGCCAGCAGCCATCCGACGAGTCGCGCGAGGCGGTCGGCGCCCGGATGTCGTGGACGGCGTGGCCGTGCTCGCCGCGCGGGAGCAGCAGCCGCCGACGGTTCGCGACCGGCTGCAGGACGCGCTCGACCATCTCGAACAGGCTCCGGCGCCGATCAGTAACGATGACTGGAACAAAGTGGCGGCGGTGATCGACATGGCCGCCGCGTTGGCCGACGGCGTCACCGACCTGCTGATCGCAGAAGGCACGCACCAGATCCTGCAGGGCAATCTCGAACGAGCGGCGGCGGCGATGGCGATCGTCGACAAGCGAGTCGCTGCCGATCGAAACGGCATTCAACACCACCGAGCGCGGCGGCGCCGGGTACGCGCAACGGCTCGTCGCCTTCTGTCCCGCCGACGACGAAATCTGGCCAAGCGACGATCGCTCGCAGGCCGAGCCCGCCGTCAACGCGTGGCTCGCGTCGATGCTGGGCGATCCGGCACAGTACCGTTTCGTCACCGCTGTCCACCGCGGTATCGACGGCAACGGCCATCCCATCGTGGACGCGATCCATCCGACCGTGTCACTGTCCGATCTCGGGCTTTCACCACTGTCGGCGGTGTTGCTCTCAGCGGTGCCGTCGGCGCCGCACATCTCCTCGCAAGGGAAACCGGTTTCCGCCGTGCGATCGTCGACGCGTTCATCGCCGCGCTGGTCAATCCCGCCACCGTCACCGGGCTCGACATCGCACTCGAAAGCGACGCTGCGACGCGTCTCGGACTCGGACACTTCGAGGCGATCGCCGCGACGCTCAAGGCCGTCATCGACAAGGCGCGGCCCGCCGCGCGCTTTGATCTCGTCAAGGTTGACGACACGCTCGAACCCAAAGTGCCAACGGGTGAAGGACAATTCCCCGGCGTTGACGTCGTCGAGATTGTGACCCGCGCAGACGATGCGGAGAACCGTTTCGCCACGCTGACGGCCGCTCTGGCCGCATCGGCCAACGCGGCGTCGTTCCTGTCCGCGTTGACGGCACTCGACGTGTTCTTGCCGTCACGCAACTGGCCCGCCGAAGTCTTCGCAATCGATGCCGCGGGGCCGCTCCTGCGGATCGCGACGCGCGAGCGATGACGGCGCGAGCCGCGGTGATGCGTCTGCTCGATGGCCGTCAGGACGCACTCGACGCGCCGATCCCGCTCATGGAGCATCAGCTCGCGCCAAGCGATGGTCAGCGCGTTCAAAACGCCATCGATCGCATCAAGCTGTTGTTCGGCAAGGATTTTCCGGTACTCCCCGCTTCACGCTCGGACCCTATGCGCGCCGAGTTCGACGCATCGCTCGGCGATCAGGACGCGCTTGACCGTGAAAGATTCGTGGCGCATCAATGGCTGGCTGACCCAGCTCGGTTGCGTGCGCGACGGAGCGAATCGCTACGCCTCGGCGCTCGCCGCTCACGAGGCGCTCGTGTCGACCGCAGCAAAGGGCGACTTCACCGTCGTCCAGTTCCCGCACCGCGTCGGTCAGGTGTGGGCCGCACTGCCCGAGGCGTGGATCCAGCCTGACGGCGTGGCGCCGGATCGAAGGACGCACCGCCCAGGAGTTGAAAGACTTTCTCGCCGACCGTCCTGGCGTGAAATACAAGAACATTCAGCGCACCGCGCCGACGCTGACGATCGCCTGCCACTGTCCTGGAGGCTTCGACGCTCCGGCCGCCGACACGACGCTCGCGGCGCTGGTCTGCGACGAATGGCCGGAGTTCATTCCCGATCCCTTCCAGACCGCTGGCATCGGTTTCCACTACGACGCACCCGGGGCGCGGCCGCCGCAGAGCCATTCTGCTGGCACTGCCGCCGCGAGCTCGATCAGGACGCGTGGACGTTCGACGGACCTGCTCGACGTGATCCACGAAGCCTTCGATCTCGCGAAGTTACGGGCCGTCCGTCCGCAGGATCTCAAAGGCGGTCTCGGCGCGCTGCTTCCCGGCAACTACTTGCCGCAGACCTACACCGACCATTTGCCGAGCGTGCAGCTGCTCAAGATGCAGCGTGACGCGATGGATCGCCTGGTCAGGGACGAGCGTCAGACCTGGACGCCCACGTGTTTCACGCTCGGGCAAGGTTTAGAGGACCGAGATGGCACTCTCATTTCGACAAAGCCGAAGGCGCTTCAACACGAACGTCTCGGTCACGAAGACGCCGTCGATCACCGGCGCGACGCGTCTCGAAACGCTGCCGACGTCGGTCGGCATGCTGACCGGTCTCAAGGCGCCGCTCGCGGATCCGCTCTGGCTGCTGTCGCGCCAGTGGCAGTTCAACGAATTCAGGGCGAGGACGCCGGCACTCCGCTCAGATCGCGTTCGACGTCCGCGGCACGCAGGTGGACGCGTTTCGCTCCGGATCGGACGCTCAAAATCGTCCGTGGCAGCCGCTTGGCACCGGGCACGGGCGCCGCTCGAGGACTCGCGTCGAGGCGGAGCCGGTGTGGCGGACGCATCCCCGCCTCCGCGGCGAGGCGGGACTTCACGCGTTGCGGATGGCCGCTGCCGCCGCTGCGCACGGCGTTGCTCCGCGCCTATCCGCTGACGCTGGATCCGCCTGTCGGCCTCGAGGCCAACGCCGATCAAGCGGGCCTTCTCTGGTCTGCGCTCTTCAATCAGCGGACGATCGACGCGTCGGCGCTCGCCGAGGATCTTCTGCCGCTCCTCGCCGCCGACGGAAACGCTCGCCGACGCTTCCACGCCGCGATCGTGCTCGGTGGCGGGGACGCCGGCCCTGCGCGCGACGTGCTCGGCCGCTGGATGGCGTGGTTCCGAACGCTCGCCTACGAGGGCGACGAGGCGGATCGCTCGTGGCAGCGCAACCGCATGGAGTACGCGTTTGCCTTGAAGGCGGGTGACATCGCGCTCAAAGCCGACGAGTATCACCGACGGCCACGTCGACTGGGACGATCTTTCGTGTCAGCACGCTCGAACTAACCAAAACGCGGCGGTCCCGCGCAGCTTCGCAGTCGCCTCGCGCCATCCATCGCCGGTGATGCTATCCGGCATGCCGTCGCAGCGCTACTGGGAATTCGAGGACGGGAACGTCAACTTCGCGGGCGCCGAAGCCGGCATCACCGATTTTCTCCGCATGAGCGTCACCGAGTTCGCGCTCACATTCGGCAACGACTGGTTCGTCGATGCCGGTGCGGCTGCCGGTCGGCTGGCTCTATCAGGTCGCGTCCTTCACCATCACCGACAGCTTCGGCCTCATCGCGCAGTCCGCTGGCGATCAAGAATCCGAACGGCACGCAGTGGACGCTCTACGAGCTCACGGCCGAGGGCGCGGCCCAGGTTCGTCTCGCCCACACGGTGCTGCTGCCCGACAGCGTCGTCAACGTCCAGGAAGGCGTCGGTGCTCGAGGAGACGCTGCTCGCGCGCGACGAGATGGCCAACCTGGCATGGGCGATCGAACGCCGCGTGCAAGGCGTCTCGGGCGAGCCGCTCGACCGCGACCTCGAGGCCAGAAGCCTGTCGTTCCAGCAGAAGATCCACTTCGACAGCGCCCCGACCAGTCCGCAGGTCGGTCTACCGGCTGGCGACACCCGTCCCCGCCAACTGGACACCGCTGCTGCCGGTGCGCGATCCCGAGCTCAACCTCGCCGATCCGCTCCACCATCCGGCTCGCGCGCGCCGGCATGAAGCGCTTTCTATCCGGAGACAGCGTCGCAGGTCCTCGGACCCTGCCAGCCGACGATCGCCGACTACAAGGCATTCCTGGACAATCTCGAAGCCGCAGAACGACCTACGTGACGCGCGTGACCGTCGAGCGCCGAGCTCCGCGCCTACGTCTTCTACCCGCGCGGCTGGCTGCTGCGCGCCGATCCGACGCAAGCCGATGGGCAACGATCCGTTGATTCTCGAAGAAGAGGAAGTGCCGCGCATCGGCGCGCGCCTGAAGCGCAAAGTTTCAATACGCGCGATCGAGCGATGGCCGCAGCTGGCTCTGGATCGGGCGCAACAAGATTGCCGGGTCTGGCGAGGCGGCGAGCGAGCTGCGCTTCGACGTCGCGGTCAAGACCACCCACGCTGCCGGTAACGAGCAGCGGCGCGGATCGCGAGTTCACTCTCGTCAGGTCGACCCTGCTTTCGATCATCCAGGGCGTCTGAGACGGCTGAGGTTCAGCTCATCGAACTCGACGATCCGGCGACATCGCGTTCGAACACCGGCACCGCAGATCCAAACCGGCCACGCAGGACCCAGGATCTGGATGATCGGCGCCGCGGTCGCGTTTGGTGGCGCCGTCATCCGCGGAGCAGCGCGTATTGGCCGAACTACGAGTGACGGTTCGAGGGTCGAACGCGGGGCCGGGGCCTGCTCGTCGAGCAGGCCCCGGCGTCAGCAGTACTGCTGAACCGGCGGTAGCGTCTTCGTCGACGGCACGCAGAACTCGCGCGGCCCGAAGAAGACAGCTGTCCGATCCGGACTGAGGGGTGAACTGATCAACGGTGATGGACCGTCGGCTGCGTCTCGCGGCCGCGGTCCCCGCACCTGGTAGCACATCAGATGATCCGGGTGATTCGGCGCCGGTCGGATCCTCACCGCTCTTGTTGGCCGGCGCGCAGAGTGTGCAGCGGCTTCTTGATGTCGATCGTGAGCGGACCGAACTGCGTCTCGACGCCGATATCGGCACGGCGGAACTTGGCGCCGCTGACCTTGTCAGCACTTGAAGTGGTCGAGCGGCTCCGTGAGCGGGAAGGTCGGCGTGCCCGTGAGACTCTTGGCGGTCGGTACCAACAGGCGGTCCGCCCCTGCCGACGTTCAGGACCAAGCGATCCGAACTGGTTGGTGACGGTGACGCCCCTTCAGCGAGCCTGTGTACTTCGGATCGGTCTGCTTGATCGTGTACGACGACAGATGCCCGGCGTCGGTGATGGCGGTTCGGATCCTCGCCGTTCTTGTCGGCCGGCGCGCAGATCCGCTTTCGACCGCTTGATGGTGACGGTGCTCGCGCACCGAACTGATCGATCGACCACACGCCCGCCCGGTTCAGAGGTGTGCGATGGGTCTCGAAGCACTGGAAGTGATCGACGGCGCGGCAGCGGCGTCGGCGTCACTGTGGATCGTCGGCGTCGCGGTGAGTGTCGGTGTGGCGGTGATCGTCGCGGTCTCGGTCGGCGTGGAGTCGCGGATGCTCGGTTGCGGTGGTCGTCGGCGTTGCCGTCTGCGTTGCGGTGACCGTTGGAGTGGTCGTCGGCGTTGCCGTCTGCGTTGGCTGGTGACCGCCGGAGTGGGCGTCAGGGTGGCCGTGGGCTGCGCCTGGAAGAGATTCGTGCTGCCCCTGCGCGCGCCGCCAGTCGACGGAGCCGAGCACTGCGCGTCGGTCGTCACGATCGAGTTGCCGGGCGTATCGGCGCGCGTCCCGAAGAGCCTGCAGGGGTTCCCGACCGAGGTCGGAATCTCGGCGGTCGCCTGGGCGCGGAAGGTGGCGATCGGCACGTTGGGTGGAGGCCGGCAAGGGTCATTCCGGCCGCGTTCACCGTGATGTTCACCTTGTTGGAGTTGCCGCCGCGTCGACCGCGCAGCCGGTGACCGCGGCATCGTTGGACACGCAGCCGTTGCCTCCGACCGGGACGAAGGTCAGGTCCCGGAAGCTCGAGCGCGACGACGCCAGACGTACAGCCCAAGGTGTGAGACGATCGGCCGGGCCGCAGGTGCCTGGCCGGACACTGCGGAGTTGACCGTGCATGGGGCGCCGCCCGTTGACGCCGCCCACGCACGTATTGACGAGCTTCGCGGCGACGAAGGTTCCGGGAGGCACCGACGAGGACGTGCTGGTCAGCGACACCAGGATGTCGACCGTGTCGCCGAGGTGCAGCGCAGTCGCGGGCACGTCGTCCCCGCGCGCTCGGGAAGATGGGCGCGCACCACTCGCCTGACATCCGAAGGCGTACGCCCTCGGCGTCCACGTCAGAACGAGCGCCAAAGCGACGGCGCTGCGCGGATCCCGATCCCGTTGCGGTGCTGCGCGATGATTCGCGCGTCGTGTGCTCCATGACCGCCACCTCCTGAGCTGCGGTCGTTGATGTGATCAGACGAGGACGTGTTCTGCATCCGGATGTCACGGGCGACTCGGCGGGCGCACCAAGTGGTCGCTTGTGGTGTCCGGCGTCTGGCGTTGCACCCGCAGGCCGGCGGTCCGTCGAGCGGAATCGGACGGCGATCGACGCCTGTCAGCGCCATACGAGCGCGTCGCTACCGCGATTAGTGCTCATTGCGGCACACTTCGTCGAACGAGCCTGCCGCCACTTGGCCCGGCCAGCTCCGGACCACGTCGAGCGTCTTGTCGATAAACTCCTGGCGATCCGGCAGCCGGCGGCCGAGCCACCGTTCGTAGAAGGCTCGTCGAGATCCGGCAGAAACCATTGCTTGATGATCCTTGGCATCGAGCGACCGGTGGAAACTTCGCTCAACAGCGTCGCGTTTGGATGCATACTGGCCCCTCTCGCGGTAGTGGACAGTCGGTTGATAGCGCCGAACCAGATTCGGTCCGAGCATCGATTGCGTCTCCCGCATCCAGAGCACAGCAACATCGTGTCGTGCAGGTTTCGCGTGAGTAGAAACGTTGAGGCGACTGAAGCGCAGCGGCAGGGCTCAGTACGGCTGCTGACGCTCGGTAGGCGGCGGGGCGCCGCGGCCAAAGCGCGTCAGCCCGAGCCTCTCTCGGCGGTCTCTAGAGTTCCAGGCGGCCCGCGGAGATCTTTCGAGAAATACTTCATGCCTCCTCCGCGGTTGGATCTGCTGTCCTAACAACCGAGGCGGTCAGCGGCGGCGCGCAGCGCTCCGCTGAAGCGCAGGTTAGCTGGATTCAGGAGCGCCCTCCGCCGAATGCGAGGGTGGTGCAACTGCACGTCTAGACGCAACGTGGTCTTGCAGGCGCACCGTCGACGAACACCTCTTACGCGGTATTCGCCCAACGGATCGCCGGTGTGGAAGTCGAAACAGAACGGCCAGACGCCATCGACTCGTTTGATCTCGGTCGATGACGACAGATTCGCGCCTGTCCGCCAATACTGGCAGCGATGCGCGTCGCCGTACGCCACTCGGGATGCTCGACAGAGCGACCCCAGCAAAACGTCAAATCTCCCCATCCAATTCCGATTGGATGGCGGAGCGCGCGAGTTTTCCATCTCGAGATCCGGATGCGCCGCCCCTCGGCTGCGGACGACATGACGTTCGCTGTCGGACGTTCGCGCTTCGTACTGCCTTTGCCACGGCGCGCGCTGAGATCCGCGGCCCGGATGGGCGACCGCCGTCACGGTTGGTGCTGGTGACGGTCTCGCTCTGGCTCACGACGAGAAATGCAGCTCCTGGCCGAAGTCGGCGAGCAGCTGCCGTGCTGCCGCGATTTCCGGTGCGGCGGGTCTCGAGTCGACGAAGGGGGCATGGGTGGCGACGAGCAGCTCGCGCGCCTCTGGCGCGCGTCCGCTCCTTTGGTAGTGGCGCGCCAGCGCCACCGCGGCGCGGAGCTCGACCAGGCGCGCTCCCTGAGCGCGGGCGACGTCGAGCGCGCGTCGGAGGCACTCCTCCGCGGCGTGCGCGCGCGCTTCGAGACGACGAGGTGGCGAGCAGCAGCTCGCTCTTCCCGATCAGCAGCCCCGCTTCGTGCACGCGCTCCCCGGTACGCTCGACCTCGATGAGGGCGTCGTCGAACCGCTGGGCGGCCGACGTCGCCCTGCTCTCGACGATCGCGTCGGCAGCGGCAAGCATGCCGAGATAGCACCGGCCGAACGAGTCTCGCACCGGTCGGCCTCGACTGCGGCCACCCCTGACGGAGCAACGGGATGCCGACGGCGGCCTTCCCTGCATGAGCAGCGCCCATCCCTGATCGACGGTAGCCATCCCGAGCACGTACGAGAAGCCGTGCTCGGTGGCGAGCCGAACGGCCTCGGCCGCGAGCGCCTCCGATCGCGGCCAATCGCCGAACATCTGCTGTGAGACGGCAGCGGCGTGACATGCCCACGCCAGCGAGAACGCGTCACCGAGATGGCGTGCGCGCTGGAGCCCTCGCGATCGCGGGACGCCGCTTCGTCCAGTCGGCCCGTCAGCGCCAGCGTCCACGCCAGCCAGAGCGAGCACGCCACCCCCGGATCGTAGCCTCCGTACACGAGCGCGTGCGCCCGGTGCATCTGCTGGATCGTAGTTTTGGAGGGCCGTTTCGAGATGGGCGCGAGCCGGCTCGAGCGCACCCATGTGAAACAACGTCGCGCCATGTCCGTAGTGCGCCTGCACTCCGGAGGAGACAGTCGTCGGGACGATCGGCGGCGTGACGGAGAAGCAGCTCACCGAGGGCATGGGCGGCGCCCAATGCGGCACGAACGTGATGATAGGACACCAGCCCCGCAGCACCGGGTACCGCGTGGGGCTGGCGGGCAACGCGTCGCAGAGCGCCTGAGCGCGCGCGAATGCGCGCTCGGTCTCCGGCGCCGCGTACCCTCGGATCGCCATGAGGAGCGTCGTGCTCGCGACGACGAGGCCGAGCTCGCGCTCCCTGCGATCGGGAGCGTCGGGTGAGCGCGCCAGGCCATCGAGCGCGGCGGTCAGGTGCGCCGAGGCCCTCGTGCGCGGCGTTGCGATCGAGCGCCAGCAGACGCCGCCAGCTCGTGGTAGACGAGCGCACGCCGCCAGTCGTGGCCGCGCGTGAAGTGCAGCGCGAGCTGGCTCGCGCGCTCGCCGGCGCGCGCGCCGAAACCGGCCTCCTCGCGGATCCCGATTGCGCGGTGCATGCGGATGCGTCGAGACTCGGCGATGCTCTCGTAGAGCACGCTGCCGATACAGGGCGTGCAGGAAGCGATAGCGGCCGCTGATCGATCCGTCGGGCCATTCGGCGATGCCCGGTCTCCGCGATCAGGCGCGCCCTGTGACGCGAGCTCCTCGCAGAGATCCTCGAGCGCTCGCGGCGTCGTCGCCCACCGCTGCGGCGACGGAGGCGACCGCGAACTCGTCGCCACAGACGCTGGCCGCCTGGAGCGCGCGACGAGTCGCGGGCGCGAGGCCTTGCAGGCGGCGTCCGATGAGCGCGAGTAGCCCGACCGGTATCCGATTGGTCGCCTGCTCGATCGATCCCTCGATCGCGCCAGTCTCCGTCGCGCTGGACGAGCAATCCCCTGGCGACGAGGTCGTTCACCACGTTGACCATGAAGAGCGCGTTTCCTTCGGTTCGCGTGAAGATGCGTGCCGCGAGCCGCCGGATCTCGTCCGAGGGTTCGACACCGAAGCGGGCGCCGAGATACGCGGCCACGTCGTCGCATCGAGAGGAGCTCGAGGCGTCACGTCGACGCACTGTCCGTTGGCTTGCAGCTCCTGCTGCACGAGACGCAGCGGGTGGTCGTGCACGATCAGGTCGGCGGGTCTCAGGCTAGCGATCACCATCAGTCGGCTCGTCCGGCGGCGCCGGCCGATGCACGCGATCAGGTCGACGGTCGAGTGGTCGCTCCACTGGAGATCCTCGAGCACGAGCACGAGAGCACGGTCGCTCGTGAAGACCTCGAGCGCATCGGCCATCTCGCGGAGCATGCGCGCCGGCGTCGTGGCGATCGCCGGCATCCGCCCGGGTGTCTGCCGTCGAACGCTGCTCGATCGCCGGAAGCAGCGGCACCCACGTGGGCGCGTGCTGCTGCAGCACGGTTTCGAGCTCGTGCGCCGCGTGCGCGCGCAGCAGTCCGCCGACCGCCTCGAGCACCGGGAGGTAGGCCTCGCTTTCCCCGTACTGTTCGAGGCACTGACCGCGTGCGATCTCGGCGCGCCTGCCGTGCTCCAGCTCGTCGACGAAGCGATCGATCAGCGTGGTCTTGCCGATCCCAGCCTCGCCCGACACGAACACGATCTGCGGCGCGCCGGCGCGCGCCCGCTCGAACGCGGCGCGTAGCTCGGCGAGATCGTTCGTGCGGCCGACCACGACCGGCGCCGGAGCGCGCGTCGACGCCGGCGTCCGCGTTCCGGGAGCGTCGTTCGCGATGAAGCGGTAGCCCTCGCGCCCGACCGTCTCGACGTATTGCGGCGCGTCCGCCTCGTCGCCGAGCGCTTCGCGAATCGCGCGGACCGCGACCTTCAGCACCGCCTTCGTCACGTGCGTGCCCGCCCAGACCTGTGCGATGAGCTCGTCCCGGCCGATGATCATGCCCGGTCGCGCCGCCAGGTACCGGAGAACGGCAAGCGGACGTGGTTGGAGCCGTACGGGCTCGTCGCCCCTGCAGAGTCGCGGCCCGTCAGGGTCGAGTCGGTAAGGGCCAAAGGTTATCGGGGATTGCGTCACTGTCTCCACCGCGCACGATGCGGTCGGCCGTCATATACGCCGATACGGGCGCAAGAAAGTCGAGCAGCGCCACAACCTTGGCGCGCCGGACCGCCACCCACGCCACTCTTTACCGCGATGCTCTACCGGCGAGGCGTTCCTCTTGACCAGCGCGAATCCTAGCGTCTGCGCCATTCGGGAACGCCAACGCAGACCTTCTCCACCAATCGACAGCACATGACCCGCTGGTCGGTCATAGGCCAGTCGTATTCCCATTTCATCGCTGAGCGGAGCGCGACAGCACCGTGATGTCCGCGCCGTCGAGGTACTCGAAGATCCGGGTGATCCGTCCGTTCGCGAGCTCGAAGACGATGCAGACGTTCGCCGCGAGCGTTCCACCGGGAGCTCGACCGTGGAGGACGTGCCGCTGGACCACGCGGTTCCCGTCGGCGAAGCGATCGAGCACCTCGTAGCGGATGTCCTGCACGCGCGATGTGAACCGGCGTAAGACGTCGACCGCCGCGGCCTTGTCGAGCGTCGTGCGCGTGATGTTGTGCCAGACCTGGACGTCCGGAGCATAGAACGCGGCGATCGTGTCGACGTCGCCACGGGTGATGGCGGCGAAGAAGGGGTCGAGAACCTCGTCGACCGACGGTAGAGCGGCATGTGCCATGGAGCGTCCTCCTTGGTGTTGTCGTCCGAGCGTTGTACGCGGTCGCGCCCGCCATAGGCCAGCCACGAGAGAACGAGGCTTCGTGCAGTCCGGAGCGACAAGTTGTTTCCGGACGCCGACGCCGTGGCGCCACTACGCCTTCGCTCCGGCATCGACTCTCGTAAAGCCGAGGAGTTGCCCCTGTCGTGAGTTGGCGCCGACTCGAAGACCCGGCTTTCACCACGGGGCGCCGCGTGGGGGCGCTCCTGCGGAACCCGCTTCGGCACGGCAAGCTGGCGGTGTCTCTTGTGTTGCTGCGGGTGACGTTGCTACGTGTGCGCGAACGCACACACTCGCTCGCGCGCCCCTTTGCCGGCAACACCTGCCAGGGGGCACCTGCGCGCCGTGGTCATAGTGGCTGTTTTCGGACGTTCGATCTTTGTACCCCGTTCGCCTCAGCGACTTTCCGTACGTCCGAAGACACCGACAGAAGGAAATGAGTCGTCCGTGGTTTGTCCGCAGCCATGCCCAAAAGGACCGACATGTGGAAGGTGACTTATGCGGAGGAAGATGCCGCGGCAGAGAATGTCGCCGTGGACGTCGCGGACACGGCGCTCACGCTGCTGAAGATCTCCCTCGCCCATGGGATTCCCCACCAGCGGGAGTGTGGTGGCCGGGCGCGCTGCACGACGTGCCGTGTGCGCATCCTCGACGGGCTCTCCAATGTCTCCACACGCACGCGGCGGGAGCAGGAGATTGCACGGGAGCGAGGCTGGGATCCGTCCGTGCGCCTCGCGTGCCAGACGCGCAGCAAGGGCGACGTGATGCTGGAGCGCCTCGTGCGCACGGGGGCGGACCTGGCGCTGGTACAGGCCGAGACCCTCACCCATCAGGCGCCCCGCGAGCAGAACGTGGCGATCCTGTTCTGCGATATCCGCGGCTACACGCCCCTGACCGAGCGACACCTGGCCTATGACGTGATGCACATCCTGAATCGCTTCTTCGCCCATGTGGGCGGGCCGATCCACCTGAACAACGGCCTCATCTCCATGTACACGGGCGACGGACTGCTCGCGATCTTCGGCGCCTCGGGCGATCCGCCCCAGGCCGCGTGCCGCAATGCGATTCGCGCGGGGCTGGGGATGATGGCTTCCTGAAGCGCCTCAACGGCGCGCTCTTCCCCGAATTCGGCACGGTGCTCGACATGGGGATCGGCATCGCCTACGGCCCCGCGATCCTGGGGCACGTGGGCCACGCGAGCCATCGCCAGTTCACCGCCATCGGCGACGTGGTCAACGTGGCCGCTCGCGTCGAGGCGATGAACAAGCCCCTCGGTACGCGCATGCTGATCGTCGACGAGGTGCAGCGCGTCGCGGAGCAACCCTCGTGTTGGGGAAGCAGGCCGACGAGGAGCTGAAGGGGAAGACCGGGCGGCATCTGCTGCTGGAAGTGAAGGGCTATCCCGGGCCGGAGCCCCGTGCTGCTGGTGCAGAACAGCCTCCCAGACCTGATCGAGCAGGCGGACGCCTTCGCCGCCGAGTTCTACCGGCGTTTCTTCGCCAAGAGCGAGGAGATCCGCGCGCTCTTCCACCGGGACATGAGCGCCCAGGGGCGCATGCTGGTCGAGATGCTGCGCTCGGCGGTGTACGCCCTCTGCCGCAACGATGAGACGCGCCTGGACGTGGCGGATCTGGGGCGGCGGCACAGGGGCTACGGCGTCGTCGCGTCCCACTATCCGATCATGCACTCCGCGCTCGTCGAGACGGTGCAGGGTCTGCTCGGCGGCCTCGGCCAGCCTACGGTCGCCGCGTGGACCCGCATGTTCGACACGCTTCTCGCCGGAGATGCAGGCGGCGCGCACCCGCCCGATCTGGTCGGCGAGTAGTTTGGCAGCGGGAGTTGATGGTTCCGGCTTTCGCGCGGGCCGGTTGACGTAGTGCCCGATAGGACGTTTCGGTTGGGCAATGCCCGGCCCGCACACTCGTCATGGTTGCATCCGGTTGCAGAGTGTCACCGGCCTTCCGGGTCTTGAAACCGGCAGAGCGCGAGCCCGCGTGGGTCTGAATCCCACCCCTCCGCTCTGGAAATCACGAAAAGCCGGGCGGCGTTTCGTTTGTGCAAATTCCTGCAGGCACACTGCCGAGTCCGGCAGTCTTTTGCGTCCGAAGCCCGGGTCATGGCGATCACGCCCGTTGGAACAGTTGATGCTCATCTCGGCAGGTGCGTCGCTCAAACCAAAGGAGGAGGACGACATGCGATGGCTCGTCATAGCGGTTCTTTCCATTGGGTTGGCTTCTGGGCACGCCGACGCGTAGCCGCGGCCAAGCCGAAGCCTCCCCGACTCCGTTCGAGTCCGTAAGGATCATCATCGAGTTCAACTCGACCGGCCAGGACGCCGGAATCCAGCTCTTCCTCGACGCCGAGGCGTGGAAGACGGTCTCCGTTCTCGATCCGAAGGGTCACAAGATCTTCGAGGTCAGCCCGAAGGGGAAGTTGAGAGCACTCGGCGGTAGCGAGCTGTCCGTCGAAAGTGACGAGCCCGACATCGCCGATGTACCGTTGGCCGATCTCTTCGCGCAGTTTCCCGAAGGGACCTACACGTTCGTCGGCACCTCACCCGACGGGGAGAAGCTGAAGAGCACGGCGACGTTCTCGCACGTGATCCCGGATGGCCCGACCATCGTGTCTCCCGCCACGCTGGACCCCGCTCACGCGGTCATCGCGTGGAATCCCGTCACGACACCCGCCGGGGTCGACGTCGTAGGCTATGAGATCGTCATCGAGCACGACGACTTCCACTTCTTCGACGTCAAGGTGCCGAGCACGAAGACGAGCGTGACGGTGCCGCCCGAGCTCCTGCAGTCGACCACACAGTACGGATTCGAGGTATTGGCAATCGACGCACGCGGCAATCAGACCATCACGGAGAGCTCATTCACGACGCAGTAGAATCGTTCCTCCACCAACGGGCTTACTACTCGGGCGGCGCGAGTCCGAGCCGTTCCCGCCATGCGCACGAGCTCCGCGACCGACTCCACCTGCATCTTTTTCCATGATGTGGGCGCGATGGAATTTGACGGTCGACTCGCTGATCTCGAGGTCGCCCGCGATCTGTTTGTTGAGCCGCCCAGCGATCACGAGCGCCATGACGTCCCGTTCGCGCGCCGTGAGCCGCGCGTAGCGCTCGCGTAAGCCATCGGTCTCGCGGCGCGCCTGTTGCGACGCGCGATCACGCTCGATCGCCGCCTGGATCGCCGCAAGCAAGTCGCGCGAGCGCGTCGGCTTGCGTGAGGAACTCGACGGCACCGTCTTTCATAGCGCGGACCGACATCGGAATGCTGCCGCGCCCGGTGATGAAGATGATCGGGATCGGTACGCCGGACTGCCGGAGCTCGCGCTGGAGGTCGAGACCGCTCTGGCCCGGCAGATGAACGTCCAGGACGAGACACGCCGGCCCGTCGACGTGTGCCTGGTCCACGAACTCCTGCGCCGATGCGAACGTCTGGACGTGGAATCCCAGCGTGCGCACCAGGCGCTCGGTCGACTCGGCGAATCGACGGGTCGTCGTCGACGACGAAAACGGTCGGTTCCGCGTCACTCATGGCGGCTGGGCGAGCTGCTGACTGTGAGTAGCGCAATGCCGCCTGCCGCGGCAATGCGAGCCGGCCCGACCGGACGATCACCTCAACTCAGCTCGCCCGGGTCCTCGCATGCGTGCCGTAGCGCCACCCGCGGCGGCGGTGCCATGAACCTCCGACCGACGGGATCCGTCACGTGCACGCGCACGATGTCGTCGATCGCGCGCTCGGTCTCGTCGTCGAGCGTCCAGCGGACCACGTCGTCGAGCGGCGCCAACTGCTCGGGACTGCGCGGCGCCCCAGAGCGCGCTCCACACGCCCGGCCATCGAGCACCCAGCGCAAGGCGAGAGCGAGCACGTTCTTCCCGTAGCGCTCGCGTGCGAGCCGGTCGAGCGCGGCGACCGCGGTGACGTATCGCGCGTACCGCGGCGGGCGAACTCCGGGTCGGTGCGGCGGAGATCGTCGCCGCGGAACTCGCTGTCCGCGCGCATGCGACCGGACAGCAGCCCGCGACAGAGCGACCGTAGGTCAGCGTCGCCGATGCCGTGCGTGCGGCAATACGGGAAGGACGTCGTCCTCGGCTTCACGTTCGAAGAGATTGTACGGCGGCTGCACGGTGTGGAGGGGCGCGACCTCCCGGAAACGTGTCCATCTGCTCCGGGGAAGAAATTGCTGACGCCGATCGCGCGAATGCGTCCGTCTCTGTAGAGCCGATGGAGCGCCTCGGCGGTCTCGTCGATCGGCACGAGCAGGATCGGGCCAGTGCACCTGGTAGATGTCCACGTAGTCCGTGCGGAGCCGGCGGAGCGAATCGGCGATCTCTTGCGTCACCCGCTCGCGGCTGGCGTTCCGCACGACCTCGCCGTCATGCCGCCACTCGAGACCCACCTTGGTCGCGATGACGACGCGGTCACGGGATCCCCAACGCTCGATGGCCCGACCGACGATCTCCTCGGAACGACCCTGGCCGTAGGCGGGCGCGGTGTCGATCAGCGTGACGCCGCGATCGAGCGCGCGCGCAGATCGTGGCGATGGATTGCTCCTCGTCCGTGCCGCCCACATCCAGCCCCCGATCGCCCGGGTGCCGAGTCCGATGCGGACAGTGAAAGCGTCGTGCCGGGTATCGTGATGTAGTCCATGACCGAACCTCCAGTTACTGATCGTGCTCATCGATTCGCTCCTGTGGGTTGCGATGCGGCTGCCACTCTGCCGTCCATGGAAAACCGCATGTTGCAGCCCTGCGTGCCAGCGCCCGCCCACTGCCGTCACAGGTTGCCGGCATGCGCCAGCACCGGCTGTGTCGAGATGTCGGCGTATTTCGCCGTGATGCCGGCACGCGCAGCGCTGCCGTCAGCGTCTCGGACGTGGCAATGCGACGGGCGCCGTCAAATCATCGTGGAACGCTCTAAACCACCAGATCAGCGACGGCGTCCCGACCGTTGCACGCTACGCCTAGGCGACGCTCTGCGTGCTGGTCGCGCTCCTGACCGCGATCGTCCTCCCGGTCGTTCGACCTCGAAGGCTTCGTGTCTCGTAATCGCGGTCGCGGTGTGGCTCGGTCGCGTTCTTCTTCTGCCGCGAGCTCCTAACGGCTTCTACAGCCGACGCGTACCGGTGCGTACGCCCACCGGCCGATGGAATCACATCGCGAAGGCTCGCGGCGCACGCGCGGCCGGAGGGAGCGCACTCCGCGACGGCGGTCGCATCGGCGCGATGCCGAGCTTCTCCATCTTGAGAGCAGCGTCGAACGCGCTTCAGTCCGAGCCGCACCGGCCGCGCCGCGCGGACCGCCCACGACACCATTCGTCCCGCGGAGCACGTTCGAGGATGTGGTCGCGAACAGTGCCTCGAAGCTCTCGCCGCTTCCCGCCGGGGTACGCGTCTTGAATACGGGGGTCAGGGGCGGCAGCGGAGACTGCCGCGTTGCGAGGCAGAATCACCGCCCGATGCAGGACGTGCTCCAGCTCGCGCACGTTCCCGCGCCGGGGTGGCGCACCAGCTGCTCCATCACGTCGGGCGCAATGCGGTCGATGCGCGCCGAGCTTCCGCGCGTGACGCACCACGAAGTGGCGGACCAGCAGCGGAATGTCCTCGGTGCGTTCGCGGAGGGGCGGAAGCTCGATCGGGAAGACGTTCAGCCGGTAGTACAGATCAGCGCGGAACTCTCCCGCCTCGACCAGCTCCTCGAGCGGGCGATTCGTGGCGGCGATGACGCGGACGTCGCCCCGGAGCGTCCGAGGTGCCGCCGATGCGCTCGAATCTCCTGCTCTTCCAAGACGCGCAGGAGCTTCGGCTGAAGGTCGAGCGGCAGATCGCCGATCTCGTCGAGCAGGAGCGTACCGCGGTGCGCGAGCTCGAAGCGGCCAACCCGGCCGAGCGATGGCGCCCGCGAACGCGCCGCGCTCGTGCCCGAAGAGCTCGCTCTCCAGTGAGACCCGCCGGGATCGCGGTGCAATTGAACTTGACGAACGGACCGCGCTGGCGAGCGCTCAACTTGTGGATGAGGCCGGCGATCAGCCCTTGCCGGTCCCGGTTTCTCCCGGATCAGCACCGCCGCATCCGTGGCCGCGACGCGCTTTCTACCAAGCGGACCACTCGAGCTGAGCCGCGCTGCGCCCGACGATTCCATGAAACTCCGCCGCGCTCGTAAGATCGTCATCCGCCGACAAGGTGAGTCGCCATCGCGGACGATTCATGCATCGTACTCATGCTGCACCTCCTTGGAAATCACCTTGCGGAGAATCTGTCGCAACGTCGTCGGCGTCGACCGGCTTCCGCAGAAAATCGACCGCCCCTGCCGATCGTGCCCGCAGCCCCTCGCTGTCGCTCGCCCGGCCGCTGATGAAGATGAGTCGGGATGTCGAGCTTGGCCGCGGTCACCCGGCGCTGCACCTCGAGGCCATCATGCCCGGCATGCGGACGTCGAGCAGAACGCCGTAGCCGGCGCCGCCGGGCGAGCTCGGAATTCATCGCCAGCGTAGCGAACGCCTCGGCACGATAACCGAATGACCGATCAGCCGGCGCGTCGAGGTCCGCACCGACGCACCGTCATCGACGATCGCGACGAGCCGCGGTTCACTTCGCGCCGGCCCGTCGTCTTCGCGCGTAGCCACTGCCGTGGATCTCGTCATGGCGCAAACGTACCGATGGGCGCGCCTGCCAGAAAGCTGTCTCTTGGGACAGGGGCGACCCTGTCCTTTGGGACAGTAGGGTTGTTACTCGGCGGTGTGAGACGCTCGTGCCCTTCACGGGCCGATAAACCCGCGGCATTCAGCATGCCGATAGGCGTGAAGGCCGCGAGCGGTTACCGTAGGCGAACTCTACTTTGCGCCGTTGGCGCCATCCGGCAGCACGTGATGAATCGGAATCCGCCCACCGCCACCTCCCCATCCAGCGGCCCAGGTGGTGGTCGGCTTGGGTGCGCAGGGTTGGTCACCCTGATGTGCTTCCAGCTGTCAGCTGAGCCGCACCACCACGGCCTTCGCCTACTTGATCCTGGTCGTCCTGCTCTCGCTCATGGGCAGCTTCACGCTGGTGCTTGCGGTCTGCGGCGTCGCCCTCGCGTGCCTGAACTACTTCTTTACGGAGCCGCTTTTCGCTTTCCGGCTGGACTATGGGCAGGATCTCCCGGAGTTCGCCGCCTTCCTGGTCGCGGCGTTGGTCGTCACCGGCCTCGGTACAGCGGGCGAGCCGAACGGCGGCGGCCGCTCTCGGCTCGGAGCATGAGATCCGGGCGCTCCGGGACGAGCTTCGACTCGCCGTCGATACGGATTCCCGCGTTGGTTGCGAGCAAATTGCCCGATGGTGCCGGCGGCGTTCTTGAATCGACGTTCCGCGGACCACACCGGCCTTTCGCTGGAGGGAAGGACTCGGATGGGGCTGGATGGAGGCATTTCATCCCGACGACCGAGCCATCGACGAATGGCGCGCTGCGCCCTCGCGACCGGCGAGCCTTTCGAGAAGGAAGCCGACTGCGTCGCGCCGACGGTGAGTATCGCTGGTTCGTCTTCCGCCTGGTGCCGTTGCGTGACGAGCAGGGACGCGTCCTGAAATGGTACGCAAACAGGGAGCGACATCGAGGACCGCAAGCAGAGCCGACTGCGGTGCTGCGCTCCCAGGCTCGGCTGCTCGACCTCACGCACGACACGGTCTTCGTCCGCGATCATGCACGGACGTCATCACCTATTGGAATCGCGGCGCGGTCGAAGCCTACGGCTGGGAGACCGATCACGGCCATCGGCAAAGTCACGCACGAGCTCTTGCATACGACGTTCCCCGAACCGCTCGCAGACATCACTGAGAAGCTGCTCCGGACCGACCGCGTGGGAGGGCGAACTGGTTCACACCAGCGGGACTGGACGCAGGTCACCGTCGCGAGCCGCTGGGCGCTGCAACGCGACGAGCAGGGCAATGCCATCGCCATCCTGGAGACGAACAACGACGTCCACCGAGCGCAAGCGAGCCGAGGAAGCGCTGCGGCACCAGGCGGACCTGCTGGAGCAGACCCACGACGCGATCATCGTGCGGGACTTTCGGGAACGATCTGCTTCTGGAATCGGGGCGCGCAGCAGCTCTACGGCTATTCAAAGACGAGGCGGTCGGCCGTCTCACGCACGACCTCCTCGAACGGAGCATCCGATGCCCACCGAGGCGTTCGGAGGCGTTGATCGAGCGCGAGCGGATGTGGAGCGGCGAGCTGACGCATCGAGGCGCGACGGCCGGAAAGTCGTCGTCGACAGCCGGCACGTGCTCGTGGAGCGACGAGATGGCCGCCAGCTGGTGCTGGAGAGCGAACCGTGACATCAGCGAACGGAAGCAGGCGGAGTATCTGACGCAGCAGGTGTTCGAGGTGTCTCCGGACGCCGTGTCGATCATTGGACAGAGACTACCGGCTGCAACGGGTGAACCCCATGGTCCAACGCATTGTTGGGTATGCCAGCCGATAGACTGGTCGGGAGCACGTCGCGGATGCCATCGGGGCCGCCGTCTTCGAACAGATCATCAAGTCGTGTGTGGACCGCTGCTTCGCCGGAGAGGAAGGCGAACACGCACAGTGGTTCGAGCTCGTGTCGGTCGACGCTATCTCTCGATGACCTTCTCGCCTTTGCGGCGCCAATCCGGATCGGGCCGTTGAGGCCGCGCTCGCGGTCAGCCGCGACCTGACCGAGCACGTGCTCGCCGCGGAAGCCTTGCGGAGGCGCAGGCGGCGCTCGCGCACGTCACGCGCGTGACGACGCTCGGCGAGGTGACCGCCTCCTTCGCTCACGAGCTGAACCAGCCGCTCGCCGCCATCGTCAACAACGCCAATGCCTGTCTCGGCCTCCTGCCGAGCGGGCGTCGCCGACCTGGACGAAGTGCGAGACGCCTTGGCCGACATCGTCAGCGACGCCGAGACGGGCGAGCGCCATCATCGAGCGCGTGCGCGGGCTGGCGAAAGCGCTCGTCGCCCGAGACGGTGCGGCTCCGGCTCGCGGACGTCGTGGACGACGTCGTCGCGCTCGCCGCGAGCGAGCTCGCAGCCCGCGGCGTCGCGATTCGCACCGACGTCGCCGCCGACCTCCCCGTCGTGCTCGGGAGACCGCGTGCAGCTGCAGCAGGTATTGCTGAATCTGGTGGTGAACGGCATGGACGCGATGAGCACCGTGGCGGAAGGGAAGCGCGTGCTGGAGATCTCGCGGGCAACCGCGACGGCAGGATGGCGCGCCGGTGGCAGGATCAGCGTGAAGGACCACGGCATCGGCCTACATGCCGAACAGGGCGAGCGGCTCTTCGAGGCGTTCTACACGACCAAGGCGCACGGCATGGGCATGGGGCTCGCGATCAGCCGCTCGATCATCGAAGCGCACGGCGGGCCGCTTGTGGGCGCTACCCACGCCGCCGGGGCGACGTTCTGCTTCAGTGTTCCCGCGGCCGCCACGATCTCTTCCGAGAGGCCGAATCCATAGACCGGCGCGGTGTCGATCAGCGAGAGGCGGAGCGCTCGCGGGGACAGCGCCGCCGTACACTCCATGGTGCGATCGGCCGCATGAGAATCGAGCATGGTGTCGGCAGGGCAGCGATCGTCATACGACGACGCGCCAGCCCGACGTCGGACGTGTCTTCAGCGTACGTACGACGCGGCCGGTCTCCGGCCCTGAGGTCCCGCTCATACACGACACCGTCGTCGTCGACGACGAACGTCATCACGCCCGTTGTCCGGTACTCGGCTGAGATATGCGACGATCCTGACTCCGCCGCGCCCCATGACGACGAAACGGTAGCCATGAAACGGCGTCTCCGCCGTCGGACGTCCGGGTGCGCGACCGCCCGCGCGGCGCCGCTGCGGCGAGGCGTTCGGCGTAGGTCGCGATCGAATCGGTGCCGGCTGCCGACGTCCCGCCTTGGGCGGGCGCTTCCGTCGCCGCGTGGCAGACCTCGATCGCCGTCGCCTCGTTCGCGCCGATTCGCCGGAACGTGATCTCGCGCTGACCGGCCGCGGTATCGAAACGCCAGCGCTCCCCGCGTGCGACGAGGGGAAACGGGAAGGCCAGTTCTCGGCGCCGACGTACAGCACGGTCGTGCCGTTGGGCTCGCGGACGAGGCGGTGCATCTCGGCATACTTCGCGACGAACCGTTCGCGTTCGCGCCGGTCCATCGTCGCGTCGCCACACGAGACGACGTCGTCGGCGACGCCGAGGATCGCGTGGATGGCGGGCCGGTCGTCGTCGCGGACCGCTTGGTACAGCGCCTCCGCGGCGCCGGCCGCGGACGGGAAGGTCCGCGGCGCCGATGCGGCAGCGGACGTGCATCGCGGCAGCGCAATCAGGAGAGTCCGTGATCGCGACGGCGGCGACGAGCCGGCCGCGGTAGCGGATGCTGCGAACGCGCGCGAACTGTGAGGTGGTGATCATGCCCTGGGTCTCCTCTCGATGGTCTCGTACGGATGCGGTCAGCGGTGGCCGCCGCCGCCCCCTCCCCGTGAAATCCTCCGAAGCCGCCGCCGTGGAAGCCGCCGCCATCGTGGAACCCCCGCCACGGGAGCCGTCGAAATTCCCGCCGTGAAACCCGCCGACGCTCGACGAGCCGCGTTCGGACAGGCCCCGGGCGGCACCGCCGTGGTCGAATCCACTGAACGCGCCCCAGCCGCGCTGCGGGACGTCGCGTGGTGGCGCGAACGCATGCGGTTCACCGACGCGACCGCCGTCCCGGAACCCGCCGCCCCCACGCATGTCGCCGCCCCCACGCATGCCGCCGCCGCCGCCGTGGAAGCCACCGCCGCCGTGGAAGTCGCCGCGCCCGGGGCCAGCCGCGAATCCGCGCTCGGTCGACCGCGCTCGAACGCGCGGCGATTGATGAACGTTCGACTGTTCGACACAAAGACGTCGTGATCGCGCACGACGGCACGACGGCCCCAGTCACAGCCCCAGTGATGCCATCCCCATCCGAAGCCGGAGAAGAATCCGATAGTCGAAGCCGACCCCGAACGCGATGCCGGGCGCGGCCACGAAGCGTCCGGGCGCGGCGTACCAGCCCGGCCACGCGGCGACCGGCGCGCCGTACACCAGCCAAGGATCGTACTCCGGCACGTAGACGATCTCGGGGTTCGCCGGCTCGATCGTGATCTCCGGATCCCTCATCCGCGACGGCCTGCTGCGAGGTGGTGCGAAGCTTTCCCGCGTCCTCCGCGCGCCGCCGCATGACTTGGATCGCGTCCATGACCGCCTGCGGCTCGTTCACGTAGGCGTCTCCGAGCGCGGACGTCCACGACAGGTTCTTGTCCATGCTCGCGAGGATCGACGGTGAACTGGACGACGGCCTTCACGCTCGGATCCCACGGTTGCGTGTCGGCGGTTTTCGCGCGCTCGGGAGCCTGCAGCGCGGCGTGCTCTTGCAGCCAGCGGTCGGCTTCGACGACCCTGGTCGGGATAGGTCGCGGCGGCGAGAATCTGCGCGATCAACTGGTCCGGATAGAGTGCGATCGGCGCCACCAGCTGCTGGAGCTGTGCCGGCGTCGGCCTCGGCCGCCTGCGTCGCGACGTCGTCCGGCGGATACGCGATCGCGCGTGACCAGCTCCCGACGATCAGCGCGAGCACGAGTACCTCGCCAGATGGATGGCGGTGGCCGGCGATGCCAACCTGTCGCGGCCTTTCTCCTCTGGATTCTCAGTGGCATGGGGAGGTCATACGCCGCCGGAGCTCGGCGCCACACGGGAGAGTGCACCGCATCCTGCAGCTGCGTCGGGTCGAACAGCGTGGCCGGAACGTCGACGTCGTACCGGACGGCATCGACCTCGATGTCGGTGCGCGTCCTCGCCTGCACGTCCTTCATCGTGATGCGTCGTATGGTCGGGACTCCGTCGATCACCGTCGGTTCCTCGAACCGTTCGACTTTCCAGAGACGGTCCTCCACGTCGTACAGCTCGCGCTCGAGCGGGATCTCGGAGTCGACGGCAACCCACGTCACGGTGCGCGTGAAGTACGAGGCATCTTCGGGAATGCCGTCGATCCGGTACGCGCGGGTGTCGCGCCGTGCTTCCCTCCGTCGAAAGGCTGTACCGCGTCTTCATCGACGCGAGCCCGAGGTCGGCGTAGGTAAAGTCGGAGTTGAGGAACGGCGAGTACGCCTCCGCCGAGAGGAGCTTCCGGACCCCGGCTGATCGCCGGAGCGTAGATCCACTGCGCCCCGTAATCGGCTGCCGTTTGCTCGACGAGGAACGCGGTGCCGCGGAGACTCTCGAGGTGCGAGCACGACGTCGACCTCGTGCGTGACGTTCCCGATCTTACGCCGCGCCTCGCCGACCGTAATCTCGGTATCACGCCACCCCGGCCGCTGACGTGGAACCGGAGCGCGCGTATCGACGGACGGTCCGGGTCGAGGGCGGCGTCCATACGGTTGACCACCTTGACCGCGGGCGCTGGCTCCTCGGCCGCGATCGCGGGTCAGAGTGCGGGCACGAAGCATCCGAGCACGACGAGTGCGGCGAACGGGATACGCATTGGTGGACCTCCTGGTCCTGGAGCAGAGCAACGGGCGCGCCCAGTGTCGGCCCGACCGTCGACCACGTGGAGATTCGGGCGACCATCGTCGCGAGCCGTCGTCACTGTCGACGGGGCGGCACGTAAGCCGAGCGGCCGACACCACCGCCACAGCGTCGAGTCTCGCGCGGACCGTTCACAAGGCTGAAGTCGAGGCATGCCGAGGTTTCGGCAGGGTGCCGACCGGGCGTCAGCGCGAGCCGAAGCGCCCGCAGCATCACGCCGCTTTCAATCGCTGACGACGTGGTCCTGGCACTGGCATCCGAGTTGCTTCCACGGAGGTATGGCACGCGCAAATCTCAGTTGGCGAAACGAGGATCCGAACGGCTCGATCGACGCGACCCTGATCACATGCTGCCGGTGCAGTTCGCCGAGTTGCTGCAACGGTCCAGCGATCGGTCGCCGGAGCAGCGGTTGATGGCGGCGGTCCTGGAAGACGCGATCCGAGCGTTTTGCCAAGGCGCTGGTACACAGAGAACGCGCACGCGCCGTCTCGCTCGTGAGGCCGGCGAGTGGTTCGAGTCGTCCGATGTGAGCTGGCCGTTCGCGTTCGAGAACATCTGCGACGCGCTCGCGCTCGATCCCGCATGGGTCCGCGGGCTGCTCGGTCGCTGGCTCGCGGCCCACGCGCTGTCCACCCAGCCTGCGGTCAAGGTCCGGTCCATCCGTCGGGTTGCGGGAACGCGGCACCTCGTCACCGGACACGTGCGCGCCCTCGCGTAGTCATCCTGGATTGGAGGATCGTGATGGAGCTCACCCGCCGCGAGATGCTCACGGTCGTCGCAAGCGCGGGCGTCGCCACACTCGTCGGCGTCGAGACCGCCGCAACGGAAGGAGAGCCATGGCGGACACCATGACCACGCCCCCGCCTACCGCGGCAGTCACCAGCCGAAGCCGCTCCCGTTCGACCCTGCGAAGCTTCGCGGACTGTCGGAGAAGCTCCTCCGCTCCCACCACGAGAACAACTACACGGGCGCCGTGAAGCGGCTGAACCAGATCCAGCAGCAGCTCGGCCAGATGCCGAAGGACGCGCCGCCGTATCAGATCGGCTCACTCAAACGCGAAGAGTTGATCGCCACCAACTCGATGGTGCTGCACGAGTTCTACTTCGGGAACCTCGGTGGCGACGGGAAGCCGAGCGGCGCGATCGCCGATCTCATCACGGCTCAGTACGGCTCCATGGGCACATGGGAGCAGGAGTTCCGCGCAGACGTGCCTCTCGCTCGCGGGCGGCTCGGGCTGGGTGGTCCTCGCGTTCGACCCGCACGAGAAGGCCGCGCACACGTACTGGCTGTGGGATCACACGCACAGTCTCGCCTCGGGCACGCCGCTGCTCGTCATGGATATGTACGAGCACGCCTACGCGATGGACTACGGCGCGAACGCCAAGAGCTACATCGACGCCTTCTTCCAGAACGTCCAGTGGGACGAAGTAAGCCGCCGTGCCGAGCAGGCGAAGGCAAGGTGGTAGCTCGGCCGACTCGCGACCCGCGCCTCCTCAACGTAGAGCGCGAACCGTAACGACTGTCGCGGCAACATCTCCGGGGCGATACCGATCCCACTGTCGCGCACGCATAGCACGACGTCGGCCCCCTGACCGCGGCCCTCAATTCGATCTGGCCGGGAGAGCGTGTGAGCTTGGCCGCGTTCTCCAGCAGATTCGTCAGCACCTCGGTCAGCCGGGTTTGATCCGCCCCCAAGATCTCCAGACCAGGTGAGAGAGCAAACCGCCGAGCTCGTGGCCTCGGTCCTCGATGGAGGGCCGAACCGTCTCGGGTCGACGCCTCGACGAGTTGGGCAACATCGACGCGTTGCCTGTTGGGCCCGACCTTGCTGTGGCCGATACGCGAGAGATCCAGTACGCCCTCGATCAAGCGACTCATGTGGCGCGTCTGTCGATCAAGCAGGTTTTCCAAGTGCTCTCGTTTGCTAGCATCGTCGTGTCCTCGACGGAGCACCCGAAGCGCCATGGAGATCGCGCTCAGGGGACTGCGCAGCTCATGCGCGAGCAGTGCCATGGCATGGTAGGGTTGCCCATGATCTCGCATCACCTCTTCCGTCTTACTCCGCCATTCCTGCCTCCCCCATGCGTCGCCAGGCTCTGTCTTCACTGCATGCCAACCCGACGCGAGGCCGGTTGGTGGGATGAGTTTCTTTTCGAATTGAATTCCGGTCCACCCGGCAGGAGCCGCCCGCTAGATCGACGGGCGGCCCGCGGGCGTCGGCGCCTCACCAATTGTCCGTGTTCTGCGCCACTGAAGTGCTCAGGACGGCTGGGCTCAGCGGTCGTCGGAATCCCGTCCCTCGGAGGCCTCGAAGACGGGGAAGCCGGTGACGATGTTGCCCGCAACTACCCAGGCCCGCGTGCTAGGGGCGAAGCGGGGTGCAAGGTACCCGTCGTTGATCTCGCGCGTCACCGCGAAGCGGTTATAGCTCCTCGGGAGGAGGAAGATGCAGGAATTGGTCGCGTCCTTCGGGGCACTCCGGATTGTCGCTCGCGGGACAATTGGGATTGCAGGTGTCGATGTCGCCTTCGGCGGCGGACACGATGCCGTCGCCGTTGGTGTCGACGGTAGCGACGGCCGCTTTGTAACCGTCCAACAGGCGCTTGGTCAGGTTGTGCTCGTTCGGCTCGAAGGGAGGCCAGCCGCTCGAAGGTGTTGAGGAAGGCCTCGTTCGCAATGCCGCTGGGCGACGAAACGCTCGCGGAATTCGCGCTGCGAATCGCTATCTGAATCGAAGCGATCAGGGTCGCGCGGGAGAGTCGGGTTGTCGCCAAATTGGACCGCCCTTTGCGGGATGAGGTTGAGACCCGCCCTGGTGCCAGGGACGATGGACGCCAGCCGGCCGATCTCGCCGTCCTCGAAAGTATCGGCGGGCTCGGTGGCCGACTTGTCGGGGAAGCCGCCGGCGAAGGGCAATTCGTACAGCGGGTGAATCCAATTCGTCTGGTAGTTGAACTCCCAGTAGTTGTGGGCGTCGGCCTGCTGGAGCGCACCGTAGGCGCCCATGCTGAGCTGGATGGGAACGACGTTGGTCACCTGGTCCGGGAAGTGGTCGCTCGGGCTCGGAAAATGGGGCGCGTTTCCATCGACGGTGAAGAAGTTGCCAGGGACGTTGTTGCCGTTCCCCATGGCGGCCAGCAGGGCGGCGTCCTGGCTCGTGATCTTCCCGAACTCGCCTGGCCTTCACATGTCGAGATGAAGACTGTTCATGCTTCCGCTGATCACTCATCTCCCCTGCGTTAGTTTCGGGCTCTGCGACCACGTCGGCCACCCGTAGGTCGTGGATCATCCACCCTTCGTACCACCCGCTCTCGTTGTTGATCACGAACAGCCCGCGGATGTCGGTAAAGACATCGCTGAACGCGCGCGGGTCATCGGGATCAGTGGGCAAGTCGGGCTTCGGCTCCAATTCGATCCGTACCGAGCCGATGGTCGCGGAGGCCGCAGTTCGCTCCGCACACGGTCAGCATCGTGCTGGGATCATCGTTGAGCCCAGGAATGGTGGTGGTGAAGACGCTCGGCTCAAAGCCCGTGCTGTCGAGCAGGTAGTACTGGAACAGCCGGCTCTTGTCGTCCGCCTCGGCGCGGACCTGCACTGGCGAGATACTGTGCGGGCTGCAGTCGAGCGTGACGAGCCAGTCTTGCAGCGGCTGGGTCTCCGGCTGGCTCGCCAGCGCGCTGATGTCCCCGCGCGTGCAGAACCCGGGCGTACACTCACTCGGGTGACAGGTCCCCATCGGCGGCACCGCGGTCGGGGCCGGGCAGTGTCTGGGCCGCCCGCGCGGTCGCCGGGATCACGACCGCCAGCCCGAGCGCCGCCACCAGCGACACTCTCCCCGTCCGTCTCCGCTTTCGTTGCTCTTTGTGCTGCGTGTTTACTGCATTCATGATCTTCTCCTCATCAATTCAGGCGCGCGCCGCGGCGCGCGCGTTCGTTTGTCATCCAAAGACGCGAGCCGCGGCGCGCGCGCCGTTGCCGTGGGTCGCAACGGCCGTGCCGAGCCTGGTCGGCCAGGGCCATCGCTGCTGCCGCTGTCGAGGTGTCGGCGCTGCCGAAATCCCGACAGCATGCCGGCCTGGCGGCGACGCGCGCCGCCGGGCGGAGCGCTCGAGCTGCTTCAACGCTCCGCCTGGGGCCGAGCTCGGACGAGCGCGGCAGGGTGTCCCTACCCGCTTCAGCTAGGAGCGGAGACGGCAGCAGGCTGCGTTGGTCATCCGGCTGGCGAGCGCCGTCTACATAGCGTGCCGGATCTCGTCGGAGAGGGCGGGTGCAGCCGGTCACGAGGACCAGCCGTTCAGGAAGAGGAGAAAGTCGCGCGCGCCGGCCTGTAAATCCGGCGGGTAAGACGATCGACGCACTTGTCGCTGGTTGACGTAGTGACTCTATCGGACGTTCCCACTTCGCGCTTGAGATTTCGCTTTCATCCCTACACGAGTCAGCGCCACGGTTGGCGCGACGATGACGTTCAAAGTCAGCCGGCGCGGCGAAGCCCCATGGGAAGAAGAACACGGTGAGAGGTCGGGGACGGCACGTCATGCCGCCGACCTCACATTCCTCGGAGCAAGAACGAGCGCGGCCGGCGAAGGTCCCGAGGCTTAGTCCTGCTTGGGGATGCCCGCAGCGAACCAGACTGGGTTGGGCTCCGAATTGCGGATGAGGAGCACGGGGCTGTCGCAGCTGGCCGGTGGCGCCGGGACCAGCACATCGTCGATCCGGAAGTCGCCATTTGGCGCGAGTGCAACGCCGGCACCATTCGTGCTGTGCTCGGTAAAGGGTGCCGCGGCTTCACAAATCAGCGTCGCGAAGACGCTGGCGTTGGCGTTGAAGCCAATTTGGTTGCCTCCGCCCAGCAGCAGGCCTCGGCCGTCGACGTGGATACGCCCGTCGACCTTCACGTCCGCCGTGAGAGCGGAGATCACCCAGATCTGGCCGGCGGGTTCGACCCCGCGGACAATGTTCCGGTTCACGACGTCGGCGGTGGCCGCCTGCCCCACGCCGCCGGCGAGCGGGAGGACCCCGATTCCCCTCGGAATTTCACGAGGGTGTCGTCCGCTAGCGGCGGACAGCGCAAACAGCGCGACGAGGAACGGTAAGAGAACCAGAAGCCTTCTTCATGGTGTTTGCCTCCTTGTCACTCGACGAAAGCAACTCCGGTACCGCGCCGAGGCGTCGAAACGGCGGGCACCGCCCGTCGGCGTCGGTCGACATGTCGACACGGGGTGCCGACCGCCCGGCAGAGGACTTCAGCTGGTGGCCACGAATTGCCGCGCGCGGCGCGCCGCAAACACGCGGTTCGGCGCTGTGAGGGAGTGCGGACCCGTTCGGCGAGCGCGCGTCGTTGCGGCTCTCATCTGGCGACGACAATCACGGGCTGAAAGAGACCGAAGACTCACATCCCTCGTGGGTTCCGACGACCGCCCGTCCAGTGCGATCGGCTCCACGCGCTGTGTCCACCAGCCTGCGGTCAAGGTCCGGTCCATCCGTCGGGTTGCGGGAACGCAGCACCTCGTCACCGGACACGTGCGCGCCCTCGCGTAGTCATCGCAGCGCGATCGGCATCGTCGTCGGGTTTAGCGGTGACCGTCGTTTGCCCAGATCCCACGGCGGTGCTCCGCACCGCCCCCGAGCGCCTTGTAGAGCGACACCAGCGCGAGCGCGACGTCGCGCTCCGTCTGCGCGAGGCTGTCCTGGGACGTGAAGACCGACTGCTCGGCGACCAGCACCGTCAGGAAGTCGGTGAGCCCCTGGCTCATACGAACTGCGGGCGAGCGCGACGGCGCGCTGATTCGCGCGCACCGCCTCGGTGAGCTGCGTGCGCGTCGCTTGCTCGTGCGAGTACGCGATGAGCGCATCCTCGACGTCCTGGAAGGCCTGCAGCAACGCCTGATGGTACGCGGCCATCAGCCCCTGCTGGGTCGCGTTCTGGAGCTCGATGTTGGCGCGGATGCGGCCGCCTTCGAACACCGGCACGGTGAAACTCGGCCCGATCGACAAGAGCCGGCTCTGCCAATCGAGAAAGTCGGAGGCGCGAACGCTTTGCAGGCTCGCCGCGCCGCTGATGAAGAAGCGCGGGAAGAGCTCGCTCGTGGCGACGCCGATCCGCGCCGTCTGCGCGGCGAGCTGGCGTCTCGGCGCGTGCGCACGTCGGGACGGCGGAGGAGGAGCTCGGACGGAAACCCGACGCTGACGGTCGCGGGCGGCCGCGGAATCACCTCCGGCCGGCGCCAGCTCGCCCTGCAGCGTCATCGGCGGCTCGCCGATCAGCACGCTCAAGCGATGCATCGCTTGCCCGGCCTGTTGCTCGAGGATCGGGATCGTCGCCGCGGTGGTCGCGACCTGCGCCGTCGCTCGCTGCACATCGATGTCAGGCGCGAGGCCAGCGTCGAAGAGCCGCTTGGTGAGGTCGACCGTCTGCTGCTGCGAGCGCCGACGTTCGCGGTCGCGAGCACCGTCCGCTGCTGCAGGCTCCGATGAGTCACGTACTCGAGGCCGACCTCGCCCATGAGGGACACCACGACCGCGTCGCGGTCGCCGCTCGGCCGCGGCGACGTCGGCATCGGCGGCCTCGACCGAGCGGCGGATCCCGCCGAACACGTCCACCTCCCAATTGGCGTCGAAGCCGGCTTGAAAGAGATCCCAGCCGCGTCCGGCGTTCGCGGATCCGATCCCGTTCTGCTGCTGTGCGTGCGCGTGTACTCACCCGACGCGTCGACCTGCGGCCAGTACGCCGCGGCCGTGATCCGCCGCGCCGCCCGCGCCTCGCGGACGCGCGCTTCGGCCTGCGCCAGCGTCAGGTTCGATTGCACCGCGCGCGCGACCAGCGAGGCGAGAGTGGATCGTCGAAGCTCTTCCACCACGTCGTCGGCGTGCCGTCCGCGACGACGTCGCTCCGTCCGGCGGCCGGCGCGACCGGGGCGAGCTCGCCGTACGTCGGCGGCGTCGGCGAGGTCGGCACGACGGTAGTTCGGTCCGACCATACAGCCGCCGGCGCTGAGCAGGAGCGTGATCGCGATCAGCGTTGGGCGCAGCATCACATCCTCGACGGGCTTGGCGCCGCGCTCGGTGCGGCGCTCCGCCGGCTGCCGCGGTCTCGACCCGCGTGCCGTCGGTGACGTTGGCGGCGATGCCGGTTGCCAGCATGTCGTCCGGCCCGACGCCGCCGAGCACCTCGACGTCGGTGCCGTAGTCGCGGCCGATCTGGATCGGCCGGTAGCGCAGCGTCCCGTCGGCGTCGACGACCGCGACCCGTACGCCGCTCGCATCGACGAGGAGCGCGCTCTGCGGCACCAGCAGCGGCGGATCGGGACGCTCGATCTTGAACCCTACCGTCGCGTAGCTCCCGGAGAGCAGCGTGCCGTCCGTGTTGGGGACCTGGACCTCCGCTCGCATCGTGCGCGACGCCGGGTCGATCGCGCGCCGGCGGTCCGCGTCACCGTTCCGGCGAAGACGCGGCCAGGGCGCTCGCGGATGGTGACGTCGGCTCTCTGCCCGGAGCGGATGTCGGGGGCGTACGATTGCGGCACGAAGACGAAGATGCGGAGCGTATCGGTTTGTGCGAGGCGGAAGAGCTCGCGCGTCCCAGTGGTCGAGCCCGCAGAGATCAGCGCGCCCGGGTCGACGTTGCGGACCGTGATGACGCCGTCGAAGGGCGCGTACACCTTCTGGAAGCTCTGCAGCTCGAGCAGGCGGCGCATGTTGGCGTCGTCCGCGTCGACGGTCGCCCGCGCCGCGTCGACGACCTTCTGCAGCGTCGGTCACCGCCGACGTGCGCTCGTCGATCTGCTGCTTCGACACCGTGCCGACGCCGGCAACGACATAGCGCTGCAACGTGGTGCGCGCGAGCGCGAGGTCGGCCTCGGCCTTCGCCACGTTCGCCTTGTCCTGGTTCAACGTGGCGACCGTCTGCATCAGCTGCTGGTCGACCTCCGGCGTCTCGATGTCCGCCAGCTGCTGCCCCTTCGCCACCCGATCGCCGATGTCGACGAAGCGCGCTTTCAAATACCCGTCGGTGCGCGCCCAAATACCGGTCTCGAGGATCGCATCCATGCTGCCGGGCAGGTCGACCTCGAGCAGCGCCGGGGCGTGCCGTGGACTCACGGTCGTCACCACCGGCAGCCCGCATGCGGACCGCATCCGCCTCCGTCTGCAATGCGTGCCGAAGCAGCAGCCGGGGAACCAATCCGACCGCGAACAGCGCCACGGCAGGCGCAACGCCGATGCCGATCAGTACGCGCTGCGCTCGCGGTGCCTTCGCGGCTGCCGGGCACCAGAATCGTCACGGGTCTCGGTCCGGTCATTCTCGTAGCTCCGCGGGACGTTCGTTCACGGCCGCCTTGCGGCGCAGCACGCTGTGGACGACCGGCACGAAGACCAAGGTCGCGAACGTCGCCAGCGTGAGGCCGCCGATCACCACGCGGCCGAGCGGCGCATTCTGCTCGCCGCCCTCGCCGAGTCCGAGCGCCATCGGGAGCATGCCGAGGATCATGGCGAGCGCCGTCATCAGCACCGGGCGAAGCCGCGTCGTGCCGGCGGCGAGCGCCGCGTCGTGGGCGTCGAGTCCCGCCTCCGCGCCGCTGCTCGTTCGCGAACTGGACGACCAGGATCGCGTTGCTGGTGGCGACGCCGATGCACATGATCGCGCCCATGCAGCGCCGGGATCGAGATGTTGGTCTGGGTCGACGAAGAGCATCCACAGCACGCCGGCGAGCGCGCCCGGCAGAGCCATCAGGATGATCAGCGGGTCGAGCCAGCGACTGGAAGTTGACGGCCATCAGCAGGTAGACGAGCACGACGGCGAGCACCATGCCGCCGGCGAGCGCGGTGAAGCTCGCGCGCATCGTCTCCGCCTGGCCGCGCATGGTGATGAACGTGCCGCGCGGCAGCGTCGGACGCACCTCGTCGACGATGCGCTCGACCGCGCTCGCAACCGACCACAGATCCGCGCGGTCGCGCAGCCGCGAGCACGTCGAGCACGGGCTGCACGTTGTAGTGGCTGATCACGCCCGGCGCGACGTTGCGCTGCGGACGCTGGCGAGGTTGCCGAGCAGCTGCGGCCGCGGCTGTCCGGCGAGCGCGATCGGCGTCGCGTTCAGCGCGTCGAGCGAGTCGATGCGGTACTGCGGCGTCTGCACGACGACGCGTGTAGTTCACGCCAGTCTGTGGGTTCGAGCCAGAAGTTCGGCTGCGCCTGCGCCGTTGCCGAGAGCGATACCAGCAGGCTCTGCGCGACGTTCGCACTCGGTGAAGCCGAGCTGGTGCGCGAGCCGGCGGTCGACGTCGACGTCGAACTCGGGATAGCGCGGCACCTGCTGCAGGCGGACGTCGGCCGCGCCCGGCACAGCGGCGATCCGCCGCACGAGGTCCTCGGCGATCCCGACGTTCTGCGGATCGCGGCCGACGATCTGCACGTCGATCGGCGCCGGCAGGCCGAAGTTCAGGATCTGCGCCACGATGTCGGCCGGCTGGAAGAACACGACGAGGTCGGGAAACCGCTCGGCCAGCCGCTTCCGCAGCTGCTCGGCGTACGCACGTGCGTCGAACCGTGCTCGGGCTTGAGCGCGATCAGGATGTCGCCGTCGGCGGACGACACCAGCGATGCGTCGCTGAACGCGAGATTCACGCCGCCGGCCGGGAGGCCGATGTTGTCGATCACGATGTCGATCTCGTCCGCCGGGATCATCTCGCGGATCACCGTCTCGACGTCGCGCGAAGCGCGCGCTCTCCTCGATCCGCGTACCCGCCGGACAGCGGACGTGCAAGCGGAGCTGGCCCGCGTCGACGGTGGGAAAGAAGTCCATGCCGATCAGCCAGAAGAGCCCGAGCGACACGGTCACGAAGGCCGCGAACGTGCCCGTCACCACGCGCGGCGGTGCGCGAGCGCCCACGCGAGCGACGCGCTGATAGCCGCTCGCGGAACCGCTCGAAGCGCCGGTTGAAAGCTCTGGTGCACCGCCCAGATGCGGCCAGCGTCGGTGACGGTGTCCTCGGCGCCGGGCGCGTGCAGATGCGCCTCGGCGGGCAGCAGATACCGCACCATGGTCGGCACGACCGTGCGCGAGAGGAAGTAGCTCGCCAGCATCGCGAACACGACGGCCTCGGCGAGCGGCGTGAAGAGGTACTTCCGCCACGCCGGTGATGAAGACGACCGGGACGAAGACGATGCAGATCGCCAGCGTCGCGACGAACGCCGGCGTCGCGATCTGCTGCGCGCCGTCGAGGATGGCGCGGATCACCGGCTTTCCCATCGCGAGGTTGCGGTTGGTGTTCTCGATCTCGACCGTGGCGTCGTCGACCAGGATGCCGACCGCGAGCGCGAGGCCGCCGAGCGTCATCACGTTCAGCGTCTCGCCCGAAGAGCGCCAACGTGATCACCGAGACCAGGATCGCGAGCGGGATCGACACCACGATCACCAGCGTCGAGCGCCACGAGCCGAGGAAGAGCAGGATCATCGAGGCCGGTCAGCGCCGCGGCGATCACCGCCTCGCGCACGACGCCGCTCAGCGCCGCCCGCACGAAGACCGACTGGTCGAAGAGCGGCTTGATGTCGAGCTCGGGCGGCAGCGTGGCCTGGATGCGCGGCAGCGCGTCGCTTCACGCGCTGGACGATGTCGAGCGTCGACGCCGTCGGCGTCTTCAGCACGGTCAGCAGCGCGGAGCGGCGGCCGTCGACGTGCACCATGTTGGTCTGCACCGCGAAGCCGTCGCGCACCTGGGCGACGTCGCGGAGGTAGACCGTCGCCCCCGCCGACCTGCTTCACCGGGACGTCGTTGAGCGTGTCGATGACGTCCGGGCGACGAGTTGGTGCGGACGTTGTACTCGATCGGCCCAATCTTGGCCGTGCCGGCCGGCAGGATGACGTTCTGACTGCCCAGCGCGCTCGACACGTCGAAGGCCGACAGACCCTTGGCGTAGAGCGCATCCGGGTCGAGGTCGACCATCATCGTGCGCGACCTTGCCGCCCGCAGGGCAGCGGCACCTGCGCGCCCTGCACGGTCGCGAGCTGGGTGCGGATGAAGTTCAGACCGTAGTCGTAGAGCTGCTGCTCGCTCAGCGTCGGCGACTGCAGCGCCAGCTGCAGGATCGGCACGTTCGACGCCGAGTAGCGGATGATGAGCGGCGGCGTCGTGCCCGGCGGCATGCTCCGCAGCAACGTCTGGTTGATCGCGGTCGACCTCGGCGTTGGCGGCCGCGATGTCGGTGTCCGGCTGGAAGAACACCCGGATGCAGCCCGACGCCGGCGAGCGACTGGGACTCGATGTGCTCGATGCTGTTGACGGTCGTCGTCATGGCGCGCTCGGAGAGCGTCACCATGCGGCCCTCGACCTCGGCCGGCGAGAGGCCCGTGAACTGCCAGATGACCGAGATGACCGGGATGTTGATGCTCGGGGAAGATGTCGATCGGGCGTGCGTACGATCGTGAGTCCGCCCACGATCGCGATCAGGAACGCCATCACGATGAAGGTGTAGGGACGGCGAAGCGCGAGTCGGACGATCCACATGGCTCACCCGGCGGGTCGGACGTCGGCGGCGAAGTCCGCTGTCATGGCAACAGCAAGTATTACGTGTGCGCGTCGACGGTAGCTATACCTTGGTCGAGGTCGCGACGACGTCACCGTGCCGTGCTCGAGCCGCTCTGTGTGCACCTCGAGAAGCCGAGCATTGCTTTCGGCTCGCGTGAGGCCGAGAACGTCGAATACTTTCATTCCTGCCCCTGCGCATTGAATCGTTCCCGTTCGTCGTGTGCCGGAAGGCGTAGCAACCCGTGTACCCGCTGGTCGCCTCCCGCGTTCGCCTAGCTCTCGGCCGGGCTCTGCTGAAGGATCGGCACGCTGCCGACATGCCGTCACGCGACGGGGACGACGATCGTCTGCTACGTCTACGCGCTCGCGATCATGCTCGATCACATGGCCTGCAGGTGCATGGAACGAATGATGCACCGGAGGCGGTCGGGAGGTCCGGACAGTGACGCGAACACCATCGCTGCTGGTCGTGCTCATCTCGGTCGCCGTGCTCACCCAGCCGACCCATGCCTCCGCGGCGTGCCGACGATCCGGAACGCAGCTCGAGTGCGACTTCGGCACCGGCCGCGTACTCATCGGCACGTCTCCGGCCGAGCAACGTCCCGACCGGCGCGCGCCCTCGCTGTTGCCATTCGAGCTCGACGTGCAGAACGTCCGCAGGGACCCGTTCCACTGCCGCAGCGACGAACGCAACGGCGAGCCCGATCCGGCTTGCTAGGCTGCGAGCTGCTGCTCCGCTAGGACGCGCCAAATCTGCGCATGCATGAGGACAAGTCGCAGCTCGGCCTCCGTGTCATCGTCGCGTACAAGCTCGCCAAAGCCGGCGGGGAGCTCGTGCTTGCCGCGTTGCTCACGGTGGTGCTGATCGGCGGAGAGGAATCGCGAGCGCACGACGTCGCCATCGCGCTCAGCCGGCACGTGACCGGCGCCTGGAGTCTCGAGTCACCGCGCTCGATCGCGCGAGCTGCAGCCCCGCACAGCGTCGAGCTGCGCGATCGTCGCGCTGCGTCCTCGACGGTGCGCTCACCCTCGGCGAGGGATGGGCCCTCTACCGCCAGTTCACGTGGGCGCCGTGGATCGTCGTGGTTACGACCGGCTCGCTGCTCCCATTCGAGCTCTTCGAGCTCGCCCGCCGGCCGCGAGCGGGGCGAGTCCTCATCGTTGCTGCCAATGTGATGATCGTGGCCTACCTCGCCGCCCGAGCGCGCGACCGCCGAGCGCGCGGCACCTGATGCCGGCGCGGGTGCCGTCGTGTCGACACTGAGCGTCGTTCGGGACCGAATCGAAGGCGTACCCGAGGAGCCGTCGTTCTACGCCCGAACGGTGACCTGGGTCTCGCTCAGACGCGTCCGGTAAGTGCACCTCGCGTCAAACGATCGCAACCAGTTGACTACGACCGCACGCGGTCGAACGAAGAAGAGACCATGACCGTCGAGACCGGCGCGCGCGGTGGACGATCACGCACGATTGCCGTGCGGCAGGGCCGTGGACGGATCGTGTCCGCGCCTTCGCCGGACGGAGCTCGGTCCACGTCACCGGCGCGGTCGCCGTGATGGGCGGTTGGGCGGCCGCCGCGAATCGCGCGCACGGCGCGGCCGCCGCTCTCAGGGCGGCGCTGGTCCAAGCCGCAGCGTCGGCGTTCGTTACGTATACGCTGAAGACTTCGCTCGACAGCATGGCGCGCTCCTTGCGCGGCCGGCTCGCGTTCTTCGGGCCGCCGACCGTGACGATGCGGCGTCGTTCTGGCACTGCTGGTGGCGGCCCATCGTCTCGCCGGCACGCGCGAGCTCTGGTCCACGATCGCCGTCCCGTATGCGGCGTCATCGGCGTACGCGTGGATCTACACACTGCTGGTCGCGCGCCGCACGTAGCGCGCAGCGCACGGGGTTGGGATGCGAACTCACGAGGCCTCTTGTGCGATGGCGGATGGGCGTAGGAGATGGTCCGGAAGCGGAACCGCGATGCACGAAATTGGACCGCAACATGGATGAAGGCGTCTGTAGCGGGCCTTTCGCGCGAGCGGGTTGACGTCGCGCCCAACCTCGGACGTTCGCCCTCCTGAGAAACTGCCGTTCGCCAGCGGTCACCGACATCACGCGACCGCCCGGTCGCGGACTTCGCATGCAGCTTTCCTCAGCAGGTGCGTAGGATCGGCCGGCCCGTGGTATCGAGAGCACATGCCGGCCGGTCTCGTTCTTCAGAGCGCCGCGCTACTCGTGATGTTGGTGCTCGCGCCGGCGACGGAGGCTCGCGCCATGCAGATCACTTCTTCGGCATTCGCCGCCAACGGCAAGATTCCCCGCAACGTACACGTGCGAGGAAAGACGTCGCACCGCCACTGCATGGTCGGAGGTTCCGGCTGAACGCGAAGAGCCCGGTGCTCGTCGTCGACGATCCGGACGCTCCCCGATCCCGCGGCCCCGAAGACCACGTGGGCACTGGGTGCTCTACGACATTCCGGCGACCGCCACCGGGCTTCCGAAGGCGGCACGCCGCTCCCCGCCGGTACGCGAAGGCAAGAACGATTGAAACGCACCGGCTTGCGGCGGTCCGTGCCCCTCATCGGACGGCACCGCTACTTCACAAGTTCTCACGCGCTCGACGTCGCGCTCGGCGACCTCGGGCAACCGACCAAGGCGACCGTCGAGGCGGCGATGCGCGGTCACGTGGTCGCGCAGGCGGAGCTCGTCGGCACGTACCAGAAAGGCGACTGACCATGACGACGACGATCGATCTCTCGCCGGAGGAGCAAACGCTTCTGGCGGTACACCTGGACCGGCATCTCCATCACCTCGACGCGGAGCTCGTGCGCACCGAGAAGCACGATCTGCGTATGCGCTGGCGCGCGAGATCGACCAGCTGCGAGCGATCGTCCGCCGGCTGGAGACGCGGGCGCGCGGTCGTAGCGACCGGCAGCCCGTCCGCGTGAGCGCACCGGTTGCGAGGTCGAGCGTGAGTTCTCGACACGGCGGCGAGTGACGGTTTCGTACGAACGCGACTGCTACGGGTTTCTACGAGTACCGTCAGCCGCGATTGCAGAGCGGAGTACGTAAC
>ERZ1370068.6670-contig-5640_pt1 | contig 55865 bp, 89 predicted proteins | sample MGYA00561227_ERZ1370068 | MGnify/ENA primary metagenome ERZ1370068 (study PRJEB38410, sample SAMEA6850437) | metagenome | study: Metagenomic assessment of the ecological functions of the soil: analysis of the soil microbiota associated with the... | reverse complement strand
GATGCTGAGATCGTCGTACTGGAATGCGCTCCAGAACGTTGCGCAATTTGAGCGCAAGTAATCGCAGCCAGGCCGCCGGATAGCGTTCGATGTAGTCACGCGCTTTCGCGGACCAATAGCGCGAAACCTCGCCACGTTTGAGCGGATGCCCGGCGGCGGATTCGGCCGCGTCTATAGAATCCTGTAACATCGCGGCCTGCCCGGCGTGGAGACCGGGCGGAAAACGCGGATAACCATTCGCGTCCGGATTATTTCCAATCCAGAAATTAATACCACTGTGAGCGGACAGAAATACGCGGTCGCGGGCAACGAGACAGTTGTGCACCCAACAGGGCGAAGTACCGGCAGCAGCGCCAAGGAAAAGCAGAACGAGGGCGCTCATGCGAGTGCGGAATTGGGAATGAGTGGAAATCGCCGGTTTGAGCAGGATTGCGCCGACTACCAACGGGATGAGGAAGAGAATCGTCGCGATTGCCGTCGCGGCGAGGCCAACCAGCAGACCGAGAATTAATGCCTCCCATCTTTGTTGGCGCGTTCTTCCGGCTGACGATGCGCCAAAGGATGAGCCAAAAGATAAAGACGAACCAGGCGGTAGGCATGAGAACGACGGCGTAGGTTTGCGCCGGGACGAAAAAGGCCCAGCCCACCGCCGCGAGCACACCAGCGATTTGGGCACGGCGCAGGCCGGTTCCCGAAAAATGCCGACCGAAACCTTATAGATCAGCACCGCCGTCCCGGCATCGAGTAATGCCTGCAAGAGCGCAGGAATAAATGGACCGTAGCCGGCAATCTTATAGAGGGCCGCGAGCAAGTAAGCGTACCCGGCAGGCCGTAAAGGCCAGATGATCAGTAAGCTGGCCGCTAAGAATCCGCTGTGCCCAATCATCGTAAAAATGCATGTCTCCACGCGTCGGCAGGAGGTATGGCGAAGCGGTTAGTCTGAGCGAGGACAACGACACGGATGAGCAGAACACCGCGCGAAAACGTAGTGTGCCGGACGCAAGTGAAATGGGCTGAGGAGTTTACGCGAAGTCACGATATCGGATCAATCGGCAAGTGGCGGCTGCCGTAGTGTTTGCACAGCGAGAATCACGCCGGAACCAGGCATCGGAGCTCCAAAGGGAGCGACCCATTTTCTAGAAATTCTAAAACGATCGCTTGCTTGGCATCGCGAGTGCTCATTAAGGCGGTTATTCCGAGGCGGGTGCTTCGGAGCGCAATCAAACAAACAATACAGAGAACAGAAAGCAAGTTAGCAATGTTGAACAAACTTAACAAACGCCGCGGGGGCTTCACCCTCGTGGAAATCATGATCGTTGTTGCGATCATCGCGCTTTTGGCCGCGATCGCGGTGCCCGGATTCCTCCGTGCTCGTAAACGTTCCCAAGCCAGCCGAATCCTTAACGATCTGCGTATGATCGACGCCGCCGTCGACCAATACGCAATCGAAACTAACCGCAGCACCGGACTGCGGTGGGTCATCGCCGATTGGACGAACTACTCTGAAGAAAAGTTCGCATCCTCTATAACACCGGCAACAGCCTTCTTGGGCAGCGCCTACGGTGCTCAGACCGTTGACACCATTCCGCAGGTGCCCTTCGGCCGACTACACCGCACTGTCGGACGTCGCCGGCACCGGTTTCTGGTCGCCTTACGGACCGTAAGTAATCGAATCTGACGATTCATTCGCCTGCCATTCCCTCAGAAGGGAGTGGCAGGGAATGAGCTGTGAGATCGCAGCCGAAAGAAGCCGCGCTATCGCAACTCAAACACAAACAAACAGTAAACCAACGCAATAGAAGAATAATGTTAACCAAATTGAATCGAAAACATGCCGGCTTCACGCTGGTGGAAATCATGATCGTGGTCGCAATCATCGCATTGCTGGCCGCGATAGCCGGTTCCTGGATTCCTGCGCGCGCGCAAACGCTCTCAGGCTTCCAAGATCCTTAACGATCTGCGCATGATCGACGCTGCTGTCGACCAGTACGCAATTGAAACCAATCGCACCACCGGTAACGCGGTTGCGGTCGCAGATTGGACCAATTACGTCAAGAAAGACAGCATCCTCTATAACACAGGCGCAGAACCTCTTTGGACACCCTTACGGTGCTCAGACGGTCGATACCATTCCTCAGGTCCCTTCGGCCGACTACGACCGTATTGTCGGACGTTGCCGGCACGGGCTTCTGGTCGCCTTACGGCCCCTAACAGGCTGTAGGAGTTCTAAAAACTTCGGGCGTCCTCTCGTGCAAACCGGGAGGACGCTCGTTTGTTTAAGGATGCAGCTTCTCTCTCGCAACCCTGCTCATGGATCAGACTCCGACTAAGGCGCCGTCTGGCCCCAGTTTTCGCGCGCGCCTTATCGCTTTTTGCGGCAAGCAATGGCCGCGTTATTTTTTCTCGGAGCCATCGGCTTCATCATCCGATTACCCGCGATCCAGGGACAGCTCATCTGGGACGACGTTTACCTCGCCCGAGACAATCCATTCATAAAGAGCCCGCTCCTCGCTCTAGAAGCGTTCCGGCACTATCTCTTTCTCGACTCGTTCTCGGGTCACTACCGGCCGGTCCAGAATCTGTCCTACATGTTGGATTACTTTTTCTGGAACACGGACCCAGCCGGTTTTCATCTCAGCAACATTCTCCTGCACGTAGCCGCTGGCCTGCTGCTTTATCGCTTACTTACCCACCTGTTTGGCAAGGAGGCCGGCCTTTGGGATAGTGATGACCCGGGCTCGGCGCGCGCGGGTGCCCTTGCCGCTTTCGTTATTTCCGGCATCTGGATGGTGCATCCGGTGCATTCCGCCGCGATCGATTACATTTCCGGACGGGCCGACAGCCTGGCGTTTGTTTTTTCAGCCGGCGCATGGTTGCTGGTATTGCGCGCTCGGATAGCCAAAGCGCGCTGGCTAAAAGGCATTACTTTATCTTCTGGCGGCGCTGGGCGGCGTGCTGGCGCTCTGCTCCCGTGAAATCGCTTGTATCTGGATACTCATTTTTCTGGTCCACACCCTTGCCTTTGCCAGGGACATTGGCAAAAAAGTGAAGATCACGACGATCGTTGTGCTGCGCGCTGGTGCTTGGCGCATATGCTGAATTACGCCGGCTTCCAGTTGCGCGAGCGGAACCGGGATTTACCGAGAACTGGTCGGCCCCGGTTCGAGGCACCCTTATGCTCCGTGCGCTGGGTGACTACGGGCGGCTGATGGTTTTTCCGGGGAACCTGCACATGGAGCGCAGCATTTTGATCCGGGCAATTACCTAAGCCGCGAGAGCTGGCGCAAAACAGTTGCATCTGAATATCTCTCGATTCTCGGTCTGGTTGTCTTGACGGCATTTATCTATGGCTGCGCGAGACGCGGCATAGGTCAGCGAACGCGTATCATGGGCACGGTCTGGTTTTTGCCGCCTATCTGCCGATCTCGAATATCGTGCAGCTTAACGCGACCGTGGCGGAGCATTGGCTTTACCTGCCAAGCGTCGGCTTCCTGCTTTTCCTCGGCGGTTGCGCGTTGGACTTGCCACGGAGGTTCGGAACCGGTCTAACTGCTGCTTGCAGCGATCGCAATCCTCGCCTTAAGCGTTCGCAGCGCGATTCGCAGCAGTGACTGGAGTAACGAAGAGAATTTCTACAAGCGCACAATCGCGGCGGGCGGTCTAAGTCCGCGAGTCGGCGTAAACCTGGCACAAATTTACGCGGACCGTGGCGAATATGTCATAGCAGAAAAATGCTTCGCCACATTCTGGAAACCAACCCGGACTATCCGATCGCGCGCAATCAATCTCGCTAGTGTTCTGGCGCATGAGGGAAAAGCTGCCGAGAGCGAAGCCCTATTCGCGCGAAGTGCCGAGCAGGCCAAGCAATCGAAGAGCTCAGTATCCTCGCACCTGGATTGCCGCATTCAACGTCGCGCATATGCGTTCGCGAGCGAACGACGATGCCGGAGCCATTGCGGTGCTCGAGCGGGCACGCGCCGACTATCCCGAGGTATGGGAGCTGATCAGTCTTGAATCAGAACTGCTGCGCCGAACACAAGGTCCGCTCCCGGCGCTTGCGTCTAATCGAAAATTACACCCGTCAAAACTGGTGGCACCACGCCGCCTGGCTGGCAGAAGGCCGGCTATATGCGGAGAACAATGACGTTGCTCAATCGACCCGTGCTCTCCGCTACGCTGCTTTACTCGACGTGCACGACGTCCAGGCGTTGAATTTGCTCGCCGCAATTTCGGTTCGCCAAAACCAGCTCGAACAAGCATGCGCTGCCCAACGCCGCGCCATCGCACGCGAACCAAATCAGCCCCGGCAATATCTCATGCTCGCCGAGATCCTGGACAAAATGGGACGCACGTCGGAGGCACAGACCGCGCGCGATGACGCCACGCGACTGAAGGCGATTGTGACTTCGCCGCGGATAGCGGCCAATTAAATTGAATTTGGCGTCGGGGGCCGCTTCAGCCACTCTTGTCCGGCGATGCCGGTGCGAATTTATCGCGACAAACAGATCAGACTCGAGCCACTGCGCGGCAAAATTTGCGGCGTGATCGGGTTTGGCTCGCAAGGCCATGCCCACGCCCTAAATCTTCGGGACAGCGGGTTCGAAGTCGTCGTTGGATTGCACCGCGGTAGTAAGTCGCGCCCGGCGGCGCGAGCGCACAAACTTGCGGTTCTGGAAACATCGGAAGCGGTTCGGCAAAGCGACATCGTTTTTCTCGCGCTGCCGGACACAAAGATGCCGAAGATTTTCGTCGAAACAAATCGCGCCGTATTTACGGCGTGGACAAACGCTTCTCTTCGCTCACGGGTTCACCGTCGTCTACCGGACTGTCATCCCTCCGCGCAATGTGGATGTGGTAATGGTAGCACCGAAAGGATTAGGGCAAATGGTGCGGCGCGAGTTTAAAGCTGGCCGCGGCGTGCCGGCCTTGCTCGCAGTGGAAAATGACTTTAGCGGGCAGGCGCGGGCGCTGGCATTTGCCTGGGCCAAAGCAATCGGATGCGCCCGGGCCGGTGTCATCGAAACAACTTTTCGGGAAGAAACGGAGACCGATCTTTTCGGGGAGCAGGCGGTGCTGTGCGGCGGAACAACCGCGCTTATTCGGGCCGCGTTCGAGACTTTGGTTCGTGCCGGTTACGCGCCGGAGCTGGCCTACTTCGAATGCCTGCACGAACTGAAATTCATTGTCGATATGATCCACGAAGCCGGAATCGCAGGGATGCGCGACCTGATTTCCGACACCGCAAAGTGGGGCGATCTCACCGTTGGACCAAAAATTGTGGATAAGCACGTCCACAAAAAGATGGCGATGGCACTGGGACAAATCCGCACCGGAAAATTTGCGCGCGAATTTATTCGGGAGATGAAAACTGGAGGAAACGCTATCGCGCGTTGCTGCAAGAGGGGCGACGTCACCCACTGGAAAAAACCGGACGTCGATTGCGTGCCTTGATGGATTGGCGAAAAAATAAACTTTCCCGACGCGCTTTTTCAAGCGCGTTTGCCGCGGCGAAAAATTCTACTGCCGCTTACTCGCCACTGAAATTCCCGAACACTAGCATCGGGGACGCAGTGGTTGGAATTGCCCGCTCACGCGGTCGATTGGCTGGGGAATTGCCGACCCGCCGGTAAATACGAAGTATAGCTTTTTGGCGACAACACTGCTAGGTCACTGTTTGGATTTTGCTTACCTGTGCCTTGGGCTCTACTACTACGTTCTTGCTCGGATCAGCAAGTGCCGATGCGCAAAACGCCAGCGCGATAAGCGCGACGCCGCATCGTCCCATCCAACCAACCAGGCCGGACAGCCTGAATGGTGTTTTCATATCTGTATTATGCGGCATTTCCGGGCACAACACAATGACAATCGCAATCAATTTTCCTCCCGTTATTGCCAGAGAAAATGCTCCAGCCGCAATTGCCCCAGGCGCGCGTTCGCTTCCTCACTGCGCGGTCCATTGGCCGCCACCAATTTTTCGTAAATCGCCGCGGCTGCTTCCCATTTTTGTTGCTCCTCCAGTAATCGCGCCGCGTTAAATCCGGCTTTGTAAAACCAAAAAATTCCGGCGGCCGGTCGGGTGAAGGATTAAATTCAAGAATGCGATAGAAGGTCGCCAGCGCACCGTCGCGATCCGATTCCTTCTCCAGGCAAACACCTTTCTTGAACAGAGCCTGATTGCGCCAATGCGGCTGATTCGCCGCTTCATTGGCAAGCTGATCATAGATCCCGACTGCGCGATCGAGGTTGGCGGCATTGGCATTGGCTTGCTCAAAAAAATGTCGGCTTTCCCGCACAAAGCTTCGCGCTTTTCCGCCGCACGGGCGTCTCCTTTGAGCACTTCATCATACAGCGCTTGAGCGTCCTGTGATTTTCCCAACCGGCGTTCGATTGCCGCCTGTTCATTGCGCGCCGCCCATCGAAATTCGCCGTTCATTGCCACAACCTGCGTCAGCAATTCCAAGGCGTGGTCCAGCGATTGGCTGGCCATGCTTGCCATCGCCGATTGCGCGGCCAGAAAGAGTGCTTGCTCGGTCAGCGCCGATTTCGGGTTCTCCTGTGCCAGGGTTTCGAATTCTGTTTGCGCGCTGGCGAAATCCTGCCGGCGAAAATGCGATTCGGCCAGTTTCAAACGTATCTCCGCCACCAGCGGCGAGTTGGGATGTGCACGAAGAAAATCGCGGGCCGATGCGATGACCCGATCGCTGTCCGCACCGCGAGCATCCGCCAGCCAGATCGCGAGATAATCGGCATGCTCGACGGCAAGCTCCGTTGGATGAGTCGCGCGTGCTGCCGCCAGATTTTTTCTGCCTCATCGAGCTTGGGCGGGATGGAATGATACGCCATCTCAGCCAATGCCATCTGCGCTTCAGAAACGCGCGGATGATCCGGAAAACGGCGAACAAAATCCTGCAGCAGCGCACCGGCATTCTTTTCACCTCGCTCGGCTGAGATGACCGCCTGCTCCAGCGCCACTTCTGCTGCTTCATCGACCTGACCGCGCCTGACCAGCTCTGCTTTATCGCGTTCGGTTTTTGTCTTATCGTCCGCTCGAAGCGACGCGAGCGAAGCATTAACAAGCGCTGCCGGCGCGAGGGCGGAGCGATCGTTTCCCAGAGTCTCGAAACGATCGGCTGCGTCCTGAAATTTCAGCGCCGCGCACATTGCGCGTCCTGATTCGAAATCGATTTGCTCGCGCACTTGCGGCGTCGGGTTCGTTTTTCCCGCTTCGCTGAGGATAGCGAGCGCTTCGTTGACTCTCCCCGCCTCGATTTGCAGCCGCGCATATTGCAAGAGCGCGGGTGCAAGCACCGCCGGCACCGGCGTTGTCCTTCGAATCTGTTCGAACTGCCGGATTGCTTCTTCGCGGCGGCCAGCGCGCAGTTCGCTTTGCGCGAGATACCACCGCGCAAATCCGCGTCTCGGCTGTGCTGCATCGCGCGCCCACTTTTCCAGTTCGTTACGTGGTGGCTTGCGCTCGGCGCGATAAACCTGATCCAGCTTGGCGAAAACCTGCGGCAGTGCCGGATCAACTGGATGCCGATCGATAAAGTCCTCCAGATAATCATCGCCCGCTTCCGGCGTATTCATCTGCAAATGCGCGTCAGCCATGGCAAAAGCGCGGCGATCGCCGTCTCCCGCGATTCGCCTTCCGGTTTCTTCACCAGCGAATCAAGCAATCCGACTGCTTTCTCTGGCCTTTGATTGAGCAGCTCAATCCGCGCATGCAGCAAGCGTTTTTGCCGTTTATCGGTCGCGATTTTGGTCTGCGTGCCATCAAGAATGCGCTTCGCCATGACGCTGTCTTGTTTCGCGATAAACAATTCCGCCTCGCGCAGACGCGCCGAAATACCGAAGCGCGGATCGTTTTCGAGCGCGTGATAAGCCCGAATGGCTTCGTCGGCTCGATCGAGCGCCCGCAGCATTTCCCCAGCTCCGAACGCGGCAGCAGCCCGTTGCGGCACGCTGTTGTTATTCGCGACCTCGCGATACAACTGGAGCGCTTCGCTGGATCGATTCAACGCTGCGAACGCCTGAGCGCGGAGAAATTTCCCGCTGGTCGAATCGCGCAGCACCGGCTCGTCCAGCAGCCGAAGTGCCTCGGTCGAGCGCCGCGCCGCAATCAGGGCCTCTGCCAGTTTCTCTTCGCCTTGACCGCATCCGCTCCGCTGAGTCGACTAACAAGTTTTTGTAACTGGTACACGGCGACTTCCGGCACCCCTTCGTCAACGGGCCGCGCCGCTTCCGCGATTTCCGTGCCGCCACCCGCGCCTGTCTTGATTTGCCCGATGGCCGGAGCCGCCAATGCAATTGCGGCGATAGAAATCGCGCGGCCGAGATTCCGCGAAAGACTCATTGCAGCAACGGACGCAAAAATTGTCCGGTATAACTTCCCGCCGTTTCCGCGATCTTCTCCGGTGGACCGGCATCGACGATTTTGCCGCCCCGTTCGCCGCCCTCCGGTCCGAGATCGATCAACCAGTCGGCGCATTTAATCACTTCGAGATTGTGCTCTATCACTACCAGCGTGTTGCCGGCGTCGCGCAGCTTCATCAGCACGCGCAATAAATTTTCGATGTCGGCAAAATGCAAACCGCTGGTCGGTTCATCGAGAATGTAAAAAGTGCGTCCGGTGGCCTTCTTCGCCAGTTCGGTTGCGAGTTTTACCCGTTGCGCTTCGCCGCCGGAAAGAGTGGTGGCGGCCTGGCCCAGCCGAAGATAACCGAGCCCTACATCCAGCATCGCATTTAATTTATCCGACACGCTCGGAACATTTCGGAAAAACGCGCCGCCTCGTCCACGGACAGATCGAGCACGTCGGCAATGTTCTTTCCTTTATAAGTAATTTCGAGCGTCTCGCGATTGTAGCGCCGGCCATGACAGACTTCGCACTCGACATAAACGTCCGGCAAAAATGCATTTCGATCTTGATCAATCCGCCGCCCTCGCAGTTTTCGCAGCGACCTCCCTTAACGTTGAAGCTGAAACGCCCCGCGTCATAGCCGCGCACGCGTGCGGCCGGAAGTTGTGCAAACAATTCGCGAATCGGGGTGAACGCACCACTGTAAGTGATTGGATTCGATCGCGGCGTGCGCCCAATTGCACTCTGATCAATGACGATGGCCTTGTCGATTTGATCGACCCCGCGCAGACCGCGAAATGCGCCCGGCTTTTCCTTCGCGTTGTAAAAATGCCGGAATAATGCCCGGCGCAGAATATCGTCTACCAAAGTAGATTTGCCGCTGCCGGATACGCCAGTCACACAAATGAAACATCCGAGCGGAAATGATGCATTGACATTCTTGAGATTATTTTCGCTCGCTCCAACAATCGTTAGCCAGCCTTCGGCAGAATGATTGATGGAGCGTGGCGCAACGCGCTGGCGGGGATGGCAATCCGAGCGCGACCGGATAGGTAGTCGGCGGTGATCGAATTTTTCGCCCGCAAGATTTCGTCCAAGTTTCCTTGCGCGACAATTTCCCCGCCGCGCGGGCCCGCTCCTGGTCCGAGATCGATGATGTGATCAGCCGCGCGAATCGTTTCCTCGTCGTGCTCGACCACAATGACGGAGTTCCCCAGATCGCGTAACCGGTTGAGCGTCCCAAGTAGGCGAATGTTGTCGCGTTGATGCAAACCGATGCTCGGTTCATCGAGAACATAAAGCACTCCAGCCAGGCCGGACCCGATTTGGGTGGCGAGCCGGATCCGCTGCGCTTCGCCGCCACTGAGCGTGCCGCTCTCGCGATCGAGCGTGAGATAGCCCAGCCCGACCTCGAGCAGGAATTGCAAACGCGATTCAATTTCACGCACCACTTCCGACGCGATTTGCTTCTGCTGGGGCGAGAGCGCGATCTGGGAAATAAACTCCGCCGCCGCTTCGACCGTCAGCTCGGTAAACTGATGGATGTTGAGCGTTCGCTCGGTCCTGGTCTCGGTTCCCGGCTTCGCCGAGATCGTCACCGCCAAAATCTCAGGTCGCAATCGCGCGCCGCGGCAAACTTTACATGGCTCGCGGGTCATGAAGGAACGAATCCGATTACGGGTGAATTCGCTTTCGGTTTCCTCGTAGAGCCGCTGCATTTGTGGCACCAAACCCTCAAACGGCTTGGCGATCTTCTCACCGTTACTGCCGAACTTAATTTCAATCGGCGTCTCGCCCGTTCCAAAATAAAGCGCGCTCTTAAAATTTTCCGGCAGCTCGGCAAACGGCGCTTCTTCGTCGACGCGAAAATGTTTCACCAGCGCGCCCTGCAATTTTTTGTAATAGGCTTGCATCCGCTTCGGTCCACGCCGCCATGGCGTAATCACTCCCTCGGCGATCGATTTTTCCGGCTCGGAGATCATCAACTCCGGATCAACCACCAGTTGCGTCCCCAGTCCGTGACACGCCGGACACGCACCAAAATGACTGTTAAAGGAAAAATGTTTCGGCGTTAGCTCGCCGAGAGTGAAGCCACTGTCGGCATTGCCATAGTCGGTCGAGTAACGTTGCGGTTCCCATTTCTCCACCGCTCCATCACGTCGTTGACGGAGCACAACAACTCGATTCCCACCCCATTTCAACGCGGTGTCGATCGAATCCGCCAGCCGCACCCGAACTCCATCGCGAACGATGAGGCGATCAACCACCGCTTCGATAGTGTGCGATTCGGTTTTCTTTAATCGGATCGGTTCCGGCCGGCCGAGCTCGAGGATCTCGCCATCGATCCGCGCGCGGACAAAACCTTCGCGCCGCAGTTTCTCGATCACATCGCGGAATTCACCGCGCTCGTTTTCAACGATGGGCGCCAGCACGACGATCTTCGTTTCAGGTGGGTAGGCCAAAATCTGATCGACGATTTGCTGTGGCGTTTGGCGGACCAGCGCTTTTCCGGTCACGGGATCATGCGGTTGACCCACGGCGGAAAAAGAACTCGCAGGTAATCGTAAATTTCAGTGGTCGTGGCGATGGTCGAGCGGGGGTTCGCCCCGGCGCTGCGCTGTTCGATGGCAATGGCCGGCGACAAACCCTCGATGAAATCGACGTCGGGTTTTTCCATCTTATCAAGAAATTGACGGGCATAGGCAGAGAGGCTCTCAACGTAGCGGCGTTGGCCTTCAGCATAGAGAGTATCGAAGGCGAGCGAGGACTTTCCCGATCCGCTCAGGCCGGTAATGACCACCAGTTTCTCTCGCGGAATCTCGACACTGAGATTCTTGAGATTATGCTGGCGTGCTCCAATGATCTTGATAACTTGCGCAGGCATTCGGACGACGGATGTCGAACCTTTAAGTCAAGCACAAGGATTGACTTTCTCTACCGAAATCGATGCGCAATGAGTGAAAAATCTGGCAGCATTTCCCACGAAGAGCTGAAACAGCTCCAGGCCAAGTACAGCGAGATTAAGCATTCCGTGAATAACGCCCTCGCCGTGATGATGGCGCTTTCGGAAATGTCGCAGCGCCGGCCAGATTATGCCGAAAACTGGCCTCGACGGTCCTGACCAAGGCGCCGCAGATCGTTTCCAGCCTGCAGGAATTTACAGAAGCCTTGAACGAAAAGCTGGCCCCAAAGCGGAAGGCTTGCCAAAGCCTGTTGCTTAAGGGCTAGAATTGGTGGTCGTGAGCACGGCCCCGGAAAAGAAAGTTCTCGTCGTCGAAGACGAAGCCGACGTTGTCGAAATACTGGTTCGCGCTTTCAAACGCGCCGCCGGATTCAATGTCATCACCGCCTCGGACGGTGCGGCCGGTCTGCGTCGGGCGCGCGAAGAATCGCCTGTCCTGGTCATTCTCGATTTGATGCTGCCTAAAATGCCGGGCTTGAGGTCTGCAAAATTCTTAAGGGTGACTCGCTCACCCGGCACATTCCCATTCTCATGCTCACAGCCAAGGCGGAGGAAATCGATCGCATTGTCGGTCTCGAGTTGGGAGCGGACGACTATGTTTCAAAACCGTTCTCGCCTCGCGAAGTCGTGCTGCGCGCCCAGGCCATTCTGCGCCGCGGCGAGACCCCGGGCGAAACGGAATCGTTTGTCGCCGGCCCGATCCGCATCGATGGCTTGCGCCATCATGTTTCCGTCAACGGCAAAGTCGTTCATCTTACCAGTCTCGAATACAAATTGCTGCGCACTCTCGTTCAACGGCGCGGCCGAGTGCAGGAACGGGATCGCCTGCTTAGCGACGTCTGGGGTTATGAAAGCGTGATCGATACCCGCACCGTCGATACTCACGTTCGCCGGTTGCGCGAGAAGCTGGGCAAGGCCGGCGACGCTATCGAAACCATCCGCGGTTTCGGCTATCGTCTGCGCGAAAGTTAATCGCGCATGCTTTGGTGGACTCTGGGAATTGCCCTTCTTCTTGTCGTCGCCGCTGCTTTTGTTTTGCAGCGCCTTTACCTTCGGCCCTGGCGGGAGCTTGAGCATCTCCTAACGAGAATTGGGCGAGGCGAACAGCCGCCTACCTTTCTCCTCGGCGGCGTCACCCGGGCCCGCCGGGTCGGGCTTGCCTTGGAACGATTGCTGGCCCGCCAGCGCGAGCTCGACCGCCAGGTTTCGAAGGACGCGGCGGAAGTCCGTGCGGTCCTGGCCGCGCTCACCGACGGTTTGTTGGTGGTCGACTCCAGCCAGCACATTCTGATTTGCAATCCTGCTTTCGAGCAATTGTACGGCCAACCTCGCATCGCGACCGGAACAGCCTTGCTCGATATCATTCGCGACAGCGACGTGATCGAGCCAATTCGAGCCGCCCTTGAATCAAGCCAGGGCGCAGGTCGCGGAGGTAAGCGCGCCCGATCGCAAAAAGCAACTCCAGCTCACCGCCGTTCCGATCACGCAAAACGGCGAAGCCAGCGGCGTTGTCGCCGTGTTTCACGACGTTTCGCGACTAAAACAGGCCGACGAGATCCGGCGGGATTTCGTTGCTAACGTTTCCCACGAACTGCGGACGCCACTTTCGATTTTTCATGGCAACCTTGAAACCCTGCTCGAGGCCGGCGATCTCGATGAGAACGAGACGCGCCACATTTACGAGGTAATGAAGCGTCATTCCGACCGACTCAACCTGTTGGTCAATGATTTGCTTAGCCTTGCCCGGCTCGAATCGAAGGAAGCGAATTTGCAGCTGGCCGAAATCAGGCTGCGCGATTTTCTGGAAGGTATCACGCGTGATTGGGCGAAACGTTTGGCTGGAAAAAATCTGCGGCTTGAATTGCAGGTTCCCGACGACTTTCCCACGCTACGCGCCGATGAAAGGCGGCTCGAGGAAGTCGTGCACAATTTGCTCGATAACGCGGTGAAATATTCACATCAGAACGGCCGGATCGTGCTCAACGCCGGCGCGCCTGATCAGGAGGTCGTGCTCTCAGTCTGCGACGAAGGCGTAGGCATCGCGGCCAATGATTTGCCGCGCATTTTCGAGCGCTTTTATCGCGCCGATCGCGCCCGCAGCCGAGAACTCGGAGGCACCGGCCTTGGTTTATCGATCGTAAAACATATTGCGCAGCTCCACGGCGGCCGGGTGGAAGCGGAGAGCGTGGTCGGGCAGGGAACAACGATTCGCGTCATTCTGCCAAATCCCCTGGCGGAATTGTAACGCAATCGTAACACTTCGGCATTTGCCGCCACCGTTGCCAAGGCGCCATGATTGAAGGATGGCTGAAGTCGTCGCCGCGCCCCCGATAGTCGCCCCGATAGCGGTTCGCCGCTGGCGCGCCGACGATTTCATCAAGGCCTTTTTCGGCAGCAACGCGCTCATCGCCATTGTCGTTCTGGCGCTCATCACCATCTTTCTTTTCCGCGAAGGTTTCGGGTTTTTCGGGCAGAATTTGCGCAACATCCGGTTGTATCGCCGCGCCGGTCTCGAATACGTCGACATCATGCGCGACGCGGCCAACGCTCACGCTGCCCTTTCCCGCGGATTAAACCTCACCCGGAAAAGCGCCCAAGCCACGGAATCAGCCGAGACCCTGGCGCGATTCGATCAATTTTCTGCCGCCTTCAGCGATTCGGCTGATGATTTGAACGGCCTTGTTTCCGATGCCGGAGAAAAAGCGGTGGCTTTACGTGACGCGCTCGCGCTGCAGGCGGGCGACGTTGATCGCGGTGGTGAAAGGGAGGGGCACGCCAGCGCTGCCCCGGTTGATGAAGCAGCAACCATCTCGGCCTTGCGCGCGAACACCACAACCTTCGCTGCGATCTCCTCGACCATGGCCGAAAAAATCCGCGGGCTGCTCCAGGCACCGCCGGCATTCCAAAACGCGAAAACGAAGCGCGTATTCGATAATTGGTCGAAAAGAGTCCAGAACTATCTCGCAATTTTGCCCGCTACCACGAAAAAGCTGCAGTCGTGGGATCCCGCTGCGCCAGTGCCGGCCTACCGCGCGGTCACGGGCTTTCTTTTCGGTCGAGATTGGATTACCGCGAGCTTTTGGCAGGATTGGGTACGGAATCATTCCGCTGCTGGTTGGGTCGATCATGGTCTCGATCGTGGCGCTTGCCATCGCGGTGCCCTTCGGCGTCGCCTCGGCTATTTACGTAAGCGAAATCGCGTTCCCGGCCGAGAAACAGTTAATCAAACCGTACGTCGAATTCATCGCTGCAATTCCATCGGTCGTGCTCGGGTTTTTCGGCATCGCCGTCGTCGGCGAAACAATTCGGCAGCTTTCGCAATCGCGCTTTTTCCACTGGGTCGGTTTCTTTCCGATTTCGGAACGCCTGAATGTTTTCACTGCTGGGTCGCTCCTCGCGCTTATGGCGGTACCGACAATTTTCACCCTGGCTGAGGACGCCCTGCGCAATGTCCCGCGCGGATTCAAGGAGGCCTCCTACGCGCTCGGCGCCAATCGCCTCCAGACAATCGGACGCGTGCTCGTGCCAGCCTCCCTTTCCGGGATCGTGTCGGCTATTTTGCTCGGACTCGGCCGTGTCATCGGCGAGACCATGGTGGTGCTGCTTTGCGCCGGAAACCGGATTGCCATTCCCGATTTCACGCAAGGCTTGGGCGCGTTTTTCCAACCGGTCCACACCATGACCGGCATCATTGCCCAGGAGATGGGGGAAGTGGTGCGGGGTAGCATTCATTACCGCGCACTTTTCATGGTTGGCCTTGTTTTGTTCGCCATTACCCTGGCAATAAACTACGGCGCGCAAAAACTGGTGCAGCGCTATCGCATGTCGATCGGATAAGGGATGAGAACCATCGATTTTACAACCCTCAAAGAAACGGCCCTCATCCTAACCTTCTCCCCCAGGGCGAAGGAAGCGGCGCGTGCACCGCTTCGAGATGGAGTACACAAGATATCACGTCCGCTCTTCTCTCCCGCTGGGAGAGACGCGCGCGCAAGCGGCAGTGAGGGCCGTTGGCGGCGTATGAAGATCCGTACTCGCAACCGCATCGCCCAGACAACCGCATTCTGGCTGTTTCGGTTCGCCACCTACGCCATTCTGGCGGCGGCGACCTACATCTTCCTCGATATCGGAATCAAGGGAGCCGCACCCTTTTCACCACGCACGCGCCATTCATCAACGTCCCCTTCTTCACGCAGGGGCCGCAGACCCTTTTCGTTTTCGATTACGAAGGAAAAAAATATACCCTCAGCGATCGAGAATTTCGCGCCTGGAAAAAGGAACATCCAGTCGAAGTGGAGGCGACCAGTGTGGCCTACTCCGCCGGCGGGGTCTGGCCCTGCATTGTCGGCACCGGCCTGCTGGTCATCGGTTCGATGATTTTCGCGCTCGCGGTCGGAATTTGCAGCGCCATTTACCTCAACGAGTACAGCCAGAACACGCGTTCCATTCGCCTGATTCGTATCGCCATTCTTAACCTCGCCGGCGTGCCCTCAATTGTTTTTGGATTGTTCGGCTTCGGCTTGTTCGTGATTTTTTCCATTGGAACGTGTCGCTCCTGGCCGGCTGGTTCACCCTCGGCCTCATGATTCTACCGGCCATCATTACCGCGAGTGAAGAATCGCTCCGAGCGGTGCCCAACGGTTTGCGCGAAGGTTCGCTCGCTCTCGGTGCCACCAAATGGCAAACCATTCGCAAGAACGTCTTGCCCTACGCGATCCCGGGAATTTTGACTTCATCCATTCTCGGCATCGGCCGCGTCGCCGGCGAGACCGCGCCGATCATGTTCACCGCGGCGTATGCCTCTGCGCGATGAAATGCCGTGGCAGGTCCAGCATTGGACCGATTTCGTTTTCCAGGGCGTGATGGCACTGCCTTATCACATTTACGTTGTCAGCTCGAAGATCCCGCAGAACGAATACACCGAGCGGGTGCAATACGGCGCAGCTTGCATTCTCCTGTTGCTTGTCTTTGCTATTGCCCTCGCCTCCATCGTTCTGCGCGAAAGAACCAGGAAACGCCTGTCATGGTAGTAATGGAAAAAGAACAAATCCCACACTCCGGCTCCGCCGCTGGAATTGCAAAAACCGCCGGAACCCGAGCCGCGCCAGCCGGTCATGATCAACGTCGATGATGTCGATTTTTGTTATGGCGCGCATCAGGTCCTTTTCGATGTGAACCTGGAAATCCCGCCGCGAGCGGTCACTGCCTTTATCGGGCCGTCCGGTTGCGGGAAAACGACGCTGCTGCGCTGTTTTAATCGCATGAATGATCTGATCGATGGTGCGCGAATCTCGGCCGGGCGCGTTCGATTGGAGGGACGCGATATTTACGCGCCGGAGGTCGACGTGGTCGATTTGCGCCGCCGGGTGGGAATGGTTTTCCAGAAATCGAATCCGTTCCCGAAATCGATTTACGAGAATGTCGCCTACGGGTTGCGCGTGCCTGGGCGTAAACAAGAAAGCGCGCATTAACGAGGCAGTGGAAAAAGCCTGCGTGCCTCGGCGCTGTGGGACGAGGTGAAGGATCGGCTTGATACCAGCGCTTACGGACTTTCCGGCGGGCAACAGCAGCGCCTTTGCATCGCGCGCGCCCTGGCGGTCGAACCGGAAGTCATCTTAATGGATGAACCGTGCAGCGCACTCGATCCGATCGCGACCGCGAAAGTGGAAGAACTCATCTATCAGTTGCGCGAAAACTTCACCATTGTGATTGTGACACATAACATGCAACAGGCTGGCCGCTGCTCTAATTACACGGCCTTCTTCTATCTGGGCCGTCTGATTGAGTTCGGCGCGACTTCGAAAATCTTCAGTAATCCATCAGAACGTAGGACCGAGGACTACATTACCGGACGATTTGGTTAATAACTATGCCAGGCGAAAGCAAACACACACTGGGAACCTTCGAGCACGCGCTCGAAAATCTGCGCAACAACGTCATGATGATGGCGAGTCAAACCGAGCGCAGCCTCAACCGCGCACTCAAGAGGTTTGATGGAGCGCGACGATGAACTCCTGCGCGCCTTGCCATTGCCGACGACGAAGAAATCGATCAGCTGGAAAAACAGATCGACAAGGATGGAATCGAATTGCTGTTGCGTTTTCAACCGGTCGCGTCCGATCTTCGCCGGGTGGTTTCGGCGATGAAATTGAGCTCGAATCTCGAGCGCATCGCCGACCAGGCCACGAACATCGCCCGCAAAGCGCGCAAGCTGAATAAGCATCCGGCATTGCCGGAAATCTTTGTTGCTTACCCCGATGCAGGAGCACGCCATGGCGATGTTCCGCGACAGCGTGGATGCCTACGTGCGCGAAGATGCGCAAGCCGCGCGCGCCATTATCCCTCAGGACGACGCGCTTGATAAAATGAACGCCCAGGTCAGCCGGCAGTTGATCGATCGGATGGCGCGCGATCCGGAACAACTTGCGCGGCTATATCAACCTGATGTTCATCGCGCGTCACCTCGAGCGCGTCGGCGATCATGCTACCAACATTGCCGAGGACGCCGGTTTACGCTGCGGCGGCCGAAGACATCCGCCACCAGCAGGTCGCCGCCCAAGCGTAGATCGCGCCGCTTGCGCAAATGTGCAGCGCTGGTTAGGTAAATCGTTGGGGAAGGCGCTGACATCAAATGCAAACTTCTGCTGCCGAAGTGACGACGGACGAGCTGGCGCTCCTGCCGGATGCGATCCAACCGGAACGCGATTTTTCCGATCCGGCCAATTTCATTAATCGCGAGCTGAGCTGGCTCGAATTTAACCGGCGCGTTCTGGAGGAAGCGCAGGACCCGACGCAGCCGCTGATCGAGCGGGTCAAATTCATGACCATCTTCAGCAACAATCTCGATGAGTTTTTCGAGATTCGCGTCGCCGGCATCAAACAACAGATCCAAAGCGAGACCAGCGATGTTGGCCCCGACGGCATGTCGCCGACGGAAACGTTCAATGCCATTCAGCGACTGGTGCACGAGCTGGTCGCCACTCAATACGATTTCTGGAAAAAGGAACTGATGCCGGCACTGGCCAAGAACGGTATTCGCCTTCATGACGTCGCCCAGCTAACCGGAAAACGCGCTGCCTGGGCCAAGCGCTATTTCCAGGAGGAAGTTTTCCCGATGCTGACGCCGCTGGCGGTCGACGCCAGCCATCCTTTCCCGCAACTTTTGAACAAGAGCCACAATTTGCTGGTGCGCGCACGGGCCCATCAGGGTGGCGAACCCCTGCTTGCCATTGTGCAGGTACCGCGGGTGGTGCCGCGGTTAATTTTGATGCCGCGCGGCAAAGGCGATGACGAGCCCTGGGATTACATTTACCTCGCCTCGCTCATTAAACATTACATCGCCGAGCTTTTCCCCGGCCTCATCCTCGACGGCGTGCACGCGTTCCGCGTTACCCGCAACAGCGATCTCTACATCGACGAAGAAGAAGCGGAGAACTTGTTGCGCACGATTGAGCAGGAACTGCGGCGTTCCAGCCGCGGCAATGCCGTTCGGCTGGAAGTGGAAGCGGATTGTCCAGCAGATTTCCGCGACTTGCTCCTCGCCTTTTTCGATTTGCAGGAGGCCGACCTGCTACAAGCTCGATGGCCCGCTCTCGATGACGCATCTCATGCCACTGGTGACGAACGACGCCTTCGCCAAGCTGAAAGATCGGCCCTTCCAGCCCGCAACCGATCCGGCCCTGCCGCCGCAGGCCGACATTTTCGAGGTCATGCGCAAACAGGATATTTTGCTGCATCATCCCTACGAAAGTTTCGATCCCGTTGTCCGTTTTATCGAGAGTGCCGCGACCGATCCGCAGGTGCTGGCGATCAAGATTACGCTCTATCGCACCAGCGGTGGTTCGCCCATCGTCAAGGCGCTGATCGAGGCCGCCAACAACGGCAAGCAGGTCACGGCGTTGGTGGAATTGCGCGCCCGCTTCGACGAGGCCGCCAATATTCGCTGGGCCCGGCAACTCGAGGAAGCCGGGGCCCACGTCGTCTATGGCGTGGTCGGATTGAAAACGCACTGCAAAGCTTTGCTGGTGGTACAGACGCGATGCCGATCGCCTCCGGCAATATGTCCATCTCGGCACCGGCAACTATCACCATCGCACTGCGCGCATTTATACCGATTTCAGCTTGCTCACTTCTGCCCCGGAATTAACCGAGGAAGTCGCCATCGCTTTCAATACCCTCACCGGCCTCGCTGGTTATCCCGGCTTGAAAAATTGATGGTCGCACCCTTCGATCTCAGCGATCGACTGATCAAGCTCATTGAACGCGAACGCGATCACGCCCGCGCGGGGAAACCGGCGCGCATTATTGCCAAGCTGAATTCCATCGTTGACGAAAATATTATCGAGAAACTTTATGAAGCATCGTGCGCGGGCGTGAAAATCGATCTCATCGTCCGCGGGATCTGTTGTCTGCGACCGAGGGTGCCCGGTCTGAGTGAAAATGATTCGCGTCATCAGCATCGTCGGACGATTTCTCGAGCACAGCCGCGTTTACTATTTTGAAAACGCCGGCCAAGCCGAGATTTATCTCTCCAGCGCCGATTGGATGCCGCGCAATTTCTATCGCCGGGTCGAGATCGCTTTTCCCATCGATGCGCCCGCACCTGCGCGATGAAATGCTGAACGACATTCTGCCTAGTCTGCTCAATGATCAGGTGAAAGCGCGTGAGCTGGAGCCCGATGGCAGTTACGTGCGGCTGCATCCGGCCGAGGGCGCAGCCCGATCGCAGGCACAATTGCATTTCCGGGAACGCTCGCGGCAGGCCCGCAAGGCGGCGGCGGAGTTGCAAGCCCAGAGCGCGGGTCAAACTGATTCCGATCAAGGCCGAAGCGTGACAGAACGCAACCGCGCATGAAAAAGGTTCTCGTCGTCGATATCGGCGGCACCAACGTCAAGGCCATGATCTCGCGCGAGGGACGGCGCAAATTCAGCCTCTGGCGGCGGCCTTACTCCGCGCCAGCTTCATGCCATGCTGGATGGTAAACTCGACGACTGGAAATACGATGTCGTTTCGGTTGGCTTTCCCGCGCCAGTCACGCAACGGCCGCATTCTCTGCCGATCCAAAAATCTCGGCAAAGGTTGGACGCGATTCAATTTCGAAAAAGCCTTCGGCAAACCGGTGCGGGTCATCAACGACGCGGCCATGCAAGCGCTCGGCAGTTATCGCGGCGGGCGACATGCTCTTCATCGGGCTCGGAACCGGCGTTGGTTCGGCGCTGGTCTGGAGCGGCGCCGTCCTTTCGCTCGAGTTAAGCGAGCTGCCTTATCTTACCGAAGGCACTATCGAAGATCGCGTCGGCAAGACTGGGATTGAAACAAATCGGACGAAAAACCTGGGAAGAGGACGTCGAGCGCATTCTTACCCAATTACAGCGTGCTTTCGTCGTTGATTACATCGTGCTCGGCGGAGGCAACGCGAAATTGCTCGAGCACTTGCCGCCCGGCATGGAACTGGGCCACAATCGCAACGCTTATCTCGGCGGCCAGCGCGTCTGGCAAAATCATTCACGGACGCGGCGACCGCAGTGGACGATTCTGTAGGAGATTAGGTAGGAGGAGAAGGATTAAGAGGTAGCAGAAGAAGAAAGAGTGACGATGGGACGACCGTGCATCACCACTCTTCCTCCTAATCTTAATCTTATTCCTATTCGTTATCACAAATCCCAATGAAACTCTGTTTCCTCCGCCACGGCGAAGCCGACTGGCCAAATTGGGACGAAGCCAGACAACGAGCGCCCGCTAACGGAACGTGGACGCAAAGAAATGAAACGCGTCGCGAAATTCCTCGATCGTCCCAAATTCTTCGGCGGACGCGATTTTAACCAGCCCGCTCCCGCGCGCCTCGCAAACGGCCGAGATCGTCGGCCAAGCGCCTCGGCATCGAATTACAAACCGATCCCGCCCTGCGCCCACGGTTTCAATGTCGAACGATTGCGCCGCCTGCTTGCCAAGCGCTGACGCCGAACTGCGTCATGGTAGTTGGTCACGAGCCAGCGTTTTCCGAAGTGATCAAGGAGCTCACCGGCGGCAGAAACAAAGTTATCAAAGGCCGGCGTGGCCCTGCTGTGGAAATCAATCGCGAGCTGCACTTCCGGCACGCTCTGGCTTCCACGGCATCTTCCCGCCTAAATTCGCGATAAGCTTCACTGTCAGCACCAGCCTATCTTCAGCCGCCAGTCACGGCTGCGGACTGACCTGTCGGAGCCAGCGGGCGGCATCTTGCCCGCTCTAGAACGATCGTCGATTTAAATCCGCACGGCTTAACAGCGTCGGTTTCTCGCCCGGATAGCAGTTCCTCAAGCGCTTTCTCGCTAATGGTGACGTGCATCACCGATGTGCACGCGATCGTAGAGCGCAATGACGTCGCGCGAACGCATGCTGATGCAACCGAAGCTCGCTAGCTCTGCCGACGCGGCGCTCTTCCGGTGTTCCATGAATGTAAATGCAACGATCGCGCGCCGCCAGCGTTTTGCCGTTCCATTCCGCGTAACCAGATCACGCGCGAGACAATGGCGTCGCGATTCGGGGCATCGACTGCGATCACTTCGCCAGTGGGCGCTCGATTCTTTATCACCGTGCCGGCGCGTAGAGTGATCGCCAAACTTTCCCGAAACGAACAGCGTCCCGAGCGGTGTGCGATAGCTGCCAACATCTAATCGCCGTTGCCGAACTTGGAGGTCGAAACCCGATACCGCGCGATCAGGTTTCCCACGATCGACCACGGACGAGCTGTTTGATCCGGATATGCTGACAATAAGTTCAGTTCCGGCTGAACGCGTTGAGCTGGATGCACCGCGATGATGAAAGCCATCGCGAGTATGAACCAACGACTCTATTCATCATCAACCAGTGGTCGCAGATCAGAAATAAGGCTCTCGATCTTGCGTAAATCTTTGCGGCGCCCCTTCTCCGGCCGCAGCCGTCGCTGGCGCACCACCATCGCGATATCTCGGACGCGGTGGAGTTGTTCGCGGGTTCAATTTCTCCGCCGGCGCGTAGCGCTCGAAGCGCGGCGGTCGTCACGGATCAAGGTCGCGTTCCAGTCGCTTGCGCGTAAACCCGTGCGGTCGTGCGCAATTCGCGACGCAATTCTCGCAATTCCAGTTGCAGGTGCCGAACCGGCGAAGTCTCCGTGCTTCTCTTGTAGCTTTCTCCTTTTCATGCCATCGCATCGACCAGTGGCGCTGGGCGACATAACTGGCGCACGCGTGCGCGGATCGAGCTTCCGCACAATTTCGATTCTGCCGTCGAGATGCTCGATCAGCGGCCGAACAGGTCTCGACCCAATCGCCGCAGTTGTAGTAGGTAACGTTGCCGAATTCGCGGATGGCAGACGCTGTGGATGTGTCCGCAAAGAACTGCCGTCCACCCGATAGCGTTCTCGCATATCTCAACGACCGCAGCCTCGAATTTGCCGATGAAGCTAACAGCATCTTTGACCCGTTGCTTGACGTAAGCGCTGAGCGACCAGTAACCGAGGCCAAAACGCCGCCGGACAGAAATTGATTGAACGGATTGAGCGAGAGCAGGAACTGGTAGCCAGCATCGCCAATGTAAGCGAGCCACTTCACGTTTTGCACTACGGTGTCGAGCTCATGTCCGTGGATAACGAGAATGCGACGACCATCCGCCGTGCAGATGAATAGCATGCTTTTGAATAGTGATGTCGCCATGAGGCGCCGTAAAACGAGCTGATCATCTCATCGTGGTTGCCCGGGATGTAGATAACGCGCGTGCCCTTCCGCGATTTCCGCAGAATTTTCTGGATGACGTCGTTATGTTGTTGCGGCCAGTACGGCTTCACGGCGCATCTGCCAGATATCGATCAGATCGCCCACGATATAGAGCGTTTCGAAATCGTATTCGCGCAGAAAATCGAGCAGCCGGGCGGCCCCGCTGGCGCAGGTGCCGAGATGGACATCAGAGATCCATGCCGTTCGCACGACGCTTTGACCGCTTCGGTCTCCGCCTAACTGACCGATTCGAAATCGAAGCGCGGAGCAGGGACCGAGTTCATCACGATTCGCGCTTAACGATTGCGTGAACGCTCTTTTCTTACTTGATGGGAACAGAAACCGAGCTTGTTCGACTATCTTTCGACCTTCCGGGCCGACGGTAAAGTCAATGAAATCTTTAGCCGCTCCGGTGGGATCGCCGTTAGTGTAGTAAAGGTAGGGCGCCAGCGTAAGGATAGTTTTTCGCCAGAACGCTTTCCTTTGAAGGCGACGCTCCGTCAATCGGATGCACCTTGATTCCACCGGCCTTGAGTATAAGCCAGGCCGACGTAGCCTAGCCCGTTCGGATTTTGCTCACCTCCTGGCGCGATCTGCTCATTACCCGCCAGCTTCTGCGAATCAGGGCGTAGTCGCGCTTCTTCATCGCCAACTCCTTGAACTCCGGCGTAGAATCCCGCGAGGAAGTATTCGGGTATAGACCGAGGATCTTTCCCGCCACTACCGCCAACAGCACTCCAATCAGTAACTACGCCGGTAAAGATTTGTTCCACCTGTTTCTTCGTGAGACCTTTGATCGAATTAGCCAGTATTGACGATGACCGCGATTCCGTCATAAGCGACGATAGTTTCTTTCATCTCCACCCCTTTGGCTTTGCCATTGGCGATCTCTTCCGGTTTGGCTGCGCCGGCTCGCCATTCCGATCGCGGCTGTCTCATCAATGAGAGCAGCGAATCCGGTCGACGTGAACCCTCGGCCGCGATATCAAAGGTCGTTCCGGATGCTGCGCATTTGAATTGCTCCGCCAACTGCGGAACCAGCTTCGCTCCCAAGGTGTCGGAGCCTTTGAATTACGATAGTATCCGCCCGGACAATATTAAGGGGCGGAGACAACTAGCTTAGCCAGTTAGCGCGAATTGTTTTCATGATCTCCAGCCTACTTGAGTTGGCACAAAGCCAACCTGGTTTACGATCTTCTGTCCGGCGGAACTCAAGGTAAAATCGAGAAACGTTTTTGCGATCCCGCTCGGTTCACCATTGGTGTAGTAAAAGGTCGGACGCCAGTAGGGATAAGAATGGTTCTGGACACTTTGGGTCGAAGGGGTCGCGCCGTCTATCGGGCACGACCTTCACTCCACCAGCCTTGACATATGCCATACCGACATAGCCGATCCCGGCGGGATTTTGGCCTACTTCGGCAGCGATCTGTTCGTTGCCCGCCATCTTTTGCGATCCCCCAGCGTAATCGCGTTTCTTCATCGCCAAGTTCCTTGAAGTCTGAGTAGGTGCCGGAGGAGGTATTACGAGTGTAAACAGAGATTTTGCCCCGGAACCACCAACAGCACTCCAATCAGTCACTTCGCCGGTAAAAATTTGCTCCACCTGTTTTTGCTGAGCGACTTCACCGGATTACCAGCATTAACGATGACGGCAATACCGTCGTAGGCGACGATCGTTGGCTTCATGTTAACGCCCTTGGCCTGCGCTGCGCCTACTTCGGATGATTTGGCGCGGCGGCTGGATGTTCAATCTGCGCTGTGCCGTCGATGATCGCCGGCGATTCCAGTGGTGGAACCTTCCGCCGCGATGTCGAAGGTCGTGCCGGGATGCTGCGCTTTTAAATTGTTCAGCTAGCTGCGGGACCAGTTTCGCGCCGAGGGTATCCGGAACCTTTAATGACGAGGCGGTCCGCATAAGCTGGAACCCATCAGCCGGAGGATGGTAATTAGACTTAAGTAAATACGTTTCATTTTAGCTAGTGCTTAATCTGGTTAAGAACTTCACGTTAAGGTCTGCTTGAAAGATCTGATACTTGTTAAGCGGATTAATAGCGATATCTCCAGTCCCGCCCGTCCCCAGCGACTTATCTGCCGCCCATCCATAGCCGTAGCTAAGGTTGAATATGAACAGCGTCGCTCAAAGGCGTAGCCGCCTTGGACGACCACTCGCTTCGATGTTCACCCGGCTATCGAAGAAGTCGGAGTCAACAAGGTTTGGATCGAGTGAAAATTGCTCGCGTGTGCTGCCAGAAGGCCTGCAGTTGCCAATCATGCTTGGCTTTGAGCTGCCCGATGCCCGCCCCAACTTGATAAGCGTAACGCTGGTCCCCCTTGTCCGGGAAACCGGCGGCTTTGGCGCGATCGTCGGCCCTCGATGTTAACGAGCAAAGTCGCCGAAGATGCGGACCGGGAGTTCCCCGATTTTCCAACCGATCTCCATCGGCATATCGAAAATCAGAGAAGGCTGTTGATACCCCACTGGTTCGTGGCGAGCGAGTCACTATTGGAAAGAGCCGGATTGCCGCCTACGAAATGACCATTAAAGGTATCGCCATTTCCGGTATAGTTGTGAGAGCGTTGGGGCGATTTGCAGCGTAAAGGTTGTTCCGGAAAAGTGAACCTCGCGCCTATCTGCCACGCTAGCAGCCACGGCATCGGTAGTTGGCGTAGTTTGCCGTGGACGTTCTCGGCGCCTGCCAACCGGGTTCTCCGGGTTATCGTCGTCGTAAGACAAACCTGTTGCAAAATTCGCGAAAACATCGACTTTCATCTTCCACGGCTCTGAGGTCTTGGTGATCGCAAGATTTTACTATCTTTGGCGTAGGACTGTTGAGCCTGTTCCACGCCTCCACCCCCGAAATTAAAGGTGAAAGTGTGCTTCCACTGATCCCGCCACCCCTTCCGGGTTAATGTCGGCGTCCGCATGTCATCAGGGTGGTGACGAGAGAGTTCGGCATCTTCCCGCCGGTCAGGGTGATGTCTTTAAACCCACGATAACCCAGGTAAAGCCTGACCGACGTTGATACCGTCGCTGTTCTTGGCAAACGGACCATTGATCGTCGTGGTGTTGCCGCTCGCAGTTGGAGTTATAGTTGAAGTATCGTCTCCGAACGTCACGTTAGTGGAACGATTACTTTGACTCGTTTCCAGCCGAACACCGAAGAACCAGTCGTCCGCCAGAACGCCGCGCAGCCCAATGCGCAAACGATAGCGTTCGCGTTTGCGCTCTTCGCCAGTCGTTAGGCGAGGAGACGCCACCCTCCGTCTGCCCACCACGGTATTCGTAGCGCAGTCGCGCGTCGCCATAGAGTTCCAGCTCCGTGATTGGCGAGGACGGTTTCCATTTACCCGCCGACGTCTCCGCATACTGCTTGGTCAGCTCGGTGCGAACTTCTTCCGCTACCTGATCGTGTAATGATCTTGTTGCGGACCAGCAGATCGAGTAACGCTCCGGCATCCTGTGCTCGGGCGGCAACGCCGCCGAGAATGAAGGAAGCGACGGCGATTAGGCAAATGAATCGTTTAAACATCGGTTCTCCTTGGGTTAAGTGAGTGCTCGTGACGCGCGTGGGCGCGAGACCGACGGACATTTTCCACCGCCGGTGCGCACACGAACGCGTTTGGAAGCTAGGAAGTGATTGTTACCGAACCGATGGCGATTCTGTGACAATTGTGTGAACTTCTCTCGGAGCGCTCGCGCCCTCGCGGCTACACCAGTCTGGCTCGGACCGATGGCGCCCTTGCCATCGCGAACTTCAATCAAAGAATTCCGGCGAGGCGCCAAAATGAGCACGCGAGGCCGCGTGCAGCTCCCCGGAGATGAGCTACCTGGCCGGTTCTACCGAGATTTCTACGGCGATATGCTTGGTGCCGCCGAGGGAGACGGGGCGACGCTTGCTGTCACATCCGAAGGTTCTGCAGTCGCAGCCGGAGAAATATTCGCAGCGGGACTGGCCGCTGCGCTTGGCGCAGTAGTTGCCGCGGGCGAACCCGCAGCCGGCGCTGGCGATGCAGTAGCTGCGTGCCGACGGAGTGGGCATTCCATCAATTCCCTTATGCGACGCGCTGTCGCTGGCGCTGTGCTGAGCATAAAGGACACCTAGCGCAAACGTTAAGTGCGAAGAAAATTCCCGCCAGCCAGCCAGTGAATTTCACCAACACATTGGTGGTTTGAGCGCCGAAAATATTCTCAGTCACGCCCCCGCCGAAAGCGGCGCCAAGACCCTCGCTCTTCGGGCGTTGCATCAGAATGACGAACGTCATCAACGGCGCAACCAGCATGTCGACGGCGAGGACAACGTTGATGAGAATGTTCATTTTCGAGGCGTCCAATATGTTCGAAAGAGAGGCTCGGACGCAAACCGGTGCTGCCTCTGATACTGAATGCGGGATCTGGATTGCTGGCCTCACTGCCGCTTACGTAAATCTCCCAACGGGAAGGAGGAAAAGGCCTTGCGCTTGGCAGTCTGTCTGCGGTTGGCAGCAAGCTCGTTTCCTTCTCCCTTGAGGGAGAGAAGGTTAGGATGAGGGCTTCACCAGCACTGGGATCTTGTTTCCCTTTTAATCTCCTCCCAAATCGCGTCGAGCTCCTCCAAACTCGCGTCGCCGAGTTTCCGCCGCGCGCCCTGCAATCGATCTTCCATTTCGTTAAAACGCGCGACGAATTTATCGGTCGCAGCTTGAAGCAAACTCTCAGCCTCGAGTTGGCATTTCCGCGCCAGGTTCACTTCACCGCAAATAGCGAGTCGCCAATTTCATCGGCGATCATCCGATTGTCGGCCGAGGCCACGGCGGTCTTCGTTTCCTCCAATTCTTCGTCCACCTTGGCAATCACGTCGCTCAACTTGTGCCAATCAAAGTTTACCCGGGCCGCTTTCTTTTGCGCTTTTTCTGCCCTCATCAATGCGGGCAGCGCTTTCGGCAAACTGGCGAGGTAATGTGTGGCGTCCTTCTTTTCGGCGTGCTTGATCGCTTCCCATTGTTTGAGACACAAATTTGGCGGCCGGGCTGTGCGGCCGACACGGCCGCCTCTACAGCAAAAACGTGCGGATGCCGCCTGATCAATTTCTCGCTAATTCCTCGCGTGATTTCGTCGATATCGAAACGTTTCTCTTCCGAGGCGATCTGGGCGTGCATCACAATTAACAGGAAGCGAAACTCGCCCAGTTCTTCCCGTCAGATTGACGTCGTCGTTTGCATGAACCGCCTCGGCGACTTCGTAGGCTTCTTCCAGCAGCGGAGACACCAGAGAAGCGTTGTTCTGCTCGGCGGTCCCACGGGCAGCCCTCCCGAGCCGCGCAGCCGCGCGATAATATCGCAGAGCTAGGCGAAGCTCTTCGTTGATTGTTGATAAGTCGATAGCAGCTGCTGCAGTTCCATTATAACTACTCAAGCCAACAACTATCAACCTCTTCACAATCCGCCAAGAGCGAACGGTGGTGCGCCCCGAACTCAGTAATCTCGCCGGAGGATTTCTTGCTCACGTAAATCGTGATCCCGATCACGCAAGCAAAGGTCCCGATAAAACAGCCGCGCCACCAGCCAGGAGGGAATATGACCAACCCGCAGGGCGTGGTAAAGCGCGCGGCCGCTCGTGATCGGTTCGGAGGCGTGCGAGGAAAATTTTGCATGCCATCGCCACCATGATGAGAATGAAAATGAACACGTAATTGCGTTTCAGCCGGCGCCCGATGGCTTCGAGTTTCGAAATCTTGAATGACGGCAAAATGAGATCTCGCAGACCAGCTTTTTCCATTCGCCCTGAAGCATCTGCGCGATTTTCCATCACCATTGGCACGAGAAAATGCGCTTCCAGCATTCGCACCCGGGCACGGAAAGCATCGTAAAACCGATAACGCCGGCTTTCGATCCAGAGCATCACCCAAACGATCGCGAGATTGAAAAAGAAAATGATGTGCGGGACGTCCGCGATTGGCAAAAGGCGATGGTGATAATGGCGGTGCTGCTGGTGATGGCCCAGTTCGTCGTGATATCGAGCCGTTGCCGCCAGACCATGATGCGCCGCGAGTTCGCCCCGATAAAAATGCGACATGGCATTGACGTAGCCGGGATCGTAAATGCTGCGTTGCAACGAAATGGTTGCTTCGTCGGTCGAGGCGGGCGCGGTGTTTTCTGTTGCCACAGTTCTTGGATTAACTCGGATAACTGCTTCGCCTGAATAAATCCAACTTTTCATCTATGGCCATCGCGCTCGCCGACATTCTTGATCAAAGGCAGGTCGCGTTGCAGTTGAGATCACGCCGGCGACCAAATGTAATCCCGGAGATGGTGAGTCTCGTTCGAAAAAACAGGGAGCGTCGTGCGACCGCCGATTTTGTCGCGCAGGTGCTCTCACGAGGAAGAGGCAGGCTCGACCTGTCCGAAAATGGCGTCGCTTTCCCACATGCACGCACCGAGCTGGTCGATCAGATTGCGCTCGCGATCGGCCGCAGCCGGGCTGGCGTTCCCTGGAACGATGAGGGAAAACGCGCGCGGTTGATCTTTCTCCTGGCCGTTCCGCGCCGACTCGTGAACGACTACCTTGGTCCTCGTCGGAACTTTAGCGCGCGTTACTCGAGACGAACAACACCGCGACGCGTTGTTTGCAGCCGCAACCCCGGCGGAATTCATCGCAATCCTGCGCGAAGCCGGGTCATTTTGATTCCTTCAACAAACGATCGCGCGCACGATCGAGGATTCGCCGCTCATTGGGAGTAAGACTGCAACGATACCAGACCTGGCGATTTTGTCGAGAATGGGATCGACCGACTCGGAGATGTCGTCATCGTCGCGTCGTGCCGGAGTCGGTTTGGGAACGACCTTAAACTTCGGCTTCGGTTGTAGCCGGGCCTCGAGATTCTCCCACCAGACCAACTCCGGCCCGACTCCACGATAGCGGACAAAGCAAAGCCAACCGCGATGCTTGTTAAGAGGACCGCTAGATCGGTCCAGGCATTGTAGGCCAGCAATTGCAGGACGTAGATCGCGCCCAGAATAACTGCGGTCCATTTTGCGGTGATACGCAGCAGCAGCTCGGCCGCCGGGTAGATCGCCGCGAATGCTACGAAAATTCCGAAATGCAACACAAGTGAGCCGGCCAGTCCGGTCCGTTGTCCCAAGCCCCAGACGGTGAGGACAAGCGAAGGGACCAAAAGCAAGAAGCGCGTGGAGAGCAATGTAAGCGCGCTGGCCGATGAACCTTTCCACTTCGCGGCCGAATACGAAAGAGCATGTGCATTTCGATCGCGAACCAGAGCAGCATGCTGGGGGAATGCACGAACGCGTAGGTGGCGAGGCGCCAAATCTGACCGGCCCCCAGGACGCGTGCGCTATCGAAAAGCATGAAGTTGAGCACGGCACCGCCGCCAGCAGCCACGACTCGAGGCAAGTGAGAATGGCGACCACAACGTGCACGGCGACGAGTATGGTCGTGACGTCGACAGGGAACCGGCCCATCCAGGTGACTGGCCGATAGTCATCGGAGGTAGTGACTCCGAACATATTTCAATAATCGCATTCGCTTTTATGAGCGCAAAGGGCACAACGGGATAGAGGATGAATTCGCCTCGGCAAAGGCGGATCGGGCGCTCCGCGCGCGATGCCAAATTTGAGCGGCTTTGCCGCCATTCTTTCGCGATCGTCCGTCGGAGCGGCCGATCCACTTGGGACAGGGTCCAAGCCGACGACACCAAGGTTGGCAGGATGCCACCAACAGCGGGCAACATGCCCGTGCTCCTCTGAAAAAAATTCTTGGAGAAGCGGCGGAAGCGAGGGAGATTCGTCCCCCGCGCGGTCGGGAGAGGTCCGACAACACCCCGATCGCGGCGATTTAATGAATAACCCTGCGTCTGCCATTTCCCGCCCGCCGGAATCGGCGATCGCAAAGCCGGCGAATCAGGCCGTGCTCGATTGGGTGCATGAAGTCGAGCTGCTAACCCAACCGGAAAATATTTTCTGGTGCGACGGCTCGGAGCGCGGAAAACGAATTCCTGATCTCGGAAGCGTTGCAAGCAAAATGTCCTGATCAAGCTGAACGAAGAGAAAGTTGCCGCGCTCGTATTTGCATCGCTCAAACCCGAACGACGTCGCGCGGGTCGAGCAATTCACTTTCATTTGCACGCCGACGAAGGAAGAAGCCGGTCCGACGAACAATTGGGCGAGCCGGCAGAGACCTATTCGAAACTGCACGGATTTGCTCAAAGGCGCGATGCGCGGCCGCACCATGTTCGTCATTCCCTACATCATGGGCCCGCCCGATTCGCCGCTGACCAAGGTCGGATTTGAAATCACCGATTCGATTTATGTCGTGCTCAGCATGCGCATCATGACGCGCATGGGGGCGGTCGCGGTCAAACGGCTCGGCAACGACCCAGAAGCGGAATGGAACCGCGGCGTGCATTCGCTGCTCGATGTGAATCCGGAGCGCCGTTTCATCTGTCATTTCCCGCAGGACAACACCATCATCTCGGTCGGCTCCGGTTACGGCGGAAATGTTTTGCTGAGCAAGAAATGTCTCGCGCTGCGCATCGGTTCCTATCTCGCCCGCACAGCAAGGCTGGCTGGCCGAGCACATGCTGATCCTCGGCGTCGAATCGCCCGGAGGGCAAAAAGCATTACGTCGCGGCGGCGTTCCCGAGCGCGTGCGGCAAAACCAATTTCGCGATGCTCATTCCGCCGAAACATTTCGCCGGCTGGAAAGTCACGACCGTCGGCGATGACATCGCCTGGATGCAGATTCGCGGATGGCCGCTTTATGCGGTCAATCCGGAGAACGGTTATTTCGGCGTCGTGCCGGGGACGAGCTACAAATCGAACCCGAACGCGATGAAATCGATCGCAGCGCGACACTATCTACACCAACGTCGCGCTGACCGATGACGGCGACGTCGTGGTGGGAAGGCAAGGACGGCCCGCCGCCAGCGCACGCGATCGACTGGCGCGGCAACGATTGGACGCCGGATTCAAAGGAAAAAGCGGCGCATCCGAACAGCCGCTTCGCCACGCCCGATGCGCAACAATCCTGTGCTCGACCCGCATGTTGAAGACGGCGGCAGGCGTTCCGATCAGCGCGATCATTTTCGGCGGACGCCGCAGCGACACCATGCCGCTCGTCTTTCAGGCGTTCGATTGGGAACACGGTGTTTATCTCGGCGCGACCATGGCGTCGGAGACTACCGCAGCAGCTACCGGCGCGGTCGGGCAGGTCCGGCGCGATCCGATGGCGATGCTGCCGTTCTGCGGTTACAACATTGGCGATTATTTCCGGCACTGGCTCGAAATCGGCAAGCGCCTGACCAATCCGCCGCTGATTTTCACGTGAACTGGTTCCGCAAAGCGCCGATGGAAAATTTCTCTGGCCCGGTTTCGGCGACAACATGCGCGTGCTGAAATGGATCATCGATCGCTGCGAAGGCGAAGTCAGCGCTACCGAGTCAAACGATCGGTTGCCTGCCCGAAACTGCAGGATTTGGATCTCAATGAACTCAGCGGCGTCTCGACCGAGCAAATCCATCGTGAACTTCTGACCGTGATCAGCCGAGGAATGGCAAAAAGAGATCGCCGCGTCACGCGAAATTTTTCGAGTCGTTGGGCGGCGTTGTGCCGAAAGAATTGATGAAGCAGCGCGAAAATCTCGCGGCGCGTTTCGGAACATAGACGCCAGGTTTGTGCGCCGCTGTAGCCGTCGCCCTGTGGGCGACGAGCGCTTCGCATGGCAAAGTGGCTACAGAAATTTGCGAAGTGCGCCGCATTCTGAAATAATTTCCAGTGGGTTCGAAGGTCGAAGGGAAAAATTACGTTGCCGCGGCCGCCTGAGCGTGGCTGCATCGAAATCCGCGGGCGCGCGCCAGAACAATCTCAAAGGCGTCGATCTCGATCTTCCGCTCGGAAAGTTGACCGTCGTCACCGGACCGAGCGGCAGCGGAAATCGTCGCTCGCTTTCGACACGATCTACGCCGAAGGCCAGCGCCGTTACGTCGAGACCTTCAGCCCTTACATGCGCCAGTTCCTCGAGCGCATGGACAAACCGCGTGTCGATGACATTCGCGGCATCCCGCCGGCGATCGCGATCGAGCAATCGAATCCGGTCAAATCATCGCGCTCGACCGTCGGCACGATGACCGAGATCAACGATTATCTGAAATTGTTCTGGGCTCGCGTATCGCGCACGCTTTTGTCCCAGTTGCGGACGCGAAATTCGACCGGAAACCGCGAAATCGATTGCCGATCAAGTGCTCTGCCATTTCGGTCATCCCGAGCGAAGTGAAGCGAAGCGGAACGCAGTCGAGGATCCCGTGGCGAAACCTTCAAGGCAACGCAACGGGATCCTTCGGCTTCGCTGCGCTCCGCTCAGGATGACACGGATGCAAACCCACTAACCGTTCTCATCACTTTCTGGGTCGCTGTTCCGGCGAAAACCAAGCCACGTGAATTCTTCGAATTTCTCCAACAGCAAGGATATCTGCGCATTTGGCTGAACGGCGAAATCGTTCGCGTTGATAGCGATGCACGAAGTCGAGCGCCTGGGCGCACGCGTTCAGGTCATTCAGGACCGAATCGCGGTCACGGAAGAAAACCGTGCGCGACTAACCGAAGCGATCGAGACCGCGCTGCGTTTCGGCAAAGGCAAAGATTAATGTCGTCGCTATCTCAGAAAACGCCCAACGTCAACGTCCAACGCCCGACGCCCAACCGATCACCAATCACCGATCACCAATCACGAGCACCCATTCTCCACCGGCTGGCACTGCGCGCATTGCGATCTCGACATTCGTCCGCCGACGCCGGGACTTTTCAGTTTCAACAATCCGCTTGGCGCCTGTCCGGAATGCCGCGGCTTCGGTCGCACCATTGCGATCGACCTGAATCAGCGCGATTCCTGACCGCTCGCTTGTCGATCGCGCAAGGCGTGGTGCGCGTTTTTCGCGGGCAGGAATTGGGCGAATCACAAAAGGATTTGCTGCGTGCCTGCGCCCGCGAGGAAATCGACGTCAATCGTGCCTTTCGAGGAATTGCCCGAAGGCCGATCAGGATTTCGTCATCAACGGCGAGAAACGCAGCGGCGAATACACGGACGACGATTACGAGAACGATCGCTGGTACGGCGTCCGCGGCTTTTTCCGCTGGCTCGAGATCAAGACTTACAAAATGCACGTGCGCGTGCTTGCTCAGCCGCTACCGCGCCTATATCAAATGTCCGAGCTGTAATGGCGGGCGTTATCAACCCGAAGCGCTCAATTATAAGACTGCAGCGGCGGTCTGTGACCGCCGGAACGGAAGATCATCGCCGCCAGCTGCGCTACCCTTCCAGAGTTCGCTGCGTCTTTCCGATTGCCGACGCGCGCGATTTCCTGACGAGACATCGAGCTCGCCGCCTGACGATTCGACTGCCGAGATGTTGCGCGACGAAATTTGCGCGCGACTGCGTTACCTTTGCGAAGTCGGCGTCGGTTATCTCACGCTCGATCGTTCTCACGCGCACGCTTGAGCGGCGGCGAAGTGCAGCGGGTCAATCTCACCACCTGCCTCGGCGCATCGCTCGTGAACACACTCTTCGTCATGGACGAGCCGAGCGTCGGTTTGCATCCGCGCGACGTCGGCCGGCTGGTGCGCGTGATGCACAATCTTGCGCGATAAAGGCAATACCCTGCTCGTAGTCGAGCACGACGAACAAATCATTCGCGCGGCCGACAACTTGATCGACATCGGTCCCGGTCGCGGTGAACGCGGCGGCGAATTGGTGTGGAGCGGCCGGCTGGATGAATTTCTAGGTGGATCGGCCGCTCCGCGGACGATGCCGAACATAATCGCGCGAGCGATCTGAAAGAGCCGCTTCGCGGCTTCGCAGTTAGCATCGCCGGCGGAGCGGCCGATCCACCAATCGCTCACGCGCGATTATCTCACCGGCGAAAAGTCCATACCGATTCCCGAAATCGCGGCGGAAGTTTTCATCCGTCGTCAAGATCACCGGCGCGACCGGAGCACAATCTGCAAGAACGTCGACGTCGAAATTCCGCTCGGCGTTTTACCTGCGATCACCGGCGTTTCCGGTTCAGGAAAATCGACCCTGATTCAGGAGGTGCTGTATCGGAATCTTTTGCGGGCAAAGGTCAGGTCAAGCGAGCATGAGCCGGGCGCATGCCAGACCGTGACTCGGCGCGCATCGGTTCGGGGAGATCGTCATGGTCGATCAATCGCCACTGGCGCGCACGCCGCGTTCGACGCCGATTCTGTATCTCGGGCTTTACGATCGCGTGCGCGAACTGTTCGCGGCCTCGCCGGAAGCGCAGGCCCAGGGACTGACCGCCAGTGCGTTTTCCTTCAACTCCGGCAGCGGCCGCTGCGAACGTTGCAACGGCACCGGTTTCGAGAAAATCGAGATGCAATTTTTGAGCGATCTTTATGTCCGCTGCGCGGAATGCGAAGGCAAACGCTTCCAGCCGCACGTGCTCGAAGATTCAGCTGCACGGAAAATCGATTCACGATGTCCTCGAGTTGACGGTGACGCGAAGCGGCCGCCTGGTTCGCGCAGATCGGCGAGCGCGAAAAGTTGTCGGACCCGCTGGAAGTTCTGGAAGAAGTCGGGCTCGGGTATCTGCGACTGGGGCAGCCGCTCAATACTCTTTCGCGGCGGCGAATCGCAGCGTCTAAAGCTCGTTAGTCACCTCGCTGACAACTCTGTGATGGCAGGCGTGTCGCCTGCGAAGCGAAAACCGATGCAGCCGGCACGGCTGCCTCTACAGAAAACCGCTTGGCAATCTTTTCATTTTCGACGAACCGACCACCGGACTGCATTTCGATGATGTCGCGATGTTGTTGCAATTGTTCCAGCGACTGATCGACGCCGGGCATTCGCTGGTCGTGATCGAGCACAATCTCGAAGTGATTAAATGCGCCGACTGGATCATCGATCTCGGGACCCGAAGCGGGCGACGAGGGCGGCGAAGTCGTCGGCGGTTGGGACACCGGAGCAGGTCGCGAAGGTTGAGCGCTCGCATACCGGAAGATTCTTACGCATGAGTCATTCGGAGCGCAGTCGAGGGATCCCGTCGCGAAGCTTTATGGTCACGCCGCGGAACCATTCGACTGCGCTTCGCATGCTCATGATAGTGACGGACGGCGATATTTCGCGTTGCGACGCGTGCGGAAGAGCCGGTCGATGAGAATGCCGAGCCGGAGGGCGTAAGATGCTCGCGCTCCCGGCGACGAAGAGCGGCCAACGGCGCCATCCAAGTTCACGGCGCGCGCGAGCACAATTTGAAAAACATCGACGTTGCGATTCCGCGCGACCAGATGGTCGTCATCACCGGACTGAGCGGGTCAGGGAAATCGACGCTCGCTTTCGATATTTTGTTCTGCGGAAGGTCAGCGCCGATTTCTCGACAGCATGTCGCCCTATGCGCGGCAATTCGTCGAGCAACTGGAAAAACCGGACGTCGATCTGGTGGAAGGGTTGCCGCCCAGCGTCGCGATTGAGCAGCGTGTCACGCGCGGTGGCGGGCAAATCAACCGTTGCGACGGTGACGGAGGTTTATCATTTCCTCCGGTTGCTCTTCGCAAAAACCGGCACGCAATTTTGTCCCGATTGCAACCTGCCGGTCGAAAAACAAACTCTGGCGGCAATCGTGAAACAAGTGGAAGACGGCGGCGCGCCGTGGTCCCCTCAAGGTGCTGGCACCGCTGGTGAAAGCGCGCAAAGGGGTTTCACACCGATGTCGCGCGCTGGGCGGAGCGCAATGGATTCGACACGCTCTTCGTCGACGGGCAGTTCGTTCCGGTGCGGCAAGTTTCGTAAGCTTGAGCGTTTCAAGGAACACACCATCGATGTGGTTGTCGGTGTGATCGACAAGAAGCGCATCGCTAAGGCGCGCAATCTCAGCCAGCGCGCGCTCGAGATTGGCCGCGGCACCGCGCGTCTCATCGATGCGAAAGAATCGACTCACGGTCATGAGCACGGAGATGAGTTGTCCGCGGTTGCGGGCGCGCCTTCGAAGAACTCGATCCGCGCTTGTTCTCGTTCAATTCGCCGCACGGGGCCTGCGAAGAATGCGGCGGCTTCGGCGAAATCTGGAACCAATCGCTCGCAGGTTGGCGAAAGCGACGATGGCGAATCAGTCCTCGAAAACGAGCTTGGCCGCCGAGCGCGAATCGGAATGGATCGACGAAAGTGAAGCGCAGATCTGCCCGGCCTGCCACGGCTCGCGTCTGAATCCGATCGCGCGTCACGTCCGCGTGCAAAACAAGACGATCGACGATTTCACCGCGCTTTCGGCGCGGCGCGGCGGCAAACAAATCGACGCGATTGAAATTTAGCGGCAAGCAAAAGACCATCGCGAGCGAACTGATTCCTGAAATCGTGCAGCGGCTTCGATTCATGGACAATGTCGGCCTCGGCTATCTGTCGTTAGGTCGATCGGCCAAAACCTTGAGTGGCGGCGAATCGCAACGGATTCGCCTGGCGGCGCAGCTCGGCTCGAACTTGCGCGGCGTTCTTTACGTGCTGGATGAGCCAACCATTGGCTTGCATCCGCGCGATAATGTCCGGCTGCTCGAAACGCTGACTGCGTTGCGCGCAAAGGAACTCACTCGTCATTGTCGAACATGACGAAGCGACGATGCGTCGCGCCGATCACATCATCGATCTCGGCCCGCGCGCCGGGATCTCACGGCGGCGAAGTTGTGGCCAGCGGATCGCTGCCGCGAAATCAGAGCGCGCCAAAGATTCGGAGACCGGACGTTGCCTCAAAAGCGCCGCTCTGCCATCCCATGCGCAAATCGCGGCGAAGCCTGCGCCATGTTGCGGATTGGGTCGAGATCAGGAATGCGCGGGCGAACAATCTGAAGAACGTCGACGTGAAATTTCCTGTCGGTCGCCTGTCGGTCATCACCGGAATTTCCGGCAGCGGCAAATCCACCTTGATGGGCGATGTCCTTTTGCCGGCGGTGCACGAGCAATTAAACCGAAAACGGCACCGCGCCGGCGAGCTGTTCCGAGCGAGTTGGAGGCATGGAAGCGATCGATGCCGTTTACGAAGTCGACCAATCGCCCATCGGGAAAACCTCGCGCTCGACCCCGGCGACCTACATCAAGGTCTTCGATGAGATTCGCAATCTTTACGCACAAGTTCCGGTGGCGCGCATGCGCGGTTACAGCCCGAGCCGGTTCTCCTTCAATGCCGAGGGCGGACGGTGCGAGTCGTGCAAGGGCCAGGGCATGATCAAACTGGAGATGAATTTTCTGCCGAGCACCTACGTGCCCTGTGAAGATTGCGGCGGGAAACGTTACAACGCGCAGACCCTCGAAGTTCTTTACCACGAAAATCGATCGGAGACGTGATGGAAATGACGATCGAGGAGGCGGCCGAATTTTTCAAAGCTAACCCCAAAATCGCTCGATCGCTTTCACTGCTCGTCGATACCGGACTCGGTTATCTGAAGCTGGGGCAGCCGAGCCCGACTTTGAGCGGTGGCGAAGCGCAACGACTGAAGCTCGCGACCGAGCTGACCCGCGGGATTGGACGCACGCAAAACGAGCGGATCCGTAAGATGCGCAAGCCGAAATCGACACTCTATCTATTGGAGGAACCGACGATTGGCTTGCACATGGCCGATGTCGAATTGTTGCTGAACCTGCTGCACCGGCTGGTGGATGACGGTCATACTGTCATCGTGATTGAGCACAACCTCAGCATAATCGCGGAAGCGGATTACATTGTCGATATCGGTCCAGAAGCGGGCGATGCCGGCGGGGAGATCGTTGCCACGGGAACACCGGAGCAGGTCGCAAAAACCGGATGAGCCGAACCGCGCCATTTTTGCGAGAAGTCCTTTCGACGAAAAACGCCGCCGCCGCAAAGATCGGAGCCACGCGCAGAAACGTGAGAACGCTCACCTGGCGCTTCGTCGGGCGTGTCTGATAGCCCGGCTTCCGCCGCCTTGCTCCGCATCGAGCGCTGCTCGATCCACCGTAGCGGAGGATTGAGGTGAGGGCATATAATTCACCCGCTCCTTTTTGTTTGCGCGGCGTAGAGGCGGCGACAAACTGAATTAGTGACCGAATTCTTTGCCAAATACGATACGGGCGAATTTTATGATGAGATGTTTGCCGGACCGGGCCGGGCCCGGCCTCATTACGAGCGGCTGCTGCAACGTTTCACCGAGCTGACGGAAGGAGAATTCGATCGCAAACGCGACCTGGCTGAGCTCACTCTCTTGCGCCAAGGGGTCACCTTCACCGTTTACAACGACGCCCAGGGGACCGAGCGGATTTTTCCCTTCGATCTCATCCCGCGAATTATTTCCCCAGAGGAATGGAAAAAGATCGAGCGCGGTCTGGAACAGCGAATCACTGCCCTCAATCTTTTTCTGCACGACATCTATCACGGTCAATCCATTCTGCGCGATGGCGTGATTCCGAAAGACTACGTCTGGCAGGCAGCGCACTTCCGTCCGGAGTTCATGCACTTCAATGTGCCGCGAAATATCTACATCCACATTTGCGGCTCCGATCTGGTGCGCGATCGCGACGGTAATTTTCTGGTGCTGGAGGACAATGCGCGCTGCCCATCCGGCGTTTCCTATGTCGTGCAAAACCGCCAGGTCATGCGCCGCGTTTTTCCAAATCTGTTCGCGCAACACCGGGTGCGGCCAGTGGAAGATTACAGCCAGGAGCTCCTCAATGTTCTGCGTTACATCGCGCCGGCGGGCAAAGCGAATCCCACCGTCGTGCTCCTTACGCCCGGCATCTACAACTCCGCTTATTACGAGCATTCCTTCCTCGCGCGCTCGATGGGAATCGAAATTGTGGAGGGCCGCGATCTCATTGCCCGCGACGGGAAAAATTTTCATGCGCACGACCAAAGGTTTGCAGCCGGTCGACGTGATTTATCGCCGGATTAATGACGATTTTCTCGATCCGAAGGTTTTTCGAAAAGATTCGGGCCTTGGCGTTCCTGGATTGGTCGATGCCTATCGCAAGGGAAATGTCAGTCTGGCGAATTCCATCGGCACCGGCATCGCGGACGACAAAGTCATCTATCACTTCGTCCCGAAAATGATCCGCTACTACCTCGATCAGGACGCGATTCTGCCGAACGTCCAGACCTATCTGGCGGCGAACGAAACCGATCGCGCATTCATTTTGGAGAATCTGGAAAAGCTTGTCGTCAAGGCAGCCAACGAAAGTGGCGGCTATGGGATGCTGGTCGGCTCAAATTCGACCGAGGCGGAGCGCGAAAAATTTCGGGACGCGCATTCGAAAGGAACCGCGTAATTACATTGCCCAGCCCATCATTCCCCTCTCGCGCTCACCCGCCTTCGATGAAGGCGTCATCCGTGGGCGCGCACGTTGATTTGCGTCCCTACATTCTATCGGGGGAGAAAATCAAAATCATTCCCGGCGCACTCACCCGGGTGGCGTTGTGCGAAGGGTCATTGGTGGTGAACTCATCGCAAGGTGGAGGAAGCAAAGATACCTGGGTGCTCGAGGAACAAAGCGCGGAGTGATGGAATTTTGGAGTAATGGAGTAAAGGCGACACCGACCACGGCCTTCCTGCTCCGGTTCATGTTCTTTCCCATCACTCCACCATTCTCCGTTTCCCCCAGTATGCTTAGTCGGGTCGCTGATTCCCTTTTCTGGATGAGTCGCTACATCGAGCGCGCAGAAAATAATGCCCGCATCGCCGACGTAAATCTGCAATTGCTCCTCGATCTTGAAAACACCCGCGATCCCGACACGCAGCAGCAGTGGAACCCGATCATCAGTTCGCTGGAAGAAAACGAACTTTTCACTTCGCTCTATCAAAACCCCGATGGCCAGGCCGCCGTCGATTTCGTTTGTCTGCAGCGCCAGAACCCGAACTCAGTTTACTCCTCTCTCGCCGCCGCCCGCGAAAATGCGCGGACTGTGCGCGAACAAATTTCGAGCGAAATGTGGGAGCACATCAATCGGCTCTACCTTTTCGTCAAAGGCGAGACCGGGAAAAAGATGCTGCGTTTGAGTCCGCATGAATTTTTCCGGCGTATTATTACCGGCTCACATCTGATCCAGGGAATCGCCGACGCGACCATGACGCATAGCGAAGGCTGGGATTTCATTCGCATCGGCAGATTTCTCGAACGGGCCGACAACACCTCGCGCATTCTCGACGTCAAATATCACCTCCTCCTGCCTTCGGGAGAAAAAGTCGGCGGCAACATCGATACCATCCAATGGATGTCGGTCTTGAAATCGTGCAGCGCGCTTGAGGCTTACCGCAAGGTTTATGTTGGGCAGGTCGCGCCGTGGAAGGTAGCGGAGTTTTTGATCACCCATCCCGAATTTCCCCGGTCCATCCGCTTCAGCGTTGAGTCTCTTGACGCTGCCCTCCATCGCATTTCCGGATCGCCCGAGACGAACTATGCCAACGAGGCAGAACGTCTTTCCGGCCGCTTACGCTACGACCTCGATTTCGCTACGATAGCCGACATCTTCGATTACGGCCTGCATGAGTACCTTATTCTCACCCAAAGACGTCTCGCCGAAATCAGCAGAGCCCTTTTCGAAATCTATTGTGCCACCAACGAAACGATTTCCCGCGCCTTCGATCGCGGAGGGGCGAACCGCGTGAGCCGGCGTCGTGGAGTCGATCCGCCGCGGCCAGCGACCGCGGCTGCAGTTTTATCTCTGCTGGAAATCGAGAACGCGCCGGTTATTTATCCGGCAGTGAAAAGCTGGTGTTTCGCTTTCCTTGCCTGCGGAATCGTGGCCTTTAGCGGTTGCGCAACCGATGAAGAATTCAACGCCGGTGAGGCAGCGAAAACGCGCGAGGCCATTCCAGGCGAAGTGAACCCGAACGCGCCCGACGCGTCGCAACAGCCAGTGCGCACCCAGCCTGGTTTTAACTTTTGACCGACCTGCGATCGAGGATAGATCCGGTCAAACCCTTCCGTCGTTCGCAAAAAATCTGCCACCGCTAACGCGTCGAAAAGCGCGCCGAAGGATCCCGGCAAGTGCATTTATTCTCCACATTCCAATCCTGGATAAAGATCGCACGGTCCTTTCCTTTTCGCATCGTCGCCATTGGTGTAACCAACTGCCGTGAACGAAACTCCACTTTCCTGGCGCTCGCCCAAAACCGAAGTGCGACAAAGTCCAATTCACGGCAAAGGGCTATTTGCTGTCGCTGATATTGCCAAAGGCGAGATAGTGATGATCAAGGGCGGTCACATCGTCAGTCGCGACTTTCTGGAACGCGAAGTCACGCCCAGAGCTTGGCCCGGTCGAGATTCAGATTGGCGACGATTTATTCATCGCGCCGGTAACACAGGAGGAACGGGAGGGTTCGATGCTCTACAGTAACCATTCCTGCGACGCCAACCTCGGCCTGCGCGGCAATATTATCTTCGTCGTGCCTTCGCGATATTCGCGCCGGGGAGGAACTGACCCATGACTGGTGCATGACGGACGACGACAGCTACGAAATGGAATGCAAATGCGGCTCACCCAATTGCCGTCGCATTCTTACCGGCAAAGATTGGCAGCGGCCGGAACTGCAAGCACGCTATCACGGTTATTTCGCTACGTTCCTTGCCGATAAGATTGCGGCACGCGCTCGCTGAAAACTCCAGCTTGGCTGGCTCGGCCATTGCGAAAAACAAACAATATGGGCGACCGTCTCTGACAAAATTCGCCAACGCGGTTGTTCCGTTTTGCGATCGATTTCCCACAAACGACGCCCCCGAGAAATGCATTGCGGTTATCGCCTCTCTTCACTCCGTGCGGCAATTGCTTCATCTTTTTCACGTTGCCGCCACCGAGGACAACGGTATCGGCGACGAACGAAAGTTTTAGCTGCGTCACGCAGTAAAGCACTTCCTCGCGCCACGCTTTTTCGCCGAGACGCTCGAGCCCGTCTATGCCCAGCCAGTCTTCAATTTTGCGATGATCGCGGTAAGGCAGATCACCGAGCTCGAGTGGCAAGAGGTTGTTGCTCCAGACCAGGGCCGCGCCGAGACCCGTGCCCAACCCGAGAAAAAGCATGCGACCGCGAATATGACTGCCGAGCGCCTGCATGGCGGCGTCGTTAATGACCCGAGTGGGCTTTTTCAGCGCGCGACTGAAATTGAACCCGACCCAACCCTTTGCCGAGATGTTTCGGTCCTTCACGATCTTGCCTTCGCGCACAACCGAAGGAAACCCGATGGAAACGGTGGCGAACTTTAGCTCCGTCGTGGTTTGGTGAAATTTCCTCACGAAATCGCGCGGCGTCATGTCCGAGTCCGGAATCGAATTTCAATTTGTCCTTCGCCGACATCAGCAGTTTGACGTGAGTGCCGCCGATATCGACGACGAGAACGCTCGTGCTTCATCGCACGCGCCCTGGGCAGGTAAAGATTACTCCCCGATCCCTATCGACCGGCCCAGTCGTTTGAAAACGCTCCCGCGCTCCGCCCTTTCGGAAGCAGCCGGCGGCCAGCATTCGACGATCTCGAGCTCAACGAAACGGAAAGAGGGTCAAGCGGGCGAATTTCAGATCCAGCCGAAGATTGCGCGCGATCTGAGCGATGGAACGGGAGCCGTTGAATTGCGAGGCGAATTGTGCTTCGGCCACGGTAAGCCGCAGCTTTTGAATGCGCTCAAAACCATCCCGCGTATAAGCGGGAATCCAGGCCGGGTCATAATTGGCCTTGTCGGCAACATCCTGCGCCTGGACGAAGCGCAAGCGTGCTCAACATCCAATGCTCGACGTCCTCCTCGGCGGGGATGTCGTTGGTGAAATCGGGCAGCTCGCTTGTTTGCTCAAACGCGAATCGCACCCTCGGTGCGCTCCACTGTTGCGCGAAAAGTTTTTGCCCATAATGCTGGACCAATTGCAGGGCCGGATCGCGCAAAATCAAATCCTCCCGGAGGAGAGTAATGAACAACGGGCAACCGGTTTGAGATTGAGTCTCTCGCGCTGCCTTACCCGGTCGGGATCGATGTTTACCAGCGTGACCGGCGCTTCGGAGCAGTAAGTCTCGGCATCGCGGGTCGTCACCAGCACGACCTTTCCTTCACGAGCGTAAAGGTCGACGTTTTCCCTCGTCCCGGCAGAGCGGAGAGTGCCGGTCAACTTTTCCGTGACCGATTACTCTCAGCGCGCGGCTGAAGGAAAAGAAACTGGTATCGCCGGAAAAATAGGTATTCGCTAACGCACCGGATTCGAAAAGCGCCGGCTGGGGTTGCGCGTGGAACTCGAATCGCCAAAACCACTGTGCACTTGCTCGCTTTCCGGGGACATGGTGGATGCCGGCTCGCTCCACAGCGGCGAAGTGATGACTGCGGGGGTCTCCTCATCTTCTGGACCGATCACGTTGGTAAACTCAGAACGTAGGGCCGGCTCTGCACCTTCTTCGCGCGATAGGTTTGCCTGGACCGCTTTTCACGAGTGAGTCAGAAGTAAATGGTTTATGCAGAATTCCCAAGATATTTTCGGATCTGGCTTGCGCATCTCCCAAATCAGCAGCGAACCCCGACATGAAAATTACCGGGATGTGCGCAGTCGACTCATCTTCGCTCAGGCGCCGACTAACTTCATCGCCTCGCAAATCGGGCAGCAAGTAATCGAGCAGGATCAAATCAGGCTTCTGCTGGCGAGTCGCTTGCAATCCCTCCTCAGCCGTTCCGGCGGTGACCACGTCATAATTCGCTTCGGTCAGAATCTCCTCGACGAAACCTAACAGCATCACACTGTCGTCGATCACCAGAATGCGCTGGCGCTGCGCAGGCCGAACATCCTCGCCGGGCCGTAAGAGATTCTGCGCCAAGTTCCTGAAATCTGAATCGGAAAATGGCTTTTCCAGGAAATGAACGTCCTCCATCCCTCGCGATTCCTCGGGCGGCGAAGCGAGAGTGCGAAGCCGCCAGAAATATGGCCTGCGCCTTCGGATGGCTGGGCCCGCAAATCGCGCAGTAAATCCGAATCGGACGCAGCATCCAGGTCGAGCACGAACAGCTCCGACCGGCTCGCTTGAGGTAAGCCGATGCGCCTCGTCCATATCGTGCGCCACATCCACCACCGCTTCGGGCGCAACCTCGTGCAACACGCTCAAAATTGACGAAAGCAATGATTCATCTGGCTCCAGAACTAGAATGCGCTCTTCGCTTTTAGTAGTCTGAGGAGTAGATCTTTTCACCGGGAAAAGGCGCGCCGGCGCAAGAAAATGTCCCGCTGCCAACCCGCTCCGTCTAACAATTTATGCTTCTTGGCAAATGAAAAGCATTTTCTCTCTCAACTTGCGCTAGCGAACGACTGGATAGCGTCGAGCCAGCTCGCGCCGGCTGGTTTTGCCGCGCTCATTTACCGGGATCGCTTCGACAAAATAAATGCGGCGCGGCACCTGCCAACTGCTCAGCCGCGCCCGGCAATGCGCGAGCAATTCTCTCTCGCTCAAACCTTTCGCTACCACACAGGCGGCGATTTCTTCATTCCGACGCTCCGATTCGCGACCGAAAACGATCGCCGCCCGCACTCCCTCGCAGCGCAAGATTTCAGCTTCTACTTCCGCCGGATGCACTTTCTTGCCGGCAACGTTGATCAAGTCCGAGCTGCGTCCGACGATCCGGTAACCGCCCCGGGTTTTTTCCAACAAATCATCCGGGACAAAAATGCCGCCGCCCAGTTTTTCTTCATCCGGCTCAGGGAAGTAACCGGCAGCGACCGCCCGGCTTCGCACTCGAATGAGCGAGACCGGATTGGCGGGATCGACCTGTTCAATCTACAACTCCGGACATCGCCATCGCCAACAAATCCCGGAACCGGCTGCAGCTTCGCGGACATAACAAATCCCACCGCACTCCGATGCACCGTAAAAGAGTGGATCTCGCGGCGGAATTTTCCGCAAAAGGCTTGCGCTGTTTCCGCGGCCAAGGGGCTCCGGCCGAAATGCAAAGCCCTAAATCCGGCAAGAGAGGGCGCCTCGGCCATTTCGCAAAATGACTGGTAGAAAACCGGCATTCCCGGAAAACGGTCGCGCGAGTCGCGGCCGAGGCCGTCGATGATGGCCCGCGGTATCCGATCGTTGCTGAGCACAAGCGAAACGCCGCGCACGATGAGCGGCGTCAGCAAATTGCTAAAGCCATAGGAATGCGAAATGGGATGACGCCAAAATTCAAGTCGCGCTGGCTGATGCCCATCGTCTCGCAAATGTTCTCGCAATCGGCCAGCAATTGTTCGCTGCGAAAACGGACTGCGCGCGGCGCGGCCGTCGTCCCGGAAGTCAGCTTCAACAGCGAGGGCCGATCGTTGCCCGTCAATCGTTCGCCGCGCCATCGTCCTTGTAGCTCGCCGTCAGGATCCCGCGGTCGGCAGAATTTGCACGTTTCTGCCCGCTCAGGAGACAGGCGTGCGAAGCTACACTGACAGATTTGAAATGCGCTTTGCTTTTGCTCATCGCTAATCGTCTGTTCCAGCGGCAGAACGACAAGCTGTTTCCGCAGGCACGCCAGAAACAGCGATGGCCAATCCGGATGGTTGCCCGATTTGAATCGCGAAAACTTGTGCCGGGTGCAATCGGCTTCCAGCTCGGCCGCAAAATGATCAGCGCGCTCTTCGATTTCAGAAAATGTGCGCGCGACTTTCCCTCGTGCGTCCAAGATGGCCAGCGCGGTCGCGGTTCTTTGCGCGCGTAGCCTCCCACGCCTCGAGAATCGGATCTTCTAATGTCGTCCTCACTTGCGAATTTGCCCTTCCGCGGCTAGATTGTGAGCTCGTTTTTGAATATGAAGGCGGACATTCATCCCGATTATCAAGAGACCGATATCGTTTGCGCGTGCGGCGCGGTTTATCACACTCGCTCGACCAAACGAGACATTAAAATCGGCATCTGCGCCGCCTGCCATCCGTTTTTCACCGGCGAACAAAAATTTGTCGATACCGCCGGGCGCGTGGAAAAATTCGCGCGTCGCTACGGTAGCACCAAGGCCGCCCGCGCGGGCAAGGCTTAGCTGAATGTAGAGGCGCTCCGCCGCGGCGAGCGCCTGCGCCAGCGGCTGACACAGCCGCCGCTACAACAACTATGGACTTTGATCTTCTCATTCAACGTAAACGCGAGCGTTTCGAACAACTCGAACGCGAAATCGCGGATCCGTCCCTTTTGAAAATCGCAATCGCGCCGGCGAAATCATGCGGGAACACGCGAACGTGAAAGCCGTTGCTCGCGAAATGGAACGAGTTGTCGAGCGCGCGAATGCAACTGGCAGACAATCGCGAACTGGCCAATTCGACCGACGCCGACCTCGCCCAAATGGCGAAGGAAGAAATTCCCGCCCTCGAAGAACGCGTCGCCAGATTCGAACGCGAGATGCAGGTGGCGTTGCTTCCACCGGATGAAAATGAAAATCGCGACGCAATCATTGAAATCCGTGCGGGCACTGGCGGAAGCGAGGCGGCAATTTTCGCCGCCGATTTGTACCGAATGTACAATCGCTATGCCGAGTCAGCCGGATTGAAAATCGAGAGTATGGACTCGAGTCCATCGGAGCTTGGGGGTTAAAGGAAGTGATTTTCAAAGTGAGCGGCGAGTCGGTTTTCGAAAATTGCGCTACGAGAGTGGAGTGCACCGGGTCCAGCGTGTGCCCGCGACCGAGGCGCAGGGGCGCATTCATACCAGCACCGCCACGGTCGCGGTCTTGCCGGAGGCGGAGGAAATCGATCTGGAATTAAAACCGGAAGAGCTTCGCATTGAAGTTTGCCGCTCCGGCGGACCGGGCGGCCAGGGCGTAAACACGACCGATTCTGCGGTGCAGATTTTGCATATTCCTACTGGGACAATCGTGCGCTGCCAGGACGGACGGAGCCAGCAAAGAACAAGGAAAAAGCGCTCAACGTTTTGCGCTCGCGTTTGCTCGAGACCAAACAACGTGAAGAAGCGGAGAAATACGCGGCCCATCGCCGGAGTCAGATCGGATCGGGTGGTCGCGAAGAAAAAATCCGGACTTACAATTTTCCGCAGAACCGCGTCACCGACCACCGCATCGGGCTCACTCTTTACAACCTGGACCGGTTTATGGAAGGCGAGCTCGAGGAAATGATTTCAGCACTGCAAGCTGCCGATCTGGCCGAGCGATTGAAAGACAGCGCGCTGACGAACTGATGTCATCTCCGACCGAGCGAGCGCAGTGGAGGATCCCGTGGCGTCACCTTAAAGATTCGCAGCGGAATCCTCGACATTGCTCCGGATAACAAATGACGGTGCTCGACGTTCTTCAATCCACCACCGCCTACTTCAAAAAACGCGGGATCGAAAATCCGCGCTTGAACGCCGAGCATTTGCTGGCGCATTCACTCGGGCGGAAAAGGCTCGATGTTTACCTCGAGTTCGAGCGCGATCTGGCCGAGCCCGAGCTGGCGCCATTACGCGAGCTGGTCCGCCGGCGCGGGCAAAACGAGCCGCTCAGCATTTGCTCGGCACCATCGAGTTTTGCGGGAACATCTTTCTCTGCGACAAACGCGCGCTCGTTCCGCGACCGGAAACGGAAGAATTTGTCGGGCTGGTTGAATCGAGAATCATGAATCGAGAATCGAGAATCGTCGATCTCGGGACCGGTTCGGGCGTAATTGCACTGTCGCTGGCGAAAAAATTCCCGAGGCGAAAATCACCGCCACCGATATCTCGGATGACGCGCTCTTGCTGGCGCATGAAAATGCCGTCCGGCTCGGCATCTCGGGCGTTCAATTTCTGCAAAGCGACTTGTTAGAGAATGTTGATGGGAAATTCGACCTGATCGTCGCGAATCTGCCCTACATTTCGCGGCATGATCGCGACCAGCTCGCACCCGAAGTTTTGCGCGATCCGGAAGTCGCCCTTTTTGCCGGCGAGAAGGGCGATGAAATTATTCGCCGATTGATTGAGACGGCGCCGTCGCATCTGAACGCCGGAGGCTTGCTCGCGCTGGAGATCGGACTGGGCCAGGAACCCGCCCTGATTGACCTTTTGCGCCAGAAAAATTACCGCGACATCGAGGCGAAAAACGATTATTCAGGTAGAACGCGTTTTCTCTTCGCCCGGTATGGATAAGATACTTGTGCATGGCGGGAATTCTCTCGCCGGTTCCATCAAGATCAGCGGTTCGAAGAACTCCGCCCTACCCATTCTGGCCGCGACCCTGCTGACGCGCGAGCCGTGCATCGATTCATCGCGTGCCCGGACCTGAGCGACACGCATTACATGTTGCAAATTCTCACTCATCTCGGCGCTCAGGTGGAACGCGCCAGCGGGATTGTCACCGTCACCGCCGACAAAGTGCAATCGGTCGCGCCATATGACGTTGTGCGAAAAATGCGGGCGTCGGTCGGCGTGCTCCGGACCGCTCCTCGGGCGTTGCAAGGAAGCGACCGTTTCCCTGCCGGGAGGTTGCGTCATCGGCGATCGGCCGATCGATTTGCATCTGAAGGGATTCGAAGCGCTGGGCGCGGCGGTGCGAGTGGAAGGCGGCAACGTGAAGGTTTTCGCCCCGAAACTTGCCGGCGCGGTGATTAATTTGCGGGGCAAATTCGGACCAACTGTGCTCGGCACCGACAATGTGATGATGGCCGCCGTTCTTGCCGAAGGCACAACTGTGATCGAAGGCGCGGCGCAAGAGCCGGAAGTGTGCGATCTGGCTGATTTTCTCAACAAGATGGGCGCGAAAATCGAGGGCGCCGGGACGCGACAGAATAATCGTCGAAGGCGTTAGCGAATTACACGGGGCCGAGCACGACATCATTCCCGATCGGATCGAAGCGGGCACGTTTCTGGTGGCGGGCGCGATAGCCGGCACCGGAGTGACCGTCAACCGAGTTGAGCCCAAACATCTCACTGCGATTACTGATGCGCTGAGCGGTTGCGGATTCAAAATCGAGCGCGAAGAATCAATCCATAACCGTTTCACCAAATGGTGCACCCAAACCGTTGGAAATTACGACGGAACCCTATCCCGGGTTCCCGACTGATATGCAGGCGCAAATGTGCGCGTTGCTTTCCACCACTGAAGGAATCAGCGTGATCACGGAAAATATTTTCCCGCAGCGTTACATGCACGTGGCCGAGCTGAAACGGATGGGTGCCGCAGGTGCAAATGGAAGGCGCCACCGCAGTGATTCAAGGCGTGGAGCGCTTGACCGGCGCGCCGGTAATGGCGAGCGATCTGCGCGCGTCGGCCGCGTTGGTGCTGGCGGGACTGAAGGCCGAAGGAATTACTGAAGTGAGCCGCGTTTATCACATCGATCGCGGCTACGAACATCTCGACGAAAAGTTGAGCGAACTCGGCGCGCACATCGAGCGGGTCAAAGCCTAAGTTGAGAACAGGCTCGGCGTGGGCCGCGCTGCGCGCATATTGTCATCCTGAGCGCAAGCGAGTGGACCTCACCAACGCTCGTCACTCGCCAGCAAACCGGTGCTGCTGCATCCGACCCCGATTGTGAGATCGCTCGTCGTCTGCGCGACTGGCTGACATGCGGTGAACTGCAGCCCTCGCTTGCGTTCGCATCGAAAACAAGCGAGACGCTCTTGACAATATGGAAACAACTCAACCTCCTCCCACGCCGACTTCATCAGCTGATATCCGCACCTGGAACGTTCTTTGCCATGCCAGCGCGCTCCTGGGATTCTTTTTCCATGGGCCGGTCACATCCTCGCGCCTTTAATCGTGTGGCTGGTGAAACGCGGCGATTCTCCCGAAATCGATGCCCACGGCAAAGAATCGGTCAATTTCCAGCTTACGATGCTCATTTACTCAGTGATCTCTGGCATTCTGTGTCTGGTGCTGATCGGATTCGTTTTGCTCGCTATCCTGCACGTTCTCAATGTCGTCTTTGTCATCATCGCCTCCATCCGCGCGAGCGAAGGAAAGTTTTATCGGTATCCTCTAACGATCCGTTTTCTGAATTAGAAATCGCGGTCTCGCAGCTACGCGAGTCAACGAGCGCTCTGCCCATAGACGACGCCTACCTCGCCGTGAACTTTCGGTTGTTCAATGCGCTGCAACATTGGATCAGAGTTCTCAGCTTGCTGCTGGGCGGCGCAGCGGTTTCGAAAATCGCAAGTGCGAGAAGCAAACAATGTAAGGGTCGCGCTAAAGTATTCCGCGTTAGTGTTCCTTAGAAGCTGAGTCCAATGTCGACCGAGAAGATAACTGAGTCTCCGACTACCGGGATTGTCATTTCGTTCATTGTGCCGGCTTATAACGAAGAAGCGGAACTGCCGGGAACGCTCCGCGCCATTCGTTCTGCCGCTGCCGGTTATGAGCACGAGATTGTGCTGGTGAACGATGGATCGACCGACGCGACAGGCGCAATCGGCGAAGAATTCGGGGCGCGCGTGATTTCGATCGAGCGCCGACAAATTGCAGCCGCGCGTAATGCCGGAGCCGCCGCCGCGCGCGGCAACGTTTTTATTTTTGTCGATGCCGATACTCGGATCGGACCGGAACACGTGCGCGGCGCAGTTGAAGCACTCGAGCGCGGTTGCGCCGGCGGCGGTGCGCGGCTGGGAACTGATCGTGAAATTCCGCTTTGGGGCAGAATCTTTTTCCGCGTCTTTACTACGCTGTATTTCGGACTCAACCTCGGCGCCGGCGCGTTTCTCTTTACCACGCGCCAGAATTTTTGCAGTTGGCGGCTTCGACGAGATTTATTTCGCGAGCGAAGAAGTCTTTTTCACCATCGCGCTGAAACGCCTGGGCCGATTCAGGCTATTGCGTGAACCAGCCATAACCTCCGGTCGAAAACTGCGGATGTATTCGGGGTGGAAAATTTTTGCCCGCTCTCTTTCTTTGATTTTCGGCGGGCCGCGCGGAGTGATGTCGCGAAAGAAGCTGGATATGTGGTGCGGTGGCGACCGAGAAAAACGCATTGGTTAAAGGGGCGGTGAAAATGATGGTCAGACGTAACTTGGCCATGTATACTCGCGCCATCTAACCGCAGAAAACCTATGCTACACATCATTTGGCACATTATTGTTGGTTTCGTTGTCGGTCTGGTCGCGCGCGCCGTCATGCCAGGGGCACAATCGATGGGATTGATCAAAACGACCCTCCTCGGGATCGTAGGCGCCATTGTCGGTGGATTAATTGGGCGGCTCTTTTCCAAACCGGAACCGGGCTCGGCCTTTCATCCCGCCGGGTTCATCATGTCAGTCATCGGCGCCGTTGTTGTCCTCTTTCTTTGGACGCGATTGGTGCCGGCAGGGTAGTGTTGGAAACGAAGATTCGCGATTTTACGAACGACGGGGAAGTGCGCGAACTGGTGCGCGCCTTCGAGGAAGCGACGGTTCTGCCTTCGCAATTCCACCACTGCGCCCACATCGCGGTGGCTTTGACTTATCTGGCTGAAGCCTCGGTCGATGACGCGACCGTGCGGATGCGGCAGACGCTGCAAAAATTCACGCAACGCCACGGTGTCAATGTTTATCACGAAACCGTGACGCTGTTTTGGATGAAGCTGCTCGATCATCTGGCGACCACTCATTACCGCGACATGCCATTGTGGCGCCGGATCAATTTGATCGTGGAACGTTGGGCCGTGACCGACCCGATTGCTGCGCATTATTCACATAGCGTTATCAGTTCGCGCGCTGCCCGCGAAAGCTGGATCGCGCCGGATCGGTTGCCGCTGCCGTTCTCATGACGGGGCGTGTTTTCCGGGGAGCACAGGCTGCTAGCCTGTAGTTGCCGGCAGCTTGCCGGCAACATGCGGTCCGACGCTCTATTGGACAATGTGCGCTACATCTCGGCGAGCTGCCGAGATGAACAGAGCTGGCAGCCTGTGCTCCCAAAGGGAGAACGCGACGCGTCCTCATCCGTCGCCGCCATGTGCGATAGATTGTTGTGAGCGAAAAGGAATCGCCGGGCCGTAAGCGTCTCGACATTTATCTCAACGATCATCTCGCCGGTTCGGTGGCGGCGATTGAGCTACTCGAGAGGTAATTGAGCACCATTCGAGGATCGGTTCGGAAAGATCTTTCGCGACTGGCGCGGTGACATTCAGGCCGATCAGGAAACGCTGCGCGATTTGATTCGAAACTCGGTGCCGAGGAAAGCGCTATCCGTAAAGCGGGCGCGTGGGTGGCCGAGAAATTTAGTCGGATAAAAATTGGGGACGTGGATGACAGCGCCAGCTTGCTTCAGGCGCTGGAAGCATTGGCTTTGGGAATTACCGGCAAGCGGCTTCTTTGGCGCTCCTTAGGGGCGATGCGCAGAATTTTGCGCCGCTGCAAGGCACAGATTTCGGCGAGCTCGAAAAGCGGGCGCAGGATCAATTTGAGCAGGTCGAAACTTTGCGCCTGGAAATGGCGCGGGAAGCATTTCGAACTTAGGTCGATGATCTCGCCGGGACTTCTGGAGCACAGGCTGCAGCTGAGTGCTGCGCGTGACTGGACGATGGTCTGGCTTCGTCGCATCGCGGCAGCTTTCGTAGAAGACCGCTTCGGCCAGTGCTGCCCAACAGGAGACGCGTGCCCTACCCGTTGCATGTCCGCAAATTCGGCGGGAGCTTTACGGCTAAATGAAAGTTCTTGTCGCACTCAGTCTCGCGCTCACAACTTCGCTTCGTCGCGCAAACACCAGGGCCCGGTGTCTCCAGCGGCAAACATCCATTCACCTTCGAAGACATGATGAAGCTCAAACGCGTCGGCGCGCCGGTGCCGTCGCCGGATGGGAAAATGGGTGGCGTTCGATGGCGGAAGATGTCGATCTGGAGGCGAACACAAAGATCTCGCATTTATGGATCGTGCCGGCGAGCGGTGGCGAATCGCGCCGGCTCAACCCGACTCCAACCATGAGGAACGGCCACGTTTTTCGCCCGATGGCAAACGACTCATCTGGACATCGAAAGCGACCGATCCGACGCAAATTTGGATGTGCGATTTTGACTCGGAAGCGGCGCGCTGGTCGGGCAAACCGCATCAGGTAACGAACGATCTTCGACCGGTGCGGATGGCGCGATCTGGTCGCCGGATGGAAAGAATATCGTGTTCGTGTCGGCGGTTTATCCGGATTGCAAGGATGACGCGTGCAACAAGCAGCGCGACGACGAGCTGAAGAAGAGCAAGGTCAAAGCAAAGATTTTCACGCGGCTGTTCTATCGGCATTGGAACGCGTACACCGAGTTCAAGCGCAGCCATCTGTTTGTCGTTAGCGCAGATGCAAATCGTGGCGCGGACATCTTGTCTGCGTGAACAGCAGGCGACTCGCCTGACCGCGTCTGAGACACCAGACAAGATGTCTGGTGGCCCACAGCCAGAGACGGCTGCGCCCCGTGATCTCACGCCGGGCGATCACGATGTCCCGCCGTTCTCATCTCGGTGGGCAGGACATGTATGCGATTTCGCCGGACGGTCAGGAGCTCGCTTACACCAGCGAACATCGACGAAGTCGAAGCGACCAGCACGAACAACGAAATTTTTCATCGTGCCGATTGCCAGCGGTAACCGCCAGTCCGGCTCGGACAGAAAATTTCCACCAGTCCCGGCAGCGACACGACGCCGCTCTATTCGCCGGACGGAAAATACATCGCCTGGCGATCGCAAGCCCGCGCCGGCTTCGAAGCCGATAAATGGCGGCTGCTTCGTGCAAGATCGACAATCCAGGGCAGACCCGAGATATAACGGAGAAGTCAGAGCTCGATCAGTCGTGAGCCACGTTGGCGACAGCTGCGTCGTTCGATGGATGATGGATTCTGTTCACTTGGGACGAGCGAGCACGGTCATCATGAGTCTGAGTTCGCGGCTGAATCAGCGTGTTCTCCAGATCTGAGGCTGCTGAATCCGCGTGCGGACGGCATCGTGCGACATAGCGGTCCGATCTGAAATCACATCCAAGCCGACGATTTTTCTGTCTCGAGAACAGGCATCTCTGCGCCAACGAAATTTGCCGATCGATTCCCGACGAGTGTGGAAAGGATCTGCTGGCGATCCGTGACAGCGTTCGATGCCTGCGCTCAGATACCGACGTTCCGTCACGCACATGAACGACGCGCTGCTGTCGCAAATCGACATGCAGCCGTTGGAGTCGTTCACGTTCAAAGGCGCGAACGACGAGGATGTGCAGGGATTCATGGTCAAGCCGCCGGGATTCGATCCGAACAAGAAATATCCGCTGAAGTTTTTGATCCACGGCGGGCCGCAAGGCGCGTGGGAAATTCGTGGACGTATCGCTGGAACGCGGAGTTGCTTCGCGGCCAGCGGCTACGTCGGTGGTGATGATCAACTTCCACGGCTCGACCGGTTACGGGCAGAAGTTTACCGACTCGATCAGCGGCGATTGGGGCGGCAAGCCGTATGTCGATCTGATGAAGGGACTCGATTACGTGGAGAAGACGTATCCGTTCATCGACAAGAACCGCGAGGCCGCGCTGGGCGCGAGCTACGGCGGTTACATGGCGAACTGGTTGCTAGGCCACACCGATCGCTTCAAGTGCATCGTGTCGCACGACGGGACGTCTTCAATACCGAGTCGGCTTACGGAACGACGGAAGAACTTTGGTTCACCGGAATGGGAATTCAAAGGGCCGCCGTGGAAGAACCGCGAGCTTTACCGGAAATTCTCGCCGCACCTGTTCGCCGACAAATTCAAGACGCCGACGCTGGTGGTGCACGGCCAGCTCGATTACCGGCTCGATGTCAGCGAAGGCTTCCAGCTTTTCACCACGCTGCAACGGCTGAAGGTGCCGTCGAAGATGTTGTATTTCCCGGATGAAGGCCACTGGGTGCTGAAGCCGCAGAACTCGCGGCTGTGGTAGAAGACGGTGAACGACTGGGTGGATCAGTGGTGCAAGCGTTAAAAGGCCCGCGATTGTAGCGGCGAGCAATACGTAACG
>ERZ1370068.10053-contig-8783_pt1 | contig 55883 bp, 81 predicted proteins | sample MGYA00561227_ERZ1370068 | MGnify/ENA primary metagenome ERZ1370068 (study PRJEB38410, sample SAMEA6850437) | metagenome | study: Metagenomic assessment of the ecological functions of the soil: analysis of the soil microbiota associated with the... | reverse complement strand
TCGGTGTGCTTCGTTCAGTTACGTATTGCTGTTCAGCCAGTACGCCACTACCGTCGGAGACAGCGATCTCAAATACGTCGATTAAAGCTGGTGGCACGCGAACCGATCGCGCGTCTACACGAAGCAGTTCCGCGAAACATTTGAACATGGCGTCTGCGATCGTCTGGACACGAGCGCGTCCATGGCGTTTTCCCACCACGCGCTGCCCAGGTTCCGGTATGCGGTGATGGCGTCAGCCGCTGGCGCATCATCTCCGGCCAGGGGATGCGGTCGGTCTGGTGTCGCGTCGCCGGGTGAACACCTGTGAATGGCGCCGCGCGCCGGTCATCAGCACCTTCGCGGCGTGCTGGCGGCACTGTCGTCGCTCACACTGCGGACGCGGGTTCCACGCCGAAGAAACGATCCGCCGCGCAGCCAGGCGCTGACGCGGCGAGGAGGTTGCTGCTGGTGCTGTCGGCGGACTTCTACGACGCCGAGGAGCGCACGTTCGCAGAGTTGCGACGCGCCTCGCGGATGGGTCACGGTGGTGCTGTTTTCCAGATCGCCCAGGCCGCGACGAGCTCGATTTCATGCGACGGGACCTCGAGTTCCACCGATCTCGAAACCGGGCGGCGCGCGACGGTCAACGCCGGGCTGGCGCGCCGCGAATACAAAGGACTTAAATCGCGGCATTTCTCGAGCGGTGGCGGATGCGAGCGGGCGCCGAGTTTTCAGTATCGCTCGTGGTCACGGACACCCCCGCCGGACCGGACACTGCGAAACTTCCTCCTCGCGCCGGGGTAAGGGGACCTGTAACTCGTGATCTGGCTGAATCTCTCGCCTGGCTTGGATTGATCGTCTTCGTTGCGCCGATTCTCATCCACATCACCTCGTCAACGGCGCGCCGGGCGGTTTGCGTTCCCGACGCTTCGCTTCATCCAGCCCGCGACGCGGCTCGCCGCGGTTCGCCGTCACGTGCTCGAGGATCTGCCGCTGTTGATCGTCCGCGCGGGATGCTGGCCGTGGCGATCGGCGCTGGCGGGGCCGCTGCTGCCACGACGCGTCCGCTCTGCAGGCAATCCTGGAACGCCCGGACGGTTCGCGCGATTGTGGCCAACCGCGCAAACGCGGCAGCGGAATCGCCCGCGTTTCGAAGCCAGACCTTCGAGGCCTCAAATCACGGGATGGCGTCCGGCGCGCCGCCGCTGTGGCTCGAGCGTGCGCCGCCGGCCCGGCGCGAACTGGTTGTCGCCGCGCCGCTTGCGCTCGGGTCGATCGGCGCAGGCCGGCCTGGCTGCCGTGCCGCCGGACATCGGCATTCGCTTCATTGGCACTCGGATCCCTGGCAGCCCAGTATCGTTTGCCGGCACGCATCCGTGCTGAGCGCCGATCGCTTCGCGATCCAACAGGCCCGCAAGTGCCCGCGGGCGCGGACGATCGCTGAACGGCAAAATCGACGCGTCGGTTCGCGAGTCGCCGGGAGCGCCGTCAACGGTGCCATCAAATCGGCGGCGCCGCCGGAAGGCGGAAGGCGGCAGAGGCCGCGCTGACTGCGGTGTTGTCGCAGCGGCGCGTATTCGCGCGCCACTGCCGAATGACCGAACCGCGCGGGGTCGTGTTCGCGGACTCACAACGGGCGGATCGCGCGAAACCTGTGATGCCGGCAGGCCACTGGATCTTAAACGGAATCGCGCGGATCGCTGGAAACGAAGGACCTCGGGCGGTGGTCGGACGGAACTCCGTCCATCGTCACGGCGCGAAGTGACGGACCGGTGCTCGTCGTGCGGGCAACGCTGCAGCGCCGAGATCGCGACGTTGCGGCTCCTCCGCCGCGGTGTGCTCAGCGCCCTCGCGATCCCACCGAAGGCGGTCGAGACCGCCGCCGCCGGGTGTCAGCGCCCGCCCTGGTTAATCGACCCCCTGAGGTAGATGCGCTTCAGGGTGTCACGAATGAGATCCTGCCATTCCCGACGCGCAGCTGCGCGCTGGGAGCGCCCGCGGCAGAGGTTCGAACGCCTCGGCTGCACACGATCGACAACGACGACCGTCGCTGGTGGTGGGCTGCCGCCCTTCTGCTCCTCGCGCTCGAGGCGTGGATGCGCCGCGTGCGCCCGCCGCGCACTCCCGACGAAGCTGACGCGACATCGCAGAGGCGGCACGTGTCGCCTGACAGGCGCCTGGTCGCCGGCGTGATCGATTCGGCCAGTCGCCGGAGCCAACCGGCTCGTAGCGGTCGAAGTCTTCGCGATCGGCGCGTTGACCCACCTCGTTGGCGTTCGCAACGGCGGCTCGCAAGCGCGTCTGTCGGTGCCCGGCTGGCAGCGGCGGTACGCTTGCCGGGGTCTGGGTGGCCGTCACCGCGTTCCTGCTGCGCCGCCGCCGCAGGTGCGGAGCCATCGTGCACGCTCGAACAAACGGAGCCGAAGATCAGCGCAATCTTTTTTGTTCACCATAAGCGAGCTGTCGTCAGTCACCTGACAACCGCGCCGTCGGTACGCGTGCGCGTATTTACTTCGATGCCGCGACTGTCTCTCGCGCGATTGATATTGCAGGTTTCCCCTTCCGCGCTCATTTCTCGCCTTGCCGCCCTTGCATGCGGCAGCTGGGGTGGTGGTTGTGGCGGCAGCTATTGTGAGGCGCCGACCTTTTTCCACTGGTCCCCGCCGCAGTCTCTCCCATACCGCCGCGGGCCCTCGAGGCGTTGCCTGGCGGGCGTGCTGCGTGTGTCAGTGACCATCGAGCCGCCGGCGTACTGCGATTGCACCGCAGGCGCTTTGAAGATCCGCTCAGATACAGGCGATTGAGGCAGCATCGCGACAGTCGCGTCGTCCGACTCGCCGGAGTCGCGTCCTCGCTCGCTTTACGACGCTGGTCAAGACGGGATATATCGGCGTGGAGGATGGAGGCCGAGGAGGCGACGGATTATTCCAGTCGTCGGCTGACGCCAGGCCGCGCTGCCGTCGCCAAGGATGACAGCGCCGGCGCGCGATCTCGTCTACTCCGGCAGTAATCCTGGCTCGCATTTCGAAGCGAGCGCGAGCGACGACTTCGGCCTGCGCGCTCGCTCACTGCACTTCAAGAAAGTGTCGGGTTCCGGCGAACAGTTCGAGTTCAGGACGGCGAGATCCCACTGACGATCGTGCGTGACAGCCGCGCGAATGGCGCGGCGCAGTCACCACACGCTGTGAACTCAACCTCAAAGAGGGCGACACGCCATTCGTCTGCCGCGCCGTCATGACCGACGCTCGCCCCGGCGACGGAAGCGCGAGGCTCGGACGCGTTCTTCGTCGAGATCTCCGGGCTCGGTGTCGCCGCTGGCGATGCGTTCACGCTCCCTGAGGAGAGAGCAAATGCACGCCCTCAGCCAGCAGATGCTGATCGTCAAGACCGAGCGGCTGATTCAAGGAGGCGGACATCGATGCCGGCCGGCGAATTGGAGGGAGGCGGCATTGAACCTCGCCGTCGAGCAACGGATGATCCGCGCCGAGTTCGTGTTCATGCTCGGGGGTGAAATCGAGGACAAAGGAAGTTGAAGCGGAGCAGTCGAGCGAGCTGCAGGAAGGAGCGGATGCAGAACCGCGGTCAACGCGACCTGCGCGAGGCGACCGTCGCCGCAGGCCGCGCCGAGAAGCTGCTTACGGGCGTCAACCTGCCCCGGCGCGCTCGCGCAGCCGAGCCTTGGGCGGCCGTCACCGCATTGCAGCGGGCGTTCGTGCGCGATCGCTACATTCTGCGGGCGCTGGCGAGCCGCACGAACCTCGACCCGGCCCGGCGGCGTCTCACCGGTAACGCATCGGAGGCCCACGACCTGGCGGCGGCTGCCCGTGGACGTGCCGGAGAATCTCCCGGGCACGCTGCTGGGGATCTCCTGAGTGGGGCTCGCGGGCCTGAACGAGTCAGTGCAGGAACGGCGGCACCAGACATTCCGATCGCGCGCGCGAGTGCTCGCCACGGCGCAGGCGCTACGCATCGACGCCGCGTCAGCGGCTTCATTGCGCCAGGCCGGGCCGAACTGGAGCGCGCCGCCGACGCCGGCGATGGCGAGACACGAGCGCAAGCGCTCGCGGCCGCTGCGGTGGCGGCGTCCGTCGAGGCGCGACGCTCGAATGCAACCGCCCGCTGGCGGTGCCGACAGAGGCGCCCTTTCCGGAGCGCTATCCGACGCCGCACATTCGATTGGGGCGGCGAACGATGACGCCGATGGCGCTGGGTCGTCGCGGTGCCATCGCCGTCGCGGGGCTGGTCGATCCCGCATTCACGCTCGCGGGCCGTGGCCGCGCCCGCGTCGCGATTCTCGTGCAGGACGGGCCGACGATGGAGCTTCTGGCGGCGGCGCATCGATCGCGCAGGGCCGTCGCGGGCATATTGCGCGCGCGGCTCGACGCCAACCTGAGATCCGACTGCGACATTCAGCACCAGCTCACATCCGACGCGGTTGCCGCGATTGTGATCGGCGATCGATACCCGGGCCCGCTGATGATCGCCGCTGGCGAAGGGGGCGAGTCGGTCGTTCCCGACCACTTCGCGGCTGACGGAGCTTGAAGGCCGGAGGAGTCTCAGCCCTGCGAAGGTATCACCGTAACCATCGCGAGCGATGTTGCACCGAACGTGCGGATCGTTGCCGTCGATGTCCCCGTGAAGTGCCGATAGGCGGCCATTCGGCTGACCGTTGAACTCAAGGGCGATCGGCGTCGCGGGGGAAGTCGACGAAGGTCACGGTTCGCATCGCGGGACTCGAGGTGGGCGACGCGTCGCATCTGGAATGGCGGCCGCGAGCGGTGGCGCGCGCGCAAATCGACGCAGTGCCGGTCGGCGAGCCACCATTTGCGCTGCGTGTAGAGGCGACGCCGCTGGATGTCGAGCGCGCCTGGCGCTCGACAACGTGGCCGACACCATCGTCAACGGCCGTCTCGCGCCGTTTCTCGTCGGAATCCACGAGCGCGGCCGTCTGGGCGACCACGTTCGTGAGGCAGGCGCGCTCGAGGCAGACGCCAGTTCCCGTGGCCGGCGTCAGCTCGACGTCACGGAGCACTGCCACGCGAACCGCCGACCACGATCGCGTTGACGGACGAGGCGCTCAGTCGGTGGATGTCGTGATCGTCGGAGGAGTCTGGAGAAACTGGCGGCCGCAGATGCGCGCGCGCTCGAACGATTCACCCGTGAGCGCGGCGGAGCGGCGTAGTGGTGCCGGACGCGCGAATCGCCGGCGGTCCGCGCTCGACCTGTTGAGTGGGGCCATCCTGTCCGAGCGTCTCTCGAAGGCTGGCCCCGGAAAAACTGATCGTTGCCCCCGCCGCTCGAGCCAATCAGGCTTCAGAGCTGTTGATGAGCGGCGACGTCCCGGTAGCGTCCGAGCGCATTGCGTGGACATCGGGAAGGACGCCGCGTCTGTTGAAATTGTCGATGCCCCGCGGCAGCCTCTGGGTCCCTCTTCTCGGCGCGCGCTCGACGTGGCGATTCGGCGCAGAGGACGGCGGGGCGTTCGATCTTTACTGGCAGTCCGCAGGTCGCGGGCCTGGCGCTGGCGGCCCGCCCATAGATCTCGATCGCGATCGAGCCACGCGTTCTGCGTCCGGGTGAACCGGAGACGTTGTTGTTCGTGTGCGTGTTGCGGGCGTATAAAATCCTGCTGAAGCCGGTCCCGGCCGGGTGTGTTCACGCGGGGATCGACGGACGGCCGATTCGGCGCATGGCGAACCGAGCGGCGGTGTGTTTCGGGGCACGTTCGACGCACGATGGAACCGCCGGCCGTTCCACACGGTCGTCGCCCACGTCGACGGCGTGAAGCCCGCGTCGATTTCGCAACCGCTCGTCATCAGCGCCGATGCGCCTGCGCTGCCGCGAGCGCGCCCAGCGCTCAATGCTGGCCTCGTCTCACCGGCGGCATCGATGCCGCGCCGGACAACGTCGCGCGGCCATCGAGCGCTGGGTCCGCTACACAGTTGTCGCGCCTTCCGAGGCTCAGACGCTGCATCCGATGCGGTCCGGCTGGTGGATCATCCCGCATTCGCGGCCTGCCTTTCCAGCCGAATGGTGGCTCCACCAGGCGGGGCCTCGATGAGCCCCGAATGATCAGGTAATCTGGTAGTCCCATGAATCCCGCGCCGCCGATTCCTCCAGTCCCTCACCGCGGGCACTGTCGTGGCCGGCCTGCCGCGGTGGACGTTTGCGCGCATGTTCGATCCGCACGCGCGAGCAGACGCCAGCCGTGCGCGATCGAGATATCGCGAGTGGTCGGCCACGGTCGCGCTTGGCGAAGCGAAGCAGCTCGGCTGCTCGTATGCCGACATCCGGTTCACGCACAACCGCGCGCACGTCGATCGGCGTGCGCAACGGACAGATCATCTGCCGCGGCGGCGGCGGGTTCGGCGGCGGCGACGCGACCGAGACCATGCGGTTCGGCGTCCGCGTCATCCACAGCCGGCGTGTGGGGCTTTGCCAGCGGTCCGCTGGTCACGCCCGAGGAGATCAAGCGCGTCACCGGCGTCGCCACCGACGTCGCGCGCGCCAGCGCAGTCGCGAAAAAGCGCGACGTGCAACTGGCGCCGGTTCCGGCGTGCGGCCGACGTTCTGGCAGGTGCCCATCGAGAAGGATCCGTGGCAGGTGCCGCTCGAGAGAAGGTCGAGCACCTGCGCGGCGTCACGCGCGACGATGCAGAAGAACCCGTCGGTGCTGTTCGCCGTCGCGTCGATGAGCTTCGAGCACGAGTGGAAGTACTCGGCGACGAGCGAAGGCTCGTTCATCGAGCAGGTGTTCCATTTCGTCAACTGCGACGCTGGAGGCGACGGCGCGCACCGGCAGCAGGTGAAGACGCGCAGCTGCGAGCGGCTGCGCCGGCGGCCGGCTACGAGTTCCTCGCGCAGGTCGATCTGCCGGGCAACGCCGAGCGGTCGCCGCCGAAGCGGTCGAGCACTCGATGGCCAAGCCGGTCGGGCGCGGGCTGAAGGATCTGGTCCTGATGCCGTCGCACCTCGGCGCTGACGATTCACGAGATCGTCGCGCACGCGACCGAAGTCGATCGCATCGCCGGCTACGAAGGCGAACTACGCCGGCACGCAGCTTCGTGAAGATCACCGACGTCGGCAAGCTGAAATACGGCTCGAAGCATGTTCAACGTCACCGCCGATCGCACGTTCCCGACCGGCATGGCGACGGTCGGCTTCGACGACGACGGCGTGAAGGCGCAGAAGTGGCCGCTCGTCAAGGACGGCATCCTCGTCGGCCTGCAGACCAACCGCGAGACCGCGCACTCTGATCGGCGAGAAGGAAAGCCGCGGCTGCACCGTTCGCGAACCACTGGCGCAACTATCCGTTCCTTCGGATGCCGAACGTCCAGCTCGAGCCGGGACCGAACGGATCGCCGACGCGTCGATCAGATGATCGCCGACGTCAAGGACGGCGTGCTCGTCGACGGCACGGGCAGCTTCAGCATCGACCAGCAGCGCTACAACGGCCAGTTCGGCGGCGACGCGTTCTGGGAGATCAAGAACGGCAAGAAGACGCGGATGGTGACCGACTTCACCTACAACGCGATCACCACCGACTTCTGGGCGAACCTCGACGCCGTCGGGCCCGCAGGAAACGTGGGAGCACCACGGTCTCACCGGCGACGCGAAGGGTCAGCCGGTGCAGTCGAATCACCCGTCGCATGGCTCGTCGCCGTGCCTGATTCGCAAAATCATGGTGGGGCAGCCGTACGCGTAGCACGGACATGACGGCGAACAGTCGAAGCTGAGCTACACCGCGAAGAAGTCAAAGCGATCACCGACAAGGTCCTGAACATGGCGAAGGCCGACGCCGTGGAGGTCGCGCTTCTCCGGCGGCGAGCGGTCGGCGACGCGCTACGCGAACTCGACGATCACCGCCAACCTCGTCGAGCACGATCAGGAAGTGCAGATCACCGTCTACTACGGGCAGAAGTCGGCGACGACGTCGACGCACCAGTTCGACGATGCGTCGCTGAAGTCGGCGATCGAGCAGGCGCAGGAGCTGGCCAAGCGGCGCCCGGACAACCCGGAGCTGATGCCGCTCGGTGAAGCCGCCGCAGGACTATCTGCCGATCGACGGCGCGCTGCCGGCGGCGGTCGACGTTCGGTCCGGCCGAGCGCGCGCGCGCTGGTGAAGCAGAGCGTCGACGTCTGCGAGAAGAAGGGCGTGCTCGGCGCCGGCTACATCCCGAAGCTGCACTGGACCGATGCGCTGGCGAACTCGGAAGGGCTGTTCGCGCTACTACCGCTACGCCGAGGCGAGCTTCATCCTCACCTGCCGCACGCCGGACGGCACCGGGTCCGGCTGGGCCGGGCACGACCGGCCTGAAAGACGTGACGAAGATCGACGCCGCCGCGCTCAGCCGAGATCGCCGCCGACAAGGCGCTGAAGTCGCGCAAGCCGAGCGCGCTCGAGCCCGGCAACTACACGGTGATCCTCGAGCCGCGGCCGGCGGCGCGCTTCCTGTCGCTGATGCTGTTCGCGCTGAACGCGCGCGCGGCGGAGGAAGGCCGCAGCTTCATGAGCGGCAGCCGAGCGCGGCACGACGCAAGCTCGGTCAGAAGATCTTCGGCGACAACGTCACGATTCGCAGCGACGTCGGCAATCACGATGCTGCGGCAGACGCCGATCGGCCCCGGACGGCCTCGCCGCGCGCCCGATCACCTGGATCGAAAAGGGCGTCGTCAAGAACCTGTTCTACGACCGCTACTGGGCGAAGAAGCAGGACAAGGCGTTCACGCCGACCAGCCCGCAGCAGAGCCTGGTGATGGACGGCGGCGACGCGACGATCGATCAGATGGTCAAGTCGACACGGCGCGGCCTGCTGGTCACGCTTCTTCTGGTACATCCGCCCGGTCGATCAGATGACGCTGCTCAACACCGGCATGACGCGCGACGGGATGTTCCTGATCGAGAACGGCGAAATCGCCGGGCCGGTGCAGAACTTCCGCTGGAACGACGGCCCGGCGCGCGGCTTCAACAACATCACGATGCTCGGCACGCCGGTGCCGATGCACATCGGCGAGGCCTACGACAACCCGGGCACGGCGCTCGTGCCGGCGATGAAGATCGAGGATTTCAGGATGACCTCGATCTCGCCGGCAGTCTGACGCCGACCAGTCTCATCATCCCCTTCGGAAGGACCTTTGCTACTCCCGGCCAGCGCCAGCCACGAAGCTCGTAATGGCGGCGCGCCGCGGTGGCGCGGAACGGGTCGATGCCGTGACTCCGGCACCACAGAAAGTGAACGGTTGTCCCCGCCGCCACGCCGGCCGCCAGCGGAAACAGCGGCGCCCGATGGCCCGCGACGGCGTGCAGCCGAGCGTGGTCGCGACAACAATCGACCATTTGAGCACCTTTCGCCACGGCGGGAGTCTCGATCTCGAAGCGCGCAAACAGGCCTTGGCCAAGGGATGGAGAAAGCCAAGCAGAGTGGCCAGTTCAGAGTTTGAAATCCACACTTACTCCCTGTATTACGGCGACAACAATATCATGATTTGAGTCATCAAAGTAGCAGGTGCGGTTTGCGTCATAGCGTACACGACGAGGTTGACCGCGAATTTCGTATTGTCCTCGCGCAGGAAGCGCTTGTTCCGCCAGTCGTAGTCCCACTCGCAGCCGTAGTCCTTGTTGCTGTAGAGCACGGCCAGGCGGCCGCGGCGCTCGATGCCGCGCAGGTACTCGTGGACGATGTTGTCGCCCCAGCCGTTGAGCTCGTGCGACGTCTGCGGCGGGCCCGCTGAACTTGAAGAAGCTGCGATAGATCGGATGCGACGCCGGCAGCTTCGCCAGGCGGCTCGTCCGGGAAAGGTCGCCTGCGCATCTCCTGCTCGAACGACTCGCGCGTAGAGCCCGTTGACGTCGTGGTTGCAGTCGTCCGAGAAGAGCAGCCCGCCGGCGTCGGCGAAGCGGCCGCAGGTTCTCGCGCTCGCGCGGCGGTGAAGCGCACGAGCTTGTGGCCGGTCATGAACACGAACGGAAAGGACAGCAGCTCGGCGGACGCGGCGGAGATGACGACTTCCTCGTTGTAGACCGGAATCGACGTGTACTGCGACGATGGAGTCGAGGACGTTGGCCGCGACCTTCGGGTTGTAGTCCCAGTCGCCCGATTCGTAGCGCAGGCGCGCAAAGACGAACTCCGATCCGCGCGGCCGCCCGGCGCCGCCGCTGGCCGGCCGCCAGCGGCGAACTGCAGAAACTCCGCGCCGGGATAACACATATCACAGTGTACGCCGTCTTCGAGCCGTGGAATACCGCATCTACGCAATACGATCTCGAGCAGGGCGCGCTCGAGATTCAATACATCGAGGAGTATTTCGGCGAGTTCCCGCGCAAGAAGACCGCCGCGGAGATCGTCCGCCGGCTCAACGGCCGCGCGCACCTCATCCTGCTCGCGACGCGCGCCGCTGCCCGACGATCCGGGCATCGGTCGTGCCGGTGTCGTTCAAGGTCGCGCACGAAATCACGCGTGCCGGAGACCGAGCCGAAGCTCGTCGATCTGGTGGCACCGGCTGCGCGACTACGTGCAGTTCGACGGCCGGCGCGTCCTCTACACCTGGATCGGCGGCACGCGGCGCGACTGGCGCGGCCAGGGGTTCTTCCGCGCGCTCACCGAGCAGCAGGAGCTCGTGGGCCATCGAGCAGGGGTTCGACGAGATCGTCGTCAAGACCAAGAACAAGTTCTACGACATGCGCGGCACGCTCGACCACCTGCGCTTCGAGGTCGTGAAGTACGAGCGCGAACGCCGCCGACAACGCCGAGTCGAAGGTGTATCTGAGCAAGAAGCTCCTGCCGGAGATGATCTCGGACCCACCGCAGCGCGAAGACCGTCGTCGAGATCCGGACGTAGCAACCAGCCTAGCTCCGGACCCTGGCAGGCTCCCGTCGTTCAACCTTTTCCGCTCGCGTCCTCTCGTCTAAGCGTCTTTGACATGTGTGCGCGGCGCATATAGTCTGCGCACACTGATATGACACTGCGCCCCGTCGAATTCCACATCCTGCTCGCCCTGGCCGCCGACGAGCGGCACGGCTACGGCATCCTGCAGGAGGTCGCGCAGCCTCACGCGACGGCGAGCTGCAGCTGGAGCCGGGGACGCTCTACCGCGCGCTCCATCGCATGCTCAAGGACGGCTGGGTGGCCGAGTCGTCACGCCGGCCGGCCGCCGACCTGGACGATGAGCGGCGCCGGCTACTACCGGCTGACGCCGCTGGGACGGCGGGTCGCGTCGGCGGAAGCCGAGCCGGTTGTCGGCGGCTCGTCACGCGTGGCCCGCGCCAACAGGTTGCTGACCCGTGCCTGACATCCCGAGCGACGCGTTCGCGTGGTGGCTCGTGTGGGCCTATCCGCCGCAGTTCACGGCGCGATGTCGGCCTCGGCCTCGTGGACGCGCTCGAGGATCGGATGCGGCGCGCGGCGCGCGCGCGGGCGCCACGCGGTTCGGCGTCTGGGTGCGCGCGGTTGGCGACACGCTGCGGAACGCGCCGGCCGAATGGATCGATGCGGCCGGGACGCGTCGAAGCGCGGACATCGGCGCCTACCCGGACAGCCGTCCTGGAGAGCGAACCATGATCGACAAGCTGCGACAGGACATCCGGTACGCGCTCCGACGTCTGGCGCCGCCGTCCGGCCTTCGCGATTGTCGCGATCCTCACGCTGGCGCTCGGGCATCGGCGCGAACACCGCGATGTTCAGCATCGTCAACGCCGTGCTGCTGCGGCCGTTGCCGTACGCGCACGGCGATCGCATCGCCACGGTGTGGGGGCGGACGCCGACGCAATCCGCACGTCGCTGATGTCCTGGCCGGAATACGTCGAGCTCCGCGACGCAGACGAGCTCGTTCGACGCGGCAGCGCTGTGGCTCGGCCAGAGCGTGAACCTCACCGGCGTCGCCGAGCCGCAACGCATTGTCGGCGTGTTCGCGACCGGCTCGTTCTTCAACGTGCTCGAAGTGAAAGCGGAACGCAGGGCCGCTCTCTTCGACGAAGAGAGAGCGCGCCGGGCGCGGCGCAAGCCGGTCGTGGTGATCTCGCACGACTTCTGGGAGACGAAGTTCGCCGGCCGATCCGTCCGCCATCGGCGCCACGCTCACGCTGAACGGCATTCCGCTCACCGTCGTTGGCGTGCTGGCGCCGCCCTTCGACGTCAAGACCGTGCCGGCCGACGGCTGGTTCCTCAACTACGACGTCTACATGCCGGTCGGTCTCTTCCCGGTGCCGGGCGGTCATCGCCAAGAGCGGGGCCCGGGCATGCTCGGCGGTCGCGCGGCTCAAGGAGGGCGTCACGCCGCAGACGCGCGAACGCCGAATCTGGACGTCGTGTCGGCCCGTCTTCGCGACCGCGGATCCCGAAGGCGCAGAAGGGGCGATCGCTGTGCTCGATCCCGGCGCAGGAGACCATCGTCGGCAATTCGCGGACGGCGCTGCTGCTGCTGCTCGCGTCGGTCGGCGTCGTGCTGCTCATCGCGTGCGTGAACGTCAGCAACCTGCTGCGTGGCGCGAGCGGTCGATCGGCAGAAGGAGATCGCGCTGCGGTGCCGCGCTTGGCGCGAGCCGCTGGGCCGTGCTCGCGCCAGCTGCGCGGTCGAAGCGGCGCTGCTCGCGCGCGGTCTCCGTCGGGCATCGGCCTGTTGCTCGGACGATGGGCGTTGCAGGGCCTCCAGTGGCTGCGTCCGCCGTCGGTGCCGATTCCCGACATCATTCTGCTCGACGGCCGAGTGCCTGCTGTTCGCCGTCGTCGTCGCCGTCGGTCGTCGCGCTGCTCTGCGGGCTGGCGCCCGCTCTGCGCGATCGCGCGACCGGATCTCAGCACGCGTGCTGCAGGCCGGGCGGCGTACGCACCGGTGCGGCGCGCGTCACGCGCGATGCGCTGGTCGTCGCCGAGATCGCACTCGTCGGTGGCATTGATCGCCGTGTCGGGCCTGCTCGATTCAGAGCATGCTGGCGCTGCAGCAGGTCAGCGTCGGATTCGACAGCGAGAACGTCTTCACGCTGCAGCTGCGCCTGCCGCGCCACGAAATACGCCACGCCTGAGTCGATCGCCCGCTTCTATCAGCAGGCGATTGCACGGTGCCGAGCGGTCCCGGGCATCGAGTCGGCCGGGCTCGTGCGCCGCGTGCCCCTTCAGCGGCAACTGGGGCGACACGCCGTTCACGGTCGAGGGCGGCCGGTCCCTGCGGGCAGCGAACCGAGAGCCGGGCAGAACATCATCACGCCCGAGTAAGTTTCCACGCGATGCGCATCCCGGTCACGCACGGCCGCGATTTCACCGATCGCGACGATCTGCAGTCGCCGCCGGTCGGTGATCGTCAACGAAACGCTGCGCGGGACGACGTGGCCCGGACGAGGACGCGATCGGCAAGCACGTCAAAGTGCCGGAGATCGCAGGACTGGCTCACGGTCGTCGGCGTCGTCGGCGACACGAAGCATCGATCGTCGAGCGAGCCGTCGCAGCCGCAGTTGTATCTCGCGCACTACCAGCTGCCGATGATCTTCACGAGCCTGGTCGCGCGCACGAAGGTCCCGCCGTTGACGCTCACGAACGACGTGCGCCGCGCGGTGTGGACGGTGGACAAGGATCAGCCGATGTGGTCGGTCTGCTCCGCTCGACACGCTCGTGGAGCAACTCGCACAGGTCGACCCGTTTTCTGGCGCTTGCTGCTCGCCATCTTCTCCGGCGTCGCGCTGCTGCTGGCGTCGGTCGGGATCTACGGTGTGATGTCGTGCGCGGTCACCGAGCGGACGCACGAGATCGGCATCCGGATGGCCCTCGGCGCGTCGGCCACGCGCGTGATGGGCGAGATCGTCCGCCGCGGTCTGGCGCTCACGGGAGCGGCGCTGCTCGTCGGCGTCCCCGCCGCGATCGGCCTCGGCCGCCTGGCGCGGGGGTGTCCTGTTCGGCGTGTCAACCCGGCGACGTCGCGACGCTTGCGGGCGCCGCCGTGCTGCTGGGCGTAGTGTCGGTCGTCGCCTGCTACGTGCCGGCGCGCCGCGCATCACGCGTGGACCCCGTCGTCGCGTTGGCGGTAGATTCGATTTGGAAGTGGGAATTGGAATCGGTTGGGCTAAGATCCTTGGATCCATGCCCCCGACGACGCCCTATACCAAGCGAACTTGGCGACCGTGATCCAGTCGCTCGCCCTTCGAGAACTCCCGACCGTATTCGTGCGCTGGCCGGCCAATGGTCCCCGGCGCAGTTCGAGCGGACGTATGCACCCGGCAAGTGGAGCGGGCGCCAGATTCTGATCCACCTCGCGCCAAACCGAGCTCGCGCTCGGCAACCGTGCGCGGATGGCCCTCTCGACGCCGAACTACGTCGCGCAGTCATTCGATCAGGACCAGTGGATCGCGCGGGACAGGTCGCTGAGCGGCCGCGAGGCGCTCGACGCCTTCCTGGCGCTCGGGACGATGAACCGCGCGCTGTTCGGGTCGCTCACGCCCGCCGAGCGCGCAGATTGCGCTCCTCGCACCCGGAATACGGCGCGTCTGACCGTTGACTGGATCATCCATCAGATGGCCGGTCATCAAATCCATCACCTGAAGCAGCTCGACGACATCGCTGCCCGCTGAGCACCTGGAGGGCGGGTCGGGCAGGTCAGGCAGGTCGAGGGCGGGTGGGCTGCCCGAAAATAAGAAAATGTCGTTCCCCTCCACGCGTCAGTCGATGCGTGGCGGCGATCGCGAGCGGCCGCCACGAGGTTGCGTCGATCGGCATACGACCGGCCTCGTCACCGCGTGCTGGAAGCCGGTGTTCAAATACGTGCGCCTGAAGTGGCACGCGACGCCGGACGACGCCGCCGATCTCACGCAGGGATTCTTCCTGCGCGCGCTCGAGAAGGACTTCTTCGCCGGCTTCGATCCGGCCCGGGCGCGCTTTCGCACCTACCTCGCGCACCTGCCTCGACGGATTCGTCGCGAACGCACGCAAGGCGGACAGCCGCCTGAAGCGCGGTGGCGGCGTCACGCTCGTGCCGCTGGATTTCGACGAGGCGGAGCGCGAGCTGCGGCAACAGGCGAGCAGCCTGGTCGCCGACTTCGATGCCTACTTCCATCGCGGAGTGGCTGCGCAGCCTGTTTGCCGCCGCGATCGGGCGGCTGCGGGCATCGTGTGCCGCCGCGGAGCGGACGACGCGCTTTCGCCGCGTTCGAGCGCTACGACCTGGCGTCGGACGCGTCTCGCGCCCGACCTACGACGAGCTCGCGCGCGAGCTCGGTCTGTCCGACGAGCACGCGTGACCAATGAGCTGGCCGCCGCACGGCGCGAGTTCAGGCGGCTCGTGCTCGACTGTGCTGCGCGAGCAGTGCGAGACGGACGAGGAGTTCGAGGCCGAGCGCCGAGACGCTGACCGGATGATCTCAGAGCCTGCCGTTCGATCGCCTGTCGGCCCTGTTCCACGGTCCCGACGTGTCCGGCACGCAGTGACTGAGCTCGTCTCGGAGCTCGGCCGCGGCGGCATGGGCGTCGTGCTACCTCGCGCGCGACACGGTGCTCGATCGCGAGGTGGCGCTGCAGATTGTCGATGCGCGCCGAGCGGCGACGAGTCGATCCGAAGCCGTCGAGCAAGCTGTCGAGAACAAGGCGCGCATCCTCGCGAAGCTCGAACATCCCGGCCTCGTGCCGATCCACGACTTCGGTCAGCTTCCGGACGGCCGCCTCTTCTACGCGATGAAACGCGTGCGCGGGGATCGGCTGGATCGCTGGGTCGCCGCCGGTCGCGACCTGACGGCGCGGCTCGGCGTGTTCCTGCGCATCTGCGATGCCGTCGCGTTCGCCCATGCGCACGGCGTCATCCATCGCGATCTCAAACCCGCGAACGTCATGGTCGGCGAATTCGGCGAGGTGCTCGTGCTCGACTGGGGCGTCGCCGCCGCCAAGGGGGACAGCGATCTCGCGACGGCCGTGGTGGGGACGCGAGACTACATGGCGCCGGAGCAGATGCGTGCGGATGCGCACCTCGACGAACGAGCCGATGATGTATTCGCTCGGCGCGATCCTCGCCGGAACGGCGGCCGACACCTACGGCGCTGGTGGCGGTTGCCGACAAAGCGCGTTCGGCCGATCCAGCCGCGCGCTATCCGTCCGTTCCCGGCGCTTGCGCGCCGACGTCTCAAGGTTCCTTGCCGGGGCTCGCCGTCGAAGCGCATCGCGAACGCGTGATCGATCGCATTGCGCGCGTCGGCCGGCGGTACCGGCTGCCGATTCTGCTGGTGCTGGCCTACCTGGTGATGCGCGTGCTGCGTCTCATATCGGCTGTTCACGTGTCAGAGCCGGTAATGACGGCCGTTCGGACGTGTAATAGAGCAGCCATGGAGGCGTCGAATGAGAAAACCGCTGTTTGCCACGCTCCGCGGAGCGTTTCTCGGGGTATTCGACGGGTTGACCGCGTGGTTCACGCCGGAAGTGCGGCCGGAAATCATCGGCATCGTCATCGGTTCGACGGTGAAGGGGCTGCTCACAGGCGTCATCATCGGCTTTTTCGCGACGAGGGTGCGTTCACTCGCTGTCGGCACCGTGTTTCGGACTGGTGGTCGGCGCGTTCTTCGCCTATCTGATCCTGCTGATGAACTCCAACCTGACAAGCCCCTACGCGGCGTTGAACATCATGCTTCCTGGAAGCCTGGTCGGGCCTCATCGTCGGCTACGCCGCGCAGAAGCACCAGCCGTAGATTCCGATTCGCGGTCGGCCCAGTCAGCGCCGTCATCGGATCGACCCGGGCGGCGCGGCGGGCGGGGACATAGCTCGCGGCGAGAGCCACGGCCATCAGGACACCGGCGACGATGATGAACGTGGCCGGGTCCGTGGCGCGTCACGCCGAAGAGCAGCGTCGTCAGCGCCCGCGCGGCGGCGAGCGCGCCGGCGAGGCCCGCGACGACCCCGACGATCGTCAGCGCTGCGCCTTCGCGCACGAACAGCCGCGACGACGTCTCTCGGCGTCGCCCCCATCGCGAGGCGCACGCCGATCTCCGGCGTCCGCTGCGTCACCACGTAGGCGAGCAGGCCGTGACGCCGATGGCGGCGAGCATCACCGCCACCGCCGCGAAGGACGCGAGCAGCAGCATCGTGAAGCGACGCTCGGCAATCGAGCGGCCGACGACGTCGGTCATCGGGCGAATGTCGGCGAGCGGCAGCTCGCGATCGACCGCGGCGAGATCGGCACGGGCAGTCGGCACGAAGGCGAGCGGATCGCCGGCCGTCCGGACGGCGATCGTCAGATCTCCGACCGGGTGCTGCGCGTGCGGCAGGTAGACCTCCGGCGGGCGCAGGCGTGTCGAGGCCGCCGTATTTCACGTCGCCGATCACGCCGACGATCGTCTTCTGGCCGCTGCGCGCCCCGCGCACGAGCCGCACGCCGAGACGAATCTCCTGGCCGATCGGGTCCTGCCCCGGCCAGAACCGGCGAGGCGGCCTGCTCGTTGATGATCACGACCTCCGGGCTCGTCGCATCGTCGTGCGCGCTGAACATATCGTCCGGCGCGCAGCGGGATCTTCATCGTCTTGAAGTAATCCGGCGTGATGATCCGCATCCCGGCGCTCGGTGTGTCGGACGAGTCGGGCTCACCGGTGCGGCGAAAACTCGAGCTGATGTTGAAGTCGGTAGTCGAGCGGCAGGCCCATGACGGCTGACGCGCGTTTCCACGCCGCGTTCCTGCTGGATGCGGTCGACGAGCGCTGTCGTGAACTGCTCCCTCGAGTCCCCGCCGGAGTATTTCGCGTCCGGCAGCGCCAGGTGGAACGTGAGGACGCGATCGGCCGAGAAGCCGGGGTTCACGTCGACGATGCGCTCATAGCTGCGGACCAGCAGTCCGGCGCCGACGAGCAGCACGACCGCGAGCGCCATTTCCGCCACGACCAGCGTCTTTCGCGTGCGCGTGCCTGCCGATCCGATGGAGCCGCGCCCCGCGCCGATGACGAAGCGCGCCATCACGCCGCCAGTGCTGGCAACGGCCGGTGCGAGGACCGAACAGCACGCTGGTGGCGACCGCCGTCGCGACCGTGAATCCCAGCACGCGCCAATCGATCCCGACGTCCGACAGCCTGCGGGATCGTCGTCGGACCGAGCGCGATGAGCGCGCGCGTGCACCAGAACGCGACGAGCAGTCCAGCGGCCCCGCCGGCGATTCCAGCACGAGGCTCTCCGACCGAGGAACTGCTGGATGAGACGCCGCCGCCCGGCGCCGAGGGCGGCGCGCACGGCGACCTCGCGCGCGCGGCCGTAGGCCCGCGCCAGCAGCAGGTTGGCGACGTTGACGCAGGCGATGAGCAGCACGAGCATCACGGCGCCGAGCAGGTCACGAGCAGAGCGGGCCGGATCGTCGCTGACCATCCGCTCGTGCAGCGGCGTGGCCGACATCAGCCGGTCGCAGTTGATCGTGCGGAAACTGCTCGGCAAGGCGGCTGGCGACGACTGCCATCGCGCTGTTCGCCTGCTCGAGGCTGATCCCGGGTTTGAGGCGCGCGCACCGACTGACACCCACTGCGCGCCACGGGACCTCGGCGTCAAGCTGATCGCGGCGTGAAGACGAGCGGCCGCCAGAACTCCGCGCGACGCGGAAGCGCGACGTCCGGCCGGGGCGACGCCGATCACCGTGTAGCGAGCGTGGCCGTCCATCTGGATCGGTCAGGCCCACCGACGTCGGCGCGCTTCGCCGAACTCGCGGCGCCAGAATCCGTCGCTGATCGACGACGACCTGCGTTCCATCGCGCGATGTCCGACGTCGAGGAACGCGCGACCGTCAGTCCGCGGCGTCGCGCCGAGCACCTGAGAAAAACGAGCGCTGTGGCCTCGGCCCCATCGCACGCGCTGCGGATCGCCGCGGCCCGTGAGGTTCACCGTGATGGGGTCGAACGCGGCGGATATCGGCGAACGATGTCGCTCTGGGCCGTGACGTCCATGTAGTTCACGAGGCGAGAACCACGGGCGTCAGCCGTGCCGCCTGCGCGTCCGTTCAGCAGGCACGACGAGGCGATCCGGATCGCGGTAGAGGGAGCGGTCGCAGCAGCACGCCGTTCACGACGGTGAAGACCGCGGTGTTGGCGCCGATCCCTAGCGCCAGCGTGAGGCACGGCGATGGTCGCGAAGCCAGGCTGCCGTCGCAGCATGCGCAGCGCGTAACGGACGTCCTGCAGACAGCGCACTCACGGCAGTATCTCTCCTCGGTTGACGGGGTTCAGGGCTGAGAGCTTGCGAAATAAACGGCGGCCGCTTCTCGCGCAGGCGGCGGCTGCGAGAATGTGCCGCACGCGCGGGACGTCCACGAGCTCGCGCAAAAGCAATGCGAGAACCGCCAGCGGGCCTCGCGCGCCGGCTTCGCGGCACAGCGCGTCGAACGTGTCGCGCATCGCGTCGCCCGTAGCGCTCGCGGAAGGGGCGTGGGCACGCGGCAAGGGCGACGCCGTAGGTGCGACCGCGCAATCGCCGGCGACGAGCGCCGGGCCCGCCTTGTCATCGGGAGCGCGACAATGACCGGCCGCCGGGCGGCGGGACGCCCTTGCGGCGGGCCTGTTTGACGAGCGCGTCGAGTCGCGACGTTTCGGCTTCGAGCACTGACCGGCCGAAGGGCGTCAGCCGGTAGTAACGCCGGCGGCTGTCGTCGTCAGCCGCCGCCGGGCGCCCGCTTCGGTTCGATCACCACACCGCCCTCTTCGAGGCCGGACAGGCGCGGTATAGAGCGTGCCGGTGCCGAGCCGCATCGCCCCGCCCGTCCGCTCGGCGATCTCCAGGATGATGCCGTAGCCGTGGCGGTCCGGCGTCGCTCAACGCCAGCAGGATCTGAAACTGCTGCGCCGACAGCGGAAAGATATGCCCGTGCGTCGTCCATAAATACATCGAACCTCGACGCATAGCTTGGACGAAGACGGGCTGGGGATGGTTGGGGGACGGGTACGGGCGGGACGGGCGGGAAGGACTGGGTGGCCGAAAACGAAAAACAAGGGCGAGAGGGTTTACCCCTACCTGCCCCACCAGCCACTACCCTGCCTATCCTGACCGATGCGACTGATCGCGCCGCTTAGAACCGTAAACCTGAACCCCGAGCTGGCCGACCCGCTGTTCCGGGACGACGGAAGTCGCCGGAGAAGGTGGTCAGGCTGGAGCAGGTCCGGATCCGGCGCGCCTGTTGCCGGCACGATCACGCGGGCCCGGAAGCCGCTCGGGTTGATGTTGTTGAACAGGTTGAAGATCTCGCCGATCGCCTCGACGTGCGCGCGGCCGCCGAGGTTGAAACACTTCGAGAGGCGCAGGTTGGTCTGCGTCTGGTAGTAGCCGCGGCCGCAGTTCACCGTCTCGCAGTTGCCGACGCTGCTTGACCGTCACCTGCTGGTAGCTGCGGCTTCGACTGGCGTCGAAGGCGAATCGACCGCGTAGGCGCTCGTCGGGATTTCCGATGGCGTCGCCGTCGAGGTTGATGTCGCGGCCGTCGACCAGGGTCACCGGCAGCGCCGAGCGGAAGAAGAAGATCGGCGCGATGCGGATGCCCCAGGGCAGCTGGAACGTCGCGCTGATGTTGATCAGGTGACGCGAGTCGGTCGTCGGGTTCGGCCCGAGCTGTCGCGGATCGTCGAACGGGTTGTTCGGATCCTGGATGTTCGCGGTGTTCAGCTCGTCGGCCGCCGTGCCGATGGTGCTGATGCCCTTCTGCAGCGTGTAGTTCGCGCTGGAAGTCGAAGCCGTGACAGAGGCGCCGCCGGACGCTGAGGATCAGCGCGTTGTAGCTCGCTCTGCCCCGGCTGACCGTCGGACGGTTGCCGTTGGTGTTCGGGGTCGAGCGTCGGGATGATTGCCGCGAGCCGGCGCGGGTTCGACAGGCTGCCCGGGATGCGCTGGTTCACGCGCGGCCGCAGGTTCGAGATCGCGGCCGAGCGAGTTGACGTAGTCCACCGCTGAACACCGTGTCGCTGGTCAGTTCGTGCGACCAGCCGACGTTGCTCTGCATCTGATAGGGCTGCTGCAGCCGCGGGTCGATCCACTGACCGATCAGCGGGAACGCGCCGGTGCTGACGATCTGGTTCTGGCTCGCGATGTTCGCGAGCGGCTGGCCGGCACTGGTAGAAGCTGCCGTCGGGGTTCCTGATGCCGTTGGTCACGTTGACGTTGAACGATCTGGCCGAAGCCCTTGCCGGTGGAGTCGGCCGCCGCGAACAGGACGTTCGAGTTCGTGTAGCCGACGTCCGTGTAGACGCCCCAGCCGCCGCGGACGATGTCCTTGCCGTTGCCTCGGACGTCGAGCACGCCGCCGACGCGCGGCTGGATGTTGTTGTGATCCTCCTGCGGAGTCAGGCCCGAAGTTCTCCAGGCCGACGATGCCCTGAGCAGCCCGGCCGCGCCCGCCGCCTGCACCGCCACGAAGTTCGGGTTCTTCGATTCGTCGAGCTGGTAGCCGGTCATGCAGGTCGTAGCGGACGCCGAAGTTCAGCGTGAGGCGATCGTTGACGCGCCAGTCGTCCTGGAAGTAGGTGGCGAACTGCTTCATCGGGATGTTCGCGCGCCGCGTTGCCGTCGCTGACGCGTCACGCGCCGAGATCGGCCCGTTCACGTCGTTGGTGATGTGGCGTGTTGAACACCGACGCCCTTGCCGGTGTTGAAGGTGATGAACAGGCGCGGCTCGTTGATGAAGTTCGCGCCGACCTTGAAGTCGTGGCCGAGGCCGCCGCCGCCGCTCTTGTGCCACGAGAAGTCGTCGCGGAACTGGATACTTCGTCTGTTCGGTCGTCTGCGGCGTGTTGCCGTTGGCGCCGATCGTCACGCCGTTCGGGAAGCTCTCGTTCGGCTTGCCGAGCTGCGCGACGCGATCGTGTTGCCGAAGTCGGCGTACTGGAAGATGAACTCGTTCAGCTTCGATCCGCTCATCACCCAGTTGTGGTTCAGGTTGATCGAGTTGTACTTGTTCGTGCTGTCGCCCCAGTTGTCGAACGTGCTGTTCGGCGCCGCGCTGTGCGGCTGCGAGTTGGTGTCGCGACCGTAGCGCACCGACAGGAACTGGTTCGCGTTGAGGTTCGCCGTCACCTTGCCGCTGAACGGTGTCTCGCGGTACGGCACGGCAAACACGCCGTCCTGATCGGGAACAGCCCCTGGGTGTTGACCGCCTGGGTCTTGTCCTGGTTCGTCCGCTCGATCGCCACGAAGAAGTGCGCCTGGTCCTTCGCGAATCGGACCGCCGAAGCTGCCGCCGAACTGATTCTGGCGATAGTCGCCCTTGACCGCGCGTGCCGATGCCGGTCGGCGAGGATTCTCGGTCTCGGTCAGCGCGTTCATCGACTTGTCGCGGAAGAACTCGAACGCGCTGCCGCTCCAGAGGTTCGTGCCGCTCTTGGTCACGACGCTCAGGACGCCGCCGTTGCTGCGGCCGTACTCGGCCTTGAAGCGCTGCGTCTGGAAGTTGAACTGCTCGATCGCTTCGAGCGGGAACGCCTGCGAGCTGGCCGCCGACGGTGTCGTCGTTGTTGTCGCCGCCGTCGATCTGGTAGTTGATGTTCCGGCCGGCGCCGCCGTTGACGAGCGGCGCGTACTGCGTGCTCTTGGTCGGGTCGCGTGTGGAAGCTGAGTCCGACGCCCGGCACGGTCGCCGCGAGGTTCGCGAACTGCCGGCCGTTGAGCGGCAGGCTCTCGATGCGCTTCACGTCGACGACCGCGCCGACGCGACGACGCCGTCGTCTGAATGAGCGGCGTGTGCGCCGGTGACGTTCACCGTCTCGGCGAGCTGCGCGACCTTCAGCGGAAAGTCGATCGCCTGCGTCTGCGCGACGTTGACCTCGATGGCCTTCTTCGAAACCGTCGTGAAGCCCTGCAGCTCGGCGGTGACGTCGTAGATGCCGACCGGGAGCGCCGACAGGCGATAGACGCCTTCAGCATCGCTGACTTCCGATCGCGTGAAGCCGGTCGGTGCTGCTCTTCGCGGTGACCGTCGCCCCGGGAACTGGCTGAGCCCTGCTGATCGATGACGCGGCCAGTGACCGTGCCGGTCGTCTGCTGCGCGAATGCGGACGCGCAGCCGAGGAGCACCATGACGGCTGCCCCGAATAAATACCTTCTCATCCTCAATGCCTCCAAATCGAGCAAAACATTTGTCGGCCGTCCGAACTGACGTTGGCGCTGGGATTCCGGACAGTGCCGTCTCGCTTCAGACAGACGGACGCTGTCATCACATACTTGGTCACTCGGCATTGGCTCTCATCGATTGCGCGCTTGAAGCCTATTGGAGGGAGTTTCAGGAGGCGCTGCACTTCGGCCCGCTGAGGTGCCGCCGGCGGCAGCCGCGCTGAGCAGGTCGCGGGTCGGCTGGCCGTACTCTCACCCGACTGAGCCGCAGTCGGTGCAGCTACACGAGCGCGAGGTTGAAGCGCGCTTCGCGGAGGATCTGGTCGCCATCGCGACCAGCGCCGCCCGCGCAACGACCCGAAAGCGCGTCCGCCGTTGTCGCCGCGGGTCTGGCGCCAGGATGCCCACGTTCGCCACGACGACCGGGATTTGTCCGGTTCCAGGCGCCGGGCCTCGGCCAGCGCCCGCTCGGCGCCGGCGCGGTCGTTTCGCCCGGCCCAGGCACGTGGGCCAGCCCCGGATACGGCTGCGGCCGCCGCGAGTGCCGCTGAAGCGACGGCTTCGCCTGGAAGTGCGGCGTCGCGCGCGCGACAGTCACCGGCCTGCGGGCGCGCGTAGCCCAGCCGCACGATGAGCCTGCCCGTTGCGCGGATCCGTCGCGCACGATCCCTTCGAAGCGCGGACACGAGCGCGGCGCCGGACTGGCCCCTCGCCGGCGCTGACTGAGCGATGCGGCCAGCAAAGCTCGCGACGGTCCTTGGGATCGGGCCGGTTGATCGCCGATCGGGCGATCTGCCGATTCCGGGAGCTGTAGCCGAGCGCCCGCAGGCGCCTCGGACGACCTCCCGCGTGCGCCGACGCGCGTCGCCGGCACCGCCGCAGCGGAGTCAGCGATCGGCGCGCGCCCGAGATCGCGCACGACCGTACGGCTGCGACGCCGCGGGATTCGTCTGCCCTGCCGCCTGGTCCTGCGCCGATGTCGAACAGCTCCGGCCATCGGCGCGGCGATGAACTTCCAGGGTCGCTGGACCGGCACCCGACCGAAGCGGCGCCCAACCGAACTCCACCAGCGGCGCGCACGACTCGGCGTACGGCTCGCGCGCGGGCGAGTCGCCGGCGAACGCCGGCGCCGAGATCGACGCCGTCGACGTCTTTCAGCCCGGCGCCGAGCAGCCGTGCAGCCGTCGGTGCGATGTCCGCGAGCGTGACCGGATCGCCGACGATACGTCCGGCGACACCTGGGATGAGCATGACCAGCGGGACACGGAGCGTGGTGTCGTACTACTGAAGATGCTGTGCGCGTACTGCCGTGCTTCGCCAAACGCTTCGCCGTGTGATCGCCTGTCGCGATGACCACGGTCTGCGTCAGGCGCTCGCCGGAAGCGCGTCCAGCAGCCGCCCGATTTCCCGGTCGAGCCGTCGCAATCTCGTCGTCGTAGCGGTCGAGCACGGGCCGCGTCGTTTTCTTCTCCGTAAGGTGCGTGAGGTTCGGCGAGGTGGACCCAGAGGAAGAAAGGGGCAGGTGGGGGCAGGTGGGGCGGAGTTGGGGAGTAGGCAGTTCCCAGCCAGGCGATCGCTTCGCTGATGACCGCCGATGCCGGCCGTTCGTTCGCCTGGCGGCCGGCTCGGTCGCGGGCAGGCGGTCGCTGTAGACGTCGAAGCCGCGATCGAGCCCGAACTGGTGATCGAGCGGGAAACGCGGCGACGAATGCCGCCGTCCTGAAACGCCGCGCGCACGGAACTCGGTGGCAGTGTCAGGACGTCGGGCGACACGCGGCAGGCCGTTGTCGCGCGAACCGTGGCCGGGCGGATAGCGGCCGGTCAGGATGGTGGCGATGTGACGGCAGCGTAATCGGCGCGGCGGCGTAGGCGTGGTCGAACCGGACTCCGTGGGCGAGGCGGTCGAGCACAGGCGTCCGCGCCCGCGCGTACCCGTGCAGCGCCGACGTGGTCCGCGCGAGGGTATCGATGGTAATCAGCAGCAGGTTTCGCGCGTGAGGCCTCGACTGAGGTGCGGGAGTGCTGCAGGCGATCGCCAGAGCTATCGGCAGACCGATCGCCAAACCTCGTCAGCTGTGGATTGAGCGTCTGGAGCGCCCCGCGGCCATCCCGAGCCGAGTGACAAGCGGAGTCCGGAGGCGAGGGATCATAGCGTAAGTTCGCGCTGGGGTGTGGGGCCCCAGCGCAAGTAAAGCTGGCTGGCCTTCACCGAGAAACCCCGAGGCCGCGCGAGCAGCTTTGCGGCGGCGTCACTTTTCTCGAGACGCGCCGCGCACCGCGAGCACGCCGATATTCCTCAGCCGCGCGCTTTCGTCTCCCCGCCTCCTGCAACGCAATGCCGAGGTTGAGCCGCGCTTCGACGAAATCGGGCGCGGATTGGAGCGCGCGCTCGAAGTAGGGGACCGCATCCGCCGCGCGACGCGCGTCGACCAGCAACACGCCGAGCCCATTCGCGGCATCCGAGCGTCCGCGCGTCGATCTCGAGCGCGCGCCGATATACCTGCTCCGCGCCAGCGCGATCGCCGGCGCCGGCGCGCGTTGCCGGATTCGCAGAGTACGACGGAGTTGTTCGGATCGAGAGCCGAGGCGCGCTCGAACTCGGCCGCGGCTTCCTGCGTGCGCCCTTCGTCGCTGGCAATCAAGCCGAGGCCGTTGTGCGCCATCGCCCCGGCGCGGCGCCAAGAGCGAGGGAGGCCCGTTCGGCCCGTGACGCTTCGTCACGCAGCGCGCGTGCCGTCGCACCCTGCGCCGACTGTGCCGCCTCACGCGCCGCGACCGCGAGGTCGTGAAGGAGAGTCGCATCTGCTGGCCATCGCCGTGCGGCGCTTCTGCGATGACAGCGAGCGCCTGGGTTCACGCGCCCCGCATCCTTCAACGCTCGCGCGAACGTCGTCTGAAACAGCGGCGAGTCGGGATGCGCGCGCGCCAACGATTTCAAGGAGCGGAGCGCCTCCCGGCCTGTGCGCGTTCAGCGCCGTCAACGCATCTTCGAACCGGTTCCAACTGCCGATCATCGTGGCGGGATTGGGTGCGTCAGCGCCGACTGCGCGCGCTGGGTGCCGCTGCTCGCGACGTAGCCGAGCGAGCGCAGGCGATCTGCCACGTCGGGTGACACTCCGTGCGATTGGACGACGCCGGGGCCGCCGCCTGGATCGCATCGATTCGCGCGGACATGGCTGCTGCCGTCGCGGCCTGCGTGGTCTTTACGTCTCGAAGCTCGCCGGGATCGTTCTTCCAGGTCGTCACCTCGCTCGATGCGGCGGACCGAATCGTCTTCCACCGTCCGTCGGTCAGCGCCTGCAGCGGACTCCAGCCCGCAACGCGTGGGTATAGGGTTTCGCTGTACGGTCCGGCTGAAGCCGGACACCACCGACGCTATTGTTCATGCCGGTCGCTGCAAGGTCACGGTCAGCACTCCTGTGGTGTCCGGCTTTAGCCGGACCTCTGCGAAGCAGATCCCTCCCTTCATCTCCGCCGGCGGCGTGAGGCCCGCCGCCCGAAGAGATCGTCGGCGCCGCATCCGCGAGGCTGACCGGCTCGTCGCTCACAGCCGCTGAATAGCCCGGCACGACCAGCACCAGCGGGACGCGCAGCGTCGAGTCGTGAAAGGAGCATCCCGTGCGTGCGCTCTTCATGATCGCCAAGACCCTCGCCGTGATCGCCGGCAATCGCGATCACCGTGCGGTCGGCCGCCGCGTGCACCTTCCAGCCAGTCGAACAGCCGCGCGACCTGCGAATCACGCATAGCTCACTTCATCGTCGTACGGCGTCTTCGAACGCCCGCGAAACTCCGGAGGCGGTGCGTAGGGGGCGTGCGGATCATAAAGGTGGACCCAGAGGAAGAAGGGGCGGGTGGGGCAGGCAGGGCGGGAGGGCGGGAGGGGCAGGAAGGGCGGGAGGGCGGAGGGTGCAGGAGGGCGAGGTTGGGGGCGGGTGGGAAGACGCGGCATTGGCATCGAGCCAGGCGATCGCGGAGTCGACGACCGCCGACGCCGGCCGCTCGGCTTCGAGGCGCTCGGTCGCCGCCGGATCGCGGGGAGTGCGATCGTCGTAGGTGTCGAACCCGGCGGCGAGACCGAAACGGCGGTCGAGCACGAACGCGCCGACCGCCGCGCCGGTGCGATAGCCGGCGCTCTTCAACAGGCGCGCGACCGTTGGGTGCGCGTCGCTCAACTGGTCGACGCCGTTCTCGCGCACGCCGTGCGCGGGCGGCAGGTCCGGTGAGGATGGTGGCGTGCGAAGGCAGCGTTAAGCGGGCACGGCCGTTCAGGCAGCCGTGAAGCGAATCCCCGACGCCGCTACTCGGTCGAGCGTCGGAGTCACGCTCGCGTTCAAACGTGTCCGCGCGAAAGGTGTCGATCGTAATTAGAAGGACGTTCGGCTGCGATCGCGGTGGTGTCGCGGGCGCCTTGCTGCACGCGATGCTGGTGAAGTCTGAAGGCTGATGGCCAGACCGAGAGCCGCCAACTTTTTTCACTGGCGCTGGGGCCCCACCCCCAGCGCGAGGCTGCATGACGCACTCGCCTCGGCTTTGCTTGGCCTCGGCTCGGTGTGGCCAGCAGGCGCTCCACAAGGTGGTCTCATCGAGAAGTGAGGGTCTCCTGTGAGCGCCTCGAAGAAAGACGGCCGAAGCCTCGACGATACCGTCGAGCGGGGCGCGTTCGGCGTCGCCGTGCATGGACCCACTGTGTCCGTCCGACAGGATGGCTGGGAACACGCCGTAGCTCTTGACCCCTCTCGGCCGGAACGCGTTCGAGTCGGTGCCGTACGGAATCAGCATCGGCGTGACGATCGCGTCCGGATGCCGGCGCTTGATCGGCCGCTTCGAGGCTGGCGGATAGAGCGGCGCGTCCTGCGGGCTCACGATCGGATCGTCCGACTCGTTGATCAATTCGATCTGCGATGGCCGGGTCGCCGAGCGCGGCGTTCGATCGTCGGCGATCCACTGATCCTTGGTCGTGCCCGGGCAGCACGCGACAGTCGAGCCCGGCCTCGGCGACCGAGGGATGACGTTGATCTTCGGCGGATCGCCGACGCCCGAGCGCAACCAGGTCAGCGCAATCGTCGAATGCTGGATCGCGTTCGTGAACTTGTTCGTCGCGAACGTCGCCGACCCTCTGCCTGCATCGTCTGCGAGCACAGAGAAGCGTCCGGCTTGCCGGCGAGCTGCCGAAGCCGCTCCGTCCCGAGCTCGGCGCGCCGACGAGGCCGATCGTTCGGGTTCTGATCGTGCGGCTGGCTGCCATGCCCGGCGACGCCTTCCGCGCGCACTTTCAGCCAGACGATCTTCTTCTCGGCGACCGCGATGCCGTAGACCAGCTTGCCGGCCGCGAACAGGTCGCGGCTGCCGAAAGCCTCCCTCGTCGATCACGTACTCCGGGTCGAGCTCGGCGTAGTGGTTGGCGATCATCCAGCGGGCGCCGAGCGCGCCGCCGACCTCCTCGTCTGGTTCGGCGAGCAGAATCACGTCGCGCGTAAGCGGCACGCGATCGCGCTTCAGGCGCAGGAACGCGAGGATCTGCGCGACCGCCCTGGCCCTTCATGTCGAACGCGCCGCGGCCCCACAATCTCGTTACCTCGAATCGGTCGCGGCGAACGGATCGAGTCTTCCACTGCGCTGCGATCGGCCGGCACGACGTCCATGTGATGGAGCAGGACGATCGCCTTTGCCCGCCGGCGGCGACACGGTCGCCTTCAGACCGCGCGTAGATGATCGCTTTGCCCGGAGCAGACTCGTAGCGCGTGACCGGGATGCCTTCGCGCTCGAAGATGGCGGCGAGGAAGTCGGCGGCCTTCCTGGTGTCGCCGGGCGGGTTCGACGTGTCGATGCGCACATACTCGCTGGAGCATGCGCGTGGCTTCATCGAGGGACTGCGATTGCGATCGCCCGCTGCGGAACACAAGACAAGGACACATAAGGACACAGAGGACCGGAGGCCAGAGCAAAACCTTCCGCAAACGGATTGATCCTCTGTGTCCTCCGTGTCCTCCGTGGTTCAGAGGTTCATATGGCCTCGAAGACTCCGGTGTCCCGATTCTTCCTCACGCGGTCCCATGCGAAATAGCGTCCATTCATCGCGATGTAGACACCCGGCGGCAGCACCTGAACGAACGACAGGGCGCTGCCGAGATTGAACAGTCCATCCGAGCTGCCGAACGCATAGCGGAATCATCGCGCCGGTCAGGACGATCGTCTTGCCGGCCGCGGCCGGCAACGCCGCGGCGAGCGCTGCGGCGGTTTCGACCATCGTGTCGGTGCCGTGGGTGATCGACGATGCGCGATTCGGACGGCCTGCGCGGCACCGCTCGACGATCGATGCGCGATCCGCATCGGTCATCTCGAGGCTGTCGATCATCATCAGCGTGCGTGATCGACACGTCGACGCCCGGCAGCGCCCCAGGCGCAGCATCTCCGGCAGATGCGTGTCCTTGAAGAACAGCGACGCCGGTCAGCTCGTTGTATTCTTTGTCGAACGTGCCGCCGGTCACGAAGATCCGGATCACGGGCTTCGAGGTTCATGGTTCCGGGTTCAGGTTCGTCCGAGGTCTCTGTCGGAGCGGTCCCGTCGCCGCCGACAGATACAGCGCGCATTGAACAGCAGCGGGAACGTCGCGTGCGTCTGCGCGCGATGCTGCGGGCGCAGGCCGAACAGCACGACCTTGCCGGGGTTCATGTCGATCGACACGCACCGCGGCGCGTCCCGGCCATCAGCTCCTCGCCCTTCAGCCAGCCCGAGGCGATCACGTTCGTGTTCGGATAGCGCGCGACCACGCTCGTTCGCTGCGAGTTGAAGCCTTCGACGATCAGCTGAAGAACGGGCTGTTGATGTAGAACCCGTAGGTGTCGACGGCGCCACGCCGTAGCCGATCGGGTGCTGCGCGTCGACCTCGAGCCGCAGGATCGCGCCGGGCGCGAAGTGCTGATCGCGGCGTGAGGCCCTTCTTCAGGTTGCTGCACCGGAATCGGCAGCTTCTCGATCGCCAGGTCGCACGCGTTCCCCATCGTGATCAGCGTGCCGCCTTCGGCGACGAACTGCTTGAGGTTCTCGACGCCGGTCTCGCCAATCCCGCCTCGATATTCCGTGCGGATCGCCGGCGCGTCGAAGCCGTCGACGATGGCGCGCGGGATCCTGGTCCGCGAAGATGATGGCGTCGAACTTCTGCCGCAGCTTGCCGGCGCGGACGTCGGCGTTGTGAATCGAGGTCAGGTTGAACTGCATGCTGCTCGAGCACCCAGCGCGTCCAGCCCTTCGTCCATGTTGCCGCCGGTCCAGGGTTGATACATCGCGACACGCGGCGCATGGAAGGATCGACGTTCAGCGTCGGGTTCGGGGTTCTGGTTCGGTTCGTCAGGTTCTGGTTCAGGTTCCGTCGGCCTTGACGTGCAGGCCGAAGTCCTTCGCGACCGCTTCGATCTTGGCTCGCGAGCACGCCGGTGACCGCGACGTGCGACGGGCCGTCGAAGCTGACGTGCGCGCCATCCTTCAGCAGGCGGTTGATGGCGATCGCGGTGTCCGGGCCCTTGTAGTCGAACGCGAATCGCGTGCCGGTTCCCGTCACGTCTCCCGGCAGCTTCGGGAGCCGTCGATCTTCGTCATCTTCGATCGCCGGCAGCGGGTTCTTGACGAACGACGGTCTCGACGCCGAGCAGCATCGCCGAGCGACCACGCGGTGACGTCGTACGGCGGTTCGGGCGGCGCGTTCGGCCCGCGCCGCACTTCGGGGTAGGTCTGCTTCTCGAGCATGTCCTTCGCGTAGCGCGCGAAGACCTGCGTCATCGGGATGACGAACGTGCCGGCGCCGTAGGAGCGTGCCGTCGGCTTCGAACGCCGCGTCCGCGCGATAGATCTCCACTCCGCCCATGCTGGAGCTTGTCGACCAGGTGCGCGGCTTCGCGCGCATCGTGCTGTCGTCTCGACCGGGACGAGAATCGCGGACAGCGATCCCCTTCTTCCCGTCCTCGATCGTCTGTCGGTTCACCTCGTAGATCTGCCGCATGAGCGTTTCGCGCCGATCCGCCGCCGGTTTCGAGCAGCGCCATCGTCGCGATCAACTCGTAGTCGACGATGTCGCGGAGCGTCCAGCGGCCGCCCATCCAGGGCCGCGGATACTCGGTGCGCGGAGTTGATGTCGGTCGGCGGCGGCAGCGGCGCGTCGCTGAACTGCTGACCGCGTCCACCCTGCCCTGAGCCTGTCGAGGCCGCCTTCGCCGCGACCGCCGCCGGCCGGCGGCGGCGCGGGCCTGACCGGGCACGGCGCGCTGCTGCTCGATCGGCGCGGCGACGCGCGCGCTCGCGACTTCGGTGAGCAGCCCGATCTGGTTGTGCCACCAGCCGCTCCACGCCATCGCGCCTTCCCAGAAGTTGGTGTAGGTCGAGTTGTAGATGATCCCTTCCTTGCCCGCCGCCTCGAGCGCCGCCGCCTGCGACTGGCCGAGGATGCCGTTCCAGCGATAGATCAGCGGGTGCACGTTCGGGTTGATCGGATCGGTCGCCGGCATCACGAAGATGCGCGCGCCGTTGCTGCCCATGCTGATGCTCGTCGAGCCAGACCGACGGGAAACCAGTCGTGCCACAGCAGCTGCGCCGTGTGCTGGCTCTCCTTCTGCGTGAACATGTACATGTCGCGGTTGTTGTCGTGGCCGACGTACGGGTGATAAGGTACGGGATCGGGCTGTTCGGCGTACGGCGTGCCGACGTTCTTGTTGAACCAGTCGGTCACCATGATCTGGCCGTCGGGGTTCAGGCTCGGCACCAGGACGAAGATCACGTTGTCGAGGATCTTCTTCACCTGCGGCGAGTCGTCGGTCGCCAGGCGGTGCACGAGCTCCAGCGACATCTGCGAGGCGCCGATCTCGGTCGCGTGAATGGTGCAGGTGATGAGCAGCACCAGCTTGCCCTGCCGGAAGATCTCGTCGCGCTCGGCGTCGGTCGGCGCGCCGCCCTGGAAGTACAGCTTCCGTTCCAGCTGCTTGTAGCGGTCCAGGTTCTTCAGCGTGTCGGCGCGCGCTGATTTCGAGCGCGATGAACGGATTGCCGTTGCTCGTCTTGCCGAGCTCGCGGAAGCGCACGCGGTCGGAATTCGCCGCGCGCCAGCTTCATGTAGTCGACGATCTTGTCCCAGCGCGCCAGCTTGTTGTCGGCGCCGACCTCGTAGCCGAGGAACTGCTCGGGCGACTGGAGCGATCCCGCCGCGTGGACGATCAGTTGCCGAGAAACAGGCGAGCACGAGAGGGACGCGCATGCGGCGGCGAATCATCGGAGCCTCCAGGGAGCACTCATATTATTGCCGTGACCGCCAATGTCTGAATACCCGCTCGCGGATGGATCGCCGATCCAGGCGCCGATCATCGCCGTGATCGGCGACTTCATCCGACAGGACCCCGGGACGATTTCCTCGGGCAGGGCGTCGTGCACTACGGCCCGCCGCAGGCAGCGCTGGACGCGGCGCGAGCGGCGCTGCCGCAGCCGGAGACCCACGGCTACCAGGACGGCGCCGGAATCCCGCAGCTCGTCGCCGCGATCGATACGCGAAGCTGCGGCCGACAACGGCGATCGATCGCTCGCAACGGGCTGCGCGTCATGGTGACGGCCGGCGCGCAACATGGCGTTCGTGCACGCCATTCTCGCCATCACCCAGCCCGGGCGACGAGGTCATCCTTCCGGTGCCGTTCTATTTCAACCACGAGATGGCGATTCAGATGGCGGACTGCGCGCGCCGTGCTCGTGCCGACCGACGATCGCTATCAGCTGAGATCTCGACGCCATCCGCCGCGCGATCACGCCGCGCACGCGCGCGATCGTCACCGTCACGCCGAACAATCCGACCGGGTGCCGTGTTCCCGGAGGCCGCGCTGCGCGAGGTCAACGACCTCTGCGCGCGCCACGGCCTGTATCCACATCAGCGACGAGGTCTACGAGTACTTCACCTACGGATCGGCGGCGCACGTCTCGCCGGGCGCCGTTCGCACGGCGCGCACGCGCATACGATCTCGATGTTCTCGCTGTCGAAGGCCTACGGCTTCGCCGGCTGGCGCATCGGCTACATGGTGTACCCGGAGCGGCTGCACGGCCGCCATCGCTGAAGAGTCCAGGACACGATGCTCGTGTGCCCGCCGGTCGCTCTCGCAGATCGCGGCGGTCGCGGCGATGGAGGCCGGGCCGGCTACTGCCGGCAGCACCTCCAGTCATTCGCCGAGGTGCGCGACATCGTGCTGTCCGAGCTGCGCGCCCTCGAGCCGCTGTGCACGACGTGCCGCCGGCCGACGGCGCGTTCTACTGCTTCCTGCGCGTCAACGCAGACGCCGATCCGTTGACGATCGCCGAGCGGCTGATCCGCGAGCACCGCGTCGCGGTCGTTCCCGGCCGCGCGTTCGGTGTGACCGAGCGGCTGCTATTTCCGCGTCGCCTACGGCGCGCTGCAGAAGGCGACGGTGCGCACGAAGGGATCGGACGGTGACTCGGCCTGCGGGTACCCTTCGGACAGAAAGTTGCAAAAAGTTAAAAGTTAAAGACCAGAAAGGACTGAAAGTCCCAAGGACAAAGTCCAGAAGATACGCGGCGGCCAGACAGCGACGCACGCATTTCAGCTTACTTTTAGACTTCAGCACTAACTCTACAACGTCTAATTCCTCCGCTTCATCGGCCCGTTCCATGATGAAGCGGAACCGCGCCGACGCGTCCTTGCCCATCAGCTCGTTGATGACGCGATCGGTGACGATCTGATCGGTGACCTCGACGCGCAGCAGCCGCCGCGTCCGCGGGTTGAGCGTCGTCTCCCACAGCACCTTCGGCATCATCTCGCCGAGGCCCTTGAAGCGCGTGATCTCCGGCGTCGCGCGCGTGCCGTTCTTCGCGTGCTGCTTCAGGATCGCGTCCTTGCTGCGCATCGTCGAGCGCCCAGAACGTCTCCTTGCCGATGTCGATGCGGTAGAGCGGCGGCTGCGCGAGAAACACCTTGCCGTTCGGCGATCAGCTGCGGCAGGTGGCGGTAGATGAACGTCAGCAGCAGCGTGGCGATGTGATTGCCGTCCGAATCGGCGTCGGCGAGGATGATGACCTTGCCGTAGCGGAGCCTCGACAGCTCGAAGTTCTTGCCGAGCCCGCAGCCGAGCGCCGTCACGAGATCCGACAGCTCCTTGTTCTCGAGCACCTTCGCGAGCGACGCGCTCTCGGTGTTGAGCACCTTGCCGCGCAGCGGCAGAATCGCCTGCCGCGCGCGCGATCGCGGCCCTGCTTCGCCGATCCGCCGGCCGAATCGCCTTCGACGACGAACAGCTCGCTGCCTTCGCTCGTCGGGTTCGTGCAGTCGCTCAGCTTGCCCGGCAGGTTGAGGCGGCGTCGACGTCGCGCTCTTCCGCGACACCTCGGCCTGCGCGCGCGCGGCTCGCCTCGCGCGCGCGCGCGGCGAGGATGATGCGCGCGACGATCGCTTCGGCGACGCTGATGTTGTGGTTCAGCCAGTGCTCGAGCGCCGGGCCGCACGACGCCGTCGACGGCCGACACGAGCTCGGGGTTGTTCAGGCGATCCTTGGTCTGCCCCTGAAACTGCGGCTCCTGGACGAACACGCTCAGCACGCCGGTCAGCCCTTCGCGGATGTCTTCGGCGGCCAGCGTCACGCCCTTCGGCGACAGGTTGTGCGTGTCGATGAAGTTGCGGACCGCCTTGCCGATGCCGGCGCGCAGACCCGTTCTCGTGCGTGCCGCCCGATCCGGTCGGGATGCCGTTCACGTACGACCGCAGGTGCTCGTCGGTCGCTTCCGTCCACTGCAGCACGAGGTCGAGCCGCAGCCCCTCGTCCTTCGCCAAGCGTGAACGGCACATCGTGGACCGGCTTCGCGCCGCGCTCGGCGACGATCTTCCAGGTAGTCGACGATGCCTTCGTCGTGCTCGAACACCGAGTTCTTCTTCGACGCCTTCGTCCTCGAACGATGACCTTCAGCCCTTGTGGAGGTAGCTCGCGATCTCGAGCCGCTCCTTGATGACTGCGCGGGTCGAATCTCGATCTTCGGGAAAGATCGCCGCGTCGGGATGAAATGTACACGCGTCGTGCCGCGTGCCCGCGCGCCGGCCCGAGCTTCTTGAGGGCGGCCGACCGGCTTGCCCTGCTTGAAGCGCATTTCCACTGCGCGCCGTCGCGCTTGACGTTCGCCACCAGGTCCTTCGACAGCGCGTTGACGACGCTCGCGCCGACGCCGTGCAGGCCGCCGGCGGTCTTGTAGCTGCCGTGCTCGAACTTGCCGCCGGCGTGCAGCACCGTGAAGATCGCTTCGAGCGCGCTTTTCTTCGATCGTCGGGTGCTTGTCCACGGGGATGCCGCGCCCGTCGTCTTCGATCGTCATCGACGATCCATCTGCGTGGAGCGTCACCCAGATGTTGGAGGCGTAGCCGTTCATCGCCTCGTCGACCGCGTTGTCGACGATTTCCCAGACGAGGTGATGCAGGCCGGCCGATCCAACGCCGCCGATATACATGCCCGGCCGCTTGCGAACCGGTTCGAGCCCTTCCAGGACCGTAATGTCTTTTGCCGTGTAGTTGGTGGGCGCCATCGTGTCGCGCTGATGTAGCCTGGAACACCCTCGCGGGCAGGTTGCGGTAACGTATCTCATCAGCTCCCAGGGGTCGCCAAACAACGCCCGGCTGGACCAGCCGCCTGTCTCATAATGTCCGCCTTGTGCCACGGGCTCGCCGCTCTGGTCCTCGCTCTCGTTGCCGTGTATTCCGGCGCCTGCCGCGGCGGCCACGGCCACCGAAGACGTACCCGTGCCGGAGGATCGGAGCGGCGCTGTCGCGACTGCTCGGCATCGATCCGCCTCCTGACCGCGGGCGCTTCATCTACGAAATCACTCGGCTGATTTACGACAACCCGGAAGGCCGCCGCCCTGGAGGCCGACCGCTACATTCAATGGCTGGCGTCAGCCGCCCTGGGCGCAAAGCGGGAGGTCCGGCCTCGCGCCCGATCGCGCCGCGACCGATTCCATTCCGGTGCCGCTGACCGCCGACGTGTGGCGCACGCGATCTTCCATCGCCGCGCTCGCGCGCGGAGGAGCTGGTGTCGGCCATCGTCGCCGATCGGTCGGCGTCGCTGCGCTGTGCCACGGGCTGGCGCCGCTCGACGATCAGACACTGCGGCATTTCGCCGACCACCCGGCGCTGCTCGAGGATCTACGACCGGTCGGCGCCGGCCTTCGCCGCTCTTCTCGAGCAGCCTGCGTGTCCGCGCCAACCGCGTGGTCCCGCCGACGGAGCGTGATGACGTCGTGCGCGATGTGGGAAGCGGTGGTGGGCGAGAAGGTGACGCGCGCGGATCGATTCATCCAGCAGCTGCTGGACCTGAACGACGGACGCGTCGCGGCGCTCTACGACACCATCGGTCAGCTCGACGCGCCGCACCGCGCGTTTGTCCTGGGATTCTGGATCCCCGACGCCGCCGTGCGTCTGGATCGTTTCAAGGCGCTGGCCACCGCCGGCATCAGCGCGTACCGCGAGTGGCACGTGCGCATGATGCCGTTCAACCGGTCGTCGTTCGATCTCGCCATGACGCTGGGGCGGATCGCGGTCGCCGACAATGGCACGCCTGCCGCACCCAACTCGCGCGGTTTCTGGACGCGCGTCTTCTCAGGTGTCGACGTGCCCGAGGACGCCGCGCGGCAGCTGCGGAGCGTCGCCGACGAGCCGCTGGATGCGGCGTGGCTGGCGGACACGATTGATCGGCGGATGTCCGGCAGCGCGCCGAGCGCCTCGAACAGATGGCCATCGGTCAGCGGGTGTTCGGCGACGTCGCGGCCGCCGGGCGCGATCGCGCCGACGTCTTCGTCGCGCTTCGCGGGATCTCGCGTTACCGGTTGCTGATCCTGACGCTCGATCGCATCGGCATCCGAGCGCCGTCGGTCTTCGCGGCGGCCGTCAGACACGCGGCTGCGCCTGTCACCGTTCGACGGCCGGCGCGGCTTCGTGGCCCAGGCGCAGTTTCAGGGCGCGCTCGCGATCCTGTCGCGCATGGCGAGGGTCCGCACGTTCAGCGTTCCGCAAACCCAGGCGCTGATCGAGAAGCTGGTCGCCCTGCCGGTTGCCGACGATGGCCGCTACGCGGGCGCGGTCGCCGGGTGGCTGAGAAACAGCGTCGCCGCGCGCGCTGCCGCGCTCGCCGACACCATCGAGTCCGCGATCCTGCTGGGCATGTCGGGGCCCGCCGCCGCGGAGCGCGTGCCACGGCTGGCGTGGGAAGGGCAGCCCTACCGTCTCGATCTGGGCGCCGCCGAACGCCGCCGTCTTCAGCAGGTGCGCGATCGCCAGGAGGGACTCGCCGCTCGACCTCGCGCTCGACATCGCCGCCATCGGTCACACGCTCGCCGGCGAGGCGTTATCGCTCGACGAGCCCCGCGCGCCGTGACCCGGCTCGCGGATGCTCGACGAAACACCGCAGCGCCCCAATCGCGCCGGAGACGGAGAACGTGCCGCCCGGCGTGTCGCAGCCGCGCGAACGTTCACGAGACGCTGCAGAAGGCGGTTGAGGAGTTGTCGAAGGCGATCCGGAACAAGGACGCCAAGCGCGCGGCGCGCGAGTCCGAATCGCTGAGCGACCTGGCCGACCAGCTGCTGTCGGAAGTCCTGCTCTCGATTTCGTACGCGGCGGACGTTGGCGATCCCGAAGGCACCGTGCTGCTGGCCGCCGATGTCTCGCATCGCCACGACTTCGGGTTCGGCGCGAAGGACTCGGAGCTGCGCCAGCGGCAGGTGTGGTCGATGCCGCGCCAGGACGTGACGCCCGGCATCCCGTGGCGCGTGAGCGGATCGCTGCTCGGTCTCGACGTCGCGCTCGCGCCGCTGACCCTGCGGCGGCTGAACTTCGAGCGTGTCCTCGAAGCGCCGAAGCTGACGACGAATCAGCGCGATAGCCTTCGCGCATCAGCGTCTCGCTTCTCAATCCCTACGACTTGCGCGACGCCGATCGCGATCGGATCGCCGAAGCGATCGACCGCGGCACGCGCCGCGTCGCGGAGTTGTCCGGGGCGCCGGCTCGGACGCGCTGGCCGACGAGATCGCGATGGAGCCGTGGCGGCGCCGCGCGATCGTCTGGACCTTCGCGCACGAGCGCGATCGCGTGACGTCGATGCTGTCGCTGACCGAACTGCTCGTGCTGGGCGGCGGACGGCCGGCGGAGTTCGACGCGTGGGGCATGGCAGCGGTCGCCACCGGCTGCGTGTGCCCGCGCCTGCCGCCGGCCGGGCAGCTGGTCCGTCCCTCATCGGACGTCCCCAACTCGGTCTGGATCGCGGTCGGCGTGGCCGATCTGAATCTCCACGTCGCGGTCATGCTGAAGGAGATGCAGCTGCCCGCCGCGCTCGCCCGAGTGATATTGTCCGGGGCGATGCAGGACTTCATCGACGAGGTCAGGCCGACCGACGACGGCGACTGGCTGACGCTCGGTCCGCCGGGCGCGGCTGGTGCCTCGCGATCGCGTCGAGGACTACATTGCCGCCGCCGACGGCGACCGGGCCGCTGGTGCCGGACAGCGAGCAGCGCCAGGCGCAGGGGTGAGGCGGGACGGGCGGGAATGGCGGGAAGGTCAGGAGGGCGGAAGGCAGGATGGCCAGAATGGCGCACAGCGAGCGTGACCGGCGCGGCGGTGGCGGCGTTTCGGTCTTGCGCTGATCGAGTGTCCGCGCAGGCGCCCGATTCCGCCCCGCAGCTGAAGATTCTCTCGCCGGGCGAGGACAGCTACGTCAGCGGACCGACGCTTCTCCGCGCCAGCATCGTCCCGGCCGAGGCCGCGGCGAGCGTGACGTTCTTCGTCGACGGCCGGCAGGTCTGCGCCGCTCACGCGTCCGCCGTTCGAGTGCGAATGGGACGCGGGGCCGGCCCTCGGCGAGCATCAGGTACGCGCGGTCGCGACGCTGACGGCCGGCGGACGCGCCGTGCAGACCGATCCGCACGAAAGCGGTGAGCGTCACCGAGAAGCGTCAACGTCGACGTCGTCCAGGTCACGGTGACGGTCAGCGACGGCACGCGGCCGCTTCGTCCGCAACCTGCCGCGAACCGCGCTTCCGCGTGCTCGAAGACGGCAAGCCGCAGGGGATCACCCACTTCACCTCGGAAGACGTGCCGCTCGAGATCGTCGTCGCCATCGACATCTCGGGCAGCATGACGCCGGCGATGCCGAAGCTGAAGACGGCGGTCAAGGAATTCCTCAGGACGTGCCGAATCAGGATCTCGTCACGCTGCTCGGATTCAACGACAGCATCTTCACGCTGACGCGCAAGGCTGGCGATGCGGCGGAGCGCTCAAGGCGCGTGGATCGGCTGGCGCCGTGGGGATCGACCGCGCTCTACGACGTCATCCTGCGCGGCGTCGAGATGCTGGGCCGGCAGACCGGACGCAAGGCGCTGATCGTGTTCACCGACGGCGAGGACCAGGGCAGCCACGCGACGATCAACGACGTCGAGCGCCGCCTGCAGTCCAGCGACGTGACGCTCTACATGATCGGTCAGGGCCGCGGCGTCACGCTGGAGACGCTGAAGAAGGTCATGGAGCGCCTCGTCGAACCCGACCGGCGGACGCGCGCTGTTCACCGACAGCGTCGACGAGCTGCACGACGTCGTTCGCGGATCTGCTCGACGAGCTGTCGAACCAGTATCCTGCTCGGCTACGAGCCGAGCAACACGAAGCACGACGATGTGTGGCGCAAGATCAAGGTCGAGGTGGACGGCCATCACGAGGTGCGCGCCCGGCAGGGATACCGGGCGACGACGGCGAAATGACGCGTCAACGATTTAACCGCGGAGCACCAGCCTTCGCTCGCGATGTGGAGCGAGCTACGGCTCTGGCAGGCGCAGAGGTCGCAGAGCAAAGAAGAGTCATTTTTCTCTGTATCCGCGGTCTCTGCGGTTTGCATTTCGTGACGGCGTTCGGGCAGCAGCCGCCGCCGCAGCCGGCGTTCAAGTCGTCGGTCGAAGTGACGTCGCTCGACGTCACTGTCGTCGACGACCAACGGCAAGCCGATCACGAACCTGACGCCGGCCGAGTTCGTCGTGCGGATCGACAACAACGTGCGGCGCGTGGTGACGGCTGAATGGGTGCAGCTGACCAGCGGCGACGACAAGCCGCGCGGTTGTCGTCACGCCGCCCGAGGGCTACAGCACCAACGAGAATCTCGATCGGCGGCCGGCTGATCGTGATGGCGATCGACCAGCCGAACATCCGCTTCGGCGGCGCGATGGCGATCGCCAGGGCCGCAAACGCCTTCGTGGACCGCCTCCAGCCTGCCGATCGCATCGCCGTCGCGGGAATCGGGATCGGGCGCCCGGCCACGCCGTTCACGACCGACCGGGCCCGCATCAAACAGGACGATCTCGCGGATGGCCGGTCAGAAGATTCTGCAGCGCGGCTTGATCAACAAGAACATCGGGCTGGCGGAGGCGCTTCAGGTTGTCGATCGGAACGATCACGGAGACGTTGAAGCAGATTCAGCAGCGTGAGTGCGCCGCGGAAAACAGCCCTGGCGCCCGCGAAGCGTGCTATTCGGAAGTCGATATGCAGATCCATCAGATCACGATGGACGCCAAACACGAGGCCGACCAGACGGTCCAGGCGCTGCGCGACCTGTTCATCGGTTTGCGGCGCCATCGACGCGCCCAAGACGCTGATCTTCATCTCCGAAGGGTTTACGTTGAGCGATCTGTCGACGACATTGATCGAGCTCGGGCAGTCTGGCGGCGGCGGCGCGCGCCAGCCTGCACGCGCTGCAGCTCGATCAGGCGCTGTTCGACGTCGCGGACGCGCGGATGCGCGCGGAACCCGTTCGCGGATCGCCGGGCGGCGACCGAGGGGCTCGACATGCTGGCGGGCGCGTCGCGCGGCACGCTCTTCACGGTCACCGGCTCTGGCGAGGCGCTGTTCTCGCGCATCGAGTCGGAGCTCTCCGGCTACTACCAGCTGGCGGTGGAATCGGACCCGCGCGATCGCGACGGCAAGCCGCATCCGATTCGCGTCGACGTGCCGCGCCGCGGCGCGTCGGTGCGATCGCGCCGGCAGATTCTCAACGCGCCGTCGGACGAAGCGGCGGCGCGGGCCGCGCGCTCTCCGCGCCGCGCGATGGCGGCTGCGCTCGGCTCGCCGCTGCTTGTCCTCGGCGCTGCCGCTGCGCGGTCGCCTCGTTTTCGCTGCAGGGTCCGGAGCGCGACAAGGTCCAGCTCCTGATCCATACCGACATCGGGACCGATTACCCGACGCCGAAAGTCGTCTCGGTCGGCTATGTGATTTCCGACCCGACCGGCAAACAGATCGAGACCAAGGCGTTCGACGTGCGGGCGTCACCGGTGATGAATGGCGTCCCCTCGCGCGCTGCAGATAACGCCGGCGCCAGCCTGCCGCCTGGCGACCTACAACCTGAAGCTGGCGGTCGCCGAAGGCGATCGAGTCGGCAGCATCGAGCACGAGATTCACGCGGCGTTGCCGAACGCCGGCGGCGCTCGCGTTCAGCGAGCTGATGGCCGGCGGCCCGCACGACGCCGGCCAGCTGCTGACGCCGACCATCGGATACACCGTCACGTTCGGCATGCTTCACGGCTACGTCGAGGCGTACGGGCCGAGGGCGCCGGGCGTCACCGCCGAGCTACGAGGTGGCGACCAAGCGCCGATGCGCCGGCGCTGATCAACCTCGACGCGCCGCCATATCCCGCCGGCGACGAGCGCGTGATCTTCTCGACCAAGGTGCAGGTCAACCAGCTGCCGCCGGGCAGCTACGTGCTGCGCGCGCGATTTTTTCCGAGCAGGGCAAGGCCGTGAAGACGCTCACGCGGCCGTTCGAAGTCGCGCCGCCGAAAGTGCTGATGACGTCCGCCGAGGGACTTGGCGCCGTGTCAGTGGACAGCGAGCTGTTCCTGCCGGTTGACGAGGCGGCGCTCGCCGGGCCGTTCAAACGTGACGATGCGGTCAAGCCCGAGGTGCTCGACCAGTTCAGCGAGCCGCGTCGCGCCGGAGATCAAGCAACCGTTCGACGAGGGAATCGGCGTTCCTGGCCCGCGGCGACTATCTGAAAGCCGAGGCGAGCTTCAAGAAGGCGATCGGTCCTGGATGGCGACAGCACGGTGCCGCTGGTATCCTGGCGGCGGCGTTCGCCGCGGCCGGCCGCAACCTCGAGGCGGCCAGCGCGTGGCAGACCGCCCTCATCGACGGATCCGACTACCCGCAGGTCTACCAGTGGCTGGGCGACGCGCTGATGCGCGAGCGCGACCTCGGCGCCGCGCGGACGATTCTCGAGGAGGCGGTCGGCAAATGGCCGATCCGACCCGCGTTTCACCAAGCCGCTCGCGCTGCTCTACGGCACGTTCGGCCGCGGCCGCGAGGCGGTGCGAACGCTCGAACGATACATCTCCGAGCGCGAGGACGATCGCGACGCCTACTACATCGGCCGTCCAGTGGATTTACACCGTGCACTCGGAAGGCGCCGTCGTCCACGGCCGGGCGGAGGACCTCAAGCTCGCGCGAGCGTACGCGGACCGCTACGAAAAGGCCGGCGGTCCGCAGCTGCCGCTCGTCAAGCAGTGGGTCGACTACCTGGAGAACCAGGGGCGGTAACCGCGCCGCTTCAGCTCGCTTGCTCGCTGTCAGCCGTCGCTGCTCGACGACTTTCTCCCACGCGTCGAGCGACGCGCCGCCGGCTTCCTCGCGGCGGCGGCCTTCTGACCGCTCCTGTCGGCCGCGCCACCCGCGCGCGGCGTGGCTTCGGCTTGGCGCGTCCGAGCAGCTCCGCCGTCGTGTCGATCAAATCCGGTTGCGGCGCCGACTCCTCGATCTCCGGAGTTCCTCCGGCACCGACGCGCGTCGCTCGTCCGGGTTTCGATCGGCTGCGACTCGTATGCGTCTTCGACGTCTGGCTGCGGAAGGTTCGGCTGCCTGACCACGGCCGCCGCGCCTTGAAGCTGCGGTCCCTGGAAGACGCGCAGGCCGCCGCGGCGGTCGCGCTCGATTCGGACGAAGCCTTCGCGCTGGCAGGCCTTCAACAAGTCCATCAAGCCGCCGAACCCGTAGCGACGCTCGTCGAATCCACCTTCGGCCTGTCGAAGGATCTGTTTCACGTTGCGGAGATACATCGGCCACCGTGCGTTCCTGGCGGCGGTCAGGATGCGCCCGGCGACGCGCACGCCTTCGGCGTTGTCGCCGACCTGCGGCGGCATGTCCATCGGCGCCGGCCGGATCTCGTGAGCCGGCCTCCGATCCGTCGGTGTGCGCGGGTCGAGGCAGAAGCCGTCAGCCGATGCTGGCCGTGGCCCGCCGAAGCCTTCAGGTGAAAGCACCGGCACGGCATCGCCCGCGCCTTCTGACGACGCTGGCCTCTGGCGCGCCGAAGCCCTCGGGCGAGATGGCGGCAGCGCGGCGCCGTCGGTCGTGGCGGCCTTCAGCGCGTTCTCGTCGAAGCTTTCGTTGAGCTCCACCATCACGCTGCGGCCGGCGTGCTTCAGCGTGACGACGCCCGCCTGCGCGAGCTTCTCGGTGAAGTCGAGGAAAGACGAAGCGCCGTAGTTCCGCTCGGAGAACGTGGAGTCGAGCTGCAGCAGCGTGCTCTTCAGCAGGCCGGTCTGCGGCGACACCTCGCGATCGGCGAGGATCTTCAGCGCGCGGCGCACCAGCGGAACCGCCTGCGTGAGCGGCGGCGCTCGCCGCCGACGCCGGCATCGGCCGTCCGGTCTCGCCGCCTGTTTGCGGACGCCGTGCAGGTTCTCGTAGGCGATGAACTCGTGGCAGTTCCGCTGCAGGATCATGCTGGTGAACGCGCGGCCGCCGACGACGAACACCTTCTTGTCGTATTGTTTGCAGCTTCTCGACGAGCGAGAGGAAATCGCTGTCGCCGCCGACGATGACGTAGGCGTTGATGTGCTGGTGCGTGAACGCCATCTCGAGCGCGTCGAGCGCCAGGTTGATGTCGGCGCCGTTCTTGTCGCCGCCCGGCGTCATGTTGCGCTGGACGAGGCGGATGGCGTGCTGGGTCAGCGAGCCGGCTGTAGTCGCCGGAGCGCGTCCAGTCGGCGTAGGCGATCTTGGTGACGACCTCGCCGCGCTCCTTGATGGCGTCGAGGATGGCGCCGACGTCGAATTGCTGGCCGAGGGTGGTCTTGACGCCGATTTCGATGTTGTCGAAGTCGATGAATACTGCGATGTTCAGACGATCTTGAGTGGGCAAACCGATTCCTTGCGCTTAACGCGTTTGTGAGGCCTGCCCGCCGAAGCTGCGGGGTGAAGGCGGGTGTTCGCTAGAACGACAGCGGCTGGAGGATCCAGCCAAGTGTGCAGCGTGTCGAGCCGGGGCTCCTAGGCGGAGCCACCGGGGTCAGTATGCTCAGTCGGGGCTGAGGGCCGAGGGCTAGCTGACGGGGCTTAGGGCTCAGGGGCTAGCTGTCAGACTGCCGAGTAGGGCATCAGGGCTGAGGGCCTCAGCTACGGGCTGGAGGCTAGCCGTCAGAGAGTGGAGGTGGTGCGTCCGGAATCGGCCAGACGATCTCGCGTGAACTGGCCGCGCTGCAGGAGCTCGCGCCCCTTGCCGCCCCGGCCGGTCACCTCGTATTTCGCGGTGCTGATCGTCTGTTCGGCGCCGCGCGTCGTCTCGACGGTCAGCAGATCGCGGTCGCCGCTCGACGCAATGGCACCCAGCAGACGGTCGTCCTCGCTCAGCTTGATGAGCAGCACGCCCTTCCCGGGTCCGGACAGGAAGTTCACCTCATCTGCCTTGCACAGGATGCCACGGGCATCCGCGCTCGCCGCGATGAGCACCTCGCCGCCACTGAGCCTGGCGACGTCGACGATTTCGGCGGCCTCGGCCGGACGCGCATAGCGGCGCCCCGAGCGGGTGCTCGGCTCGACAGAACCCGTCCAGGTTGAAGCGAAGCGCGTAGCCGTCGCTGGAGACCGCTACGGCATGCACGCGAGCGGACCTTCGCGGGACGGAGGTCGTTCTTCGGCGCTGACCTCCGTCCCCGACATCACCGGCGACCCGCGGATCGAGGCTCATCGCGGCGACGATGCGTTCGCCGTCCTTCAGCTTGAACTGCTTCTGGATCGGTTCGCCGTACCCGGTCGACGCCGGCACGTCGATGAACCGGCGAGCTGTACGCGACGCCGAAGTTCGAGAAGAACACGCACGATCGCGCGCGTGCTGCCCGCAAAGGCCGCCAGCACCGAATCGCCTTCGCGCAGCCGCGTCGTCGACAGATCCTTCACTTCCTTCTGCCGCTTCACCCAGCCGTCGCGCGACACGATCACGACGTTGTCTTCTTCGACGATGAAGTCGTCGGCGGTGTATTCCGGCTCGCCGGAATCGCTCGCGATGGCGGTGCGGCGTTTGTCGCCATACTTGCTGCTGCACTTCTTCGAGCTCGCTGCGGACCAGCTTCCAGCGGCTCTCTTCGTCCTTGAGCAGTCGCGCCGATCTGGCGCGCGCGCTTGCCGCTTTTCGTCGAGCTCGTTCCGGATGATCAGGATCTCGAGCCGCGCCAGCGCGGTAGATCTTGAGCTCGAGGATCGCGTCGGTCTGGTCGGCGTCGAGCTCGAACCGCTTCATGATCTTCTCGGCGGCGTCGGCCTTGCCGTCGGACTTGCGAATCAGCTGGATGATCTCGTCGAGCGCGTCGAAGACCTTCTCGAAGCCCTCGAGGATGTGGATCCGCTTCTTGAGGGCGGCGAGCTCGTGCTCGAGCCGCTTGGTCACGACTTCGAGGCGGAAGTGCAGGAAGTGCCACAGGATCTGCTTCAGATCGAGGCGCTCGGGCCGGCCGACTTCCGGATTCTCGGTCGGGAATGAGGCAGGTCAGGTTGACGGCGAAGTTGATCTGCAGCGGCGTGTGCTTGAAGAGGTACGCCATGATCATCTTCTCGTCGGCGTCCTTCTTCATCTCGATCGCGATCCGCACGTCCTCGGTCGACAGGTCCTTGACGTCGAGCAGCTGCGGCAGCTTGCGGACTGATGACGACGTCGGCGATCCGCTCGACGAGCTGCGCCTTGTTGACGGTGTAGGGAACGCTGTCGATGTAGATCGTCTTGGTCGATCGGGTTTCCGGGCCCGATGTCCCAGGTGCCGCGCAGCCGGATCGATCCCGAGCCGGTCTTGTAGATCTCCTTCAGCTCTTCCTGCGGAGTTGAGAATCTGGCCGCCGGTCGGAAAGTCAGGTCCCTTGATGTAGCGGCACAGCTGCGCGTTGCTCAGATGTCCTCGTTGTCGAGCAGCTTGATGAGCGCCGTGCACACTTCGTCGAGGTTGTGCGGCGGAATGTTGGTGGCCATGCCGACGGCGATGCCGGTCGTGCCGTTGACGAGCAGATTGGGAATCCGCGCCGGCAGGACGACCGGCTCGGTCTTCGTGCCGTCGTAGTTCGGCCGGAAGGGCACCGTCGTCTGCTCGATCTCGGCTGAGCATCTCGTCGCTGACGCGCGCGAGCCGGCATTCCGTGTAGCGCATGGCCGCGGCGCTGTCGCCGTCGAGCGAGCCGAAATTGCCTGAGCCGTCGACCAGCGGGTAGCGCAGCGAGAACGACTGCGCCATGCGGACGAGCGTTTCGTACGAGCGCCGCGTCGCCGTGCGGATGGTAGCTGCCCATCACGTCGCCGACCACCTTCGCGCACTTGCGGTGCTTGGCGTCGGCCGTGAGGTTCTGCTGCCACATCGTGTAGAGGATGCGGCGCTGCACCGGCTTGAGGCCGTCGCGCACGTCGGGCAGCGCGCGCGCGGTGATGACCGACAGCGCGTAGTTGAGATAGCGCGACTGCGCCGCGTCGTGCAGCGCGACGTTGGCGGTGCCGCCGGGTCCAGCAACGCCGAGCAGCGTGCCGCGAACGACGGCGTCGCGTCCGCGCGTCCGGCTCCGACGGCGTCGATCCCGTCGAAGAGCGATCGATCCGCCGGGTTTGCGTCGTTTGGCCAAAGTTCGATTATCTTAGCGTATGGCTGCAACATGGTCCGTCGGCTTCTGAGTCGATCACTCCAAGCGATCGGCCGCACACCGCTGGTGCGACTGAAGCACGTCGCCGGCGCCGATGCCGCGGACGTCGTCGTGAAGCTCGGATGCATCAACCCGACCGGCTCTGCTAGCGACCGCATGGCGCTGGCGATGATCGAGGGTGCGGAGGCGCGCGGTGCGCCTCGAGCCGGGGATGCGAGTGGTGGAGTTCACCGGCGGCAGCACCGGCTCGTCGCTCGCGCTCGTGTGCGCCGTCAAGGGATACCGTTTCGTGCCGGTGTCGTCGGATGCGTTCGCGAAGGAAAAGCTCGACACGATGCGGGCGTTCGGGGCCGATCTGCAGCTGGTCGACAGCGACGGCGGAAGAATTACTCCCGATCTGTTCGTTCGCATGCGCGCCGCCGTCGATCGCCTCTGCGAGGAGCCCGGCACGTACTGGACCGATCAGTTCCACAACGCGGACGCGATTACTGGATACGATGGGTATTGGACGCGAGCTGGTCGAGCAGACCGGCGGCACGCTGCACGCCTTCTGCGGTGCGGTGGAGTACCGGCGGGATGCTGGCAGGTGTGTCGAAGGCGCTGAAGGCGGCTGGCTGCGCGGCGACGATCGTAGCCCTCGAACCCGCGTCGGCGCCGACGCTGACGGCGGGAAAAGGCGGATCGCACCGCGTCGAAGGAATCGCGCCCGGGTTCGTGCCGCCGCACGTTGCTGCCGGGGTCTACGACGAGGCGCGTGCCGTGCCGGAGGAAGAAGCACGCGCGATGGCTCGCCGTCTCGCACGGGAAGAAGGCATATTCGCCGGCACGTCGTCCGCCCTCAACGTCGTGGCAGCAATCCAACTGGCGCGCGAGATGGGACCGGGGAAAGTGGTCGCGACGGTTGCAGTGGACAGCGGGCTGAAGTATCTCGCGGGCGATCTGTGTCCGGGGCAGCCCTAAAGGGCTGCGCTACAGCGTCACGCTGCCAGGATTGCGCGGATTTGGCATTTTGCACGCCGTAGCGCAGCCCTTTAGGGCTGACCAGTTACCGCGGCGATCGGGTTCGACGAATCGCGCTGCCAGTCCTGCCACGACCCGACGTAGACCCGCGCCGGAATGCCGACCGAGCGAGCCGCCCAGTACATCAGGCTCGCGCGCATCCCGACGGCGCAATAGGTCACGCATTCCTGATTGGGTGCGACGCCCGCCGCGGCGAGGAGCGCCCGGATTTCAGCGGGCGACTTGAACTTCAGCGTCTGTCGATCGGCGTAAAGGTCCTGCCAGAGGATCAATGTCGCGCCGGGCAGGTGTCCGCCGTTCCACTCCTGTGTCGTCCGCACGTCGAGGACTTTGGTGGTCGGCGATTCGAGCCGCTTCCGACCCAGGGCGCGTCGACGATGACGTCCGGCGCCGGCTTGACGGTCAGCGGACCAGCCGCGACCTCAGGCGCGGGTGGTCGAAACGGACGCTTCTCGTTCTCCCAGAGCCTGATCCCGCCGTCGAGCATCGACACATCGTCGCTGCGGCCGATCGCCGCGAGGGTCATGTAGAGCCAGCCCGTCTCCATCGGCCGATCGCCGTAGAGGACGATGCGTGCGCCGTCGGCGGCGCCGGCTTTCGTGAGGGCCTTGGCCGAGCGCGTCCGGTGGCAGCAGGCGATGGTCGCCGCCGACCGTGTCCATATGATCGACGAATCGCGCGCCGGGAATATGGGCGCGATCGTAGTCGTCGCGAGTGCCGGTGCAAATGACACGCACCTGCGGATCGGTGAGATGGGCTCGCAGCCACGCCGTGGAAACGGTCGGTTCCACGGCGGTGACGGCCAATAGCGCGAAGACGGGCAGCATGGAGAGCTCCTTGTCTATCCGAACTCCTCCTTTAGACGTTCCTACAGGGTGTGCCTGGTTCCGGCGGTCGAACGGGCGGGAAGGGCAGGAGGGCGGGATGCGAGTCCACTACCCTGCCTATCCAGCCCACTCCAGCCCTTTTCCTGCCTACTTGATGAAGAGCATCTCCCGGTAAGTCGCCAGCGGCCACGTCTCGTGCGGGATGACGACTTCGAGCGCGTCGCCCGCTTCGCGCAGCTTCTCCATCGCCGGGACGACGACGTCGCGGAAGTACTTGGCGTGCTTCTCGGCGGAACCGTCGCCGTGCTCGAGCGCCGACGCGAGCTTGTCGGACCGGCGCTTCAGCTCGTCGGTCAGCTTGGTGATTGCATCGAGCGCTTTCTTCCTCTCGACCGACTTGCTGCCCGCCGACTTCACCGCGGCGACGCTCGCCGCGATCCGCCGCTGATAGTCGAACGCCGCCGGCAGGATGCAGCGGTTGGCCATCAGCACCATCAGCTGACCCTCGACGTTGATGGTCTTGTTGTAGGTCTCGACCATCACTTCGTAGCGCGCCTTGCAGCTCCCGCTCGTTCAGGATCTTGTACTTCTCGAAGAGCGCGATCACCTCTTTCGTCACGAGCTGCGGCAGCGCGTCGACGGTGTTCTTCAGGTTCTGCAGCCCGCGCTTGCCCGCTTCCTTCTCCCATTCCATCGAGTAGTTGTTGCCGTTGAAGATGATCCGCTTGTTCTCCTTGATCGACCTTCTGCAGCAGCTCGGCGACGGCCGCGGCGAGCGGCTTGCCAGCGCCGGTCGCCTTTTCGAGCTCGGTCGCCATGTAGTCGAGCGACTCGGTGACCGCGACGTTCAGCGCGATGTTCGGGTAGCCGATGCTCTGGTTCGCCGACACCGCCCGGAACTCGAACTTGTTGCCCGTGAATGCGAACGGGCTCGTGCGGTTGCGGTCGCCGGCGTCGCGCGGCAGCTTCGGCAGCACCAGAACGCCGGTGTCGAGCTCGCCGCCGTGCTTCGTCGACTTCGCGCCGCCCTTCTCGATCTGCTCGAAGATGTCCGTCAGCATGTCGCCGAGGAAGATCGAGATGATGGCCGGCGGCGCTTCGTTCGCGCCGAGCCGATGATCGTTGCCGGCGCTGGCGATGCTGGCGCGCAGCAGCCCCTGCCACTTGTTGACGGCGCGAATCACCGCCGTGCAGAACACGAGGAACTGCATGTTGTCGTGCGGGTTCGCCCCCGGCCCGAGCAGGTTGTTCCCCTCGTCGTCGCTCATCGACCAGTTGAGGTGCTTGCCCGATCCGTTGACGCCGCGCAAACGGCTTCTCGTGCAGCAGGCACGCGAGGCCCGAACTTCGGCGCCGTCCGCTTGAGCGTTTCCATCACTGGCTTGACGGCCCTGGTCATCATCCGAGTGGGCAGTCCGCAATCTTGCGGACTCTTCGACCACGGTCGTGTTGACACATCGTGGAGGGTCGCTGCCCTCATGAACCCCAGTAATCCCTGGGGGCTCCAGCGTGAGCTGAGACCTGAACCTGACCCCACACTGCCAGACCCCTTCCACGACCCCCAATGACCGGCCCTGCAGCCCCGGAAGGCCAGCAAACACCGACACCACCGCGTTGGCTATGCTGACCACAACGGTTGCTTCAACGTCCTGCGACTTCAGATCAAACGAAAGATCAAGTCGTCCCGTGGCGCGAACCGCCGACGCTCCTTCATAAAGCACTCCGCGTCCGGCCCGGTAAAGGCGCACGACGCGCGTCTCACCTGAATGAAATACCGATTCCTGGTCGTCCTCACCGATCACCCAATCGCTGACCCGTTTGACGCGGTGATCGGTATGGTCTATTCATAACAGCGTTTCCGCTGGCGCTGGTTCAACGCAATGGGGAGTGCGCTCAACCGTTAAGCAGGCTGTCGGCGCGAGGTAGCCATTGGGATCGGCGGAAGACGTCCTCCGGCTCCATCGCGACGACCGCCGTCTCACCTCGATGTATACCTGCCGTCGCCCTCGGTCAGGATTCTATTACCAACTGACGTGCCTCACCGACGCACTCGAAAGCTCGCCAGCACCCGGCGGTACGGAGAGGTGTCGTAAGCGCTGATCTCAGCGGTGAAGAGACGGGATCCCGGCGGTTGAGTTTCACCCTGAGGCGCCCGCTCTTGACGATGAGTACGATTCGTGCGGCATGCGTGCCGATGCCCTGCCCGGATCCTGCCTGCAGCCATGCGCCAGCGATAGACTGGCGCGGTCCGAGAGCCGATGGACGCTGGAACCGGTCTCAGTAAGTCCGTACCCAATCACCAGTGCCAGCCGGGCACCACCGCCGGAAGTGTCGAATCGAGAAACGGTCATCGTTCCAGACGAGATCGGCAGGCTTCGCCTGGCGCTGGAAAGCATTCGTCCCACGGTGATCTTCTCCAGCTTAAGCGAGTGTTGTTCCTGATTGAGGGGCTTGATCAGCTCCACGCCTCGGCCTCACACCCGGCTCTCCGCCCCGATGATCTTGTTCTCCGCTGAGAGGCGTATTTCCGGTACCGGGTCGCCTTCCTCGATCACCGACGGCGCCCAGATCACCACCGCTTTCGTCGCGAACCCAGCGCGGTACAGCCGCCGCACGTCGGTCTTGTTGGTGAAGCCACGCCGAAAATCCATGTGGGGATCGAGATAACGTCACCGTCGACACGACCGCCTCACCGTCCGCCCCGTCCACGCCTACCCCAACCGCCACCTGGGTAAAGCACACGAACACTCCCGGTGGTGAAGGCAGATGCAGGTTGTTCAATACACCTGCTGGCATGACGGCACCACCTGTGTTGAACCCGTGTGGCCCGGTCATTGGGATGACTTGGTCGGCGTCTCCGAGACGTCAGGGGCCCGATCAAGGCAGTTGACCTTGGCTTCAGATCCGGGGATTTTCGTGTCCATAGCTGGTGTGGCCCGGTCCGCCTTCAGGTCTTCCACATGAACCGTGCGTGGTGTAATGAGCTCTTCCGGGGTGACAAATAACTTCGGCGGACATCTGCAGCGAGCCAACTTTCCCCATGGCACGTTGTGAATACGTATGTATGGCAAGTTTTGACTAGTGGGGAGTCCACCTGTCAACCGGGAGAATGGTGACCTGACGACGGGAGACTCCAGGCAACCAAACCGGCTGAGCGAGACGTTGGCATCTGGTCGGCCAGCGGTCATGCGTGGATGCCGATCGACAGCACCTACCTGGCAGATGCGTCCTTCCCATTGCGGGCTACGACGCCGTAGTGACCGTCGACCCGCAGCACGAATGTCTGACCTCTGACGGCGCGATCGGTATCTCCTGCAGGCGGTGAGCGGTGTCTGCGCGGTGGCCTGGCGGCGCGCTGCGCTTCCAACGACGCCGCGGCGATTGGCAAGCTCCTAGATGCCGGCGCTTAAGCGGATCGTTCAACTGCCATCGATATCTTCGCTGAGGACGCGTCGCGATTCGTCCGCGCCCTCGCCGGTACCCGCCGATAGGGACGCAGCTTCGGCCCGGCGCGCAGCCTTCACGGCGGCCTGACTACGCCAGAGCACGCCGACACCACTGTTCTGACCTGGCGATGATCGAGTCGGCGAGCGCCCTGACAATCTTGACGACATCCCGCAACGCCCGCTTGATGGTGTGGTACGCGGGTCCTGCAACGATCTCGGCACCTCGCCTGGAGTTTGCGTCCAGGCTCCGTCAACCCCCGGAGGTGACGATATCTGACCGCACCGCCATACATCGGCTCTGGCAACTGGGCTGGTAATACCGGGCAGTCTGGCAGCCGATCCGCACGTCGCCAGGCAGATGGTGAGCCTCGATACCACCCAGGACGCCTGGTAACGATTTCGTGTTGGCGCGGATGCGACGCTCGCGGCTGAGCGGGATCGCGTGATGGCGCGCAACTTCCACCTGACGATCCGCTTTCGTCGCCGGGGTATTGACCGCCACGTTCTGGGGCCTGCGTTTGCCTACGACACCACCGACGGAGTCGTGGGTGGCCTGTGGGCGGCAGCTGACCTCGTAAAGCACCACGACCGGGTGGCCGGAGGGGAGATGTTTATGGCACGGCCGAGCTAGCTGATTGACCTGTCGCTCATCCTCGGACAACAAGGCATATCGTCGCATGCCGGTCAGGTTCGCCCGAGCTTCATTCTCTGAGAAGTTCCCGGCCAGCCCGTCCGGGCATTCCAGAGAGGCAGCATGCGCTCGCTGCCCTGATCGACGCGAGTTCGGCGCGGCAAATGGGGCGACCAGTTCTCCCAGAAAGCCGGGCGGCAGATCCCCGTCCATCTCACCGAGACGACCAGAACGGGAACTCTGATCACGCTGCTTAGCGGTCGGGACGCGTGGTCTGGGCGTCATGACGTACGAACCCGTCGGCGCTGACGGGTCCGGGCCATGGTGGCCGTTGGCGGCGATCGATCCGCGGTCGGCGCGGCGCATCCGGCCAGCAAAAGGACCGCAAAGCCCGCGGCGACCCCTACGGAACGCCCGGCGCCGGTGCGCTGCCACCGAGTCGAGACCCCGCTGCTGCGCGCGATCGACCGGACGCCTCGCGCTGGCATTCATCAGCGGCTGAGCCGGTGATCTCCGCTCTTTGAGCCTGGCGGCCATCCGAGGGCAACGATAGCGCCCAACGAGCGGCTGCCGAGGCCGAACCAAACATATGCGGCGCTCTGGCGAGTACGTTTGCTGCCATCTCGCACGGAATCGTCCAGGTCGATGCGGGCGGTGAGTGGCAGCACCAGGTCGGCGATCTGGCAGGCCGACGGCGTCCCACAGGGATGCGTCGCCGAGCATTCCGCTGAGCAGCAGAACATCGCTCACGGTCGGTATGAGCTGCCAGTCCCGCGGCTGTCGCTGGCGGAGCGGCGCAACCCCGGCGAGCATCTGGTGGTCAGAGCACCTCAGCTGCGCACCGAGGCGAACGTACCTGATCGCGGTATGGCTGGAGAGGTCACCAGGCGAGCGTCCTGCTCGGAGAGCGGCCTCGTCAACGCCTTCCACCGGTATCCAGACCGGCGTCTGCCGGTGCCATGAGCCCGTCGAACTGGCTGTCAGCGCCTGCGCGACATCGTGAAGTAATCGAGGCGCCACGAGTAGCGACCGTCGACGCCCGGTCGCACTGCCGGCCGGGCTGAAGAGCACCGTACTGTCCAGCACGACGATGTTCAGGTTGCCCGGTGAGGTCGTGGCTATGAGCTGGTTCGGCGGGAATTCAACCGCGCCATCAGCCGGCCCCGCGCGCAGCCGCTCACCGAGCCCGGGTCCGCCCGAGGGGTGGGCGCAGATCGAGCTCACTCCCCCACAGCCACCATCCGGCTGACAGGTCGATGTCGGCGCAGCAGCCCAGCTCATTGCCAGGATGACAACATCATGGTCGTGCTGACTCCTGGAACTTTCGACCAGCCGACCGAGCGCTGTCTGCCCGGCGAATGCCCGCGTTCGGCGTCCTGCCCGGCGAGGCCTGTAACCGTCTGCCCCCGAGTCGCCGGAAGTTCGAGCTGATCCGGCTCAGCCATGAACGTATCTCCGGGACAGGCTGTTCACGCGCACACCGGGGATGGCCTGACTCTCGACTCCAAGAGTGTTCAGAGCCTGATGACGGCCATTTCGATGCCGGCGTAGGGGCACGCAGGTCAGCGATCGCTTGCTGCCGACTCGAGGTTGTATGACTGACAAAAACATACCCCGCGTTCAATCATCGGTGGCAGTGAAATTTTGCACATCAGGAACATCCTGCGACGTTGGCTGACGCAGGTGAACACGTCGTCCTGAAGCCAGTGGTTCGATTCCTGACGAGTCGGCTCCACCCCGTCAGAACTCCTGCGTTATTGACCAATACTGAGATCGTCTCGTCGGTTGTTCCGCGGCTTAAAGGAGGAAAACTGAGCTCGGCGTTACGGGCCGACGATCCTGACCCGGCAAGTTCGGGCCTGATCAATCGCGGGCAGTCTCACTCAGAGGGCGCCCGACGCGACCAGCCAGACGACGCGATAGCCCGTCTGCGCTAGCGCCGGATGAAATGGCGCCCGATTCGCCGTTGCCGGCTCCGCTGACCAGCGCGGTGCCATCGGAACGATCAGCGCCGGCGCGTGAGCGAACCGGCGCCGTCTTACGACCAATCGATGCACCGGCGTACGGCCGCACGGATATCGCCCGGATCGCGCATGTGACCTCGAACAGCTTCAACTTCGCGCCGTTTCGCCCGCACCTCACCGGCGCATCGCACTGGACGCGGTGTCGGTGACTCCCTCCCCGGTACGTCACGGTCTGAGGCGACTGCTGACCCAGAGACCGCCGGTGAACCCGCGCTGCCGCGAGTGGCACGGTTGCGCTCGATTAATTTTGTCACCAGAATGAGATCGGTGGTGCCCCGCTGAGAAATGCGCACGTAGTTCCGCATCTTGTCCAACGCTTGCCGCGGGTTCTCGGTGAGCACCTCGACATGCTCGGAACGCGCATATGCCGGTTACGCGAACGCCCAGGTCGACCGACTCCGGGACGAGGCACCCGGCCGTGATCGCGCCAGGCTGGAGCGGCAGAAGTCCCGTCGGTATGTCCACGAGCATCCGTCGATAAGATCGTTCAGGCGCCACGCTGCGCCGTTGGATCGTGACGAGGGATTTGCGGGTGAGTCGACTCCGCATGCCTGGTCGCTGAGCAGTGCTCGATCGGGGTTACTGACGAACGGGTCAGGTGGCGCGTCCGCGACCACGAGAATTTCGGTCGGACCGGCCGAACAAGTGGTTACGCTGACTCTGACTGGAAACAGCTGGCGCGCTTATCTCGGCGCGACGGGTGATTATCTCGGCCTGTCAGATGAGGTCGACGCGACCGGATCGTCTCAGTACCGGATGGCCAGCCGCCATCGCCTGCACCCACCCGCAGGCAGGTAGATCTTCGTCGCGCCGGCCAGCGACATTACGCGAGCGGCGATGGCGGCCGGGACCTGGTCTTTCTGATCGGCGGTGGTGGCGCACGGCGAACTCCGCGGTACGCCAGCGACCTTTCTGGCAGTCACGATATCGCGTGCGCTGACGCGGTGAGTGTACTGGCTGCCGGGGACGTAGCAGCAATACGTGGGGTCGAACGGGCGCATACT
>ERZ1370068.6101-contig-5101_pt1 | contig 55886 bp, 91 predicted proteins | sample MGYA00561227_ERZ1370068 | MGnify/ENA primary metagenome ERZ1370068 (study PRJEB38410, sample SAMEA6850437) | metagenome | study: Metagenomic assessment of the ecological functions of the soil: analysis of the soil microbiota associated with the... | reverse complement strand
GATCTTGATCTCGGTGTCGGTCGCGCCTTCGTCGTATTTCTTCTGCGCCGAGACCGGCGATGCCAGCCAGGGCAAGCGCGAGCGCGCCTGTGCCGGCGAGCAGTAGTCTGCGTGTCGTCTGTGTCATCTGCGATTTCCTCCTTTGCTCAGTCACGAAGTCATCGTCATCGCGGCGGGCCAGAGCGCGCCGTCACGATCCCTTCAGCCGCCGCCACAGCACGCGCCAAGCCGCCGGCGATCCCCATCGGCATGGTGTACATGAGGACGATCAGCGCGATGCCGTAGATGGTCCACGGCTCGAGATCGAGCGGCAGGTTCACGGCCGCCGTGATCTTCTTGGTGAGCGCATCGGCGTACTTCTCGATCACCTGCACGAACACGCCGCCGATGACGGCGCCGGGCAGCGAGGCGATGCCGCCCGACCACGGCGCCGACCAGGATGGCGATCGACAGCTCGAAGCGGAAGCTGTCGGGCGCCACGAACTCGAAGATGATGGCGTGCAGCGCTCCGGCGACGCCGGTATAGAGCGCGCTGATGCCGAACACGACGGTCTTGTAGTGGGCGACGTTGACGCCCATGGTGCTGCGCCGCCATGGTGTGGTCGCGGATCGCCATCATCGCCCGGCCCGTGCGGCTGTCGAGCAGGTTGCGCGCGATCCAGAACATGAGGACCGCGACGGCGAGCACCACCAGATACATCCACTGGTCGCCGCTGAGCGGCAGGCCGAACGGCGGGTCCGGCTTGAAGATGTTGATGCCCTGCACGCCGTTCGTGAACCATTCGAAGTGGCGGTATTTCAGGATCTGCGGCACCGCCACGGCCAGCGCAAACGTGGCGAGCGCCAGGTAGTGGCCCTCGAGCCGCAAGGCCGGCAGGCCGAACAGGTAGCCGACGACGAAGCACATGATCGCCGCCACCGGCAGCGTCGCCCAATAGGGCCAGTTCGCCTGGTCGATCAGGACCGCGGACGTGTAGGCGCCGACGGCGAAGAAGGCGCCATGGCCGAGCGAGATCTGGCCGTTGAAGCCGGTCGAGCAGGATGAGGCCGAGCACGGCGATGGCGTAGACGATCATCAGGCTCGAGCTGCAGGAAGCCGTAATTGCTGATGAGCCCGGTCTTGCCGCCGATGATCGGCAGCAGGGCGAGGACGACCACCAGCGGCCATAGCCAGCAGCCCCTGGCCGAGCGAGGCATGCGCCTGACGGCGGCCAGCCCGTTTGCTGTCGTCGTGGTCGCCATGGGCTCTACACCCGCTTCACGGTGACCTGGCCGAACAGGCCGCTGGGCTTGAGCGTCAGCACGGTGATGACGATGATGAGCGCCACCGCTCAGCTTCTCGCCGTTGCCGATGAGGTAGACGCCCGTGGTCTTCTCGAGCAGGTTGCCGAAGTAGGCGATCAGGTTCTCCAGCACGCCGACGATGAAGCCGCCGGCGACGGCGCCGCCCGGGGCTCGAGATGCCGCCGACCAGCGCGCCGGCGAAGCCGTAGAGCAGGATGCTCGCCATCATGTTGGGCTCCAGGTAGACGGCGGGCGCGACCAGCGACGCCGGCAACCGCGCCGATGGCAGCCGCCAGGCCCCAGCCCAGCGCCAGCATCCAGTCGACGCGGATGCCGGCGAGCCGCGCCGAGGCCGGATTCTGCGCCGCCGCACGCATGGCGAGCCCCAGGGGCGTGAAGCGGAAGAAGGCGAACAGCGCCAGCAGCAGCAGCACCGTCACCACGATCATGCCGATCTGATGCGGGCCGATGTAGCCGGAGCCGGCGAAGGCGATTTTCGGGAACGGCGAGGCGATGCGCCTTGATGGTGTGGCCCCAGATGGCGCCCGCCAGCGAATGGAAGATCGCCAGCAGGCCGATGAACACCACCACCACCGACAGGACCGGCGCGTGGTGCAGCGGCCGCAGGATCACGCGCTCGATGGCGACGCCGATCAGGAACGAGAGCAGCGCCACCAGAGGCAGCGCGACCCAGAAGCTCACGCCCCATTCGCAGCGCCTGCCACACCAGGTAGGCGCTGAACATCGCCAGCTCGCCCTGCGCGAAGTTGATGTGGTCGGTGGAGACGAAGATCATCACCAGCGCCAGCGCCAGGCACGCATAGATGGCGCCGTTGGCGAGCCCGGAGGCGACTTGCTGGATCAGCTGCTCCATGTGCGGCCTGCTCCTCAGTAGCCGAGATAGGATTTGCGGATGGCCTCGTCGCTCTTCACGGCCGAGGCCTTGCCCGACATCACCACGCGGCCCGGTCTCGAGCACGTAGGCGTGGTCGGCGAAGCTCGAGCGCCAGCGCCGCGTTCTGCTCGACCAGCAGCATGCTCACCTTGGCCTCGCCGTTGATGCGGCGCATGATGCGGAAGATCTCCTGCACGATCAGCGGGGCCGAGCCCGAAGGAGGGCTCGTCCAGCAGCATCAGGCGCGGGCCCAGCATCAGCGCGCGGCTGATCGCCAGCATCTGCTGCTCGCCGCCCGACAGCGTGCCGGCCTGCTGGGCGAGGCGCGCCTTGAGGATGGGAAAGTATTCGTAACACCATCTCGCGGTCGCGCTCGACGGCGTGCCTTGTCGCTGCGCGTGTAGGCGGCAACGCGCAAATTCTCGTCCACGCTCAGGTTGGTGAAGGTGCCGCGCCCCTCCGGCACGTGGCCGACGCCCAGCCGCACGATCTCCTCGGTGGCCTTGCCGGCGATCGGCCGGCCGTCGAAGTTTGATGGCGCCTTCGGTGTCGCACCATGCTGCAGATGGCGCGCAGCGTCGTGGTCTTGCCGGCGCCGTTGGCGCCCAGGAGCGTGGTGATGCCGCCGGGCTCGAGCGAGAAGCTCACGTCGTGCAGGGCCTGCGTCTGGCCGTAGTAACGCCTTGAGACCTTCGACCTCGAGCAGCGCCGCCACCTCAGGCCTCCGTTCCCAAGATAGGCGCGGATCACATCCGGCGTTGCGTCTGCACCTCGGCCGGCGTGCCCTCGGCGATCTTGCTGGCCGAAGTCGATGGCGACGACCTTGTCGGAGACCGACATGACCAGGCTCATGTGGTGCTCGACCAGCAGCACCGTGACATGCTGGGTGTCGCGCACGCGGCGGATCTGGCCGCGCAGCACGTCGACCTCGTCGTGGTTGAGGCCGGCGGCCGGCTCGTCGAGCAGCAGCAGCTTGGGGTTGCCGGCGAGCGCCGGGCGCCAGCTCGACGCGCTTGCGCACCGGGAAGCGGCAGACCGCCCGGCCGGCAGGTGCGCAACGGCTGCGAGGTCCATGAAGGCGATCAGCTCCTGCGGCGCGCTCGGTGATGCGCCGCTCCTCGGCCTCCGACTTGCGGCAGGCGCAGGGCGTTGGTGATGAAGCCGGTCGAGGTGCGGGCTGTGGCAGCCGACCTTGATGTTGTCGAGCACGCTCATGCGGTCGAACAGGGCGACGTTCTGGAAGGTGCGGCCGATGCCGAGCTGGGGGATGACGTGGCGCGGCTGCGCGCAGGATCGAGCGGCCCTCGAACAGGATGTCGCCCTCGTTGGGGATGTAGAGCCGGCGAGAGGCAGTTGAAGAGCGTGGTCTTGCCGGCGCCGTTGGGGCCGATCAGGCCGGCGATGCTGGCCCGGCGCCACGTCGAAGGAGACGCCGTCGAGCGCGACGATGCCGCCGAAGCGCACGGAAACATTGCGCACGCTCAGCAGGCGGCGGGCGTCGCCGGCTCCTGCGGGCGGGTGCGCAATCGTGTTTGCGCCACCATCGACGGACGTATCGCTCCCTGCAGTCCTTATTTTGACGCCCTGGTTTTGACCCAGGCGCCGCCTGTCGGATTGTCGGACCGACAGGCCGGGCGATATTAGGCTCTTTCGCCGAGGTCCAGGGCTCCTTTTGGCCTACGGGGCCGCTCTGCCCAGGCTCGACGCCGGCAAAAGGGGGCGAGGCGGATCTCGCCTTGCCCCCTTCTCGGGCTGATGTCGTCGGACCACCAATGCCTTAGCTTCGGCGCCGCAAGCGCCTTCAGGTCTCCTTCGTTCACCTCACCGGTCACCTGCAACCGCTCATCGCGCTGGAAGCGGCGCGTGGCCCGACGGGTCCCTTTCCGACAATCGCCGTCCACGTCGTCCCGGCGCAGATAGCCCGCCCGGTGCAGCAGGCGCTGCACCTCCAGCAATCGCCAACGGTGCTTTCCGCCTTCCTGAACCGCTGCGCAGGCATAGGCGCTGACGGTGCAGCGCTGGTTTAATTTGCCAAGCGTGCCGATCGAGGCCGCTTCGCATTCCTGCTTACTTACCTTTGGCGCGGTCCCACACCATGTAAGCGCTCGCCGTACTTGTTGCGCACCTCGCGTTGCCAATTGTCGATGGCATGCGCATGGCGGCGGCCTTGCTGAAGATCTGAAGCCTCGCCAGCCGCCTTTGATCTCTTCGGACTTGCAGCCGTCCTCCCGGCCCCTTTGTGCGCTGACCGGGATGGCCAACAGCGCGGTAATGAACAGGGCGACGGCCATGCTCGCAGCCCAACAGACTCTGTACCTCATGCAAAACTCCCTCGACATGCCCCGGACGATGCGAGCTAATCAGATCAGATTTTCCCATATGTGGCAACGACAACCAGGGCGGCGGGGGTGTTGGGAGAGCCAGCGACCCAGGCTTTTGCACCGCGCCGCTCAAAGCGCCGCCGCCGGCAAAAATCGCCGCGAGGGGACAACAGGGGTGATGGGGCAGGCGCGGCTCGGGTGGGGCGGCCATTGTTTGCCAGCGCCGCCGTGGGGTAGCGGACGCCAGCCGCGAGGGCACCGCTCCTTGGGTGGCGGCGCCGCGCACGGCAGAGACGGCGCAAGGGCTCAAGGGGAAATGCCCTTGGGCCGGTGCCGCGCGCTGTCGTGTCAGCAGCCTGCGCGCTGGCCCGCATCCTCGGTTGCCACCTCGGCCTGGGAACCATATATCTTTGCCCATGCCGCGCCTCCCCAAGGACACCCACCCCCGCCCGCGGCCCTCGCGCGGCAAATCGGGCAAGCCACCCGCGCTCTCCCGTCGAGGGCTCGAGCGGCACGCCTGAGACCAAGCGCTCGGCCAAAGCCATGGGCGGAGCGCCCCGGGCGCCGTTTCTGCCGCCACAGCCAAGCGATACCGGGCCGCCGTTTCGGCGCTGCGACGCCAGGCGGCGATGGCGGCCGCGGCAACCTGGCACGGCGCAACCCGACGCGCCCGTGCCCGGCTCGGCGGCGGGCAAATCGACCCTGCCGGCCTTGCGCCAGGTGGGGCCGCCCTCGCGCTCGCTCGGACATGACGGCAAGTCCTCAATGCGCTGCTCGCCCGCCCGCACGAGCGCTCCCAGCGTGCCCGCGAGGTCCTGGCCGCAGCAGCCGATGCGTTGCCGACGCATCCGCTCGTGTCGGGCGGCATGCCGATGTTCATGCCGCATCGGCCACCGCGCCCCGAGAAATCGGAAGGTGGGATCGCCCTCGAGCTTAGCGCCGAGTACGAGCCGAAGGGCGACCAGCCGCAGGCGATTACCGAATTGGTCGAGGGCGTGAACCAGATCGAGCGCAACCAGGTGCTGCTCGGCGTCACTGGCTCGGGCAAGACCTTCACCATGGCGCAGGTGATCCAGCGCACGCAGCGCCCCGCGCTGGTTCTCGCACCCAACAAGACCGCTGGCGGCGCAGCTCTTACGGCGAATTCAAAAGGTTTTTTCCCCAACAACGCGGTGGAATACTTTCGTCTCCTACTACGACTACTACCAGCCCGAAGCGCTACGTGCCGCGCACCGATACCTACATCGAGAAGGAGTCGTCCATCAACGAGCAGATCGATCGGATGCGCCACGCCGCCACGCGCTCTCTGCTCGGAGCGCGACGACGTGATCATCGTTGCCTCCGTGTCGTGCATCTACGGTATCGGCTCGGTCGGAGACCTACACCGCCATGACCTTCACAGTAGAGGTCGGCGAGACGATCCCGCAGCGCCAACTGCTGGCCGATCTGGTGGCGCCTGCACTACCGGCGCAGCGATACCAACTTCACGCGCGGCACCTTCCGCGTGCGCGGCGACACCGTCAGAGCTGTTTCCGGCCCACCTTGAGGATCGCGGCTGGCGGATTTCGATGTTCGGCGACGAGGTGGAGATCGATCACCGAGTTCGACCCCCTTACCGGGAGAAGACCGATGAATTGAAATTGATCAAGGTTTACGCCAACTCGCACTACGTCACGCCCAAGCCGACCCTGCAGCAGGCGCTCAAGAGCCATCAAAGCCGAAATGAAGCAGCGCCTCGAGGAGCTCTACGCCTCGGGTCGGCTGCTGGAGGCCCAACGCCTCGAGCAACGCACCTTATTCGATATGGAGATGATGGAGGCGACGGGTTCCTGCGCCGGCATCGAGAATTACTCGCGCTACCTCACTGGCCGGCAGCCGGGCGAGCCACCGCCGACTTTGTTCGAGTATCTGCCCGACAACGCCCTGGTGTTCGTCGACGAGAGCCACGTCACCGTGCCGCAGATCGGCGGCATGTTCCGCGGCGACTATCGGCGCAAGGCGACGCTCGCCGAGTACGGCTTCCGCCTGCCCTCGTGCATGGACAACTCGGCCCCTGCGCTTCGAGGAGTGGGACGCCATGCGGCCGCAGACATTGTATGTCTCGGCCACACCGGGTCCGTGGGAGCTGCAACAGACGGGCGGCGCCTTCGTCGAGCAGGTGATCCGCCCCACCGGTCTGATCGATCCTCCGTCGAGGTGCGCCCCGCCAAGTCCGCAGGTCGACGACCTGATTGACGAGGTGCGCCAGGTCACGCGGCGTGGCTATCGCACGCTGGTCACGACGCTGACCAAGCGCATGGCGGAAGATCTCACCGAGTACATGCACGAGCAGGGCATCCGCGTTCGCTACATGCATTCTGACATCGAGACCCTGGAGCGCATCGAAATCATCCGCGATTTGCGCCTTGGCGCCTTCGACGTGCTGATCGGGATCAACCTCCTGCGCGAGGGCCTCGACATCCCCGAGTGCGCCCTGGTCGCCATCCTCGATGCCGACAAGGAAGGCTTTCTGCGCAGCGAGACCTCGCTCATCCAGACGATCGGCCGCGCCGCCCGCAATCTCGACGGCAAGGTCATCCTCTACGCCGACCAGATGACGGGCTCGCTCGAGCGCGCCATCGCCGAAACCGAGCGCCGGCGCGAGAAGCAGAGGCCTGGAACCGGGCCAACGGCATCACGCCGGAGTCGCGTGCGCAAGAACATTGCCGACGTGCTGTCTTCCGTCTACGAGCAGGATCACGTCACCGTCGACGCCGGCATGGCTGACGAAAATGCCACGCTGGTTGGCCACAATCTGCTGGCCGTCATCGATGGCCTCGAAAAAGAAGATGCGCGAGGCCGCCGCCGACCTCGAATTCGAGACCGCGGCCCGCCTGCGCGATGAAATCAAGCGCTTGCGCGAGACCGAGCTGGCCATCGCCGATGATCCGCTCGCCCGCCAGGTCGAGGTCGAAGACCGGGCCGGTGCCTTCGCCGGCGAGCGCAAATATGGACCGAAAGCGCGGGGCGTGACCCCTAGTAGGCGCCGGGGTACCGCGACGCCCGCGGCGGCGGCAAGCCAACCCGATTTATCGACGAGCCGCATTGCCCGCGCCTACCAGCCGGTGCAGCCGACGCACGCCCAGAGCCCGTCGTGCCCGCCAGCCGCGTGCGCAAACCCGATCTCGAGGAGATGGGCTCGGCGCGCAATCGCCCGCTGCCGGCACGGGACTATCAGGCGCGGGCCCCGCGCGTCGATCCGCGCCAAAAGGCGGGAGCATGGGGTGAGCAGATCAAAGCGGCCGCACAAGCCGACCTACGATGAAATGGGTCCGCACGCCGAGCGCGGCCTGCCCGGCCCGGGCAGGCCGTTGCCAACCAAGCAAGCCGAGGCGGAGCAAACCGGCGGGCGGGCAATGCCCGGCATCGATGCCGGGGCCGATCGAGCAGAAGAAGCACCGGCACGGCCGGCCGCGCAAAACCGGTCGGCCCGGCGCGTAGGCGGAGCCTAGTCTAGAAGGTGCGTTTCGGCCGCATTGGGCGGCCCTGCGGCCAACGCTGCCAGCCGCAGGCTGCGCGCGCCCAGCCTCACGCCGCTGGCGACAACTGCCGCACGCGCGGCAGGACCTCTTGCGCCAGTAGCTGCAGCGAGCGGTGCCAGGCCTCCGGGGTGCTCGACATAGTCGAAGCCAAACACCAGGAGATGGCCGAAGCCACCGACCTCGTCGTGGATGCGCGCAATCTTCTCGGCCACCGTCGACGGTGAGCCGACGATCCAGCTGTGATGCGCGCAATATTCAGCCGTGACGTCGCTGTCGGCGACGTCGGGTCGTGCTTCAAAAACTGCAGGAACTCGAACTCCTTGAGGAGCGGCAAGAAATACTCGCGCATCATACGGCCCATGTGCAGTCCGACCGACAGACGCATGGCCTCGGCGTCCGTGTCGGCCACGAACACTTCGCGCACCATACGCCATTCGGCCCGGTTGGGTTTGCGTCCCGTCTTGGTCTGCGCCGATCTCGACCGCCTCCCAGTGGCTGCCGACATAGGCTGGGTTGAGATTGAGGCTCATCGGCAGGTAGCCGCGCTCGCCCGCGAGTTTCAGGTGTATCGGAGCCTTTTGACAGCCCGGCCACGCCGATCTGGCGGGAACGGCTTCTGCAGCGGTTTGATGTGCGGCTTGAGAAAGCCGTACATGACCTCGGATTGCTGCACGGTCCAAAAGTTTCCGACATGTTCGAAGGGCTCGTTCGTCGACCACAGCTTCAGGATGATATCGAGGGCTTCGCGCGTCATCTCGCGGTTGGCGCCCTTTTCGCCGTCGACGTTGAACATCGCCCAATCGCTCGGCAGGCCCGATGCCGGCAATGCCGAAGTTCAGTCGCCCACCCGAGATGTGATCGAGCATGGCGACGCGGTTCGCAAGCTCGGCGGTGGTGATGGAGGCAGCAGGAAGCCGCCGGGCCCGATGCGGATGCGCTTCGTCTGTCATCAACGCCTGCGCCACCAACAGAGATCCGGGAGCGGATGAGGTTCCCACGGGGCGGTGTGGATGCTCGCCGATCCAGCACTCCTTGTAGCCGAGGGCATCGAGCCAGCCGTATCACCTGCAAATCCCACTCGTGACCGTCCTTTAACGGCCGCTCCGGTGGATGCGAAGGCATGGTGAATAGCCAAATTCCATGGGTTTCCTCCTATCGGTTGTCCGCGTGACGAACACACCTTCCGCTTGGCGCGCAGGGCCACGGGGTCTGGCGCGCGAATTGCTTTTTTGCTTGCGCTTGCACGCTCGGCTTTTTTCCTTGCCGCCCTGGCCGATCTGTGTCGCCTGGGCACGGGCGTGGCAAGCGAAACATGCGCCACCTCGACGGCAGCCATGTGTGGTCGAGGTTTGCCCTGGATCGGCGGCTTAGCGCAACTCTACGCTCACGCCACTCGCTGTCGAATGGCGCGCGCGCCGCGGCCTCTTCTGCCGTGGCCAGCCTCGCCTGTTGTCCCAGCCTTACCGCGAGGTACCCCGATGAAATCTGCCGCCACGATTGCCAGGCCTCGCCGCCGGGCTCATGTCATCTTTACGCCCATGGCCGCACCATTGCCGTCGACGATCCGAGCGAAGTCGGCTTTGCGCCGGAGGGCCTGGCGCGCTTAGACCGCTTTTTTGCGCGCGAGATCGGGAAAGCAGGTGCCGGGCGCCGTCGTGGCGATCGCCCGCGAGGGCAAGCTCGTGCACTACAAGGCCTACGGCTTCCTGGATAGCGCTCGGGGCACGCCGATGCCGCTCGATGCGGTCTTCGCCTTGGCCTCCATGACCAAGATCATGGCCAGTGTGGCGGCGCTGCACTTGCATGAGGACGGGCGCCCGCCGCTCAAGAGCAAGCTGTCAGACTAGTTACCCGCCTTCGCCAGCATGAAGGTGGGCGTGCCCCAGCCCGACGGCTCCCTGCGCCTCGACGAGCAAGTCCGCCTCCATCTTCATTCAGGACCTGTTTCGCCATACCTCGGGTTTGACCTACGGCGGACGCCCGGACAGTAACCCGTCGGCAAGCTCTACCCCAACGGCACGCAACCGGCACTGGAGGGCGATACGGCTGCATTCATCGACCGGATCACCAAGCTGCCGCTGGCCCACCAGCCAGGTACGGCGTTCGAATACGGCTTCTCGATCGATGTTCTGGGCGCGTGGTCGAGAAGGTGTCTGGTCAACAGCTCGGCGAGTATCTGCAAGCCAATGTCTGGAAGCCGCTGGGGATGCAGGACGCCACCTTTAGCCTCACAGAGCCCATGCGCGCGCGCTGGCGCAGCCCTTTGGGCAAACCCCTCTGATGGCAAGCCACAAACGATCGTGCTCTTTGAACCAAGCAACCAAGTTCGATTGCGGTGGCGCTTGCTGCGCTTCTCGACGGTTGGTGACTACCTGCGCTTTGGACAGATGTTGATGAACGGCGGCCTCCTCGATGGTCAGCGCGTCTTAAGCCCGAAGACGGTCGCGGCACATGACGTCCAATCACTGGGGCCCCGAAATCGAGAACAACGTCGCAACGTCGAACCGCACCGGGAGGGTTTCGGCTTTGGGCTTGGCGTGGCAGGTGCGCACCCACGCGGGCCTGTCCGCCGTGCCGGGCAAATGTTGGCGAATACACCTGGAATGGGGCCTACGGGACCGCCTTCTTCGCCGATCCGGGCGAAAAGCTGGTGGTCGTGTTCGGGACCGCGGCACCCGGTGAACTGCGCAAATATTACCGCGAGCAGGTGCAAACCCTCGTCTATGCGGCCAGTGACGCGCTGATGGCGGGGCGGCCCGTCGCCAGCAGCGTCCCGGCTTGCCGTGGAGCATGCGCCTTTTCGGCGCTAATCGGCCCGACGCCGCAGCACGTCCCGGCAAGTCGAGAGCGGGGGTAGCCAAGGAGGGGCGCGCCCGCAGCGCCGGTCGTTGGCACAAGGAGGTGTTGGATGGTCGACTTATCCGCGTTCCCGATAACGGCCTGCTGGCCCGCAAAGCACCCCGATCGCCTGCAGCTTTATTCGCTGCCGACGCCCAATGGCGTCAAGGTCTCAATCGCCCTTGAGGAAATCGGGCCTCAGCTACGAACCCCACCTCGTCGACATCGGCAAGAACGAGTCCTGGACCTGCGAGTTTCTGTCCCTCAATCCCAACGGCAAGATCCCCGCAATCCTCGACCCAAACGGTCCTGAGGGCAAACCTCTCGGCCTTTTGAATCGGGTGCCATCCTGCTCTACCTCAGCGGACAAGACCGGTAAACTCATGCCCGCCGGGACCGGGCGCCGCTACGAGACGATCCAATGGGTGATTCTTCCAAATGGCCTTCATCGGCCCGATGTTCGGCCAGGTTGGTTACTTCTACAAGTTCGCCGGACGGGAGATCGCCGACAAGCGTCCCCTTCGGCACTATCGCGCGGAGGCAAAACGCCTGCTCGGCGTTCTCGAGGCACGCCTCAACGGCAGGCAATGGATCATGGGGAAGATTACAGCATTGCCGACATCTCCATGCTCAGTTGGGTGCGCAACTTGATTGGGTTCTACGGCGCCCGTGATCTGGTTGATTTCGATGCCCTCAACCACGTTCCGGCTTGGCTCGACCGCGGCCTCGCCCGCCCTGCGGTGCAGCGTGGGCTCACGATTCCACAACGGTCTTGACCGCCCGCGGCCATTGCGAAGCCAGCATCAACCGTCACGCGAAATGCGCTCGGCGCGTGGACGGCGGCGCCTGGCTGCGCAGAAGGCGCCATGGGATGAGCAAACCTTCGGCAAGCACGCCGGTGCAAGGCAATGGATGGACATTGAGTAAGCAGGCAACCGGTGTTGCAGCAGCAGTCTTCGGGCAACCCGTCGGGAACATCACGCGCAAAGCGTTGAGACAAAGGGTGGCAACAAAGCTGGGGTTGGCGCGAAGTCTGCTGGACAGCGCGCGCGACTTGCGGCACGAGAGAATTGCGGTAGGCAAGTGACGTATGCGGTGGGTCTGGGGTTGACCTCAAACGACGGCCGCCTGGACTTGGAGCAACGGCTCTTGCATAAAAGCACTCAGCGCGATTTGCCTTTGGCTCGGAAACAGCATGCGTGTCCTCGCCCGCTTCGACGGCCCAAATGGAAGGATCTCTGGTCGTCGAGGAGGTGGGCACTGGCATCCGACACTATGAAGAGGCCGGCGTCAGCCAAAGTTGTGTGGTGGCCGGCGGCGAAGCCGGTGTCGACTACATTCGCCTGATGGCGGAGCTGCTCGTCGGCAGCGGCAATGCCCTGCTTTTGGGCTGCGGCGGCGGTGCGCTTGCGAGCATGCTGCATCGTCGCGGGGCCAGGGTGACGGTGGTTGACGTCAACCCGATCAGCTTCCAGTTGGCGCGCACTTTCTTTTGGATGCCGAGCGCGATCACCTGCATCACGGCCGATATGCGCCCATTCATTCGCGCCGAGACCCGTAGCTTTCAAGCCATCGGCATCGATGTGGGCGGGCCTGAGTTTTCCTACGAGGATGTGCTCGATAGCGCCAGTATCGCCCACGTGCGGCGCCGGCTGCGTCCCGGTGGGCGCATCGCCGTCAATATCTCGTGTGAGGCCCCTGATGATCCCGTGCCTGCACGGCTTGCCGACAAGTTCAAGGCGCAGGGTCTCGACGTCTGGCTGTTCATGGAGAACGTCCCGACCCCGCAAGAACTCAACGCCGTGATCCTGGCCTCCGCGCGCAGAGAAAAGTCGGCCGCGCTGGCAGACATTGGCGGCAAGGGTTGGTCCGTGGCCCGCCTGTCCGGGGCGCCCGGCCTGCGCCCGCGAGTAGAGCACCGCCTCGCTGCCGAACGAAACCCTGCGCGCCTCGGCGGCTTGCGCCCGCGGCAAGGCAAAGGGGCGCGCGGCCCGCTAGGTGCAAGCGCGCCGCCGCAACGGCGTTCGCAGCATCACCGCTTCGGGCAAGTGCGAGTGGTGCATCACGGCGCGGTAGAGCTGCAAGCGTTTCAATCCAATTCCATGCGGCCCACCCGCGCGCTCAACCGTTCGCACTCCAAGCCCTGAGTCTGCCGGTTGCGCAGATGGATCTTGAATAGGCCGATACGCTGTTCCGCACGGTCGACAAGCTGTTGCGCGTTGGCGATCAAAACGTTTCGACTAAGGGACATGGTGCCCACCCTTGCAGCACCTCCCGCTTACTCCTCGCCACCAGCGTGCCATCGAAGGCGCCCGGCGCAAAATCACGTAACGTCACGCTTTGTTGCACGGCGTGCGAGGGCCGCGCAGCTGCAAGTTTGACCGATGCCATCGCGATGTGCCTGTGGGGCCGCGTCGCGCGCACGATGGCCGCTCAAGCCGGGGCGGTTCAGCTGAAGCGCGGCCGTGGGGAGCGCAGCGCGTCACCAACCTCGCGGCCGTCCGGCTCTATCGCTTTGCTGGGCGCGAGGCTCAGGGACAGGGCGCGAGGCCAATATCCTGTAGTGCCGCGTCGCCCCGCGCGCAGCACGCCGCGATACCAGCGCAAGAACGTGTACGGCCGGGCGCGACTCTGCCCGAGCTCGAGGATGGCTTCGCGCACGAACGCGCTGCTATCCGCATAGGCCTCCGCATGCACCGCAAAAGCGCCGGCCCTGGGCGCCCATGAAGGGCATGGCCGGCGCCATGTTATTAGTCTCCCGCTCTGATCGGGCGGTCCGGACGCGGCGGGGCTGGTATCGCTGCCCAGGCCAGCGCGCGCCAGCACGGCGAGGAGCTCGCGCGAGGCGCTCCCGTGTCGATCCCGGGTTGGCGGGGTAGATCGTGATGTGGGGCGCAGGCGGGCCGCCAATTCGGCGTCGATGCCGAGCACCTGCTCGATTTCCTCCACCGCCGAGAACGGTGCATTCTTGGGACTGGGGCTGGCCCGCGGCACTATATTCGTCGCGCTCGGCTCCCTGCGGTCGCTTGCTGTTGTCATCGTCCCTGTAGTCGATGATGGCGTCCGCCAGCCCTTTGCTCGCGCCGACCTCGACGAGCAACGCTTGCAGCAGGCGATCGCTGGCCGCATTGAGGTCGACTTTGCCCGCCTCGTCGGTGATCGAGACGGCCAGACGTCGGCCCTCGCCCGCATCATCGCACACGAACGGTTTCTCGCCCACTGAAAGCGCCGTTGGTAGGAAGGGTCCTGTCGGCCGAGTACGAGGTCGAGCACGGCAAGCTGCACGCCCGCGTCGGCGAGGGCCTGTGCCGTCGAACTGCCGACGTTGCTGGCGGCTGCCTTGACCTGGCTGCGGGTGACTTGGGCGAAACCGGCCGCGGCAAGGGCAAATGTCAAGCCGGACGACGGCGATGACAATGATCAACACAAAGCCGCGCTCGCGTTCCGGTGCCCGGCTTCGCCGGAGTGGGTACCGGGCCGCGCTGCAATGGCTCGCTGCGCATTAAATGACCCTTGGCTTTGAGGCGCTATCGCCGTCAGCGCAGAACCCTCGTCGAGCTGCTCGCGACGATCGGGCGGAGCTTGGCGCTGCGGACGACGTTCGTCCAAGTTGATCTTATCGCGAAATTCCGGCGCGCGATCGCGCGAATTTGTCCGTTGTCCCTTGACGATCTGGGTGTGATGGCAATCAGCAGCTCGACCCGTGTAATATTATCGTCTTTTGCTTTGAACAGGTTGCCGAGGATCGGGATCTCGCCCACGAGCGGGGTCTGATTGCGGGTGTTGGTCGCCTTATCCTGGATCAAGCCGCCGAGGCATCGATGCAGTTGCCGTCGTCGACCGAAACCGTGGTCTTAATCCGGCGCTGTTGAATGGTCGGGGAGACGATCCCCGAGGTGGTGGTCTGCACCGCCGTGCTCACCTCCTGCTCGATATCGAGCACCACCCGTCCCCCGTCATTGATGCGCGGAGTGATGTTCAGGATAATACCGGTGCTGCGCATGTTCACGGAGTTGACGATCGGCGCGCCGGGCACCTGCACGGCGACGGCCGATTGCGTGACGATCGGAACTCCGTCGCCCACCTGCAGGGTGGCGCGCTTGTTGTCCAGTACCATCAAGGTTGGCGAGGAGATAATGTTGACGTCCGTGATCGTGCTCCAGCGCATTGAGTACGATCTGGACGTTGAGAGTGTTGAAGAAGCTGGAAAATCCTGGGAACGCCGGCGTGGCAATGGTGGGGATGGCGGCGGCGACGTTGGCCGTGGAGTGGTGGGGTGGTCGCGGCGATATCGGTGAACCTGAACTGAAAGTTGCCCGCCTGCAGGAACCAGCGCAGGCCCATGGACAATTGATCGTTCAAGCCCTACCTCGGCGATCGTCGCCTCGATCAACACCTGGTTCTGGTTGCACGTCGATCTGCTCAGGATCCGGCGCATGCGGCCATATTCCTGGGCGCTGGCGGTAATGATGAGGGTCATTGTTGCTCTCATCGGCAACCACCGACACCTCCGGCGGTGCGGTCATCCACGAGCGCGGCGGCAAGCGGCGGCCGTCCCGAGATCGGCGGCGCGCCGGGCTGGCCGAGATCGGGCGCCGGGGCCGGCGTGGTCACCGGTAGGCCGGCGGCGGCCGGCGCGGCCGTTGCCGACCGGTATGCCTGGGGCTCGGGCAGAAATGCGGTTGGCCAGAAACCGCATCCGGCGGCGGTCCCGACGACAGCGTTGCCGTCGTCGTGCGCGTGGAGGGAGGCGACCCGGCCCTGCTCTTGGCTGCCGTAGATCCTTTGCAGCAATTGCGCCAGTTCGACCGCGGGTCGGTTTTGAATGTGGTAGACGTGCACCTGCTTTTCCGTGGCGCGACCCACCATGTCGAGGCGGCGCACCCAGGCTTGCGCCTTCTTCAGGTATTCTGGGCCTCGAGGTGATCACCAGAATGGCCTTGAGACGGCGGTTCGGCACTGAAAGCGCACCATGCCCTTGGTCGGGCTTTCCTGGTCGTTGGCAAAGACCGTATCGAGCTCTTTGTGCGATCGCCTCGGGATCGTTGGTCTCGATCGGGAATAGCCCGAAGGACATTCCCGCATCCAGTCGACGTCGAAGGTGCTGGACCGCGTCCATGATGGAATCGAGGTCGCCCCGCGTGCCCGCCACCACCATCAGGTTGCGCGCCGGGTCCGTACGCAAGATGGTGGCCTGGGGGCCATCGATTTGATGATGCGCTCCATCTCCGCGGCGGCCACGTAGCGCAGCGGCACCACTTGGGCGCTGACGCCGGGCAGCCGCCGCGCGCCACGCGCTACGATGCCAGCGGCCGACACCGCGTCGTTGGACGGCAGGATGCGGTAGACCCCGTTGTCGACCGAGATTGCCGCGCCCTCGCCGGCGAGCATGGTCTCGAAAACGCCGAGCAGCGCCTCCTTTGGGATCGGGCGCACCGTCTGAATGGTGATCGAACCTTTGATTTCGTCGCTGACGCTGTAATTGAGACCCAAGATGTCGCCGAGGATCGAGCGGGCCGCCTCGGCGATGCTGGCGCCGGCGAAGTTGAGGGTGACGCCGTCTTTGCTGTTGGCGGCGCCGGCGGCGGGTCGCGGCTCGGGGCTGCCGGTGAATTGTCCGCTGCCTGCCGAGACCTGCGGGCCTGCCACTTCGGCGGCGCCTGGCGTGAGTGGCGAGCCGGGCGAGCGGTTGGCCTTGGCGATCGGGGCGGGCCCGGCCTCAGGCGGAACGGGACCGGGAAGCTTAAGCTGTTGCCAGGGCAGCGTGCACGCGCCCAGCAGGCCCGCAACAGCAAGCAAGACCGCTAACCGCAATCTGCCTGAAATCGGCACGATCCCCCTCGAAGTCAGCATACGCAAGGCTGTTGCGCATACGTCCGTTCAAGCGCACACCCGTGACAGATCTGAATTTCCCGACCAAACACTTGGGCGACCGGATCCACGGTCGAAGGTGCCGCGGTTCGGCGCCAAAAGACGGATCGAGCTTATTCAGTTTTAGAGACCCCGTCGATGCTGATTCTGGGCTACCACTTTGTCACAATAGCACTTTTGCCGAGTAGGTGCCGAATTGTTACGCCTTGCGTAATCCACCCCTATCAACACGCCCCGACACGACCAGACCCTTGGTCCCCGCGGGTCGAGACAAAGGTCCTGCTGTCTGCGGTGCGGGCGACGGCGTATGGCTAGCGGGCTCGCCATGGCGCCGCGCCAAAAAGGTAGGTGACAAACGAGCGCGGGGGCGCCGACACGAGCGTCCACGCGAAAGAGATCTCGAGGTCCCGGACCATCACGGCCAGGGCGAGGACGCCTGGCTGACCCGTCGGCAGGCCGCGCGATCTGCACATTCCTGCCATCAGCGACGGCTTGAGCGCGCTCAAGCGCATGGGGATGCCTATGTATTTGCCGAAGGACGCACCGCGCAATCGCATTCGAGAAGCCACAAGGGCCCGCGAAAACCGCCTCCAAATCGTGCGCGCCCTGTCCACGGGTCAGGTGACGCGGCGGGAGCTTTCAGATGGGGGCTGTTTACCTCAAGCGGCCTGTTGGCCTGGAAGAATGGCCTCAACGTCTATGCGCCGAGCGCCTATGGCCAGGTTCCGACCGGCACCCCACGCAGCCCGCTGTTTGGTGCCCGCAAGTTCACTCAGCCGTTGCACCGGTTGGAAATCCCGCGGCCGCTGGCGCTCACACGCGATGCCAGCGGCGATGCCCTGTTTCCGGCGGCATCCAATGAGCCCAAGGCCAAGCGCTTGTCCTTCCACGGCGATTTCAACGCGTGGAAAGCCGCCAATCCCGGCCAGCCGACCAGCGCCAACCCGTTTTGCAATCCCATCAGCAAGCGCGGGCCGATGGAGGGTCGCCCGCCCGGGAGGTCTTCGCGCATCAGCGCTGGGATGAGTTCTTCCCCAAGGTCGGCTATGTCCTCTCGCTCGGCGAAATCGACGCCGGTTACGGCCTCCACCCGTCCATGCCCTACCAGCAACCCAACAGCATCTGGACCTATGGCGTGGGCAAGAACGCGCGCGGCTCGGTGCCGCCGCTGCTGATCAAGGCCCGCTACGGCGAGCCGCTGTTGGTGCGCGTCTACAATTGTCTGAAGGATCCTGAGCTGCCCGAGTACAAGGGCCAGGACTTGAACCGTGGCTTCGGCCGCGCCGAAACCCAGCTGCATTTCCACAACGCCCACAACGGCGCGGAAAGCGACGGCGCCTCCAACGTGCATCACTTCCGGCACCTTTTATGACTATCGCTGGAGCACGACGCTGGCGCGGCGCGACAAGATCAATAAACACGCCACCGTCGAGAAGGCCTCCGGGCCCGACGGAAACGGCGGCTTGATCAACGTCGCCGGCGACTACCGCGAGCTGCAGAGCAGCATGTGGGCCCACGACCACCGCTTCTTCTTCACCGCCGAGAATGTCTACAAGGGCAATTTTATGGCGGTGAACTATTACAGCGGTCCCGATCGCGGCAACGAGAAGCTGACGGACGGCATCAATCTAAAGCTGCCGAGCGGCAGCCTGCTCGACTGGGGCAATGTCGATTTCGACGTCAACCTGGTGGTGCACGACTACGCCACCGCCGCCGACGGTCAGTGTTTCTTCGACATCTTCACGACCGACGGCTTCCTCGGCGATCTTTTGTGCGTCAACATGGCCTACGCCCCTTCATGGAGGTACTGCCCAGGAAGTATCGCTTCCGCATCCTCAACGCCTGCATGTCGCGCTTCGTCAAGCTGGCGCTGTCGTGGAACTGGACGGCGGTGCCCTTCCAGTTCATCGCCAACGACGGCAACCTGGTCGTCAACCCGATCGATCTGCTAGAGTTGGACGAGCAGGGCAGCGCCGAGCGCTACGACATCGTCGTCGATTTTTCCAAGTTCCGCATCGGCGACCGCATCTATCTCGTCAACCTGCTGCAACAGCGGGACGGGCGCAAACCGGACGAGGCGCTGAGCCTGCGCGAGGCCATGGCCGGGGTGCCCGACAAGGATCCCACCGTCGGGCCGCTGTTGGAGTTCCGCATTGTCAGCTCGGTCAACAGTGTTGACGTACCGGGCTACGTGCACAAGTCGACCACGCTCGACAAGAGCGCGGTGCCGGTCACGCTGACCCAGCAGATCCCGATCGTAACCCCGGTGCGCACGCGCGTGGTCGAGTTCGGCCGCTCGGGGCCGGGCGACCTCCGCAATCCTGCGACCGGCCAGTGCACGCCCGATTGCCCCGAGGTGGCCACCAGCTTTCCGTGGACCATCAAAATCAACGGCGAGGATGCGCACTCCTTCAACGCCAATCGCATCTCGCTTCTGATCCCCAAACCGGGCGAGATCGAACACTGGACCTATATCAACGGCGGCGGCGGCTGGGACCATCCGATCCACCTGCATTTCGAGGGAAGGCATCACCATGAACCGGGGGACCGGAGCCTTCCCGGCCACCGAGAACCTGGTGCGCAAGGATGTCTGGCGGCTGCGGCCCTCGGGCCGGGTGCAGTTTCAGGTCCAGTTCGGCGAGTACGGCGGCTCCTACGTCAACCATTGCCACAACACCGTGCACGAGGACTTTGCCATGCTGATGCGCATCCAGCTGCTCGGCAATGCCGGCACGCCGCAGGCGGCCGTGACGCTCACGCCCAATCCCAGCCGCGACGGCGTCACCTTCACCTCGCCCGAAATCCTGCCCGAGGGCGATCCGCGCACGACGCAAACGGCCAGTGCAGGCTGAACCGGTGCTGCTCCTGCTTCGCTCGCTCGGGGCCGCCGTGCTGGCGGCCTGCCTGTTGGCCGGCGCCGCCGCGGCCGGCGAGGGCTCGCGCTGGGGCAGGGGCTACGTGCCCAACCATCCCGTGCTGGCCCAGGACGGCAAGACCTTCAACTTCTACGACGATCTGATCCAGGACCGCATCGCCGTCGTCAGCTTCATCTATACGACCTGCCGCGAAATCTGCCCCGTCGCGACCGCCAGGCTATCCCAGCTGCAGGGACAAGCTCGGCGACCACATGGGGCGCGACGTCTTTTTCTATTCCATCACCGTCGATCCGGAAACCGACACGCCGGAGCGGATGGCAACCATGCCAAGACCTTCGCCGCCGGCCCCGGCTGGTTGTTCCTGACCGGCCTGCCCGAGCACATCAACGAGATCCGCTACCGCCTCGGCGAGCGCAGCCGCTTTCTGGGCGAGCATCGCAACGACCTGCTCTTGAGCAACGGCTTTGCCGGCCAGTGGCAGCGCGATCTCGGCCATGGGCGACCTCGACCGCCTGATCCTGACCATCCAGTCGCTCAACCCCGCCGCGTTCGGCACCGCCGCGCTGGCGAGCAGGCCGCACGACCAGCTGGAAGCCATCGAGCTGACCGGGCCGCCGGGCGAAACCCTCTACCTCAAGGCCTGTGCGGGATGCCATTCGATCGGCGAGGGCAACCGTGTCGGCCCCGACCTTGCCGGCCTCACGCAGCGGCGGCGGCCGGAGTGGCTGATCAACTTCATTGCCAACCCGGCCAAGGTCCGCGCCGGCAAGGATCCCATTGCGCTCGAGCTTGCCGCCAAGTTCCCAACCGTGCGCATGCCCTCCATCGGCGTCTCGACCGCGAGGCGGCCGACCTCGTCGCCTACATCGAGGCCCGGCAAGAGCGTCTAGGCCGGCAAATTCCCTTGCAACCCTGCTCGCGCTCACCACGGCGGACGGCAGCGCGGCTCACCGCCGAGGAGGTTCAGGGGCGACCGCTGGCGGTGGCGTTCGGCTTCACGCGCATTGTCCCGACGTGTGCCCGACGACGCTGCTCGATTGGAGCAATGCGCTGGCCAGCCTCGGGCCCGACGGCGATCGCATCAAGGTCCTGTTCATCTCCGTCGATCCGGAGCGCGATACGCCCGCCGCCCTCAAGTCCTACATGGCCTCCTTCGACCCGCGCATCACCGCGCTGACCGGCAGCCCCGGCGAGGTGGCAGCGGTGGCGGCCGCCTTCGGCGCCCACCACGCCAAGGTGGTGAGCAAGGACGGCAACGTCACCTTCGATCACACCTCAAGACCTATATCCTCGATCGCGACCAGCACTTTGGCCGGGGCATCGGATCATCAGACCGATACCGCCAAGCGCCGCGGCCTGCTGCAAAAGTTGATCGCGCGCGAGTGAGGCGCTGAAGGGCGCAGCCCCTGCGGCCTCAGCGCGTCTTGCGCCGCGGCGGCTCGGGATTGCGCTCGCTGCTCTCGCGTTCGCCCGTTGGTGTACGCGGCGGCAGAGGGAGCTTCAGTTCCTGCGTGTGCCCGTTGCCTTCCAGGACGACGCTGGAGGCTTTCACGGCGGCGAGATGCCAACCATTGACGGTCTCGCCCTCCGGCACCCATTTGCCCATCGGCTCTCCGGCGAAGCGAATGAGCGCCCGCCCCGGCGTGTCGGCGGACTTGACGATGCCGACGAGCTGCATGCCCGTCTCCAAGGCGACGGCCGCGGGTGCTTCGGCGACTTCCTTGTTGCGCTCGGATCGGCTTGGCGGTCGGCGTTGAACAGCGGCCGCTGCACCGTCTCCTCGAAGACGATCAGGGGCTTGTCGTCGAGCGGCGTGGCAAGATCGACGTCTTTGGCTTCCTTGCCTTCGCTGGGCCGGGCTCCCGGTGCGAGCGGTGAGATATCGACTTGCGTGGAGTAAAGATGCCAGTTGACCAAGCCCAAGATGGCGAGCGCGCCCAATAGCGCGGTGAGCATCAGCGGCCGAGCCGAACCGGCACGTTGCGCGCGTGCCATCGCTATCCCCTTTTGCGCGGCGCCGCGCCGTAGACGTCGACGCGCACGTCCAAAATGCCCGCGTGCTCGGGATCGTGTGCCATCGCCGAGATGGTGCGCACCTGCAGACCATCCACGAACAGGAACGGTTGTTTTGCCTCCACCGCATACGAGGATCTCGCGCAGTTGCTCGATAGTGGCGGTGAATTGACGCGCACGCCGATCAGCCTCAGCTCGTTGCGCTCGATTGGGTTCAGCGCGCGCGTGCTGCTGAGCCGCACGCCGTTTTCGCCGGCGATGGTTGACAGCAGGGTTTGCAGGTTTGCGCTCTTGATCTGGTCGCCTTCGCCCTTCAGGTAGGCGGCGCTCGCGCTGGCCGCCCGTCCCGCCCGCTGCGCGTCCGCCAGTCGGTCCTGCAAGGCGGCGACCGCGGCAAAGCGGCCGAGCGTGGTCCGCTCGCTTTCGATCTCCTCACGCAAGCGGTCGAAGTGCGCGCTGAGCGGCAGGATGCCAAGGAACCAAATCAGCGCCACCGCAACGAGCAAAAGCAGAACAGCGGCCAGCTGTCGAATCGGCGTGCCAGCTTGCGCATCAGCGTTTCTCCTCCCGCTCGGCAGCGGCGGGCTCAGCGCCCTGTTGGCGCACGCGCACGCGCAGGCTGAAGCGCTCCTTGTTTTCCTGCGGATCGAAGTTGACGCCCGATGCTAGGCCGGCGTCGGCGAAACAGGGGCGAATGCTCGAACAGTGGCAGCAGGGCGGCGCCGGACTTGGCGAGGCCCGTCATGTCGAGAAAACCGTTCTCCAGCCGCAAATCGGTCAGCCAAACGCTATTGGGCAGCAACTTGGTGAGGGCGTCGATCACCTCCACGGTCGGCGTGGTGGCGAGTTTGAGGCGCTGCAGTTGGTCGATTTCCGTGAGCGCTGCTTCCGAGGTGTCAAGCGCGCGTCGGACGCTGGTCGCTTGCGCGCGCGCTTGTTGCACCCGACCTTCGTACCGTGTCCAGCGCCGTCTGATATCGGCCATTGGCGAGGAACAGGCCGAGAAGCCTCAACAGCACCAGCAGTGCCAACAGCATGCTGGTGAAGGAAAGGCCGCCACGGGCGGTGGCACCAGATGGCTGCTGCGATGCCAGGAAATTGACGGGCGAGTGGCTGGCGGTCGCCCTCGTCCCAGCAGTCGATAAAGTCGACCGTCACGCCGGAGGCGCCGAGCTCGCCCAACAGGGGCTCGACCGAGGTGCGCTTGATCATCAAATGACGGGCCCGCACCAGCGGGCCACGGCCGTCATCCTCCTCCACCAGCGTGGCGCGATAGACGTCCTTGAGCTTGAACGGCGTTGCCCGTTCGAGATCAAGATCGAGGATCCGGCTGGCGTCCTTCTGGCGCTGCGCGGCAACTCGACGGTTCGCACGAAGCAACTGGCGAGCGGTACCCTAATGCCAACCTCGGCGGCCGGGTTCGCGCGGGCGAGCTCGCCGGCGGTGGTTACGGCATCGAGCGCGGAAAGATCGGCGCCGCCGCGGCCCGGGCGCGCGCCTGCCACCGCTGCTCTCGAGCACCCGATAGCCCTCCCGGCCGATGCAAATCAGGGATCTTGGCGCCGGATCGCCTGGCCACCCGTTGCGGCACAAGGCCGCCAAGCTCCTCGCGCCACCACTTCAGGAAGTGGATGACCCCACCGCCCGTCACTTCTATGGTTTGCGCAATCGTTGGCATCTACGCTCGACCCCGCCACGCCCGTTGGCTACCCCTTACCGCGCCCGCACCTGCCCCTCGGGCACGCGGCCAGCGCGGCACCTTTCCGACCTCGTTCCAATATACCGGAAAACGTAGTATTTTTCCCAGGTGTAATTGCATCGCGGGGGGTAGCTATGACCCAACAATCGGCTGCAGCGCAGGTTGGCGCCTCTGACCCGCGCAGTGAGGAGTTCGTTGATGCGCTGGCGGCCTTTCTCATCGAGCGCAACGCGCTCGATGAGCTGGCCGTGCACCGCGCCCAGCGCGCCCAGAAGCAGTCGGGCGAGCGCTTTGATCTGGTCTCTGACCCGCCTCGGCCTGCTGCCGGACGTTGAGCTTGGCCCGCGGCTGCTGGCCGAGTTCCTCGAGTGCGCCGCTGGCGGAAGCCGGGCGACTCTGCCCCAGGTGCCCCTGCTGGCCGAGCACCTGCAGCTCAACTTTCTCGCCAGCAACCGCCTGATCCCGCTCAGCGAAGATGGTGAGACCATTGTCGTTGCCACCGCCGATCCCTTCAACACCGACCCCATTGCGGCGATTGGGTTTCTGCTCGGCCGGCCTGTCGAAGGCGCGCCTGATGGCCGCCAGCATCGTCGAGCGTGCCATCCAGGAGATCTTACGGCCGCGCCGGCGCCTTGGGACCGGGAGCAGGAGGCCGGGGCGGGGCAGGCCAGCGACGAGGACGTGCGCTGCCTGAGGATCTGGCGAGCGAAGCCCCCATCATCCGGCTCGCACACGACCTGATCACGCGCGCCGTCGACATGCAGGCTTCCGATATCCACGTTGAACCGCGCGAGGGATCCCTTGCGCGTGCGCTATCGTCTCGACGGCATGCTGCATACGATCGAGACCCTGCCGCTCTCCGTGCGCGCGCCGTCACCTCGCGCATCAAGATCATGGCGCAGCTCAACATTGCCGAGCGGCGGCTGCCGCAGGACGGTCGCATCAAGACCACGGTACATGGGCCGCGAAATCGACTTTGCGCGTTTCAACCATGCCGACGCTGTGTGGCGAAAGCGTCGTGCTGCGCATCCTCGACCGATCCAGCGTGCAGCTCGACTTCCAAGCTCTGGGGGTTTGCCGGACCCGCGCATGAGGCCTTTGCCAAGCTGCTCGATCAGCCGAACGGCATCATCCTCGTTACCGGGCCCACCGGCAGCGGCAAGACCACCACGCTTTACACCGCGTTGAACGCCCTCAACACTGCCGGAGCGCAAGACCTTTACCGTCGAGGACCCGATCGAGTACCAGCTCGTGGGCGTCAATCAGATCCAGGTGCAGCCCAAGATCGGCCTCAGCTTCGCGTACGCTCTGCGCTCCATCCTGCGTCAGGATCCCGATATCATCATGGTGGGAGAGATCCGCGACCTGGAGACGGCACGAATGTCGATCCAGGCCTCGCTCACGGGACATCTGGTGCTTTCAACCGTGCAACACCAACAGCGCCGCCGCCACTGTGACGCGGCTGCTCGACATGGGGCTGGCGGACTCATCTGCTGTCATCGACCCTGACCGGGGTGCTCGCCCAGCGCCTGGTCCGCCGGCTGTGCCAGGCGTGCGCGGCGCCGTCGCCGGATCTGAGCTGCTGCTCGAACGGCTGCAGCACCAGCCTGACGGCATCACGCGCGCGCTGCCGCAACGACCTGCGCGTGCCTGCGCAGCAAGGTCGGCTGCAAGGTGTGCCGCAACACGGGCTATCTCGGCCGCACCACCATCAGCGAGCTCCTGGCTCATCACCGATCGGGTGCGTCGGCAGATTCTGGAAAGCGGAACCGAGGCGGCGATCCAGGCCGCCGCGCTCGAGGGCGACATGATCACCATGTTCGATGACGGTTTGGCTACAGCGCTACGCGGCGAGACCAGCATCGACGAAGTTCTGCGCGTGACACGGATGAATTGATGCCACGCTATTCCTACAAGGCCTACGACGCCATGGGCGGCCGCCTCGTCGGCGAGATCGAATCGGAGACGCGCGAGGCGGCGCTCGAGGCCTTGGTGCGCCAGGGCCGCTATGCGCTTGAGCTGGTGGAAGGCGGCAGCAGCGCTCCTCGCTGCCCTGGTGGCAGCAGGAGGTGTTCTCCTCGCGTCGCTTGTCGCAGCAAAACATCGCGCTGTTCACGCGCGAGCTTGCCACACTGATCAAGGCCGAGCTACCGATCGACGAAGCGCTTCGCATCGTCGTGCTGCAGCCGCTGATATCGGCCCGCACCCGCCAGACCGTGGCCGCCGTGCTCGCCCGCGTGCTCGACGGCGATTCGCTGTCGGAAGGCTTGAGTGCGCAAAAAGGTGCCTTTCCCGAATACTATTGGCGCATTGTGCACGCGGGCGAGGCCAGCGGCACGCTTGGCCCGGCGCTGGAGGATCTGGCGCATCTGCTCGATCGTTCCATGGAGTTTCGCACACGCATCGTGTCGGCGCTGGTCTATCCGGCGACGCTCTTGTTCGCGGCCGGTGGCGCCCTCACCATCGTGATGACGATCCTCATTCCCACCATCGCACCGATGTTCAAGGAGGCGGGCAAAGAGCCGCCCGCTTTGATCGGGAGCCTGATCGGCTTGCAGGACTTTCTTTCCGAGCACTGGCTTGCCACCCTGCTCCTGGGTGCCTTGGGTGTTGCCGCCCTCATCGCGCTGTTCCGGCAGGACGCCTGGCGCCTGATGCGCGACCGGCGGTGTTGCGCCTGCCGCTGATTTCGGGCCTGGTCGAGAATGGGCGAGACGGCCGTATTCGCCCGCACGCTGGGAACGATGATCAAGAGCGGCGTGCCGATGCTGCGTGCCCTCGCCGTCGCCGGCGACGCCTTGCGCAACCGCGCCATGTCCGGTGCGGTGCACGCCTGTGCCACGGAGATGCGCGAAGGCGGCGGCCTGGTCGGCGCGCTCGGCAAATCCGGGCTTTTCCTCGAGCTGTCGCTGCGCTTGATCAGTGTTGGCGAGCAGTCCGGTCAGCTCGATACCATGCTCGGCCGTGTCGCCGACATCTACGAGGCGGCGCTGCAACGCCAGCTCGACCGGGTCACGAGCTTGCTGACGCCGATCCTGACCATCGTCATCGGCGTCGTCGTCGGCGGCCTCATTCTGTCGGTGATCGGCGCGATCGTCAGCGTCAATGACTTGGCCCTGCAATGATGCGGCAGCCGCGCCCCTGTCAGCGATGCAAAGACGAGGGCTTCACCCTGCTCGAGCTGATCATCGCGCTCGGCATCATGGCGCTCGGCGTTGCCCTGGTCTTTCCCTATTTCGAAGGCTCGCGTGCCGGACATCAGCTGCGCGCCACCGCATACGACATTGCCACCCAGCTGCGTGATGCCCGCGCAACGGCGCAGGCGCGCAACGTCGACCAGGCTTTCATCATCGACGTCGGCAGCCGTCGCATGTGGCTCGACGGCACCGAGCGCCGCCGCTACCTCTCCAGTCGGATGGCCGTCGACGTCGAAGTTCCCATCGCCGAGCAACTCGCGGCCAACGTGGTACGCGTGCGCTTTTTCGCGGATGGCAGCGCCAGCGGTGGGAAGCTGGTATTGCGCGACGGCGGCCGGCGCGCGACCGTGACCGTCAATTGGTTGACCGGTGATGTGCGGGTTGGAGTGACATGGAACGGTGGCCGGCCGGTGCCGAGCGCGAGGGCGGTTTCACCCTGATGGAAACCATCGTCGCCCTCATCATCTTCGTGGCTTGCTATGTCTTGATCCAACAGGTGATTTCGATCGGCTGGCGCGGGTCAGCGCGTCGCAAGGCGAACTTGGGGCATTGTACGTGGCCCGGACGCGCCTGGCGGCGGCGGGCGTCGAGGCGCCGCTGGTCGAAGGGCAACAGTCGGGCAGCGAGGACCGCTACGCATGGGTGGTCGATGTGCGCCGGCAAAATGCCGAAAGCGAAAGCGAGAGCCGCGCCAAGACGCACGCATCGGGCTACTGGGTGGCGGTGGAGGTGAGCTGGCGCGACGAGGTGACGCGACGCAGCCGCTCCCTGCAGCTCAAGACCCTCAAAGTGGCATTGCCGAAATGATCAAGCTTGCCGCCAGCCGCCAGCGTGCCAGCGAGCAAGGCTTCTCGCTGATTGAGATGGCTGGTTTCCCTGGTGATCCTGGCGTTGATCCTGGCCTTGCTGCCGGGCGCCTTCCGCCTGACGCGCCAGGTCTGGACCGCGACCGCCACGGCTCGATCGCGACAGCGGTCGCGACGCCGGCCTCGATTTCCTTGAGACGCGGGTTGGCCGAGGTAATGCCGTTGTTCGAGCCCGGTAAGGCCGGGCTCGTCAACATTCTGTTTGGCGGCAGCAAGGACGGCGTGCGTTTCGTGGCGCCCTCGCGCAACGGCCCGGCCGGCGGCGGGATTTACCGCTATAGCATCGAGCTGCGTCCGCGGGACGGCGCACCAAGTGCGCTGGTGGCCCAGGTCGCGCCCTATCTCGGGCCGCAGGCTCAGGGAGCGAGCGCGCCTGCCGCCGAGGAGCAAGTTCTGGCCGACGACGTCACCAATGCCGAGTTTCGCTATTTTGGTCGCCACGAGCTGCGGCAGGCGCCGACCTGGCAGGAGCAATGGAAGCGCACGGATGCCCTTCCCGACCTCGTCGAGCTCAACATCACGCGCCGCCGCGCCGGCGGCAGCACCACGCGCTTCATCGTCACGGAATTGCGCCTGCGCAACGCCGGCTAGAGGGGCCAGTTCGAGGGCTCCTTGGCGGGAGAGGCAGCCCTCCCCGCCGGCAAGGCTACGGCAACCGGCCGCGGTGTTGGCGGCGCTGCGCGCCGCCTTACGCGCTCCCAACGCGGTTCCGCCCGCCACCAAGGCAATGGTGCAGTTGCGCTGCGTCTAGCGTGCCGGCAGCGGCAACGAATTTAATTGGTGACGTCCTGATCCTCGCCGCTGCCCCTGGGGCGTTGTCGCGCCCGAGCGTGAAGATTTCGAATGACCCGTTGCGGCCGGGGTTGCGGTACTGGTAGGGGCGCCCCCACGGATCGACCAGACCTTCGGCCTTTTTCAGGTAGGGCCCCGCCCAACGCACGGCGCCGGGCGGCGGCTGCATCAGCGCGCCTAGTCCCGTCTGCTGCGCAGGGTAACCGCCGTTGTCGAGGGCATAAAGCTCGACCGCGCTGGCGATGGCGTTGATCTGGATTTTCGCCGTCTCGCTGCGGGCCTTGCCGAGATAGCGCAGCACCTGCGGCGCAGCGAAGGTCGCAAGCAAGGCTAGAATGCCGAGCACCACCAGCAACTCAAACAAGGTAAAGCCAGCTTGCCCGCCTACGCTCGGTCGGTGCCGATGCCGCAACTTGAGATCGAGCAGCATGCGCGCAAACCCCAAAATCCCGCCTCGATTTTTCCCGCACAATGCGCCGCGCGCCCAAGGCCTGGCAAGTCAATTCCTGGCGATAGGCGTGGCTGTCGTAGTCCCATCATACCACAGCGCTTAAAGCGGTCCGTAGAGCCAGACCAAGCCAGGTGCCGAAGGCTAAGAACGGCCCGAAGGGAACGCGCGATGTGGCCGACAGCGAGCCCGTGCGCCAACCGCGGATCAAGAGGCCAAGCAGGGCCGACCCGCAGGCCAACAACAGCACACTCGGCAAGGCTTGCATGCCCAGCCACGCGCCCGCGGCGGCCAACAGCTTGGCATCTCCCAGGCCAAGGCCCGGCCGACCGCGCGAGCTTGGCGTAGGCGAAGGCGACACCCGCCAGCACGGCAAAGCCAAGGAGCGCGGAGGGCGGCCTGCCACCATAACGAGGCCTCCATCACCAGGGGTGGCGGCAACTCCGAGCGCCGTCAGGGGCAGGGTCAGCGCATCCGGTAGTCGATAGACGTCCAGGTCGATGGCGCTGAGCGCGGCGAGGGTAAGGCGCAAGCACGCTCGAGAGCAGCACCCCTCCAGCTCGAAGCCCTCCCGCAACGCGAAGGGGGCGGCCACCAGCGCATAGAGCCCGAGAAAGGCCGCCGTCGCCGTGAGCGGCAGCCCCGACGTCCAGCCGCCGCCAGCCTCGTCCTGCGGCGGGGCCACGTCAGATCGCCGCGAGCGCGCTGTTGCGCTTATCGGTGATCAGCATCGAGCACCGGGCTTGTGCGTGATGCAGATGCGAGGGTCGCGCCGCCTCGATGGCGACCTGCGGCGTGACGCCGCAGGCCCAGAACAGCGGCAGCTCTCCCGCGCGCATTGTCGCGGGGATCGCCGAAGTCGGGCCGCATGATGTCGCGGATGCCGATCGCCTCGGGCATGGCCGATGTGCACCGGCGCACCATGCACGGCCGGAAACCGCGAGGTGATCTGGATGACACCGAATGGCATCGGCCGGGCGTGAACGGCGCGCATCGACACCACCATCTTGCCCCGGAAGCGTCCTGCCGGCACGCAGTCGATGCTGGTGCGATACATCGGCACGGTGGCGTCATCCTCGATGTGGCGCAAAGCGGATGCCGGCCTGCAAGATCGGCAGTTCGAAGGAGAACGAGCAGCCCGAGCACGAAGGTGACGAGCTCTTCCGACCAGTACTTGCGGATGTCGAGCGGCTCATCGATCAGCTTGCCGTCCTTGAACACGCGGTAGCGCGGCACATCGGTGCGGATGTCGATGTCGCCGAGATCCGGCAGCGGTGGGATCGCCGGGCGCGCCCATGCCGATGAGCGGGCACGGCTTGGGATTGCGCTGGCAGAAGGCGGCGAACTCGAGCGCCAGGTCCTTCGGCAAGATGCACAGGTTGCCCTGCACGTATTTTGGCGCGACACCCGCGGTGTGACCGGCATACTCTGCGGCGCGAATGATCCTGCAGCGCCTCGGCCGGCTCGACAATCTCCATCATGGTGTTGGCGGCCGAGCCGGCTGGCTTTTTCTGCATCGTGGCCTCCACAGGTGCGTGCAATCGGCGGCGCCGATGGCGTGAAAACCTCTATAGCACGCCGGCCCGCCGTGAGGTCAGCGACGATGGGCGCAGGCGCGCGGAGGAGTTTAGCCCATGGCAGCGGACGGGTTTGCCGGCTGGCCGGGACGCTCGCCGCGGGGTCGGCCGGCCCGCCTATGCCGCGTCGCGCTGGCGCCAGTTTTCAGCGCGCGGCGGATCGCCGGCCCGAGCGGCTATTTGCGCAGGAGGCTTGCGCGCACGGCGGATTGGGCATTGATCGACCGCGTCGCCGCCGCCACAGCAGTGGCTACTCGGCCTCGGTCACGAATGCGCCCCATTCCGCTGCCGGCTTTGCCGGGCTCGGCGGCGGTTTCGCCGATCGTGCGCTTGTTGCCCATCGTCGCCCCGCGCCAGCGTTCCACGACGGAATGGATGAATGCGCTGTCGACCCCGTGGTTGGAATCGACGCTGAGCTCTCGACTCGCTGCGCGGGATCATGTGCTGGGGCAGCTCGCTGAAGCGCAAGCGCGTCGGCAGGGCCGACGCCCTCGCCGAAGGCGAACTCGCGCGTGCCGAGCGAGGGCAGGAATGCCAGAGGCTTGCGGCCGCGTCCGAAACGGCCGAGCGGATGATGTTCTGGTCGCGCTCGTTCGCCATGCGCATGACGAACAGGGTATTGCACTGCGAGATGATGGTCGCGTCGAGCTCCGCCGGGCGCTGCGTCACCATGCCGAGGAAGACGCCGTACTTGCGGCCTTCCTCGGCGATGCGCGAAATCGCCTCGCGGGTCGGGCCGAAGCCAATGCTTTTGTCGCCGGGCGCATAGCGGTGGGCCTCCTCGCACACGAACAGCAGCGGCACCGCGCCATCGCTCCACAAGCCCGAAGTCGAACGCCATGCGGCCGAGCACCGGACGCAACCGGGTCCACCACCTCCGACGGGAAGCCGGCAAGCTGCATCACGGTCATCGGTTTGCCGTTCGCAGGCAAACGGAACAACTGGCCGACCACCTCGGCCATCGTGTCGCCCCGACGTTGGCATTGTCGAACATGAAGGCGTAGCGCGGGTCTTGCCGCACGGTTTCGATGCGGGCGACCAGGCGACTGAATTTCGAGGTCGAGGAACGGTTCTCAAGTTTGCCCATGCGCTCATCGATCAGGCTGACCAGATCGGACAGGCGGTAGGGAACGGGCGTGTCGACCGTGAAGCCGTATGGCTCGAGTCGACCTTTGCGCAGCGACTGGCTCTCGGCGCCGCGCGCTGCGGCAAACAAGTTCTGGCCTGCGGGATCACCTGCGAGGATTTCCACCTCGTCCTCGAGCCCCGGCCGGCCGCGGAAGAAGAGCGTCGACCGTCTCCTCGAAGTTGAACAACCAAAACGGCAGCTTGAGGTTCTTCGGGGTGAGGATTTGGGCGCGTTCGCTGGAACGAGTGGCCGTATTCGTTGTGTGGATCGATCAGAAAGATGCGCAAATTCGGGCGCACCTCAAGGATGGCGCGCAACAGTACCGCGACCCCGCTGATTTGCCGACGCCCGTGCTGCCCAGGAGCGCGAAGTGTTTGCCCAGCATGTCGTCGACTTTAATGGCGGCCTCGATCGAGGCGTCCTGCTGCGGCTTGCCGATCTTGATGATCGCCGCGCCGCAGGTGCCGAACACCATGCGCAGGCTGTCGCTGCTCGAGAGGCGGGCGGCGTCGCCGATCATCGGATAGCGGGTGATACTACGCTGAAACGAGGAGAGTGCCGTGGTCATGCGTGCGGATCTCGCCGAGAAGATCCACCCTTGCCAGCGGGCCTCGGGCTTGCGCGGCAGCGGCCTTGTCGGTCCCGTCCACCCGTCGGTGATCACCGCCACCACCGCAGGAGGCGTCGGTCTCAACGCCGAGGAAGGTGCCGATCGTATCCGCGCCGGTTCGACGGCAAGCTGGGGGTTTGCGTCAAGGCGGATGTTGGCTGAGGATCCGCCGATGGCGACGACGTGCCCGAGCGGGGCGAGCGCGGTGTTGACGAAGAAAGCGTAGGCAACCGGGACTGGAGATGACGAGATTGCGCAGTCAAGGCGCAAACAATCAAGAAAGCGCGTAAGACCGGCCGTCGGCCGACCTAGGCCTCGGCAAAACCAGGAGATTTTTTCGCCCACTGCCGCCGCCCAGCGGCCCCTATGAGGAGGTTAGCCAGACAAATGCCCGGCAACCTTGAGCGGCGCCATGCGCGCCATGGCCTACAACAATGCCTGGGCCAATCACCGCTTGCACACGGCCTGTGCCGCCCTCTCGAAGACCGAATTCGAGGCAGCGCGAACCGGCTTCTTTCCTCGCTCAAAGCGACGCTTAACCACATTCTGATCATCGATTGGTCTCTACGTCGACGCCCTGGAGGGAGGCAGCCTGGGTCCGGCCGCCTGGAGCAACCAGCTGCCCTGCGCTACGCTCGCCGAGCTCACACCCGAGCAGGCGCGCGTCGATCGCCGCTTGATCGCTTTTTGCGAGGCGCTGACCGAGGCGGCCTTGAGCGGTCGCAGCCGCGTGCAGCGCAGCGATCATGTGCAAATCGAGCGCACCGATCGGCTGCTGATGCATCTTTTCCAGCATCAGCAGTGCACCATCGCGGCCAGGCGCACGCTATGCTGAGTGCAACCCCCGTCAAGCCGCCGCAGCTCGATGAGTTTTTTTCCGAAGGCGAGGCGCCGCTGCGCGCCGGCGAGTTTGCCAAACTCGGCTGGACGGAAGCCCAGATCTGGTCCGGTTGATGATGCTTGCCTCCCCGTTGCCATTGGGCGCAAGTGGCGCGGGCGAAGTTCACCGCCGGGCGTGGCGAGGTGACGCCTGGGGTTACTTTGCGAGGTCGCAAACGGGCGCGTTTGCGGGTTGGTCGGCAAAAAAGCGCGCTCCTGCTTTTGCTGCGCGCTCGGCCGGTCTAGGCTCGCTCGCCACAGGAGGATGCCGATGCAGAACAGCGATAAGATCTGGCAGCTCGTCGATGCGCGCAAAGACGCCTATGAGGCGCTCTCCGACCGCGTCTGGGAGATGCCGGAGATTTGCTATACCGAGTATCGCTCCGGTTGCCGAGCACGGCGCCATGCTGGAACAGGAGGGGTTCCGTATCACGGAGAACGTGGCCGGCATCCCGACCGCCATCATGGGTGAAGCGGGCGACGGCGGGCCGGTGATCGCCATCCTCGGCGAGTACGACGCGCCTGCCCGGTCTGTCGCAGGTTGCCGGCATCGCCGAGCCGAAGGAGCTGGTCGCCCGGCGGCCACGGCCACGGCTGCGGCCACAACATGCTGGGCTCGGCGGCGCTGCTCGCCGCGACCGCGGTCAAGAACTATCTGGCCGCAGCAAGGCATCAAGGGCCGCGTGCGCTACTACGGCTGTCCGGCCGAGGAAGGCGGGTGCGGCCAAGGTCTTCATGGTACGCGCCGGCCACTTTCGAGGACGTCGATATCGCCATCACCTGGCATCCGGCCGCCATCAATCGGGTCGATGATGCCGTGAGCCTCGCCAACACGCGGATCGATTTCACGCTTCAACGGGCCGCGCCTCGCACGCGGCGGCGGCGCCGCATCTCGGCCGCAGCGCGCTCGACGCCGTCGAGCTGATGAATGTCGGCGTCAATTACATGCGCGAGCACATGCCTGCCGGACGCGCGCATCCACTACGCCATGATCGATGCCGGTGGCGTGGCGCCCAACGTGGTGCAGGCGACAGGCCACGGTGCGCTATGCGGTGCGCGCGCGCGCGATCTGCCGGGCATGCATGCGCTCATCGATCGCGTCAAGAAGGTGGCAGCAAGGCGCCGCCCTGATGACCGAGACGAACGTCGAGCCTTAAGGTCGTGAGCGCGGTTTCCAACCTGCTCGGCAACACGCCGCTCGAGCAGGCCATGCAGCGCCAGTTCGAGCGCCTGGGACCACCGCCTTTCGACGCCGCCGATCGCAAGTACGCCGCCGAAATCCAGGCGACGCTCTCGCCCGAAGACATCGCCTCGGCCTATGCTCCGCGCCGGCGTGCCCGCGCGCGCCGACAATCCCGCTGTGCGATTTCATCGTGCCCTACGGCACCAAGGGTGCCGCGATGATCGGCTCGACCGACGTCGGCGACGTGAGCTGGGTGGTGCCGACCGTGCAGGCGCGCGGTGGCCACGCACGCGATCGGCACGCCGGGGCATTCCTGGCAGATCACCGCGCAGGGCAAGTCCGGACAGGCCAAGAAGGGCATGGTGCATGCCGCCAAGGTGATGGCCGGTGTGGCCGTCGATGCGCTGCACGATCCAATCGCTGATCGCGCGCGCCAAGGCCGACCACAAGGCTCGCACCGACGCCACGCCCTACGACTGTCCCCTCCCTGACGGATGCTCACCCCGCCGCTGCAGCCGCGGCCGCCGACCGCCTAGGCGCCCGCCAAACGCCTCCTCACTAACGCCGGTGCCGTCGGCTCGTGGCGGACGCTTGCAATTTACCTGTATATGCAGTTAAATTGCTGCATGCGCGCCCACGGCAAACTCGGAGAAGCCAAATCGGTCGGCTGCACCTGTCTTCGCCTGCGCAAGGCTTCGCGGCGGGTATCGCAGATCTATGACCGAGCGCTGGAGCCCTGCGGCCTGACCGTTACGCAATACGGCCTGCTGGGGCATATCGCGGCGTTCGATGGTATTGGCGTCGGCGCCCTGGCGGCCAGGATGGTGATGGATCCGACCACGCTGACACGCAACCTCAAGCCGCTGCTCGAGCAAGCCCTTGTCGTGCTTGTGCCGGATCCGGCGCGATCGGCGCGCACGCCGCCTGCACCTGACCGCGGACGGACGGCGGACATTTGCCCAGGCCAAACCCGCATGGAGACGCGCGCAACTGCACCTCGAGCGGGTGCTCGGCGAACGCGACGCGCCCGCGCTAAATGCCGTTCTCGATCGCGTCCTTGCGCGATTGGCCGAGGCACCGGAGGCCGCCCGCGAGCGCGCCATGACCGTTGCCTTGCGACCGATCGAAATGGCGAGGGATTGGCGGGCGATGCCGGCGCGAAATCGCGGCCGCCGTGCGTTTCCGCTTTCAGGGAGAGGCTGAGCCCATGCCAAACAAGTCCATGACCACAACGCTGCCGGCGTGGCTGTCGATCCTGATCGTCGGCAGCATTGTTGGCGTGTCCATGGGCCGGGCTCAATCCATGGGCCTCTACCTGGCGCCCATCACCCAGGCGCTCGGCATCGGTCGGGAATCCTTTGGCCTGGCGATGGCGCTCACCCAGCTGCTGATGGGCATCGGCGCGCCGCTGTCCGGCGGCTTGATCGATAGATTCGGTGCCGGGCCTGCGGATCACGGTCTGCGTCCTGTCAACCATCGCCGGCCTGTGGTGCATGTATGCGGCGACCACCTCGGCGCATCTACTCGCCAGCGGCGTCCTGATGGGGTTCGGCGTCAGCGGCACCGGCGTCACCTCGCTGGTGGGCACGGTCAGGCCGGCTGGCTCCCCGCACAAGCGCCTGAGCGCCATCGCCTCGGTCGGCATGGCGGCAGGTATTGGCGGCTTCGTGGCCCTACCGGTCATGCACCTTTTGATCGAAATGGTGGGCTGGCAACAGAGCCTGCTTTGGCTGATGACAATCACGGCGCTGCTGATCCCGCTCGCTTGGCCGATCAGCGGCCGACCGGCCAACGGCGGTGCCGGCAGGCCGCAGAGCTATAGGGGAGGCTTTGACGGAAGCCTTCCGCCATCCGAGCTATTGGTTGCTGACGGCAGGGTTCTTCGTCTGTGGCTTCCACGTTGCCTTCATCATGGTACACCTGCCGGCGTTTACGCTCGATCAGGGACTGCCGGCCTGGGTCGGCCCGCTGGCCTTGTCCGTTGTCGGCATTGCCAACATCCTCGGCACCTTCGTTGCCGGTCAATCGGGCCGCTGGCTTGCAAAACGCCAGGCGCTCAGCCTGATCTACCTTGGCCGCTCCGTGCTGTTCCTCGGCTTCCTGTTGCTCCCCATGACCTCGGTCACGGTGATCGGACTTTGCGCCCTGCTCGGGCTGCTTTGGCTTGCCACCATTCCCCTCACCAGCGGCCTGGTTGCCACCTTCTTCGGAACCACCTGGATGTCCATGCTGTTCGGCATCGTGTTTCTGTCGCATCAGGTCGGCTCTTTTCCTTGGCGTATGGCTGGCCGGCCGCCTCTATGACATGACCCAGTCCTATGATGCCATGTGGTGGATCTCCATCGCCTTGGGCCTGCTATCGGCGCTCGTGAATTGGCCGATCCAGGAGAAGCCCGTGGCGAGGATTGCGGCGCAACGGCTTGGGGCCGCATCCTAGCTCGGGTCGCTTGCCCCGCCCAATCAGCTGGCGTCGTAGGCGCCGTTGATGGCGCCAACATAACGCGCCACGGAATTGCGCAGGATCTCTTTGGCGCCCGTGGAGATCACGCGGTCGAAGAAATGGCTGTAGACGCGGTCGAAGGCGAACGGTTCCAGGGCCGCGGCAATCGCCTCGACCTGCGCCGCCGAGAGCGGGATCATGTTCGGGTAGCTGCGCATGAAGGTGAAGGATTTGCGATCCATATTCACCGTCGCCATGTCCGCGCTCAATATACACCGCGTCCGCCGGCGCCCTTGGCCCAGTGCAAGGCGCTGCCGCCCGCGAAATGTCCCCGCAGCGAATCAGCGTCATGCCGGGAGCCAGGTCGTGTCTCACGCCATCCCAGAAGCGCAGGTGCGAATGGGGCCGCACGACCCACTTGCGGTCGGCCGCGTTGAGGAAGACCGGCACGTCGAAGGCCCGCGCCCACTCCTCCATGGTTGTGTAGAAGTGAGGGTGCGAAATGCGCGATGTGCCTTTAGGCCGCCGAGAGGCTTTGATCAAGGTGATTGTGGCGGCATGCCAGCAACGAGATGCAATCCACAGCACGTTGCCGCCGGCGTCCAAAATCAGCAGCGCGCGCTCGCCCGATGGCGAACACCGGTTGCGTGCCGATGCCGATCAGGCCGGGCTCGTGCTCGCGAAAGGCATTGAGGTGGCCGACCGAGGTGCCGTTGCAAAGTCGTCCATGCCTGTCCGCCGGGTGGCACGAACTGCCGTTCCTCCTGCAGATCACCACCTCTCCGCCGGGCCCTGGCTCGGCGGGTGCTGAGTGCCGCACGCCGTGCAGATGTAGGCCTGCATGAACCCTCCCTATCGCCAAAGATTGATGTCGCCAAAGGTTGAGCCGCGCGTCGCTCCAAGCCGCGCACGTCTTCAACACGTTAGCGGCGATCTGGCCGCCTTTTCAAACGCCGGGCTAGTCGAGCTTGATGTTGGCCGCCTGGATCAGCTCGGCGTTGACCTTGATATCCTGCACCAGATGGGCCGCCATTTCTTGTGGCGTCTGCAGCGGCACCACGGCATTGACGGCCAGCACTTTCGCTTTCATGTCCTCGGTCTTGGCGATCTCGACGATCTTGGCGCTGAACTTGGCGATAATAGTTCTTGGGCGTGCCGGCAGCGCGCGAAGATCGAAAACCAGATGGGCACTGTCAGGCGCCCGTGATGCCGAGTTCAGTCAGGTTGGCACCTCGGGAAGTTTGGGTGACGCACGCTGCCGTTGATGTTGAGTAGGATCAACATGCCGATCTTGGCATCGGCAGCGAAACGGGCTCGTTCATCATATGCGCGTTGCCCGGCAGCACGTCGTTGAGCGAGTCGCCGCCGCCGCGGTAGGGCACGTGCAGGGATATCGATGCCGGCCTTGAGCTTCAGCATTTCCAGGCGCAGGTGCGTTGAGGTCCCGCTACCCGAGGAGGCGAAGGTCAACGTTGCCGGGGATCTTCTTGGCGTATTCGACCATCTCCTGGAAGGTCTTCACGCCGACCGAGGGATGGATGACGAAGCCATTGATGATGTCGCCGACGCGGCCGACCGGCTCGAAGCTCCTCAGCGGATCGTGGGCGTCTTGCGCAGGCTGGGCAGCACCGCCAGCGGCGCATTGGCGTGAGCAGGGATAATTATAGCCATCGGGCGCGGCCTTGGCTGCCGCTTAGGTGCCGATCATGCTGCTGGCCCCGCCACGGTTCTCGATCACGAACGGCTGGCCAAGCGCTTGGCCCAGCTACGTCGGCCCACGGGCGACCGATGGCATCGGTTGCGCCCCGGGCGTAGGGCAGAATCGAGCCTGACGCTCCGTTCCGGCCAGGATTGCGCCCGTAGCGCGTCGGCGCAGGCCGCAACGATGGCGAGGAATGCCAAAACAAACCCAAGAAATTGTCGGCGCTGCATTTACCCCTCCCGAAGAATCCATACTCCTTGCTCGGTCGATGCCAGATCGCTGCAACGACGTCTTTTGCGCCCGCTGCTTGCGATCGGGCGGATAGGACGTAGACGACACTAGCAGCCGTGTGCCTGAGCTGCGCCCCGGCATCGGTTTTCGCTGGCCGGTGGCTTGCGGCGCCACGGCGAGCGGGTGCACTCTAGAGGCACGAGCCTTTGAGAGGAGGACCCCATGGCCGCGCCGGCGCAACGCTCCGTCATCCACGACGACATCAGGCCTAACACCGACCCGGAAGCTCGCTTCGCGCTTCTGAGACGTACCGAACATGGCCTGGGAGAAGACCAAGTTTCCCGGTATCCAAATCAAGGTGCTGCTATGCGGACGATGACGGCATCACCACGGCGCTCTTCAAGCTCGCGCCGGGCGCCGTCGTGCCGTTGCACGAGCACACGGCGCTGGAGCAGACCTACGTCTTGGAAGGCACGCTGGAGGATCACGAGGGTGTGTGTGGTCCCGGGCAGTTCGTCTGGCGTCCCGCCGGCAACCAACACGAGGGCGACCGCGCCCAACGGTGCCCTGATCCTCGGTTTTCCTCAAGCCCAACCGCTTCGCCTACGGCGAGGGTTTTTCACCGAGGCCGGCGAACGGTAGGCCGCAGTCCGGGCAAAGGGCCGCGGCGAAGAGGACGCTTGGCGAATGGCATGGCTTGAACCCATCACCTTGTCGAGCGGCCGCGTCACGCTGGAACCGTTGGCCCAGAAGCATTGCCCTGATCTGGTGCAGGCGGTCGAAGATGGCGCGCTGTGGCGGCTCTGGTATACGACCGTCCCGAGCGCCCGAGCGCATGCAGGCCGAGCTCGAGCGCCGGCTGGCCCTGCAGGCTGCCGGATCGATGCTGCCGTTTGCCGCCGTCGACAACGGTACCGGCAAGGCCGTCGGCATGACCACCTACATGAACGCAGAGCCGGCGCATCGGCGCCTCGAGATCGGTTCGACCTGGTACCGCAAGGCCGTGCAGAGGACCGATTTCAACACCCGCTGCAAGCTGTTGCTGCTCACCCACGCCTTCGAGACGCTCGACGGCATCGCCGTCGAGATTCCGCACGCATTTCTTCAACCACCAGAGCCGGCGCGGCATCGAGCGACTGGGCGCTAAGCTCGACGGCATCTTGCGCAACCACCAGCTCGCCAGCAACGGAACGCTGCGCGATACCTGCGTCTACAGCATCATCGCCGCCGAGTGGCCGACCGTGAAAGCCCACCTCACCTATCGGTTGCTGCGGCGCGGCTGCTCCCCACTCTAGCGCCATCAGCCCCATCAGCACTGTTTTCTAAGGGCAAACTTGCTGTTTAGCATTTGTCTGATAATGCATTCAGCGCCACCGGAACCATCAGATAGCGTCGGCTTCCGGCCACTGGCGCGCACCGCTTGCGTCGCGCTTTCAATTTGCCGGCCAGCACAGCCATCACCGGATCGTGCCGCAAGTCGTCGTGGTCGTTGAGATCCTCATAGCCCAGCGCAATCCCAACCACCCGCTGGCCGACCAGCGTCGTGGTTGCGTATAATGCTCTCCGCCTCGCGCCGGTCGGTGAAGCAGGTAGCAAACCGCCCAATCAATCGGACTCGGCTTTGTCGGTCGCACCCAATAACAGGGCGCCGGCATCCGAGGCTGATCACCCCACCGTCCGAATGCGCCCACAACTGACCGGCTTTGTCAACGGTTCCGAATCCAGCGAGTGCCCTGCCTACACTCTGCTCGCCATCGGGGTTCTTCTCCGTTTCACGCGAAAGTGTTCAGCAAAATAACTTTCGCTGATTCGGAGCCCCGATGTGCTCAATACCTTGAGAATTTTGGGCGATAAGCATGCCCGGACGATATGCCCTAACTCCAGCAGCAAAGAAAAGGCCGCTGCCGGAAGCAGACTGAAACCCTACTTGGTTTAAAGCGGCTTGAGGCTTCTCTCGTGCAATGCGTTGGCGCAAAGCTAGGGCATCAACTGTGAGCACCGTCGGATTGTGCTCCCACTGCGATCCTCGGGTGCGAATTGATAACCGTGCCACCGGGCGAGCAACCACGTGGTTCATCCGCTGGGCATGTCTTGGCTGGCGCACTAACGGGTTACCGGAAAACCGCGGCGAGATAACCCCGCCCCTTAACTGCCGCGGCTAGGGCGGAGCCATGTCTGAATCATCGAGATGGTTCTCGCCTTTCTTTTAGGGCAGGCCGCGAGATACCACTGCGACGCCACTCAGATAGGGTCTCTAGCCGTCTTCCACTTTCTTTTTGCAGAGGTGCCTCTGGAAGGCAACGCTGGCGACTAGTTCGCCCATGATGGACCTGTACCCTTCGCGAAACCCATCAGCAGATGTTTTGCTGACGTGGCGCCTATAAGAATGGCCATGGACGCACTCTGTTCTATCGAGAAGAAGCACCGTTCATCACGCCGCAATTTTGTTCGCAGCGGCCGTTATACTCACCGGCGAGACGGTTTGGCAGATGGAGTGGAAATGCAGAATCGCCCCGAGCTGACCCCGCGTAAAACCGTTGCACTCTTGCGCGCACTCATCAGTTGATGGAGGCGGAACAATCTTTCGAGATCCTCTCGCAATCGCGATCTCTTGCGAAGACGTGGATGCCATCTCTGGTTTCAGGGTGAGAGCATCCCGGGTTCGATCGACTACGACTGTTCACAGTGGCCCCGCAGCCGCTTCGCGGAGGATTGCATTACGAGTGCTGTCGCTCGCGGCGTGCGCCGGCAGTGTTACTGGGAGCTGGTCTCGATACCTTCGGGCTTCAGCAATCCCCACGCGCGAAAGAATTCGCGAGTGTTCGAGGTGGACCGTCCGGAAACTCAGCAATGGAAGCGTGAATGTTTGGCTAAGGCAAACTTGCAGATTCCTAACTGGCTGAGCCTGGCCACGGTAGATTTTGGCAGCAGGCCTTCTTGAGCGCTTGAAAGCTGTCGAGGTTTAACGACGATCCGGCCTACCTTCTCCACTGGCAGGGTGGTGCCATGCCTATCCCGAGGGGGCCGTCTTCAGCAACGCTTTCCTCGTCGCAAGGCTGCCCGATGCAGAGGTGGTATTTGACTAGATGCGAACCGGTTGACGCTATCCGCCGGAGCGCCGTGCTCGCTACGAGGCGCTGATCGCAAGCCCTGCGGCTGCCGGCGAACCTTGGCTGGAGCTTCTTCGTTCCCGACGAGTTAGAGGGGCGCTCTGTGCGATCGGGTTCGGCGAAATCGAAGGCCATATCGCCTAGGGACATTGCTGACCTCCGCTACTTCGGCGAGCAAGACCTCGCCCAGGAATGCGCCCGGAGCACACATTATCCGTGCGCGCGTGCACTGAGTTCTTGAAGATGCTGCACCGGGCGAAGAAAGATAAACGAAGAGACCGCGCCCCACCCGGATCCGCCGCCAAAGCCTCAGTGATAGTAGGCAGCCTGATGAGCCTGCCGGGTCAGAATGGACGCGATCAACTCGCGAAGTCGGCAAATGAAAGCGTCGGTGCGCTCTATCTGTTGCCGGACCTCCTCATCCGACATTTTGCCTGTTCCGCTTCAGTTCGTCGGCTAGGCGCTGGGCGCAGATGATTGCACATCGGTTGTGGCAGTTCAAAGATATGCACCAGCCTTCCGCCGCAGCGCGCCAGATCATGCCCGCTGATACGTGCGGGCCAGCCACTGAGATGGGTCAGCGTAAGCCCTATGACATCGTCCATAAATTCTTCAGTGCTCACTTCCTACGAGCATGGTCTTGCGCTCTTGCTCATGATCTTCGTATCTCAAGCAGCTTTGCCTTATGCCGCCGCAAATCAGCATCGGCAGCTGCCCGCTGGCGCCTTCCTATATTCTTCACGCAGGTGCCGGATCTATAGCGGCGCCGGCTACTTCATCCAGGAGATAGCCCGCACCGGCGCGCCCAAGGATCCCCTCGGCTTTTGTCAGCCGCGACACGTTCCGCCGTGTCATGTCGAGTGTGAGCAGCCAACACGCCACCATTAACTCGCGGGGGTTCGCCAGTTCCACGGTACGCCACGGCCGCCGTGATTCGCTGACGGACTCCAGCGCAACTTCTTTAGCGGCTGGCTCCAGCCATCGGCTCCGGATCCCAAAGCAAGGTGCCGCAGGGCAAGCATTTCGCGCTGATCCTGGGATCAATGCAGTGCTATGTTTTCCGAAGCCGAATACGCGCAATGGATGCCGTCCCGCGGACCTCCGATGAAATCCGTGCCCGGCAGGGACCCGCGCTTCGCGCAAAGCAAGGTGTTTGCATGCTGCTGATGCTGGCGCTGCCGGTGCCTGTTTGCGCGCATTTATACCACGGCAAACAATCGAAGTCCGAAATTCACCAGCGCAGCCACGGCATTGCGCGCCGTGGAACTGCTGCTAAACAAGGCCAACAGAGTGCGAAATCGCTGAATTGGAGCAGCTGGCGACATTCCACAAACCGGGAATGCCGATTTTCTTAACTCTCTGGATTTCGTTTATTAAATGCGTTGGTTTATACCTAGGTATAAACTCTTCGACGCCTGTGATCGCTTTACGACGGGAGAGAATATCTGACCATTGTTTAGTAGGAGGCGATTGAATGAAAAGAAAACCACGCTCAGGTAACGGATTTGAGGTCGTGAGAGATGTGGCAACCTAGTGTCTGGCGGTGATTGATGGGACAAAATGATGCCCCTATTTGTTAGTCGGCTTTCAGCTTATGATTATTCAAGGAGCTGAAAGCACTGAAAGGATGGGAGGTAGTAACTTTGAGTTGTCGGGTCGTGAACCCGCGCCTGCATTCAGGTCACTCATCGGCCGGTGGTTCGGGTTCGACCGAAGGCCGGACGCTGGCGAGGCCCCATCGCCAGCCGATCTAAGCGGGATGTGATTTGTTCGACGCGATCCCGGTTGCCCGCAGAGGACTGCTGCTTGGCTTTCGCGGCGATCCACGCTGATCAGGCCGCAACCGCGCCGCCAACGCCCACCCAGTCATGGCCTACCCGAAGCGAAGCGAGGCCTCTGAGGAACCCGGGAGCCTGAGACCGGCGCTCGGCGCGTTACTACGGCGGCGGGATCGCCTCATGTTGCTTCCCAAGCTTCCCCACCGATCTGCGTGGGGAAGTACGCCGGAAAGCCCGCCGCTATCGGGGTTTTGCTCACTTCCCCACTGTTGGCACCGATCAGTTGTACAAGCCGCGCGCCGGCGTAGGCGCCGGGGCACCGTGCTAGCGGATTATCCCCGCCGGGCCTTGTCGGTACTTCTCCACGATGGCGAGGTCGGGATCGACGCCGAGGCCCGGCCCCGTCGGCACCCGCACCTTGCCGTCCTGCCGCCAGCATGGCTCGCCGATACGGGCTTGCCTCCAGGTTGGCGTAGATGCTTCTCCAGCAGCGTGTCGGTTGCGAGCGAGCAACAAGGTGGATCGAAGCCAGATTGCCGGGTCCGAAGTAGGCGCAGTGGGGGATCGAGCTCGACCGAATGCGCCCTCGGCGGCGGCCACGATCTTGCGCATCTCGGTGATGCCGCCGATCTTGCTGACGCTGGGCTGGGCGATGTCGATCGAGCCCTTCTGGAACATGTCGACGAAGTCGTGCAGGCCGGCGGCGTTCTCGCCCGCGGCGATGTGCGTGGCGCCGCCTCGACGCACGCGGGCGAGGCCCGTCATGATCCTCCGGCGGCCACACCGGCTCCTCCAGCCAGTAGCAGATTGATAGGGCCGAAAGGCACGTTCCATCTCCAGCGCCTGCGCCACGCTCCAGGGGCAGTTGACGTCGTTCATGATGGCGATGTCCATCTCCGGCGGCCTCGCGTGCCGCCCGCACGGCGCCAACGCGTATGCTCGTGCAGCTTGATGTGCGTGAAGCCTCGCTCGACCATTCTCCGCACAGATCTTGCCCACCGTCGCCGGCGCGCCGTAGCGCATCAGGCTGGCGTAAGCGCGCACTTCCTTGCGGCGCGCACCCCTAACAGGTCGCACAGCGGCAGGCCGGCGCGCTTGCCGGCAATGTCCCACAAGGCGATGTCGATGCCTGAATGGGCGTAGACGACCGGACCGTTGCGGCCGAAGATGTGGAAGGCCTGCGCGGCCTCGCGATGCAGCGCCGCGATGTCGGTTGCCTCCTTGCCGATGAACCAAGGGCCGACGTAGCTCTCCAGCGCCGTCTTGGTCGCCGGAATGATGGAGTGGCCGAACCCCTCTCCCCATCCCGTGATGCCGAGATCGGTCCCCACTTCCACCAGCAGATGGTCCATGCTGGGAAAGCGCAGCCCCGCGAATTCCTGCTTGGGCGCACCCATGTCGAAGGGGATGCGCACGTAGTGCGTGCGAATGGAGGTAATCTTCATGGCGTGCTCCTGCCGGCGGGCGAGATTGTCCGCTCCTCGGCGCGCATGTTAGCCTCGGCCGGCCAGCAAAACGAAGAATTAAGGAGGACGTCCGTGACGTTGAGGAAAGCCGCAACCCTATTGTGCGCTGCCGCGCTAATGCCCTTGGGCGCCGCCGCCCTGGCGGAGACCCCAAGCGTGGCGGCATTCTCAACTTCGCGGTAGTGGCCGAGCCCCCGACCACCGATTGCCACGCCACCACGACCTTCGCGATGGTGCATCCGGTGGCGCCGCAATACTCAACGCTGCTGATGTTCACGGGGCCCCATGACAACATCAAGATCGAGGGCGACCTGGCGGAGTCCTGGGAAGTCTCCAAGGATGGGCTCACCTACACCTTCAAGCTGCGCAAAGGCGTGCAAGTTCCACGACGGCTCCGACTTCACCGCGCAGGACATCAAGGCCACCTACGAGCGCATCGTCAATCCGGCCCCGGGCGTCGTCTCCTCGCGCAAGGCCCAACATCAGGACATCAAATCGATCGAAACGCCCGATCCCTACACGGTGGTGTTCAAGCTCGGCCAAGTGAACATGTCGATGCCGCTACATTTCGCCTCGCCCTTCAACTGCGTCTACAGCGCCAAGAAGCTCAAGCGAGAACCCGCGCTATCCCGAGACCGAAGTGATGGGCACCGGCGCCTTCAAGTTCGTCGAATACCAGAAAGGCTCACACTGGACGGCCACGCGCTTCGACCAGTATTTCCGCAAGGATCGCCCCTACCTCGACGGCTACAAGGCAATCTTCGTGCGCAGCAACACCGTGGTCGCCGGTCTGCGCGGCGGCCAGTACGACGCCGAGTTCAGGGGCCGCACACCCCAGGAACGCGACCAATTGCTCGAGACCATGAAGGACAAGGTGACGGTGCAGGAAGGGCCGTGGGTGACCAATATCCTCATCACCTTCAATACCGAGCACAAGCCCTTCGACGATATCCGGGTGCGCCAGGCGCTGACCCTTGCCATCGATCGTTGGGGCGGCTCGACCTCGCTCGGCAAGATCTCGTTGATCAAGGGCGTCGGCGGCGCCTTTCGGCCGGGAGCCGAGTGGTCGCTGTCGCCCGACGAGCTCGAGAAAATTCCAGGGTTCTGGCGCGACATTGAAAAGTCGCGTGCCGAAGCCAGGCGCCTGCTGAAGGAGGCGGGTCATTCGAACCTGAAAGTCAAGCTCGTGAACCGAACCATCGATCAGCCGTTCATTCCGGCCGGTATCTATGCCGTCGACCAATGGCGGCGCATTGGCGTGGAGACGGAGCACGTACCGGTCGAAACCAAACTTTGGTTCGCCGCCATGGAGAACGGCGATTTTGACGCGGTGGTGCAGAATATCTCCGACTTTGCCGACGATCCCACCGCCCAGTTCAATACGCTATTGAGCAAGCACACCTCCGGCATCGCCTATTCCCGTCACGGCGATACCAAGCTCGACGATCTGTTCAAGCTGCAGTCGCAGCTCGTCGATCGGCAGGAGCGGATGAAGGTCGTGCACGACTTCGAGCGATACGCCCTGACCACGGCCTATAACGTGCCCTTGCTGTGGTATCAGCGCATCGTCGTCAACAACAAGAAGGTCAAAGGCTGGGATCTACCTCCCAGTCACTTCGTCGGACAAAACCTTGTCGACGTCTGGCTGGACGAATAGCGCGGGCAGCATCGACCAACCCACTATCGATCACCGTCAGCGATCGCCGGTGCCTGCCGCCCCGGCAGGCAGCAGCCGCGCTCAATAGGTGGCGCGACCGCCGGAAATGTCGAACACGGCGCCCGTGGTGAAGGAATTTTCCTCAGAGGCCATCCAAGCCACCATGGACGCCACTTCCTCCACCAGCACGAAGCGGTTGCGCGGAATCTTCGACAGCATGAAGTCGATGTGCTGCTGGGTGATCTGATCGAAGATCGCGGTCTTGGCCGCGGCCGGCGTCACACAGTTGACGGCGATATCATAGCCGGCGAGCTCTTTGCCGAGCGACTTCGTCAAGGCGATAACGCCGGCCTTGGAGGCGGAATAGTGGGCGGCATTGGGATTGCCTTCCTTGCCGGCGATCGAGGCGATCGTAACGATGCGCCCATAGTTCTGCGCAATCATTGCCGGCACGATCGCGCGCGAGCAGATGAATGGCCCGTCGAGGTTGACGCGCATCACCTTGCGCCATTCCTCCACGTCGGTTTCCCAGGTCTTGGCATTGGCTCCCGCGATGCCCGCATTATTGACGAGGATATCGATGCGGCCGAAGCGCCGGACGGTGGCATCAAGCGCTGCGGCAACGGAGGCGGGGTCGGCCACGTCGCAGCCGATCGCCTCGACGTCACCGCCAAGGGTCTTTGCCGTGTTCTGGGCGAGCGTCGTATCTCGATCCCAGATGGCAATGCGTGCCCCCGACTTGAGGAAGCGGTCGGTGATCGCTTTGCCGAAGCCCTGGGCGCCGCCCGTGACCACGGCAGCGCGACCCTTTAGATCAATGATGTTCTTGGCCATGGTGGCTCTCCTTCCCTCGCTCGCCGAGGTGTGGTGTGGTGTCTTGCTGTTTTCGCCGGCGCGCGGCCTGCCTAGCATAGAATGCCTCGCGCTGCGCGGCGCGCCGGGCCGCGAACGGCGGGTGCCGCAGCGGCCTTAAACTTCTGGTTGCATCACAAAGGAAGCGGACCGCGGGGGTGCGTGCGCTCCCCGGGGCCTGCGCGAGGGTGCCGGCACCGGTCCCGCGCCGCTGCCGGCCCAGGAACTGAAGACCCGCGCGGGCAGGGCATGGGGGTAGAGCTCCCGCGGCGCGACACGGCAACGCCTGCGCGGGTGCTATAGGAAACCTCGCAGAAGTGCTAAAGCCAGAGGCGGATGGGCGCAGCAGCAAGGTCTCTCGCAGCCGCTGGTACTGGCGCGCGGCGAGCGCGCGCCGGAGGGAGGTTGCGTGCCATCGGTTTGTCTTGCGCGGTCTCAGCAAACGCTTTCGGCAGCCAAACGGCGGTCGACAACGTCTCGCTCAGGATCGAGCACGGGCAGCTCGTCTGTCTGCTCGGGCCCTCGGGGTGCGGCAAGACCACCATCCTGCGGCTGCTGGCGGGCTTCACCGAACCGACGGTGGGAGAGATTGCCATTGGCGAGCGCGTCGTCTCCGCGCCGGCGCGCGTGCTGCCGCCCGAGCAGCGCAACGTCTCAATGGTGTTTCAGAGTTACGCGCTGTGGCCGCATATGACGGTCGCCGAAAATGTCGCCTACGGCCTGGAGCTGCGCAAACTCGATCGGGCTACCATCGCAGCAAAGCTGGCGGCGATCCTGGCAACGACCCAACTGGCGCCGTTGGCCGAACGCTACCCCGCGGAATTGTCGGGCGGCCAACAGCAGCGCGTCTCGCTCGCGCGCGCGCTGGTCGTGGAGCCCGACATGCTGCTCCTCGATGAGCCCCTGTCGAACCTCGATGCCAACCTGCGCGAAGAAATGCGCTTTGAGGTGCGGCGTCTGCATCAGGCCTATCACTACACCACCGTCTACGTCACCCACGACCAAAGCGAAGCCATGACCACGGCCGACCTGATCGCCGTCATGAATGCTGGCCGCATCGAGCAGCTGGGCTCCCCCACGAAATCTACCGGCAGCCGCGCTCGGAGTTCGTCGCGCGCTTCCTCGGTGGCAGCAACATCATTCGCGGTCAGGCCTCGACGCCAAGCGCCTGGCCTTTGCCGGCGCGACCATCGAGTGCCACAACGCGGCATTTGCGCCGGGCAAGCCCGCCGCGGCCGCGGTGCGCCAGCACGACATCCGTTTGCTTGCGGCCGATCAGGCGGCCACAAGCGCCAATGCGCTCATTGGCACGGTCGTACGCAACGTCTTTCTTGGCGCCACCCGCGACTATATTGTCGAAGTCGGCGGTGGCGTGCCGTTGCGCATTACGGCTGCGCCCGAGGCCGACTTCGCGTCGGGCTCGCAGGTGGGTCTGCTTCTGCCGGCAGACCGTTGCCACGCATTGCTCAACTGAATGCAGCCGAATTCGAGAGAGATCGATCATGGCAAGCGCTATTAGCCGTCGCGCATTTCCCGAGGGCTCGCCACGGCGCTGGCGGCCACCTCTTTGCCCCGTGCGGCGCGGGCGGCGGTGTCCGCCTCCCCGTGACCTCCCAACTCATCGAGGCGGCCAAGAAGGAAGGCAAGGCGGTCTGGTACACCGCGGTCGATCTGCCGGTCGCCGAGCGCATCGCCAAGGCTTTCGAGGCCAAGTATCCCGGCATCGCCGTTCGCGTCGAACGCTCGGGCGGCGAACGCATCTTTCAGCGCATCGGTCAGGAGTACGCCAGCAACATCCATGCCGTCGACGTCGTCAATAGTTCCGATGCGGCGCACTTTATCGTCTGGAAGCGCGATGGCATTCTCGCCGCGTACCTGCCGCAAGATGTCGCCAGCCATTATCCGGCCGAGCAGAGGGATCCCGATGGCCTATTCGCCAGCTGGCGTGTCTGGCTGTGCGTCATCGGCTACAACACCAAGCTGGTGAAGGCGGATGAGGCGCCCGAAGAGCTTCGCCGACCTGCTCGATCCGAAGTGGTCGGGCAAGATCGTGAAGGCCCATCCCGGTTACAGCGGTACCATCATGACCGCGACCTACCAGGTGTCGCGCGACATCGGCTGGTCCTACTTCGAGAAGCTGAGCCAGCAGAAAGTCATGCAGGTGCAGTCCTCCGCCGACCCGCCGAAAAAATTAGCCCTCGGGAACGCGCCGTGATGGCCGACGGCAACGAGTACAACCTGATCCAACTCAAGGAAAAGCGGCGAACCCGTCGAGATCGTCTACCCCAGCGAAGGCACTCCCTGATCATCGGCCCCTCCGCCGTCATGAAGGATGCGCCCAACCCCAACGCCGCCCGTCTGCTGCAAAGTTTCATGTTCTCGGCCGAGTGCCAGCAGCTGATGGTCGACTGGGGTGGCCTGCGCTCCTTCCACGCCGAGGTCAAGGACAAGTGAGGGCCGCAAGCCGCTCAAAGACATCAAGCTGATGAAGGACGATCCTGTGGCCGTGGAAAAGCAGGCCGATCAGATCAAGGCGAAATATACGCAATACTTCAAGGTTTGAAGGGCGAGGTCGGGCTGGGATGGAACATGGCGTCGAGCACGGCGGGCGGCAAGCGGCCCCCAGGCGAGGGGAGCGGTGGCGGCGCGGCCGTCTTGGCGCGCTCTGGCGCCTGGCCTGCCCGCCTCGACGAGCGACGGCAGCAACGGCCAGCGCGCCGCGGCGGCGCTAGCCCGGGTTTTGCCCGCCCGTCGCACCGGCCAGCCCCCGTCGGCGCGCGGGAGCGGCAAAGGCTCCGGGGCCGGGCTCCCATGACCGCCGAGACACTGGCGGCATCGCCGTTGCCCAGCGCGCGCCGCCGCCTCGATCTTTCGGGCGCGGTGATGGCGCTGTTTGCCGCGATCCTAGCGCTTTTGATCATCCTGCCGCTGGCCTGGCTCGTGGTCTTCGCCTTCAGCGACCGGGCGCGGAACCCAACGCTTGGCAACTTTCAGCTGCTGTTCACCGATAAAGCCTTCCTCGACCCGCTGCTCACCACATTCACTCATCGCCCTCTCGGTCAGCCTGATTTGCTGCGCCGTCGCCGCTCCCATGGGCTGGCTGGTGGCGCGCACCGACATGCCCCTGGCGGCGTACCGATCCGCATTGCTCGTCGATGGCCTCCTTCGTCACGCCGCCCTTCCTCGGCGCCATCGCCTGGGAGCTGCTCGCTGCGCCTAACAGCGGTCTCCTCAACCAGCTCTATCGCGGCATGGTCGGCGCCGCCCGCCGACGCGAGGCTGTTCGACATCTACAGTCTGACCGGCCTGATCTTCGTCATTTCCTGCTACACCTTTCCCTACGTCTTCGTGCTGGTCGCCAATGCGCTGGACCGCACGCCGGGCGACCTCGAGGACGCCTCCGCCATGCTGCGGCGCCATCGGCCTGGCGCACGGCGCGGCGCGTCACCATTCCCGCTGGCGCATGCCGGCGCTGTTGGCAGGCGCGCTGGTGGCCTTCCTGCAGGCCATGACGCTGTTCGGCTCGCCGGCGATCCTGGCCTGCCGGCGGGTTTCACACCATGACGACCAAGATCTGGAGCCTCTTTCAGTATCCGCCGAAGCCCGAACTCGCCGCTGCCGCCTCGCTGCCGCTGCTCCTCGCTGACCGTGGTCCTGTTGCGCGGCCAATCGGCGCTGCTCGGCCGGCGCGGCTACGTCGGTCGTCGGCGGCAAAAGCGGACCGCCGCAGCCTGGTTCGCCTTGGCGGCCTACGCTGGCCGCGCCTTGCTCCTGTGCCTTGCGGTGCTTTGCCTGCCCGTGTTCCTGCCCTATGGGGCGCTGCGTCAACGCCGCCTTCTCGCGCATTGCCTCCCAGCCGCTTGGCCTCGGAGACGGTGACGCTTGCACAACGTTCGCTTCGTCTTCTTCGAACTGTCCGCCACCAGGCTCGCCATGCAGTAACACCTTCCTGCTCGGCCTGCTGGCGGCGACGCGCGGGCACGCTGCATTGGCGCTGGTGATCGCCTACCTGACCGCACGCGCCGCCATCACCGGCCACCGGCGTCCTGGCCTTCCTCGCCACGGCGCCGATCGCAATCCCCGGCATCGTGCTGGGCGTCGGGCTGTTCCTCGCCTACACGCGCGGGCCGGTCGTGCTCTACGGCACGCTTTGGATCCTGCTCATCGCCTACGTCACCATCGAGTTGCCCGCGGCCTACCAGCAGCTGCAGTCCGCCTTCCGCGTCGCTGTCACCCGAGCTGGAGGAGGCCGAGCCGCATCCTCGGCGCTTCGCGCTTGCGCACCTTGCGCGACGTCACGGCGCCGCTGCTCGGGCCCAGCCTGATCGCCACCTGGTGCTTCATTTTCGTCGCTGTGATCCGCGAGCTGTCCGCCGCCGTGATCCTCTTCACCTCCGAGACCAAGGTGCTGTCGGTGCTGATCTTCGACCTCAAGGAGAGCGGCGATCTGGGCGCCATCGCCGTGCCTCGGCCTGACCATGCTGATCCTGACCGCCGCCGTCATTATCGCCGTCAACCGCATCCCCGGCTTCAGCGGCGTGCGGCTGCGCAACAATTGAGACGCGCATCGGGCCACCAGGAAGGGGGCGCGGGCGTGGCGCGCGCCAGCGTCCCGTCGCGCTTCGCGCCGGGCCCGGGCAGGGGTGCGCAGGCTGCAAGCCAGATCGGGTTCGTGCCGTTCCGGAAGGCTGGGGCCGGCTCGGTGGCGCGCGAGGCGTAAACCGAGGCAGCGGTCGCCCTTGGCGAAAGCTGTGAGATGCTCGATGGTTCGAGCAGCCGAATTGTGGGTAACGGGTGCCACGTGAGCGATCAGCAACCCTCCATCTCCCAAGTCCTGGCCGACCGCATCGCCGCCGTCGACGGCAGCGGCCTGCCACCGGCAGTCCGCGACACCTGCGCGCGGCTGCTGCTCGACGTCATCGGCCTGTGCGTCGTTGCCCGCAGCTCGGATTACGTACGCCGCCTCGCTGGCCGCATGGCCCGACGCCGGCCCCGCCACCGTCATCGGCCGGGCGCAGCCGCCTCAGTGCAGCCGGCGCGGCCTTCGTCAACGGCACGGCGGCGCACGGCGAGGACTTCGACGACACCTTCGAGGGCGGCCCGGTGCATGCCGGCGCGGTCATCGTCCCGGCGGTGCTGGCTGCGTCGCCGAAGCAGGAGCGTCTCGCCGGGCTATCGGCGCTCAGGGGCATCGCGGTCGGCGTCGAGACCATCTGCCGCCTGAGCCTGGTTGTGCCCAAAGCCGGTGCACAAGGCTGGCTTCCATCCCACCGCCGTGTTCGGCGCGATGGCGGCCGCTGCCGGCGTCGGCGCCGCTCTCAAGCTCGACCGCGCGCCAGCTTGCCCAACGCGCTGGGCATCGCCGGCTCGATGGCGGCCGGCATCATCGAGTATCTGGCCGATGGCAGCTGGACCAAGCGCATGCACGCCGGGCTGGGCCGCGCAATCGGGGCTGCGCGCCGCGCTGCTGGCGCGCGCCGGCTTCCTCGGCCCCGCGCACGCGTGTTCGAAGGCGTGCACGGGCTGTTCAACGGCTTCGCCCGCACGCGCGAGGGCAACTGCGGAGGCGCTGCATCGAGGGCTTCGGCGAGCAGCTGGCACGCCGCCAGCTTGGCCTTCAAGCCGTACCCCTGCGGCACCATGATCCAGCCCTATGTCGACTGCGCCCGGCGCCTGCAATCGGCGTGGTCATCGCCGCCCGACGAGCATCGCCGAGATTGTCTGCGAGGTCGGTGAAGGCACGGTCCATCGCCTGTGGGAGCCGCTGGTTGCCAAGCAGCACCCGGCCAACGGCTACGCCGGCCAAGTTCGCGGCGCCCTACTGCATCGCCTACGGCTTGGTGCACGGCGGCCCTGGGGCTTGAGGCCTTCGCCGATGCCCAGGTTGCATGATGCACTGCGTGCGCGCGCTTGGCCGGCAAGATCAGCTACCGGATCGACCCGGCCAATCCCTACCCTGCGGCCTATACCGGACATGTCCGCGCCGCGCTGCGCCGATGGTGGCAGCATCGAAGAGCGCCAGCCGCACCTGCGCGGCGGCGCCCAGCAGCCGCTTTCACTTGCCGAAATCGAAGAGAAATTCGCTGGCAACGCCCGCCACGGCGGCTGGTCGCAGGCGCAGGCGTCCGCCGCCCTCGAACTGGCGCATCGGCTCTGGCAGGCGCCGCGCGTCGGACTTGCGCCATTGCGCTGGGGGCTGGCGGCGCCGTTGCTCCGCTGGCCCTTTGCAGCCGCGCACGGGCGCGGGCAGCGTTTCGTGCGCGCACGGTTTCGGGGGCAGCAGGCAAAAGCAAAACGACAAGCAAAAGACCCCGGCTCTTGCGAGCCGAGTCTTTCTTTGGCCCGGTACTGAAACAACGAACCCGGGCTCTGGTTGTCGCGATCGCGCCGCTGCACGGGCGGCAGCCTCACTCGCGATCGTCTTTATCGCCGTCGAGCGTGTGGCGCTCGCCGAGGCAGGGCACCGCCCACACCTGGCAGCGCTTGCGATACTGCCCGATCAGAAACTCTCCGACCTTACCGATCGTCGCTTTCGTTGGTCGATGAGCGCCAGCAGCGGTATTCGCCATTCTTGGCCGCGTCGAGATCTTGGTAGCGTTCGCCGTGATCGGACCGCACCCAGGCACGCCAGGCGCGCTTGGCCGAGACCGAGCGCGCCGTTTTCGGTTTGCGCCTCGGTGCCCTTAGCGGTGCACCATGTGCAGGCACTGCCGCTCGTAGCGATCATTGCGGCCCGTAACGATCCCGCCGATCGTGTAGTCCCGGTCCCGGTCCCGGTCTCGGTCTCGGCCTGATAGTCCCGATAGTCACGATCTGCGCCGTGAGTGTTCGCGCCCGGAATGGTCACGCCACTCCTGGGTGTAGTGAGGGGACAAGCGGCCGCCGCTCGACGACGTAGCGCGTCTCGTAACCCTCCGGAACGGGTTGGCGATGTAGGTGCGGTTGCGCAGTGAGGCTTACCGCGCCGGCGCGCGGATCCGCGAACCGATAGCAGCGGTTGTTCTCAAAGCCGTCACATCATGGGCGTGCGCTTGACGTAGGCGCCGGTGTCTTCTCCCTCGGCTTGTGCGGGAGCTGGCGTCATCGCCAGCAGCGCGCAGCACCGCCAAGATGCTCGAAGTGCCGGACGTGACAAGGAGTTGGTGCTTTCATTGGACCCCTAGGAGAGCAAGATTTTGCGAGGCGCATGGCCGCAGCAGACGGTGGTCGGCCTTGCAAACGTCAGTCGCCGATAGGACGGCGAGGCGTCGGGCCCGGCCGGCCGGCGTGCGGCGCGACCGCCAGGGCGTGATCGCCATGCCGCCTGGCCGGGGCGCGCTCAGCGCCCGCCATTGAGGCATCATCACCCGTTTGCGGGCGCGCGTCTGATCGGTAGAAAGACTGGGGCAGTCGCCGCACCCGATCCATGCGAGCAAGGCGCCGTCCGCGCCGATCTACAGGTCCGCAGGTCCGCCAGCCAGAAGCTTTGAGAGTGTGTTGACAGCTGACCTGCCGCTCCGCCGCCGCAAGAGCATTGGTCGGTCGCCGGGACCGGGAATGATTAGCGCTGATACGCCACGGAATAGGACGCCCCCGCACCAAACACAGCCCCTGACTGAACACTTGTCCCCCATCAGGAAGCCCCACTGGTCAGCCACTTCAGATGCGTAGCGCGCGATCGCGCAGTTTGCCAATATCCGCAGGTCCCCGGGAGGGTTTCTTGCCAGAGCAGTGTCAAACCGGCTACAAGTGCTTCTGCGACCGGCCGGAATTGCAGACCGCAAGGAGCGTCTCTGGCATGCATTTGAGCGCCTCTGGCCAAAGCTCCACGCCTTATCCACAAGGCAGGGCTTACGCCCAATCTTCCGCCCTCAGCCGGGTGCGCGCGGGCGCGTGTGGTTCATCCGTGGCCTCGCGACCACGTCCTTGGTGCAACGTTTGAGGCCGCAACCATGAGGCCGCCGCCATGAGTATCGGCAATGATCTAAAGGGACGCGTCGCCCTGGTGACGGGCGGGGCCGCAACATCGGCCCTGCCATTGCCTGGCGCTTGCCGCCTGGCGGGTGCGGTGCGGTGGATCAATGGCCGGCGTGATCGCCAGGCCCTTGAGACCGTCGCCACCGCCATCGCCGCCGCGGGCGGACCAGCGCTGCCGGTCACTGGCCGACGTAGGCGATGCGGCCGCCGTCGCTCTGGCTGATCGCGGCGGCCGTCGAGTGCTTCGGCCGCCTCGACATCTCATCAACATGCCGCCTGCGTGGAAAGACGCTCGCCCAAATGACCTGGCGGATTGGCACGCCGTATTGGCCGTAAACCTGGACGGGGCCTTTCTGACCGTGAAGTCGGCTCTCCGTGCATTTGCGGGCGAGCCGCGCCGGCGCCATCGTCACCATTGGTGGCCTCAGCGGTCACGCGGGCGCCAACAGCGCGCCCACCTGGTGACGGCTAAGGCCAGTCTGGTCAGGTTCACGCGGGCCTCTCGCGCACGAGCTCGCCGGCGACGGCATCACGGCCACACCGTTGTCATTCCCGGCCTGATCGCTACCGAGCGCGATCCAAATCTGCCCTTTGCCACAGCGCCACCAGGTCAGCCAGCCGCACGCTGCAGGGTCGCCTCGTTCGCGTCGAGGAGATTGCCGCCGCCGTCCTGTTCTCTAGCAATACGTAACTGG